>Ga0208849_1001187_pt1 | contig 19265 bp, 18 predicted proteins | sample NGESurdeep072012_10_FD_184470 | JGI IMG/M metagenome (GOLD analysis project Ga0208849, IMG submission 184470) | Arctic peat soil microbial communities from Barrow, Alaska - NGEE Surface sample 53-3 deep-072012 (SPAdes) | ecosystem: Environmental > Terrestrial > Soil > Wetlands > Peat ... | reverse complement strand
CCGATCCGAGTCGGCGCTCGCTGCTCGACCTGCTGATCAATAAAGGCGAGGCAACCGCGAGCGGCCTGGCGAGTGAGGTTCCCTTCACTCGTCAGGCCGTCGCCAAGCACCTCGCCGTGCTGGAGAAAGCGCAACTCGTCTCGTCACGACGTCAAGGCCGCGAGGTCCTCTTCTCGGTTCGACCGACGCAGATCGACAACGCTGCACAGATGATGCTCAGCGTTGGCCGGGGTTGGGATGCTCGACTCCAGTCGATCAAGCGCATCGCCGAAGAAGTGCATAGGTCAGCGCTCGACCAAATCGGCATCGGAGAATCAGGTTCGTCAGAAGAAACGAAGTAGCGCAGGCAAGTTACGCGAGCATTCGTCGGACTGTAAGGAAGCCGGCTCCCGCAAGTAGAAGGGTGACGCCGGCGTAGACCGACCCTTCTCGTAGTTGCACGGTCCAGTATTCGCTATCTGGTACGTACAACGCGAAAAATTCAATGTGAATTTTGCGTAGGCAGCTGTTATCGCCGTTCTTTTCTTTTCCCAGCGGACTCGCGTAGCAGTTGTTCATTTTCCGCGAGAGTGTCTGCATAGTTGCTGCGCTTGGCGCGCTCTTCGAACCGACGAGTGCCATCCCATTGCTCTTCTCCCAGGCATTTGGAGGAACGCCATTGGAGCCGTAAAAGCCACTCGCCGAACCAAGCTCGACGGACGAGGTGCCGACCTTCACGAATGTTGTGGGCGCGAGGTCCGGACGTACGTAGTACTCGACGGCGTAGATACATGCGATGGCGACCACGAATCCCACAGCGAACGTCCAGCCCGATCTACGAACGAACATGCCCACGGCGCCGACCAAAACGAAGACGAAAATCGACATGAAGAGAATCGAGAATCCGGTGATTGGAAATCCATTCAAACGAATTCGCGGCGCATAATGCGCTGCACGATTCCACCAGGTCGCCACCAGACACAGAGGTACAAAGAGAGCCACGAGTGTCGCAATGTTCACGAGAAAACTGCTCGTCAACCACTTCTGTCTCGAGCCAGATTGCGTCCAAGCGAGTCGAACGGTGCGGCGCTCAATTTCTTGAGCAACCGCGTTTACCCCAAGTACAACACCGAATAGCGGACCGAGCGCAATCACCACGAGCACGAGTGCGGTGTTGTAGCGCGAGGCTCCGGCGACCTTGGCCGCGACCCGTTCGCAGTAGTCAAGGTGCCCAGTTGGATAACCTCCCCTGCATGGTCGGCGGAGATACTCACTCCACGCGATTTGCTGATGAAAGCCCGTGAGCAGCAAGACCGCTCCCACGACGATGACGACCACCGCCATGGCGATGACAACGCTTCGCGCACGACGCCACGCGGTCCACGTCATGGCCGTTCCCAGTTTTCAAATCGGACCTCGTCACCTTCAAATGGCGATGCGATACCGGCGCGAAGATACGCCATCACGATTTCTTCGAGGGTGGGCTGCTCAATCTTCCACCCTGCCTCATTCAGAGGCAGCTCGACGCGCACGAGTGCAGAAGTTTGGCGAGCGCTATTTCGTTCGTCAACGGAAATCGCGCCGTCGGGCAGTACCGCCGCATCTCCGCGGAGAGAAGAGATCAATCGATGTGACTCCAACACGAACTCAATGTCGTCCGCGAGCACCACGCGTGAGCGCGCAAGCACGACCACGTAGTCGCAGATCGCGGCGACGTCACTCAACGAATGCGTTGAGAGAACGACACTTGATCCGCTATCGGCTACTTGGCGCATGAGCAGACGTAATAAGTCTTCGCGGGCCACAGGGTCGAGGGCCGCAGCCGGTTCGTCCAGCAAGAGCAATTCGGGCTCCTTGGCCAAACAAACAGTGAGCGCGACCTGTGCCTGTTGACCACCGGAGAGTTTCGACACTCGACTGCGCAACGAGATGTTCAACCGGTCGAGATGTTCGTGCGCGACGGTCATGTTCCACGAAGGATTGGAGCTTTGCCCAAAGTGCAGAATCTCAGAAACTCGAAACGAACTGTACAGCGGTCGTTCTTGATCGAGAAAACCCACTCGACTCTTGAGACTCGGCGTCGGATTCAGCGCATTAGTCCCGAAGAGACTTAGGGAGCCCGTCGTTGGCGGAGTGAGGCCGGCGGCGATTCTCAGTAGGGTCGACTTTCCGGCGCCGTTGGGGCCAACGAGTGCGACGACCCGACCTTGTGGAATGGAAAGCGTGCAGTCGGACAGGGCCCACGTTCGACGGTATCGTCGTCCAAGGCCTACCGCCTCGAGCACCGCCGGAGATTCTGTCACGAGTCAGCGTCAATTTCCGATTCGAGACGATTACTCACCAATGCGCGAATCTCTTCGTCGCTGGCACCTTGAGCGCGCATTTGATCGATCAACAACCGCAGACGCTTCGCGGCATTCGATTGATCATCGCCGGCCTCGTCAACTGCGCCCGCAGCGATGAATGTCCCCAAGCCCCGCTGGGGAATGGTGAGACCGAGGTATTCGAGTTCTCGGTAGGCACGATGAACAGTGTTGGGATTGATCGTGATCTGCGTCACCACTTCTCGCACCGCCGGCAACTGATCCCCCGGTCGAAGCCGGCCGGCAACGAGGGCCTCTCGCACTTGGTCAACGAGTTGGCGATAGGGCGACACGCCGCTGCCAGGATCGAGCCGGAATCGGATAGTTGGGTCATTCGATGCCATGTACTAGTACACTAGTACACCCCGGAGGCCTTATTTCATTGGGTTTTCAAGATTTAGACATTGCCCCTTGACAAACGTCCTATTCCGATATATCGTTATATTCGAAATTACAACGTAGGAGAAAACTATGAATCACGAATCCCATGAACACAACCACGAAGAGCGCTCACAGCGCGAGCGTGGACCTCGCGGACGCGGACGCGGACGCACACCCGGTGGACACCGCGGAGGACCTTTTGGTCGTGGCGACGAGATGTTCCGAGGCGGATTCCCGCCCCGTGGCGGACGTCGACGCATGCGTGGCGACGTTCGAGCAGCCGTACTGGTCTTGCTCGAAGAGTCACCTCGCAACGGCTATCAAATCATCCAAGAGCTGGCCGAGCGCTCCAATGGAGCGTGGCGCCCAAGTCCCGGATCGGTGTACCCAATCCTTCAGCAACTCGAGGACGAAGGTCTCGTTGAGATTGCATCAACGGAGTCAGGCAAGACGTTCCACCTGACCACCAAGGGCAAGACCTTGGTGGAGACGGAACGCGACGCACTAGGCAAGCCCTGGGAAGCGGCGGCCGCTGAAGTCAGCGATGCCACTTCTGACCTGTACGGCACACTTCGCCAAGTGGCGATGGCCGTTCGCCAGGTCGGCGTGGCCGGATCGGATGCGCAGACCAAAAAGGCTGTGACCATCCTCGCGGATGCTCGCAAGTCGATCTACCGCCTGCTCGCCGAAGACGAGTCGTAAGACGTAGCGATAGGCCCGCGCCTTCGAGTGAACAACTCGAAGGCGCGGGCTTCGTCGTCTCGTGGGCGCGAAGAGATTCTTCAAACTCCGCCCCATCGTCCGCAATACTGGATTGATGACCGACGCAATGAAATGGCACGCGGAGACGATCGCGATCGTTGCGGGCCGCGATCGAGCGCCTGGCGCGCCAATCAATATCCCTCCCACCTTTGCGAGCACGTTCCGAGACGGTGGCGAGTACGGCTACGGACGCTGGGGCAATCCAACGTGGACCGCCTTTGAAGCGGCGCTCGGCGAACTCGAGGGCGGACAGTGTGTTTCGTTCTCTTCAGGTCTGGCGGCCGTAGCTTCACTGCTCGCGCCCCTCCCGCTCGGCACGACGGTGACGTACCCGGGTAATGGCTACGCCGGAACGCGCGGTCTCCTGGAACGATTGGCGAAAGAAGGTCGCCTATCAATACGGACCGTCGATGTTGTCGATACCGACGACGTACTCGCTGCCCTCGAGAACACCGACCTCTTGTGGCTCGAGTCGCCGACCAATCCAACGCTGGGCATTGCGGACCTGCCTTCGATACTTGGCGCTGCGAAAAAGGCCGGCGTCGTGTCAGTGGTCGACAACACCTTCGCGACGCCGCTGCTCCAACAGCCGCTCGCTCTAGGGGCGACGGCCGTAGTGCACTCCGCAACGAAATACATTGGCGGTCACTCCGACCTTTTGTTAGGGGCGGTCATCGTCGCCGACACGGCTCGGCGCGATGAACTGGTCGCGTGGCGCACTATTGAGGGTTCGATTCCCGGAGTAATGGAGACGTATCTGGCACTTCGTGGACTGCGGACGCTGCCCGTTCGATTCGCCAAGCAACAGCACACGGCGGGTCTGCTGGCCGATCGACTCTCCACGCACCCCAATGTGGTGCGCGTTCGCTATCCGGGTCTCTTATCCGATCCCGGTCACGAACGAGCAACGGCGCACATGTCCGGTTACGGGGCCATGCTCTCGTTCGACGTCCCCGACGCCTCGACGGCCGATCGACTCGTCGAGTCACTGCACCTCATCGTTGGAACGACGAGCTTGGGCGGCGTAGAGACGTCGATCGATCGACGAGGTCGTTGGGAGGGCGAGGAGGGCGTGCCGCCCGGACTGCTTCGCGTCAGCGTGGGCCTCGAGCATCCCGACGATCTCTGGAACGATCTTCTCCAAGCGCTCAAGTGACGCAACAATGCGGTCCGCCGAGGCGAACCGCATTGCGTACGTCGAACTGCGTAGTTACATCGCTGGCACGAGTTCTGGAGTGGTCTTCAGAACTGGAGGAGCCACAACGGGTGTGGGGTCACGGCGACGTTGGCGTCGTCCCGCAATGAGTCCATCGACACCAATCCAGCTCGACGTCCTCCACGTGGCCAGCACGATGATGGCGCAGAGAGCGTAGAACGCGCAGACGCTCGCCGTACCGGACATCACGTAGGTGAACAAGAGGAGCAAACTGGCAACAGCCGCCGTGCGGGTGAGGAACCCGACCACCAAACCGAGACCGATGGCCAGTTCACCAAAGGCAACGACGACCGCGATCCAACTGGCATTCGGCACAACAAAACTGTGGAGGAAAGTTCCCCACCAGGAATACGCGGGCGTACCCCCTGCGGCGAAGGCCGCCACACCTTTGCCGTTGTTGTGCAGGAATGCTCCGTTTTCCGCGCCAAATACCTTGGCCCAACCGGCCTGGATCCACATGATGCCGACCCACACTCGAACGGCGAGCCACGCGACTGCCGCGAATCTGGACGTGCGTAGCCAGTTAAACGGCGCGAGCGCGGTGCGTTCATCGGGATTGCCGAATAGTGCGAGGACATTATTCATCAGACATCCTTTTCTCAAGTTCGGAGTGAACCACTTCGAAACACTCGAGACGACGAAGTTGATGTGCCACCACTGTGATTGGTGATCAACGCAGTCAACGACGACATCCCCGAGGAGAGCCGACTGTATGACCTTCAATTCCAACCTACGGGTGTTCACCATCCCCTGGGACAGCGTTTTAGGTTCGAAAGTCCCTAGTGGGCACTGTGCTCACATTGATGACATTGAATCGAACTGGTGTGCGCGCAGCCTTGACCGTAGGGGACTGTCGCGGTATCAAGCGGGTCGAAAGGTATAACCTGCCCAAGATGAAAAGCATCTTGGGCCTTGATCCGGCGTGGACAGCGACCGAGCCAAGCGGTGTTGCGTTACTCCACCAGGTGAAGGGCCGCTGGAAGTGTGTCGGTCTGAGTCCGAGTTACGGCCAGTTTGTTGCACTCGCGAAGGGCGTGCCCGTCGACTGGACCCAAGCACCGGTCGCCGGGCGACCTGACGTCGATGCCCTCCTCAGCGCGGCGCACACACTGCTGGAGGGCAGAACGGTGGATCTCGTGACGGTTGACATGCCAGTCGCACTGGAGGTAATCACGAAGCGAAGATTCGCCGATACCGAAGTCTCGAAGAAGTTCGGCTCGAAAGGGTGCAGCACGCATTCGCCTAGCCCCGATCGTCCCGGTGATGTCGGACTCAACCTGACCGAGCGATTCAAAGAACTCGGATTCCCCGTCGCGACCACGTCAACTGCCGTGGGAACCGAGCGCGTACTCGCCGAGGTCTATCCCCATCCGGCACTCCTGCACCTTTTAAAGAAGGACTTTCGCTATAAGTACAAGATTGGCCGCGCCAACGAATATTGGCCCGAGAAGACTCCTGAGGAACGCCGGCGCCGGATCGTCAAAAACTGGCGCAAAGTCATCGAGGCGCTCTCCGAAGATATTGGGAAAATCGATCTACCGCTGCCCGCCAAAGACGCCATCGAGACCATGGCGTCCAGTCACCTAAAGCGATTTGAAGATGCGCTCGATGCGCTCATATGCGCCTGGGTCGGCATCAAATACTTCGAAGGCGACTGCACGGCGTTTGGCGACAGTTCGGCCGCGATCTGGATTCCTCCCAAGGGACTCGACGTCGCCGAGCTCCCAGAATCTGAGTAGTGGCGCTCGATCATCCATGTGAATTGTCGTGGCGTCGATCACGAAACCAGCGTTCATCTCGCGACCCGTCACAATTGTGCGACGGTAGGTGTTCGGTAACGTGAGGTGATGAAAACGAACGTAATTGTTGTGTGCGAGGGTGACCAAACCGGCCAAGAACTGCTGAACGAAGCCCTTCGCGTTTTTGACGCCGCCGTACTGGGTTTCGATGTCGACCTCGTACGATTCGACCTGTCGTTGGACAATCGGCGCCGGACGAACAATGGAGTCATCCATGAGGCGGCGGCGGCGATCGTCGAGACGGGCCTCGGTCTAAAGGCGGCGACCATCACACCCACCGAGATTGGGAGCGTCGGCTCTCCCAATCGAATTCTTCGTGAGGGCATCGACGGCAAGGTGATCGTGCGCACCGGTCGGCGCATTCCTGGCGTTGCACCGGTCGTGTCGCTGTCGCACCCAGTGGTCGTGGTGCGCATGGCCGTTGGCGACGCGTATGGCGCGGCGGAGGGTCGCGACGGCGAACCGGGGGCGCTGCACGAAACGGCCTGGCGGACCGAACGCATCGACCGCAACACCTGTCAGTCAGTCGCAGAGTTCGCGTTCGTCACTGCGGCCGCAATGGACGGCCTCGTCTACGGCGGACCGAAGTGGACCGTCTCGGCAATCTACGAAGGAATGCTGAAAGAGGAGATGGACGCGGCGGCGAGTCGACATCCCAACGTTCCCTACCATCCGATGCTTATCGACGCCGCCTACGCGGGTCTCATGACTGAACAGTGGGATCAAGCGGTCGTCATTCCTTCGCTCAACCGCGATGGTGACTGCCTCAGTGACCTAGTGCTTGCGATGTTCGGCTCCATCGCTGGTGCCGAGTCGGTGCTCTTGGCATTGGACGAGCAACTCCAGCCAACGGCCGCGATGGCCGAAGCACCTCACGGCACCGCCCCGTCTCTTGAAGGTAAGAACGTAGCGAATCCCATGGCCATGCTCCTCGCCTGTGCGGCCGTTCTCGAGCACGCTGGTATTCGCGGCGACGTTCAGAGTGCCGACGCCTCTCGAGCCCTTCGCCACGCAACGCTCACGACCGCCATGGACGGAATTCGCTGCTTTGACCTTGGCGGTTCGGCTTCAACCTCAGAAGTCGTCGACGAAGTCGTCGCCCGCATGCGAAATCGTTGAACCCGTTGGAGCCGGTTGTCTCGAACGCTGGGCGCCCAGTGGGCGCGGCGCTGGTCTACGGTGGATTTGACGAGAGGGCAACGATGCCAAGTGAGTCCCCAGACCAGCACGACGCATCGTTTGGGTCACCGTAACCGCAGTGTCAATACTTCCCACTGACGCCACCATTGACCCATTGGCCGAAGGTTCAGTCGCGCGAGTGCACGCACTCTTGCTCGAGTCGGACGCGCTGCGCACGCGTGAAGAGGTGGCGAGCCGGCGTCGGTTCGCACGACTCTTCAAGGACCCCACCGCGATCGAAGTGACCATCACACTGACCGACGAAGTTATGCGAATCCACTCGCTGCGACGCTCAATCAATATCTATCGCGGAGCGGCCGCAAAGGCATCGGTTGAAGGCTTTGGTCGCGTCAACGCATTCGGACTGAAACTCCTCGCCGCATCCTCGCGTATCGCTCCATCATTAGTGATCGCGACAGTGGCGAGGCGAATTCGCAAGTACTCTCGAGACCTGATCCTGCCCGCGGAGACCGAGGCGCTGCGTCGACATCTACGACTTCGTGCACGTGATGGCATTGCAATGAATATAAATGTGCTCGGGGAAGCCGTCCTTGGCGACAGTGAGGCCGACGAGCGCCTTGAGCGGGTGCTCGAGATGATGCGACGGCCCGAAATCAACTACGTGTCGGTGAAACTGTCATCGGTCGTCAGTCAGATCATCACGGTCGACCGCGAAGGATCGCTCGACCGAGTCGCCCAGAGGATGCGTAGTCTCTACCGTGAAGCGAAGCGTCATGGTGCGTTCGTGAATCTGGACATGGAGGAGTATCGAGATCTGGCGCTCACGATCGGCGCCTTCAAGAGCGTCTTGAGTGAACAAGAGTTCGAGTCGTTCGACGCTGGCGTCGTGCTGCAGGCCTATCTGCCCGAGTCCCACGCGACCTTCGCTGATTTGGTGTCGTGGGCAACCGCACGCTTCAATCGTTCCGGCGGGACTATCAAGGTCCGACTCGTCAAGGGCGCAAATCTCGCCATGGAAACGACCGAAGCGGAACTGCACGGCTGGTCGGCAGCTCCATACCGGTCTAAGGCTGAGGTCGACGCGAGTTATGCGCGTCTCATCGATGTTGCACTGCGTCGCGAGCACGCGAAAGCTGTGCGCATCGGTCTCGCGAGTCACAATCTTTTCCATCTGTCCTGGGCGCTCGACGTCGCGGCGGCACGCGGTCTGCTCGACCAGATCGACGTCGAGATGCTCGAAGGGATGGCCAACGCCGAGTCGCTCGCAATTGCGCGCACCGGTCAAAAGGTGCTGCTCTATGCGCCCGTCACACGGGCCGACGACTTTGCGTCCGCGGTCGCGTACCTCGTGCGACGTCTCGACGAAAACACCTCTGACGAGAACTATCTGAAAGCCGCCTTCGACATCGGATCGGACGAGCGGCGATTCTCCCAACAGCGAGATCGATTTATGGCCTCCGTCACGCAACGTCATGTCGTGTCGACCGAATCGTTACGTCACGGTGCCCCCGTGACTCTCGGCGCGACAGCCTTCGCGAACGCCGCGAATTACGACACGACATTGCCGCACGCGTGTGACGACATCACTCGCGCCTTCAGAATCGCGAGGTCACTGCCCAACGAGTTGCTGCCCCTCGTCATTGACGGGGAAGAGCGGCTCTCGACAGAGTTTGAGATTGGTCGTGATCCGAGCGATGAAGGGGCGCCGTGGTACCGATACTGCGTTGCTGACGTAGACCAAATCGACGACGCCGTGCGTAGCGCTGCCGATGCACGCTCTTCGTGGTCCGAACTGTCGATTGAGGAGCGTCGAGCGATCCTCTATCGCTGCGCCGACGTGATGGAGAGCGAGCGCATTGCGACGACGGCGGTGATGGCTCGTGACGCGGGCAAGACACAGGCCGAGGCCGACCCCGAAGTCAGCGAAGGAGTGGACTTTGCCCGCTTCTACTCGTCATCAATCTCTGACTTGACTGATTCGACGCCGGTCGGGACGGTCGTCGTCGTACCACCCTGGAACTTCCCCTACGCCATTCCCTCGGGCGGTGTCTTCGCGGCGCTCGCCGCTGGGAACGCCGTGATTCTCAAACCGGCGCCAGAGACAGTGGCGACGGCGTGGCAACTGGTTCGACAACTCTGGGCGGGCGGTGTGCCAAAGAACATCCTGCAGTTCGTTCCAACCCGCGATGACGATGCCGGCCGTCACCTCGTCACGCACGACGACGTCGACGCCGTCATCTTGACGGGGTCATTCGACACTGCGTTGATGTTCTCGCGATGGCGGCCAGCGATCAATTTGCTCGCCGAGACCAGTGGCAAGAATTCGATTCTGATTAGCGCCTGCGCCGACATCGAAATGGCCGTGCGCGACGTGGTGCAGTCAGCCTTTGGTCACGCCGGTCAAAAGTGCAGTGCAGCCAGTCTCGTTGTTGTCGTGCGCGACGTGTACGAAGACCCGGCCTTCCTACGCCAACTGGGTGATGCAGTGCGAAGTCTTCGTGTCGGTCCTGGTTGGGAACTCTCAACCTCCGTCGGCCCAATCATCCGACGCGCCGAGCCACAACTCGAGCGCGCGCTGCATCAACTGGAACCCGGCGAGAGTTGGTTCGTGACACCGGAAATGCAGGATGACGCGGGCCTGCAGTGGTCGCCCGGCGTGAAGCTCGGGGTTCGCCCCGGGTCATGGAGTCACCAACACGAATGGTTCGGACCGGTGCTCGGAGTCATGGTCGCGCCGGACTTTGCGACAGCGATCGATTGGCAGAATCGCACAGACTTCGGACTCACCTCGGGTATCCAGTCACTCGATGAGTCTGAATGCGAAGAGTGGATGCAACGCGTCCAAGCCGGCAATCTCTACGTAAATCGCGGCATCACCGGTGCGGTCGTCAACCGACAGCCCTTTGGCGGCTGGCGCCGAAGCAGCGTTGGCCCAACGGCGAAAGCCGGCGGCCACAATTACGTCGACTGCCTTCGAGATTGGTCCTCACTGAGCGACCCAATGTCCGCCGTGCGCCAGGCAGAAATCTGGTGGGAGGAGACGGGCAGGCAGGCAATCGACGGATCGGGACTGCTGGTCGAGAAGAATATTCAGCGCTACCGACATTTCGCGAAGCCGATCGTGGTTCGCATCGATAACACGTTCAGCGATTCAGAACTCATGTTGATCGACTTTATTCTGAGTGCGTCCGGCGTCACTTTGATGTACAGCGCCGCGTCACCGGTCGACGTCTTTGGCGACCCGACAATCGAAAGCGTCGAACAGTTGATCGCGCGCGCGGGATCCATTGGTCGAGTTCGCTGGCTCTCGGGCGAGGTGGCGCCTACGGTAGAACTGCTCGAACGAGGTGTGACCGTTGACCGTCGATCGATTGCACAGCGCGGCGACATTGAAATGCCGCGTTGGCTGCTCGAACAGAGTGTCGCGATCACCCACCATCGCTACGGCAACGTCAACGCCGGTCCCAAACCGCACTGTCCCGGCCTCGGCGAAGGTCTGTCAGTGCTCCAAAGCCAGGTCTTCCTCACGGCGGTGTCGAACTTTGGCGACCATCGTCGGATGCTGCGTCGGCATCATCGCCGCTAACAGAGCGCGAATACTGGCAGTCGCGAAGTTGATTCGACAGTCCGCGACGCCATACGGGATGACGAGCAGGTCGCCGTGTGCCATGGCACCGCACGTATAGACCACATTCGGCACGTAGCCGTCCTGCTCTTCCCCGTCGGCAATGATCAACGGGTCCTTGAGGGCCCCGATCATCTTCGTCGGATCGTTGAGATCGAGGAGCACCGCACCAATGCTGTAGGTGCGCATCGGACCGACCGCGTGCGTGAGCACCAGCCAGCCCTCGGCTGTCTCGATAGGTGAGCCGCAGTTACCGAGCTGGATTACCTCCCAGTCCCACTCAGGCATCTGGAACGTCACGGCCCTTCCCCAATGGCCGAGCGTGTCCGAGAAGCACACAGCGTTGGTCTCACGGTCGTATCTCGTGAGTGCGGCAAAGTGTCCATCGATCTTGCGCGGAAAGAGGGCCAGTCCTTTGTTGAGTGAGGCGGCGCCGACGACCGGCGAGGCATCAAAGGAGATGAAGTCGTCGGTGCGAAGCAGTTGTTGTGAAATGTGCGTTCCGTCGAAGGCCGTGTACGTCGCGAGGTACGTGGTGGAACCGTCAGTCTCAGTGAACCTCACGAAGCGTGCGTCTTCCATCCCGTGGGCTTCGGCCGACATGACGGGCCACAGGACCCGTTCGGAGATGTCGATGTCGTCGTCGAAGTACACGCCGTAACTACAAGCGGCAATTGCCCGGTGCTGGCGGGCAATGGTGTGCGCGTCTTGACGAGTGTCGAACTCGCTCACCAGGATCTCGAGTCGCGCTTCGAGTTCTTCGATTGAGAAGACGAGCGGAAGTTCGTCGAGCACGTACGCGGCACTCTCACCGTCTTGGCCCATGGCCTTTAAACGCGCGTGGAACACGTCGCGATGGAAAATACCGTCGCGTGCCATTCCGATCATTGGGTACGGCTCGCGCTCATCAAGCGTGATAGCACCGTCCGCGGTCACCAGACCGGTGCGAAAGCCAATGCTCGATCGGTGACCTTCGCCCACTGCGCGGAAACTGAGAATAAAGCGGACGGAGCCAGCGGGCACGCCGGTCTGGTCGGGGTGCGCCACCATGCTCGGATTACAGACCGCGGCCGCCTCGAGCGAGTATTCGTGCGTGAACGAGGCGCCCAAGAGGAGCCAACGTTCTTCACTCAGGTCCATGTTGGGGTCCAGACGGTTACTGACCCGTTCAGCGTGCTGGGCGAAGATAGCGACGATATCGCGGTGGCGACGCGCGAAACGCTGAATGATCTCCTTCAGTCGACGCCGGACGTCAGCCTCGGGCAACGCCACGATTCGCTTGACGACGCTCGATGCGCGTGACTCGGCGCCACCGAGTTCCTGACCGGCGACGAATAGTAGGGCGACAACCCGTGACGGATCCGAAACAATATGGAGATCGGCGCGGGACGCGAGGGGCTCATTCTTCATGTAGATACAGTTTGGTGCGTAAATGCCTGCTGTCGGGTCGATACCAGCGCCAAAGTTGATTCGGCGCCTTCATTCTGGTTCGCCACGTCAGGGTGCAGTCCGTCATATCCACCGCCCGTCGCGGGGTCCCACATGATGACATGGGCGTCATTTTCCCCATCAAACCACGCGTTGGCCATGCGAATTGCTTCAAACCACTTGCGAGAATCGTCCACCGTGATGGCGCGCGCGCAGGCGTCGGCCATCGTCGAAACCTCAATGGGCTGTTGGTCAAAGCCCGGTCCGACGTCATTAGGACCCGTGCCCGCAGCGCGGGTAACTGAAAGATGACCGTCAAGGGTCTCGCGCTCCAAGAGCCATCCAAGTAACGAAAGGCCACTGTCCACGAGTTCCGGCCGCTCCAATGCGGCACCGGTGGCGATCATCGCGTCGGGCAGGAGGGCATTCGCGTACCAGAGTCGCTCTTCGGGCCAGGGCCACGCGGGATTATCGTTCGCCGCGGGTAGTACGTCGGCGGCAGCGCGCAGCAGTCCGAGCGCGACTGCGTTGGTTGGGTCGACCTGGGTGATGGCCGCGGCGCCCAAAACGGCGAAGGCCATGGAGCGCGGATACTGCGACCGCAAAACGGCGCTGCGTTCGAACAACGTGTGAGCGGCGCCGGAGATAGAGAACTGCGCGCTCGCAGCCGCCGTTCCAAGGCCCCAGAGGCTGCGCCCCCAACAGTCTTCGGTGCACCAATCGCTTGACCACGTTCCGTCGGCGTCGCGCCGATTTCGGATGTCGCCCCGAGTGCCCATCGAATCGGAGATGAAGGCCAGCGAACCCTGCGCCAGCGAGCGAACTGCTTCGTTCGGACGTGGCTCGCGCGCACTGACGACGAGTACCCGCGCCACGTCGTCGACGCAGTAGCCGTGCTCGCGTCGCGGAACAGTGTGCTCGGCGTGTTCAAACGTGCCGATGCGATCGGTCATCGCGACCAAATGGTCAAATCGAGATGCGTCGGTCATCGAGCGGCCGAGACCGGCGCTCTCTTGTTGAGCAACTCTTCGCCGAGCAGCGCGTAACGAGACGCGATGTGCGGCCACGCGAGTTCGGGCGCCAATCGACGGGCCTCCGCGGCCATCTTCTGCGCGAGTCCTGGCGTCGTGAGGACAGTGCGAATCGCTTCGGCCAGTGCGGTGGGGTCTTGGCGCGGTACGACGATGCCCGCGCCGGTCGAGAGTAGTTCCACGGCGTGAGGGAACGCAGTGGCGATCACCGGTCGACCGGCGGCGATGGCGTCCACGAGCACGCCCGAAGTGACCTGGTCCGGTGAGTCATACGGGAGGATCACAATCGAGGCCTCACCGATCAAGCGAGCCAGCGACGGAAGTGATCGGTACTCGGGGTCGAATTCGACGTCGACCTTGCGATTCTTCGCGCGCTGAATCAGCATGTTGCGATAGACGTCACCCTCGTATTCATAGACCTTGGGGTGGGTGTTGCCGGCGACGATGTATTTCACTCGAGGTTTTAGATCGCGAAGTTGTGCCAGAGCGTCGATGGCCCACTCGATTCCCTTGCCGGGTCCGAGGAGTCCCCACGTCAAAAGTCGAGGTTGTGCGTTGGACGCTTCGAGTCGCACCGCGTCCGATACCGCGGCACCGTGAGGGATCACTGAGATCTTGCGTTTGTCAACGTCGAAGCTATTGCAGAGCCTCTGTCGTCCCGCCTCGGTCATGACGACGACGGCGTCGGCGGCGCGCACGACCGCTTCGAGGACGAGTCGCTGGTGCTGTGTTGGATTCTCAAGGATGGTGTGGGCCACCACGATGGTCGGTCGATCAATCTCTTCCAGGACGCCAACGATGTCCTCTCCGTCGGGACCGTCGTAGATCCCGTACTCGTGCTGGACAATGACGACGTCAGCGCGATTTAGTTCGTTGCGCGCCGCAATTGTCAACTCACCGCGTTGGCCCGTCAACTCCGCGACAACGATCTCTCTCGGCGGATCGTTCTCTCCGCCGACGCGCACGATGCCGACGTCATCGCCGAGTTCGTAGAGGCCGCCCGAGAGCGCGGCGGCGAACGTCGCAATGCCGCACTGCGTTGGCGGATATGTCGAAATCATCGCGTAGTCGCGCGTGCGATGCTCACTCATCGGCATCTCTTCAAACAAGGTGATCTCCCGCGGCAGGGTTACGATCGACATCACGTGACAATGAGTACGTCGTCGTCTTGTGATTCGCGAACACTCGATTGCGCACGAAGGTTGTCGCGGCCGCGACCGACGCGAGGGCCACCGTGCGAACAATGCGCCCGCGGCGCGAGAGTAATTTAAGAAGAATCGTCGAACCAATGGCCACTGCCAGACCGGCGCCGACGTCCGAGAGGTCCTTTTTGACGATCTCACTGCTTGCGCGTCGCGTCACGGTCGTCCTCCTCCTCCATCTTCGCTGGGCTCACCCAGAGTCACTTCGCGCCTCTGTCGAGTAAATCGACGGTGACGCGCCGTCACAACTGCGAGCCGTCGGGTCCAACCGGAGTCTGACAAAAACGTCGTCGACCGCCGGGACTGGCGCCTCAGATGAGCTGGCAGCCTCTTTGACTTCCTCTTCCAACTTACCGGTTTCGGGCGGCACTGGTCTCGAACTGACGTTGGGCTCGCAACGCGCGGCACTTTTGAAAGAACAGTGATCACAGGCTCATCACTTCACATGTGAGCAAGGTCACACATGCAATTCACACAGGATTCACAATGTCATTCGGAAAAGTTCGAAAACGAGGGCTTTTCCCTACACTGAAGTTGGAGTTCGCAACCATCGGGTTCACACGCGTGCCAGTTAACGCGGCGAGATTTGTCCGCTCGCGACAAAGAGTCAGCTACCGGGAGCCACACGATGACATCAGAAACGACACCCACCCCTGCCTCAACTCCGACAGGGCCGGATGAGGCACCCGAAAACATGCGACCGAGCAAAGTGATCTCGCGAAAAACGTCGCAACTACCAACGCTCAGTAAGGTCATCTACCACGTGGATCACTACACGTCGATGTCAATCGTGGTTATGGCGTTCTTCGCTGCACTCATTGCGATGCTGATTCTTGGTGCAATTCTCGGCTATCCCAGCTCTTGGGTCGTCTCCTTTGAAGTCGCCGTTTCTTCGATCACGCTCCTCATGGTTTTCACGATTCAGCACACGCAGGGCCGCGAACAGGAAGCCACGCAACGAAAACTTGACGAACTGTTACTCGCCACTCCCGGCGCCGCAGAGTCGTTGGTACTGCTGGAAGAGGCGCCAAAGGAGTTCATGATTGAGGTTGGAGAGAACCAGCGAGGGGTACGCGCTGACCTCGTTGACGACGACGAGACGTCGAGTTCGAGCTAATCCGATTTACCCGCTGCCGCCACGCGGGGCGCAAAGTTTTCCGTTCCGGTAAGTCGCGCGGCGATCAGAATGGGAATGAACATCAAGATGACGACCATCGTCACCACCACATTCACCTCGGGAAGTTGTTGACCGAGGCGGATCGCGCCAAAAATCCAAATCGGCAGCGTGTTCTGCGCGCCGGCAGTAAAGGTCGTCACAATAACTTCGTCAAAACTAAGTGCGAAGGCGAGGAGCGCTCCCGACACCAGCGCGGTGGCGATGGTCGGAAAGGTGACCAAGCGAAATGTCTGCACCGTATTCGCACCGAGATCGGCCGACGCCTCAAGGAGTGTGTTCGATGTCCTTCGCAGTCGGGCGATGACGTTGTTGTAAATCACGACAATGCAGAACGTCGTGTGGCCAACGATGATCGTCCAAATCGACAACGTGATGCCGGCCCACTGGAACGCTGAGTTCAGAGCGACGCCAGTAATGATGCCCGGGAGGGCGAGCGGCAAGATCAACAGCAGCGAGATCGAGTCACGACCGAAGAACCGCGCTTTGTGCACGCCAAAGGCCGCCACCGAACCGAGGACCAGTGAGAGCGCCGTCGCGACGACCGCCGCCTTGATTGAGAGGACGAACGCCGAACGTACTTGCGGGTCATTCCAGGCAACTGAGTACCAGTGCGTTGTCCAGTGTTGAATTGGCCAGGTCTCCACGTTGGACCTGTCGAAGCCGAAGAGGATGATCGTGACGATTGGTGCAAAGAGGAAGAAGAGCACGGCCCACACCCAGAGCCACAGACCGAGTCGCGAGAGCCGAGATCGCATCAGAGCGCCTCAAAGGCGCCGAGACGCTTCGCGATGGTCAGGTAGACAATCATGATGACGATAGGCACCGTCGAGAGTGCCGCGGCAAGCGGAAGGTTGCCGCCCGTCAGCAGGTTCTCATAGATCGCATTGCCGATCAGTGTCGAATTCGATCCACCAATCAAAAGTGGCGTGACGTAGTCACCCAACGTCAGTGAGAACGTGAAGATCGATCCGGCGAGCAGACCGGGAAGCGCCAGTGGGAGGATGACCCTTCGAAACGTTGACCACGATGAACCACCGAGATCGGCCGAAGCATCCAGCAACGACGCGGGGATTCTTTCCAACGATCCGTAGATCGGCACAATCATGTACGGCAGCCAGATGTAGCAGAACGCAATCCACATCGCGCCGTTCGTGAAGCCGAGATTGGGGTCGGGAAGACCCAGTTTGGAGAAGGTCCAGTTGAGCGCGCCACCCTTCTCAAGAATTGATATCCACGCGTAGACCTTGGCTAGGTAACTGGCCCACAGCGGCAGCAGCACCGCTCCGAGAAGGATTCGCTGTGTTCGCTGCGTCGCGACGCGCGCCATCACGTAGGCGAAAGGGAACGCGACGATGGCGTCGGTCAACGTCACGAGAACTGCCAACAGCACCGTGCGCCAAATGATGGTGACGTAGGCACCCGCACCGAGTGGCTCGTCGAGCAGGAGCACGCTGGGTTCATTGACAATCGCTCGGGCGAGTGCGACTCGTTGACGTTGTCCACCCGAAAGTTGCGCCGGGCGACGTTCACTAAATCCTTCGAGACGCACCATTGTCAGTGCTGCGTTGGCCCGCTCTCGGCGCACGCCCCGCTTCACCCCAGCAACACGCAGGCCGTATTCGACGTTCGTGACGACGTCCATGTGCGGAAAGAGGGCGTAGTCTTGAAAGACCGTGTTAACCGGGCGCAGGTGCGCCGGACGTTGCGTCACCTCCTCGCCGTGCAACAGGATCTCGCCACGGTCGGGCGTTTCGAAACCGGCGACCATTCGCAACAGCGTCGTCTTGCCAGAGCCCGACGGCCCGAGCATCGTAAAGAACTCGCCATCGAAAACTTCGAGGTTGATGTCGTGCAGCACGGTCGTAGGACCAAATGACTTGGCGACGCCTCGAATGTCGATCGCCGGCTGGTTCGTCATCATTCCCCTTACGTCGCAGCGCGACATCCGAGTATCACGGTACACGCGCTACGCTCCGTTTATCTATGGCCTTGATGGCCAAACCTCGAGGGTGGTCGATGTCAAAAGTTCCTGATTTTCACTCAACCGGCACCGAAGACGTCGACGAACTCGTGTACCACAATCAGTCAAACTGCCCAGTAGGCCAAGAACTTCATAGGCGCGGTACCGCGGCGGTCGGCCAGGGCTACTTTCGTACACTCTGCATCAAGTGCAAAGCCATTGCCGATGGCTATGAAGCCAATCGTCCCCTGTAGCGCTGAAGGTCGCGGCGAACCGAATGTGACGTCCCTGTTCACTTCGTCGTGATCGAAGTAAGAATTTGCTAAAGGCTCTGCACGTACGGGTTCGCGCCCACCGCCGCGATTTCGCGCTTACTTATACTGAGTGGACGTCAGGGTTCCATCCGCGCACCGTCATCACTTCGAAGAAATGGTTCGGTCGAATGTTATTTACGAGGTTCTAGCCAGTGGAGTACTGCCAATGAAGTGGAAACGAGCCGCTCTACTGGTGTGTTCGTTCCTCACGCTGGCCTTCGTTGTGCCAGCAGGCGCCGCCAGTACAACACCGCGATGGGACGTGGCAAAAGTCGCGAGTCTTCCGAGCGGCGCCACCGGTCTCCCTTCGGGTTTCTTACCGGCACTCGGGTGTGCATCCGCCGGCAACTGCAGCGCCGGAGGTGCCTTCAATGACGCCAGTAGCCACACGCAGGGTCTTGTCCTCAATGAAGTGCGGGGCACGTGGGGAGCACCGACCAAACTGATTGCGCCCACTGGGTCGGCGAGTGACCCGGCATTGACTGTCAACTCAATCGCCTGTGGCGCGGTGGGCACTTGCGTCGCGGTAGGGAGTTACGACGACAACAAGAATTACGCGCAAAGCTTCGTTGTAGGCGAAGTCCGAGGAGTGTGGCAACGAGCGCGCGAGGTGGCGCTCCCGGCGAACGCCAAGGGGGCGACCCAACTCAGCGAAGTGCACTCTGTTTCGTGTTGGTCGGCGGGGAACTGCAGCGCGGTCGGCAGTTATCTCGACGGTACCAAGCCGGTTGGCCACTCTGAGGGGATGGTCGTCAATGAAGTGCGCGGTACGTGGACCCGAGCGCAGGAAGTGAAACTTCCCGGCGACGCCAATGCGAACCCCTACGCACTACTCAACCAGATCACCTGCACGAATGGCCGTTGCGTCGGGGTCGGCTCCTACATCGG
>Ga0208849_1001186_pt1 | contig 19274 bp, 12 predicted proteins | sample NGESurdeep072012_10_FD_184470 | JGI IMG/M metagenome (GOLD analysis project Ga0208849, IMG submission 184470) | Arctic peat soil microbial communities from Barrow, Alaska - NGEE Surface sample 53-3 deep-072012 (SPAdes) | ecosystem: Environmental > Terrestrial > Soil > Wetlands > Peat ... | reverse complement strand
AACTTGCGTCCACGATTGCGCAAAAGTGTTGTAATAGAATAGGCTCATGCCGTGGGAGCCATCGGCATCGGTCCAGTTTTCGACGACGGCACATCCGTCGAGAATCGCCGAAACCTCATCGCTTCCGGCATACTGATTTTCCGACGTGACGCGCCACGCGCCGAGCCAGAAATCGAGCGCGTGGAAGCCAGCGACGGACGAACACGGAGCCGGAGACGGTCGCGGCGCGGGAGCCGGCGATGCGGTTGGTGCCGCATTCAACGCAAAAATCAGAGCGATCACTATCATATGAAGTACTTTTGCTTTGTTAATACCCGACCTTCGAATGGCAGACAATCGACATCGAGCCGCAGGTCTCGAGGGCGTCGCGGGTATGCAGACCAAGGGAGCGGTCGGCGACTAACCGACGCCGCCGATTTGGCCCGATTATCGTCACTGCGCTAGCCGATAACTAAATGAGCGGCGTCGATTTTGCGACGCCGGGTCAGGCGAATGACACATTGACCCAAGTGGTGCGTGCTACTCAAAAGCAGGCGTTCCAACAATTCTTCGCCGGCGTCGGACATGCCGTATTTGCGTGCGATGTCAACGACGGCACCATCCTCGATGCCAATGACGAAGCGATCACGCTGTTCGGGTATGCGCGCCGGAAGTTGCTCACGCTCAAACTGGCTGACGTACTGGCAAGCGAAGAAGACAACTTCATCCGCCAAAGCCTTCGAAGAGAACGCGGCATGGAACCGCGAGTCGCGCGCTTTCGCATCATCGACGTCGATGGACTGACGACTCCAGTTGAAGGCTTCGCTACGCCGGTATCATACGCCGGGCGACGTGCGACGCTGATCAGCCTAACCCGGTCGAAAGCCGGAAAACAAGAACGTTCGACGTCAGCGGCGGCGGAATCGCCTCCAAACGCGCCAGCCCTCCTTCAACGGATCCGACGGCAAAAAGCGCTCATCGAGTTCGCCAAAGCTGCGATATCCGACACTTCGCCTATCGATCTCACGCGCCGCGGCGCCCGATTACTTCGCGACGGGCTCGGGGTCGACTTCGTTCTTGGCTTCGAATACCAGGCCACAGAACGCGTGATTCGCTGCATCGCCGCCGACGGATGGGTGGGCGACCTGGATTCGATGAGTTTCGACCCTGACGGCGACTCGCTTGCGGCAAAAGCGCTGCGATCGCGCGGAGTTTTTTCGCTACTAGATATCGATGATGCCAATCGCCCGGCCGATTCGGCATGGTTCCTCAAGAGTCAGGACGTGCGATCGGCCATCGGAATCCCGGTCGGCTCCGATAGCCACGACTATGGTTCTCTCGTCGCATACGACAAGGGCGCGAAGCGCTTCAGCGAAGACGACCTGCGTTTTTCGCTGACGGTCGCGAGCGTTATCGCGATCGCGAGTGAAGCCGTCGAAGCGCGATCCTCGGCGGTCGAGGCGGCGGAACGACTTTCAGAGGTGCTCGCGAGCATCGTCGAGCACTTCGTGCACGTCGACCGTCAATGGAACATACGATTCGTCAACGTGACGGTTGAGACTCTGTTCGCGCGGCGCGCGGACGAGTTAGTCGGACAACCGATCGCAAGCTGGTTCCCGTCGTTCGGGGAGCAACTGCACCGGCAGCGATACGAGGATGCGATGTATCGCAACATCGCGTCGCAATTCGAATTTCGTTCATCGCTCAACGATCACTGGTACGAAGCGAGGGTCCGTCCCACTCCCGAAGGTATCGCAGTCTATTTCCTCGACATCACGACGAGACGACTGGCGGAAGAGCGTCGGCTTGAAGACGAAGGGCGCGTGCGGCGTCTCGTCGATGGTATGCCCGCCATTTTGTGGATGACCGACAAGAATCTTGTCATGCAAATGTCGGCGGGCGGCGCGCTCATGAGTCTCGGACTTCCGGATAACAGACTGACCGGTCTCGATCTTCGAGAGATGATGAATAATGCGAACGGTCCGACGATCGTCTCGCACGAACGAGCTCTCGGCGGCGAGTCCAGCGGATATGTCGACACTTTTGGCGGTCGAACCTACGAAGGCCACGTCGAGCCGACGCGAGATGCGAGCGGCGCGGTCATCGGGGTCGCTGGTCTATGCATCGACGTCACCGAACGGATGCGTCTTGAAGAGACCCTCGCAGAGGCGCAGACGTTGGCGAAATTCGGGACTTGGACCTACGATCGCGATAGCGGCGAGCGCACGTCTTCTGACGAGTTGCTGCGAATCGTCGGCCGGTCGCGCGAAGAGACACCGCCCGATAATATGGATCTCCGCGACATCGTGCATCCGGACGACGCCGCGCATCTTGCGGCGGCGCAAGAACTGGCAAAGCAGAAAGGTGATTCGTGGAATCTCGATCACCGGATCGTTCGCAGCGATGGAAGCGTACGGCACGTACAGAACGTTGGCCGCTATATGTATGATAAGAGCGGCGTGCCGACGCGAGGCTTCGGGAGCGTGCTCGATATCACCGAGCGAAAACTCGCAGAGAACGAACTCGTCCGGTTGGCTAATTTCGACGTTCTCACTGACCTGCCGAACCGCACGCAACTCAACGTCCGGCTCTCGGAGTCGATGGTTCGCGCCGTCAATCGCGGAAAGCTTGTCGCCCTGTGTTGCCTCGATATTGATAGGTTCAAGAACATCAATGACACTCTGGGCCATACTGCGGGCGACGCGTTGCTTAAAGCTGTCGGCGGCCGGCTCACTTCGGTCGTGCGACGCGGTGACACGGTCGCCCGGCTAGGGTCTGATGAATTTGCAATCGTCTTCGCCGACGTCACGACAGACTACGACCTCACGCTTTTGGCGGACAAGGTGATTTCGGCATTCGCATCACCGTTCGAGATCTCCGAGCGCGAGCTCTTCGCGAGCGCGAGCGTTGGCTTTAGCGTGTTCCCCGGGGATGCGACCGACGGCGAATCATTGATCCGCCAAGCCGATTCAGCGCTTTATAAGGCGAAGGAGACGGGCGGAGGTCAGGTGGCCTTCTTCAACCCGGACATGCACGCCGACGCCGGCTCTCGCCTCGAGTTTCAAAACAGTCTCTATCGCGCGCTGGGCCGCTCCGAATTCCGGCTGCACTTCCAGCCGATCGTAGGTGCGGCAAGTCGCCAACTACACGGATTTGAAGCGCTGATCCGCTGGCAACACCCGACACTCGGCATGGTTCCGCCCGACCGGTTCATTCCGCTTGCCGAGCAAACCGGACTGATCATCCCCATTGGGGATTGGGTCCTGCGCGAAGCATGCGCCGAAGCCTCGCGCTGGCATGGTCAAGGATCGGAGGATCTTTGGATCTCGATCAACGTCTCGGCCCGGCAATTCTCGCACCCCGATCTCGTCTCGCTCATCGCCGAAGTGTTGGAGTCCAGCGGATTGCCCGCTGCACGACTTTGGCTCGAGGTGACGGAGAGCGCGGTCGTGCGCGACATCCAATCCGGAGCGCGAACAATTAAATCGCTGCGTGCGATGGGTGTGAAGATCGCGATCGACGATTTTGGCACGGGCTACAGTTCGTTCGGCTATTTGCGGTCGTTCGCGTTCGACACTTTCAAGATCGACCGATCCTTCACGCGTGGGTTGCCGGAAACACCCGAAGACGTCGCGATCACGCGAGGTATGATAGCGCTTGGTCACGCGCTCGGAATGTCCGTCACTGCAGAAGGCGTCGAGACCGAAGCGCAAGCGCGATGCCTCGAGGATGCGAGTTGTGACGCGCTCCAAGGCTATTTCATCGGAACGCCGGGGCCGATCGCTTCATTCAAGAAATGGCTCCCGAGCGTGAGCGGTTCATAGCCGACCTCAAGGCTCAAGTCTAAATACCTATCGACTTATATATCAATTCGGGCGAAACTTGCGCGACGGTGCAGGCACTTGGCGGGTCATACTCCAAAATGGGCGGCGATAACCGTTTGACATCAACCATAGGGGGAGACGACCATCATGCTCAGTCGGATACTTTTGTTTGCCGGCATTTTGACGTTCGCCGTCGGCGTCAGCGCCGCAACTGCGGCGACGATCGGGAGCGGAACGATCTATGGCGCGCGCGATCTCGGGCGCGCTCCCGCGTCTGCGGGCGTGCGCGTCGCGGTTGTTTTGAAATACCACCGGGATGCTGAGCTCGAAGCACTGACCGAAGCACAAGCCGATCCCGACTCGCCGGTCTATCAAAGGTTCCTCACGCCGGCCCAATTCGCCAACTACTTCTCACCGACGGCCGCAGAATATGGACGCGTCGTTTCGTCGCTGCAGCGCGGCGGCTTCACGATCACGCACACATTTCCAAACCGCACCGTCATAGACGCCGTGGCTTCCGCACCGGTCGCTGCACGGTATTTCAGCACCGATATCCACAGCGTCATCACGCGAGACGGGCGGCGCACGTACACAAACGTGCGTCCCGTCGCCGTGCCGGCCGATATCCGCGACGTCGTGTTCAGCGTGGTGGGCTTGGACGCCGTCGGCCGCATGCGCCCGGCATATTCGTTTGCGCGCAACTCGCACCGTCACATCGTCGCCCCGGTGGTGAGCCCCGACGCCGCTCCCATCTTCGGACCGGACGGCGGATACGGACCGCTGGTTTTCATCAAGTCCTACAACTTGCCGGCATCGAAGGGCTTCACCGGCTCAGGCCGCGCTTCGGGCGTCGCGACAGACGCGGACTTCCTCGACAGCGACCTCAACTCGTTTCTCGCGTATTTTCACCGCAATCGAACCGGCCCGGCCACGACGCGAGTGCTTGTGGACGGCGGCCCGCCGCCGGGCAATGGTCAGGACTCGATCGAGACCGCTCTCGACGTTGAACAAATCGTTTCGATCGCCCCTGGAACTGCGCTCTACGTCTACGAAGTCACCTATGACGAACCCACAAACGCGAACTTCATCGACATCTACAACCAAGTCGTCACCGACGATAAGGTCGATACGCTCAACACGAGCTATGGCTACTGCGAAACCGCCATGCCCGACGGCTATCCGGCGTCATTGAATGCGGTGGCTAAACAGGGCAATGCGCTCGGCATCACCTTCCACTCGGCGTCGGGCGACAGCGGCTCATCGTGGGATGGCTGCACCGGCGTCGCCGTCGCCACACCCGTCGATATCCCTCACAATGTCGGCATCGGTGGAACCACACTATTCGTCAACAGCAACGGCAATGAGACGAATGAGGTCGGTTGGGACGGATCGGGCGGCGGCGTTTCCGTGCTCTTCGGAGTCCCGAACTACCAGAAGAACGTGCCGACCCTCATCGCGGGAGGGCGCAATATCCCCGACCTCGCGTTCGATGCAGACCCGGGAAGCGGCGCATCGTATTTCTTCGGCGGCGGCTGGGCAGGCCCGATCGGTGGGACTTCGATGGCATCACCGATATTCGGCGCCTCGCTGACGGAGATGAATCAGGTCCTTGGATCGCGCGCCGGCCACTTCAACGTGAAGCTCTACAAAAAATGGTTGGCCAACGGATATGGCAGCGGCCCGACCACCTATTTCCGCGATATCACATCGGGCAGCATTCCGCCTTATCATGCGGGACCAGGCTATGACCAGATGTCGGGCATCGGCGCTATGCTGGTGAACAAGTTCGACCAGCTGTTCCACCCCTAGGCGCTCGCAGTCGACTGCGAACCTGAGGATCGGAGAAGGCTCGACGTGTCGGGCCTTCTCCATTTCGGAGGACGTATAGGTTTTTTCAGCCAAGTCCGGTTGCTAACTTCCGCCGTCTGATGAGGGCTGTTCTATGTCTACTGCACGAACGAAAGCTGTTGCGGTTGCTTCCTGCGCAGCATTTCTAATGTTCGCGGGCTGCGCCGGTTCAGGATCGCACGCGTTAACGCCGGGCTATCCAGCATCGGGTGATCAGTCGCAAAATTCTCTCAGAGTTCCCCCGAATCAAGGGCTCGGTTTTCTCGCCCCGCAATATCGCTCGCGGACTCTAGTCTGGCAAGGTAATCCTGGGCGGGGATGGATGTCACCCGACGTCACGCGACGTCACCTGCTCTACGTCGCGGATCAAGGCGGACAAGCCGTCTACATCTTTCCTAGGTGGGGTAAGGATCAGGCACCGATCGGCAAGATCACTAGCGGTCTCGCGGCACCGAACGGCCTCTTCGTCGACAACGCGAGAAACCTGTACGTCTGCAATTTCGGCGGCGGCACCGTCACCGTTTATCCAAGCGGCGCCATCACGCCGAGCCTCACTTTAACGGGCGCCGGCTCACCGATCGACGTCGTCGTCGGCGTCGACGGAACGGTCTACGTTTCGAACTGGGATTCAGGCAGCACTGGAACGCTGCTCGAATATCCCGCGGGTCACACCACGCCGTCCGTCACGATAAACATCAACGGCGCATCTGAAGGACTCGCACTCGATCGAAGAAACAATCTGTATGTCGCGTACAACGACGCCACGATCAACGATGGCGAAGTGTTGAAGTTCGCGCCGGGATCGACCGTTGGAACGAACCTCGGCATTCACGTCGGATATGTCGGCGGCGAGACGATAGACTCGTCGGGGAATTTGCTGCTGGACGATCAGAACATTCCAGGCGTCGATGTGTTCCCACCCGGCGCAACGCAACCGTCGAGTCGGATCACGGGATTCTCCCTTGCCTTTGACATCGCACTCAACCATCCCAATACCCGGCTATGGGTCACGAATCCGTTCACCGCGGTCTACGAGGTGACATATCCGGGAGGCCAGATCGTCAACACGATCACCAACACGATCTCTTCGGCATTCGGCATCGCTACCAGTCCCGACGGATCGGACTAGCTAACGCGCCACGGGATCCAGCCGAACAAACCAAGGAGGCCAAGCCGCAACGCTCGGCCTCCTTCTGTTGTATAGCTGCGGCGCCCGCGCAGGATCGCATTGATTGCTTCATACGGCGAGGGCTCTAAGAGCGCATAGCAAAGAGTACGTAGCGCCAAGCATGCGCGATTAGCTTCGACAATCGATCGGTAAAAGAAATTTCTAGACGGCTCCGTACAAGAACGTGCAGTAAATCATTCTAGAAGCCGACAAATAAGATATCAAATGCAAATTTCGCTTCGGGGTGCAAATGTGATAGGCCCGGTTTCCGCGCCGCGCTTAGTCGCGGCATCGATTTCCATCATGCTGATCTGTGGATTATCAGGTAACGCGCGTGCGGCTGGACCCGCTCTAGCACCAGTCACCGTGGCTGCCGCTGATTTCGGCTCTCCGCCGTCTGGCGAGGTGCCGATCATCTTCAACGATCACCATATCTACGCTAAGCCGGACGAACTCAAGCAGAGTCGCGTTCTCGCTGCGCTCGTCAAAGACGGCACGATATTCGTCCCCTTGCGCAGCATGTTCGAGCAGATGGGCGCGACAGTCTCATGGGATGAGGCGAGCAAATCAGCGACGGCACAAAAACCCGGCGCTTCCGTGCAGGTCACGGTCGGCAAGAACGAAGTCGTATTAAATGGAGAGACTCGGCCTCTCGACGTACCGCCTGAGATGTATCATGGCGTGATCGTCGTGCCGGTCCGCGTCATGTCCGAGGCGCTCGGCGCGTACGTGGAGTGGCTCCCCGACCGTCACATTTGTGTGGTGCGCTACATTCCGCCCACGCCCGTTCCGGCCGCGCCGCCCACCGCCGCTCCTACCGCAGCACCAACGGCACCGACACCAACGCCCACGCCGACGGCGGGCTACAACGGCTTCATCCAGGCTGCAGTTGCCGATTCCAAGATCTACAATGAATTTTCGGCCGGTCAGCGCTGCTGCAGTTCGTACGTGGCGAGCGGAGGCTATGCGTTTAAAGATTCGCCGATCGCGATTAAGGTCGACTATCGCCAAGATACATACGTCACGAGCGACAACGTCACGAACTCAGCCGGCAGCCATTTCACGCGCTTCACGACGATTGACGGCGGCACGGCGTTCACGCCCGTCTTCAAGGCGCAGCAAAGCACGTTCGATGGCCGCTTGGAGTATCAGGTCATGGCTCCGCGCATCTACGTCGGCGTGGGTTACCTCCAAACCGCCGACAATTACGGATATCCGCACCTGGACGCCTTCGGCGTCGGAGTCGAGAAGTTGCCCGGTCTCCAGCCGGGGCTCGATTTCTTCGGCTCAACGTTTTACTATCCGACCGCGAGCGGCGACTATACAGTCACCGCCGCGACGAGCCCAAATGTCGGACGGACGTTCAAACAACAGTACCGGATCATGAAGTACGATCTGGGACTCTCGCTCGACTTCGGAGATTTCCCCGTGTATCTCTACGGTGGTTTCAGCGGCGATCGGTACACGACAAAGCAAAATGCGCCGATCAATCAGACGCATAGCGGTCCATACATCGGCCTCGGTGTGAGGTTCTAACCGGTCGAGAGGACCATGATCATGCGCAAAACCCCATTCACGTACCTACGGCGTCTCGCCGCGTGCGCCGCCATTGCATCCATGGTCGGGTGCAGCACAAATTGCAACGTGCCCGCGTTTCATGGCGGGGTTACCCCCATTCCGGGTTCCACACCAACGCCGGTCCCATTGTCTTGCGCGCAGAACGCCATTTCGGGGCAGGCAGTGCCCCTTGGAACGGCCGCCACATTCGCAGTGCTCGCCGCCTCGACGGTCACAAACTCCGGCCCAACGATTGTCACCGGTGACCTTGGGGTAAGCCCGGGCTCGTCGATCACCGGATTTGGTCCTGGAGAAGGCACCGTCGTCGGCGGTTCGATACACGACAACGATCCCGTCGCGGCGCAAGCCCAGCTGGATTTGACCACGGCGTTCAACAACGCGGCCGGACGAACCGGCGCGCATGGGATTCCCGCCGAAATCGGCAGTACGGTCATCCCGCCCGGCATCTACAAAGCGCCGGTGTCACTTGCAATCACGGGCACCGTCACACTCGACGGCAAGGGCGACCCCAACAGCGTGTTTATCTTCCAAGTTCCATCCACGCTGACCACTGCAGTCAACAGCTCCGTCTTGTTGATCAATGGCGTCAACGCATGCAACGTGTTCTGGGAGATTGGAAGCTCGGCGACGTTGAATACGAACTCCACGTTCAGTGGCACGGTATTGGCGCAGGCGTCGATCTCCCTAGGAACCGGATCGACGGTACTTGGGCGAGTATTGGCACGGACCGGCGCAGTAACGCTCCTCAGCAATACGGTGACCGACACCGGCCCTTGAACAAGCCGCTTCAACCCAGCGGATCTCGGTTTTTTAGAAGACGGCCCGTGAGACATCACTCACGAGCCGTTTTTGAAGGCGGTGTTACGATAGTGCGGTAACCTCAAGGGCGTGCGTGAGCTGCTGCGCGATCGCGAGTTCCTAGCGTACTTTGCGGCACGGCAGGGTGCGCAGCTGGCTTACAGCATCGAGGCGGTCGCGATCGGATGGCAGGTCTACGGATTGCGCCACAGCGCCTTCGACATCGGCCTCGTCGGGCTCGTCCTCTTCATACCGCAACTTCTTCTCGTCATACCCGCCGGAACGATCGCGGACCAGTTCGATCGCCGCATCGTGTGCGTGCTGTGCACGCTCGGCGAGATGACGGCCGAGCTTATGTTCGTCGCGCTGGTTCTGGCCGGCTCGCGTTCGGTCGCGCTAAATCTTGCCGCGGTCGGCCTGATCGGCGTCGCACACAGCCTCGGCACTCCTGCGGAACGATCCTTGTTGGCCGGAATCGTTCGCTCGGAGCGATTCGTGCGCGCTCAGGCGCTGAGCACGTCCGTCGGCCAGGTGGTGACGATCGCGGGCCCTGCGTTGGGCGGCGTATTGATCGCGATCGGCTTGCCCGTCGCATTCGCTGTAGCCGCCGCGTCGTACGGCCTTGCCGCACTTGCCTTTTCGTTCCTCACGCCGCGGTCAACCGACCGGAGCACAGTCCCGCTCGGAGCGATCGAGGGTGTGCGCTTCATCGCCCGTCATCCCGTCATTCTCGGCGCCATATCGCTGGATTTGTTCGCCGTGCTTTTCGGTGGAGCGACCGCTCTGCTACCGATCTTCGCGACACAGATCCTCCACGTCGGCCCGATCGGCTTTGGCGCCCTGCGGAGCGCGCCGGCGGTCGGTGCGGCGCTCGTCGCCGCGTATCTCGCCCGGCGGCCGGTAGCGCGGCTCGCCGGTCCGGTGCTGATGTGGTGCGTCGCCGGCTTCGGGGTCGCGACAATCGTCTTTGGCGTTTCGCACAATCTCGTGCTCTCGCTCGTCGCCTTGGCAGCGACCGGCGGTTTTGACGTCGTCAGCATGGTTATTCGAATGACGCTCGTGCAGCTCGGCACGCCCGACGCGATGCGCGGGCGCGTCACCGCGATCGAGAACATCTTCATCGGCGCCTCCAACGAGTTGGGCGCATTTGAATCGGGCGCCCTTGCGGCGCTGGTCGGCGCCGCATCGTCCGTGGTCATCGGCGGCTTCGCAACGCTCGCCGTGATCGCGTTCTGGGCGGTCATCTTTCCGTCGCTACGATCCTTCGACGGGATCGCCGGCGCCTCACCCGACGAGCCCAGGCCATTGTGATCTTGAAAATGGCCATAGAAAATGCCTTCGATCGCGCAACGAGAAATGCTCGAGAACGAGCATGGTTCACGTCACGTTGGGGAGGAAGACGATGAGCGAGAATAAGGTCACGTCCGTGGAGGCCCGAATGCCGACTCGACGGCAACTGGTCACCGGAGCCGTAGTCGCATTGGGCAGTCTGGCCGCCGGGTCTGCGGTTTTTGGGAAGACCCCATCGGCCATGACGGAACTACCGAGCACCGGCCCAAACAAGATGCGGTGCTCTCTCCACCAGGAAGTCGAATTCAACGCAAGCTCGCAGCGGATCTATGATGTACTCCTGAGTTCACGTGAGTTTGCCGCATTTTCCGATGCGCCGGCGCAGATCGGCCGCGAAGCGGGAAGCGAGTTCTCAATGTTCGATGGGAAAATCGTCGGACGGAACATCGAACTGGTATCCGATCAACGAATAGTTCAGGCTTGGCGGCCGATCGACTGGAATCCAGGCGTGTATTCCATCGTCAAGTTTGAACTCACGTCGCGGGGTTCGCAAACCAACGTCGCACTCGATCACGCGGGCTTTCCGGAAGGCACGTTCGACCATCTTAACGTTGGATGGAAACTGAAATATTGGGATCCGCTTCGGAAATATCTCGCGTAATCGCACGCTTTCATCGTTGGTTTCATTACTATTTCAGAACCCCAACCTATCCTACACGAAAGCACTCTTTTTCGTTTGGAATTGGGGGTCGCCATGGACATGCGTCGGTTACTCGGATCGATCGCGGCTTGCGCTATGCTCGCGGGTTGCTCGCAGGGGGCGAGCCTGAATCCGCAAGGAACTGGAGCGTCCTTGGCGCTAGCGGTGACACACGAATCGTCAGTTCCTGCCCTGGTGTCAAATCTAAAGGTGAAGTTTTTCGGCACGCCCACGGCGTTTTCGTGGCCCGACTACATCACGAAAGGAAGCGACGGCAATCTTTGGTTCTCTGAGTTCTATGCCGATCAGATCGGCCGGATCACACCGTCCGGCGCGATCAAAGAGTTCCCACTGCCGCAGCTCAACGATATCGAGGGCATCGCGACCGGACCGGACGGCAACGTATGGTTTACGGAGCCCGGAGAAAACAAGGTCGGCAAGATGACGACGACTGGCGCCGTCACCGCTTTTCCCATCGACGCCCCAAATCCGTCGCCGCGAGGCATCACGGCCGGCCCGGACGGAAACGTGTGGTTCGTCGAGTACTACGGCAATGCTATCGGCCGCGTCACGCCGGATGGCGTCATCACACAATTCGCAATTCCGCAAGCGGAGAGTTACCCGTGGTGGATCACCACCGGGAAAGACGGGAATCTTTGGTTCACTGAGTCCGCGACCAACATCATCGAACGCTTCAATCCACGCACGTTGAAGTTCGGAAAGCCGTTGCACCTGCCGGGAATCGGTGCGACGCCGTGGGGAATCATGACTGCCCCGGACGGCCACCTTTGGTTCACGCAGCGCCGGGCCGGCGACATCTCGGTGATCCTCAGTGGCAGCGTGAAATCGTTCCACATCGCAAAGCACACGAGCTATCCGGATACGATCGTCACCGGACCCGATAGTAAGCTTTGGTTCACCGAAAATCAGACCAACGCGATAGGGCGCTTCGATCCCGCCACGGGCACATTTCTGAAAGTGATAGAGCTGCCCGACGGAGATATCCCGACCGGCATCGCCGTTGGCAGCGACAACAACATCTGGTTCACGGTCGCCAACTACACGCAGCCGAACTCGATCGGCGAAATCGTTCTCCATTAGGAGGGACGAGCGGCAGCAGCCGCTTGGGCATTCGGCGTCGGTCCCGCACGCAAGTGCGGGATCGACTTTATATCCCCTTACACGTAGTCTTTCAACGTCAGCGTCACCGCGCGCGCCGCGGCGGTCCCCGTTGTCACCGTCAGTTTCACGGTCGTCCCCGGCGGGCCGCTAAGCAGCTGGCGGATGCGCACCAAGCCGAGTTTGGAAGCGTCGACGCCGTTCACGCTCATGATGAGGTCTCTGGGACGCAGACCAGCTTGTGCGGCGGGTGTCGACGTGAGCACGCCGAGCACGCGAATGCCCGCCTTGACTGCCGCGATGACGAGCCCGCTGCGATCCCCTTCGGTCTGCGCGAAGTCGGCGTTCCTCTGTAAGTACATGATCTGATTTCGATAGTCGAAGGTGACGGTGAATCGCTTGAGCACACCGCCTCCCAGATTGCCTGCGACGCTCGAATCGGCCATCGCGCCCATCGTATCTGTCGAGAGATTGGTTATGACGTTTGGCACGTCGACCGATCCAATCGTCAGCGCCTTGATCCGCGTCACCTGCGAGCTGGACGCGCCGCCGATGCCATATCCTGTGATGCCTGCGACGTTCGAGCCATACTTCTTCGCGAGGTCGTGCGAAGCGACGAACGGCGACATCAGCGTGAGCGATCCTCTACTGCCGGTGTCGACTTCGAAGGTTCCATTCAGACCGTCGACCGTGCCCCTGAATTGGGGTATCGTCTGATAGAATACGAACGGCACCGCCGTGCCGGGAGGACGGACGCCCGCCTGCGGCAGCGACAGCGTCATCGTCTTGTGCGCGTAGTCGATCGTGGTGAGGTAGCGCGCGACCGTTTCGTAGCCCACCATGCCGTCGATGTGCACGCCTTCTATCGCCTGCATCACCGGTCCCAACGGCAAGATTGCAAATGATTGATGCGTCAGCGTGGCCCCGCCAATCTGCAGTTTGGGAACCCATGCAAAACCGCTTTGCACAGTGCCCGCGCCCGCGCCGCCCGCCTGGAACGTGCCGACGCCGTGGATGCCAAGCGACGCCGCCACGTCCGGGTTAAGTACGCCCTGGCCGCCGGTGTCGAAGATGAAGCGGTACGGTCCCTTGCCGTCGACTCGCGCATCGAGATAGATGTGATTGTTGATCACTTCGATCGGGAAAGTCGTGCTGTGGGTGCCCGGAGCCAACGCGAAATCGCTCGGCTCAGACGTAGGCATGACAAATTTAGCAGCAACGTCTTTGTTCAAGTCGATGTGTTTGATTTCGGTAAGGGTCTCGTTGCCTTGGGAGTCCTGGAAGTGAACTTTGAAAGGCAGCACGACGCCATCTACTGTCCGGTAATCGGAGAAATCCGAGACCGCAGACCTCGACGGCGAGAACGTGACCACTTCCCGGCCGAGAAGAAAGGTGGCCGAATCCAACCAGAGGTCGATCGGGTAGCCGCCGCGCGGCAGGGCTCGAATCACGTTGTACGTGTTGTTGCCGAGCTTCTTCTTGCCTGTGAAGACCGACGTTCCCGGCAGACGTTGCGGAAAGAGATAGGAGAACGAGGTCGTGTATGCTTGGGTGATCGCCGTCGAGATGTCGTTGCCGCTATCGTTGACGTGAGCTAGCCCGGTTGCGTCTTGCGTCCATGCATCCGTGCCATTGTAACCTTGGCGGAGCGAGATCGGACCCAACGTTGCGACCTGGAGGAAGTGACCAGTGACGAGATCATCCCATTCGTCGCCTGGACCTACAACACCCAAGACCGTCAGACGTGCCTGTACGTGCAGCGAACGGACTCGCTCGAGCGCATCGCCACCTGCCGCTTCCTTGGCGCGTTTGAGGTAGCTCATCGCTACCGTCGGAGTTCCGCCCGTCGGCATGCCGCTGAATGGCGGCGGCGACAGTTGAAGCGCTGCGACAATGATGGCAATGAACATGTCAACTACTCCCTCTAGCGACGCTTATGGTGCGGATTGATAGACCGCCTCGGATGTTTAGCCAGTGGCGACACTTTCATCCTTAGTCGTCATCTGGCCGACGCATGCCAAAAACGGTGGTCATTTCCAGTCGAACAACCCGCTTGTATTCCGTATACTCTGCTGCTTCGCATTTTGTTGCAGAGGGCGGATTCTTCGAGTAGCATGACCCATTAGATGATCTCAACATCTATCAACTTTGGCGTTGCGCCGCGGCTCGCAGTCCGATGGCTGCCCCGCCGGCAAGTTCGGCAGCCACTATTAAGAAGTAGTAGTAATAGAATCGATTCAACGACGCAAACTCCGGGTACCGAATGAGGAATACGACGCAGAGAACTATCGTTATCGCAAAATTGAGAAAGGTGAGACCCGCAATAACCCATGCAGCCACCATTTTTCTGGCAGGCGCATAGTCGGCAACAAGCGCGACGATGATGCCGGTCCCGATCACCGAAGCAAGGCTTTCTGATGAACTTCTGGGCAGGCAAGCCGGACATAGCGCGCCGACACCAACGGCAATCGCCTCAAACGCGGCTCCCAACCCGAGCGCCGCTAGGATGCCGAGCCACCATTGTAAGCCGAGGCCGCCTGGGATCGTGATGGGCACGATCGGTTCATCGATAAGTGATTTGTTTCTGGCGAGCAAGTGTGTCAAGAAGATAATCCCCATCGACGGGATCACAAGATATAAAACGGCGATCCACGCGGGAAATACCTGGGTATGGAAAAGTAGGTCTTGCGAAGCAGCCGACACGAGTACCTTGAGGATCACGGCGAGTTCGGCAATCGCGACGACCAGACCAACCTCGGTACGATACGACGGAGCGATGAAAGCCGCGGCTTGGGCCGCAGCGACGATTGCGATAGCCATCGCCACAGCATATATAGCCGTGTTCGCAATGTCGTGAAATCCAGCCGACGCTAGTTGTCTTATGACGATCGCGGCTACGATCGAAACGCCTGGCAGAGCGATTAACCAACGTGCCCATGCCGGAAACTTCTCGAGCTCCCTGAGTGGATTGCCGCCCTCGTCGGGACTTTCGGAAAACGGCTCGTCGCACTCGGCGCAGTTGAGTGAGGCGGCTTCGTTTTCCGCACCGCATGTCGGACAAGTCCGCACAACTGGAAGCATCATTTTGGGCCGGTCTTCGCCAGCAGCGAACGTACGTGCCGAGCTATCATCAGGCTCTCGTCTGTCGGGATGACTCGCACGGCGACTGCGCTGTCGTCGTGTGAGATGACGTTCGCGTCGTCCGCATTTCGCGCTGGATCCAGTCGGATGCCAAAATGCGAAAGGCCGTCGGCGACAAGAGCTCGGATTTTTGCGGCGTGCTCGCCGATGCCGCCGGTGAACACCACGGTGTCCAACCCGCCCAGGACAGCGATCATGGCCCCGGCATGCTTCACGATCTGATAGACAAAGAGATCGATCGCTTCAGCGGCCCGCGGTTCATCTGCGGCACGAAGCAAAAGCGCCTCCATGTTCGGGCTCGATTCGGAGACACCAATCAATCCCGATTGCTCGGTCAGCAACTCAGTGAGGTCCGATGCCGACGTTCCGGATGCGACGAGGTACAGCAGCACCCCGGGATCCATATCGCCTGGCCGGGTGCTCATCATCAAGCCGCCGAGCGGAGTAAATCCCATCGTCGTGTCCAGAGAATGGCCATCTCGAACGGCCGCAAGACTTGCTCCGCTTCCGAGATGCGCGATCAACACGCGCCGGCCGGCCCCTACTCCAAGCACGGACATGATGTATTCATAGGATAGTCCATGGTAACCGTATCGCCGGATTAGCGGCCCCACGGATCGAGGCAGCGGGATGCGCTGGGCGACCGCCGGCATATCATGATGAAACGCGGAGTCGAAACATAAGACTTGTGGCGTATTGGGAGCCTGCGACGTCACTGAATGCACGAGATCCAGTTGCGATCGAAGATGCATAGGATCGAACGGCACGAAGCGCTCGAGGTCGTCCAACAATTCCGGTTTGACGAGGGCCGGCGACACATGATCGGGGCCGCCAAAAACGATTCGATGTCCGATCGCCGCGGGTTCTCCCGCATCCGATGAAGCGATCGTCTTGAATATCCGCGCCAGCACCGTCGCGAAATCGACGGCAGCGTTCTGCGCGGTGTGGCCTTGGCGAGCCCCGTCCGCGTCCTCGATCCAAAACGTGGTGGAGGATTGACCCAGGCCTTCTGCGGCGCCACGCAGCAGGCGGCGCTGCGTTATATCTTCCGTCGCGTAATACGCAAACTTGAGCGAGGACGAACCGCCGTCGAGGCAGAGAATGTTCACGTGGTCCTTGGCTGCGCGGCACGCCATTGCCAATCGCGGATCTCGGGCATGTCCTCGCCGAATTCGCGGACGTAGATGGAATGCTCGACGAGCTTGTCGCGAATGAGCTGTTGGACGTGAGCCGCGCGGTCTTGAAACATCGGCAGCCGATCGATCGCATCGTTGGCCAGATGAAAGCGGTCGATCTCGTTGCGGACGGCCATGTCGAAGGGCGTCGTCGTCGAGCCTTCTTCTTTATACCCGCGAACGTGGATGCCCGAGTGATTGGTGCGTCTATACGTCAGCCTGTGGATGAGTGTGGGATATCCGTGGAAAGCGAAGATGATCGGCGCGCTCTTTGTGAATATGGAATCGAACTCATGATCGGGCAGCCCGTGGGGATGTTCGGACTGAGATTGCAGAGTCATGAGGTCCACGACGTTGACGACGCGGATCCTCAAATCCGGCAAGTGCCGGTCAAGGAAATCCACGGCGGCGAGCGTTTCCAGTGTGGGAACGTCGCCGGCGCAGGCCATGACCACGTCGGGTTCCACGCCGTCATCGTTGCTCGCCCAATCCCATATGCCGATGCCTTCCGTGCAATGTTGGATCGCCGCCGTCATGTCCAGCCACTGCCACTCCGACTGTTTGCCCGCAATGATGACGTTGACGTAGTTCCGGCTTCGAAGGCAATGATCCGCGACCGAGAGCAGCGTGTTGGCATCCGGAGGAAGGTAGACGCGAACCACGTCGGCCTTCTTGTTGACGACGTGGTCGATGAATCCGGGATCCTGATGACTGAATCCGTTGTTGTCCTGGCGCCAAACGTGCGATGTGAGCAGATAGTTGAGCGATGCGATGGGCCGGCGCCACGGAATGTACCGCGTGACCTTGAGCCACTTCGCGTGTTGATTGAACATCGAACTGATGATGTGGATGAAAGCCTCGTAGCACGAAAAGAATCCGTGGCGGCCGGTCAAGAGATATCCTTCGAGCCATCCCTGGCAAAGATGCTCGCTCAACACTTCCATCACCCGGCCGTCGGGCGCGACATGGTCGTCATTCGGGTAGATCTCGGCTGTGGAGCACCGGTCTGTGAAATCGAACAGCGCGTCGAGCCGATTAGAGCTCGTCTCGTCGGGTCCGACCACGCGAAAGTTATCCGCATTGAGGCGCATGACGTCGCGCAAGAACGTGCCCAAGACACGAGTGGCCTCGGCGCGACACCCGCCGGGAGCCGCCACTTGCACGGCGTGATCGCGAAAATCGGGCATCACGAGATCGCGGAGCAGGAGCCCGCCGTTTGCATGAGGATTTGCGCCCATTCTGCGCTCGCCGGCAGGAGCGAGCGCAGCCAGTTCCGCCTTCAACTTTCCGTAGTCGTCGAAAAGCTCGGCCGGACGATAGCTTCGCATCCATTCTTCTAGTATCCGAAGATGTTCCGGATTGGCCCGCACGTCGCTCACCGGAACTTGGTGCGCGCGAAAAGTCCCCTCTACTTCCTTCCCGTCCACAATCTTTGGACCGGTCCATCCTTTGGGTGACCGCAACACGATCATCGGCCATGGGCGCCGCTTTGTGAATCCCTTGGATCGCGCCTCGCTTTGAATCGACCGGATTTCCGCGAGTACGATTTCGAGCGTCGCCGCCATCTTGCGATGCATCGGCTCCGGTTCGTGTCCTTCTACTATATAGGGCGTGTATCCATATCCGGAGAGCAGGTTCATAAGCTCATCGTTGGAGATCCGCGCGAGGACGGTCGGGCCTGCGATCTTGTAGCCGTTCAGATGCAATACCGGCAAAACCGCACCGTCGCGAACAGGGTTGAGGAACTTATTGGAGTGCCAACTCGTGGCGAGCGCACCGGTTTCGGCTTCGCCGTCACCGACGACCGCGACGGCGATGAGGTTTGGATCGTCGAACACTGCTCCAAACGCATGCGTGAGAGCGTACCCAAGCTCTCCGCCTTCATGTATAGAACCCGGCGTTTCCGGCGAAGCGTGGCTGGGGACGCCGCCCGGAAATGAGAACTGCTTGAACAGAACTTGCATGCCTTTGGTGTCTTGCCCGACCCCTGGGTAAAGTTCGCTGTATACTCCCTCCAGGTACGTGTTCGCGACGACCGCCGGCCCGCCGTGCCCGGGCCCTGCGATGAAGATCATGTCGAGATCATGCTTTTTGATCGCACGGTTCAAGTGCGCGTAGAGAAAGTTCAAGCCCGGCGTGGTACCCCAGTGCCCCAATAGCCTCGGCTTCACGTGCTCGGGTTTGAGCGGCTGCTTCAGCAGTGGATTGTCGAGCAGATAAATCTGACCGACGGAGAGATAATTCGCCGCTCGCCAGTAGGCGTCGATGCCTTGTAATTCTTCGGGCGAAAGTTCGCCGTGACCGGTCGTGGCGCTCGTCGATAGCATGGGTTCACCACATTATTTGAAGTAAGAGGCAAGGTTCGATGAGACGCGCCGTGATTCGACTTCGCGCCGACATTTACCCGTGCTCCGCAGGTTGGCTAAGCCTCAAGGCGATAATCTCGACCGATGAACGACGCTTACTCAACGGCGACCGGCCCCGGCGATCGATTCGCCAAAGAGCTGCGCGGATTCGGGCCGCTCGGTGTCGTCGCGATCGTCGTCATCCTTGCGAGTCAAACGCTCGCGCCCCTCAGCGCCATTCTGGTGCTGCTCTGGGTCACGCTATCGCGCACGCCGTGGGCCGAAATCGGCTACGTACGTCCTCGAAGC
>Ga0208849_1001185_pt1 | contig 19281 bp, 19 predicted proteins | sample NGESurdeep072012_10_FD_184470 | JGI IMG/M metagenome (GOLD analysis project Ga0208849, IMG submission 184470) | Arctic peat soil microbial communities from Barrow, Alaska - NGEE Surface sample 53-3 deep-072012 (SPAdes) | ecosystem: Environmental > Terrestrial > Soil > Wetlands > Peat ... | reverse complement strand
GCTGCGAGCGTCTGCTTGGGAAGCTTGGCCGCGAGCGAGGCAACGTCACGCAGATGCAAGACATCGGCGGCGTTCGCGCGGTGCTCCCGAGCCTGCAGCACGTTTACGTCGTCAGGCGCCGGCTGCTGAAGTCATGGGTGATCATCAGGGAGCGGGACTACATCACTCAGCCCAAGAGCAGTGGCTATCGGGCGCTGCACCTGATCGTCAGGCGCATGGGCTTCCCGATCGAGGTTCAGCTCCGAACGATTAGCCAGGACGTGTGGGCAAATCAGGTCGAGAACACCGGGCGACAAGTTGGTCTAGACCTCAAGTTTGGCGCAGGGAATGAGCATCTCGACAGCATCTTCTTGGCGATGGCCGAGCTGATTGCTCGCTTCGACAGAGCTGAGCTCTCGCCCGACGATCTGCGGGAGGGCTTGAGGCGCCTGCCATCATTGACGATACGCAGACCGCCCCCGGCATGATCTAGATGAGCCCAGACGACGACATCAAGCACTTCCTCGTGACGCGCGACGTGGCGCGGCGAAAGACGACCGTTGTCGAGTTCGGTACGGACTACGAGGCTGCGCAGGACGCCTACCAAGAGGCCGAGCAGAAGGCGCGAGGTCGTCAAGACCTCGACGTGGTGCTGCTCAGCGCTGACTCGCTGGAGACGATCAAGCTCACGCACTCCAGCTACTTCGAGCCGAAGCCGCTCGACGCGCTGTTGCCTGCGTAGAGCCGGCTGTGCAACGGCTGCGCGCCGTTCCCGGCGGCGTGCGAACTGCTGTATCGGAGCTCAGGATTGTCCCGAGCAGAGGAGGCGAAAGCCCAGCATGGTCGTCTGGTAGCCCGCGGGAGCCAAGAGTAGCGACCGCACGACCATGAGTCCGAAAGCTCGAATCACCCTGCAGACTGCGATGAGCCAGGAGCAGCACCGGCTGCCGCCCTAGCCGCGTTCGGCTTCTTCGTTGGAGTGCTGGGTTTCTTCTTCGTCTTTGCGCTGTTCGCCGGCGCGTTCCGCTTCTTCCTTCTTACGTTCCCTTGCTTCCTGGGCGCGGCGGCTGGCTTCTTCGTGTTCTAGGTTCTCCTGTTGCTGACGCTGTTCGCCTTCCTCGTGCGTCTGTTCGGCGTTTCGTTTGGCTTCTTCCTTCTTCTCTCTGGTGGCTTCCGTCGCTCGTTCGTGGGCCTCCTGCGCTTCCTGCTTGCGCTGTTCAACAGCTGCTTCGCGGTCCCGCTGTTCTTGTTCTTGCTTCTCCCGCTGTGCGGCGGCGGCCTTCGCGGTTGCTTCGCGCTCGGCCCTCTCGCGTTCGACCTGCGTGCCTGGGCCTTCTCTTTCGGTCCAGCCGTCGCCGGTGAGGTGCGCACAAAAGCGGTTGCCGTAGAAATGCCCGCCAGTGTCACGCACTTCGACCAGCGTGCTGCCTTTGGCGAGTGAGCAGACAAGTTCACCTTCGAGTTCGGAGCCTTCGGGTTGAACTCGCCAATAGGAGCCCTCTTGTCCGAGCACGCGGTCAACGGCTTCGCACGCCGCCCGTCCTTCTCGGCTGTAGACCGTCAGCCGCACATTCGCTTCAACGTCAGCGGCCGTGCAGTTTTCGCTTGATGAATAGGCAGTCTGAACCGAGCCTGCCCCCGACCCGGCGATTGCTACGACGGCAGCGATGATGCCGCCGATCACAACAGCGGCGAGGATGCGCCGAAGCCGAGTCCCCGCAACAAACTCTCACAGCCGCCCCATATCTCGAAGAATGCCAGCTATTGGAGTCGAGCGCCAGGACCACACCTTCGATGCATGCCGCTAAACCGTTAGGGGATGTTGCCCGTGGCGAGTCCGGCCAAGACGATCGCGCCGCGCTTCCAAGCCGGGGTGCTGGGTCACAAGAGGTGCGATAGCTCAAGCGCGCCCGGCAAGATTCGAACTTGCGACCTCTCGCTCCGGAGGCGAGCGCTCTATCCACTGAGCTACGGGCGCGGGAGCACGATTCTACGGGGCCGCGCGTGACGTCCGGGTTCCGCAGGAGGAGCCGCGGAGGCGCTGCGGAAAACAGAGCCGCCCGCCGGGCCCCTCATAGTCCCCCAGCGATAAGCTTTCACGACAAGGATGGACGACCGAGGGGGCAAGGTTAGATGCACCGACGAGTAGCGCTGCTTGTAGGAGTCGCCGCAATGACAGCGACGCTCATCCCATCTGCGGATGCGGCCGCAGCCGGCGTGTCCAGCGCTGTCGCCCATGATGCCAGCGCGATGGCTGCAACAACTCGGACACAGGCGCAGCGGGGAGGCGCAGGCACCCGCGTAGAAAACGAATCGGTCGTGAACGGGGGTCATGTTCTCGTGGTCTGGATGCGCGCGGGGGCCGGGGGATCCTTCAGGAATCCAGGCGTCTATCAGATGAGGCTCTTGACCGGCCGAAGCGGCGAAATCCGGAACGTTCGCGTCTGGGAGTACACAGCGCCCGCGCACTACAAATTTGGGCAATCAGGACTTGGCTTGCTCTACGGCTTCGCCATCTCGCCCATCGGCGGACAGCGGCGTGTGGAAGTCGCCTATCCGTATCGTCCGCACCGCTACTACAACGAGTTCAGCTACAGCACCGGCAGGATCCCTGGCTCACCCAAAGAACCCGCACTCACGCTGCCGATTCTCAATTCGCTCTACGGCGAGACGGCATCAGTGCTTGACAAGGCGGCGCGACGCGCACCCGTAGGCGAAGCACGCTATCTCGACCCTGGGCTGCCCCCGGCGCCGTAGAACGAAGTGCTCGCCAGCCGGCGTACGTCCTTCGCCGCTACCGTAGCGAGCATGGACCTATCGCTGTTCTTCGCGGGCACCGCCGGCTCGGTGCCGAGCGCCAGGCGCGGGCTGCCCGCGGTGCTCCTGCGCCACGGCGGCGACCGCGTGCTGTTCGATTGCGGTGAAGGCACGCAGCGCCAGCTCCTGCGCTCGGTCGGGCTGCTCGATCTCGACAGCGTCTTCATCACGCACTTCCACGCCGACCACTGGCTGGGGCTGCCGGGCATGCTCAAGTCGTTCGCGCTGCGCGAGCGCAGCGAGCCGCTGACCGTGTACGGGCCGGTCGGCTTGAAGGCGCTGATGGCGGAGATGCGCGTCGTCTTCGGGCGCCTGCCATACAGATGCGACATCGTCGAGCTCGAGCCGGCCGAGACGGTGCAGCGCGACGGATACCTGATCGCTGCGATCCCGGTAATTCACAAAGGCGCCTCGGCGTTCGGCTACGCGATCGTCGAGCAGCCACGGCCCGGCCATCTCGATCCGCGCCTCGCCGAGGAGCTGGGAGTCAAACCCGGGCCCGACTTCGGCCGGCTGCAGCGAGGGGAGACCGTCGCCGGTGTCAAGCCCGAGCAGGTAATGGGTCCCACCAGGGAGGGGCGCAAGGTCGTGCTCTCCGGCGACACCGCCCCGTGCGAGGCGCTCGCAATCGCAGCGCACCAGGCGGACGTGCTCGTGCACGAGGCGACGTTCCTGCACGAGGAGGCCGAGCGCGCGCGCCAGACGTTGCACAGCACCGCGCGCCAAGCAGCCGAGCTCGCGCGTGACGCCGACGTCCGGCTGCTCGCGCTGACGCACGTCTCCAGCCGCTACGCCGGCGGCGAGCTGCGGGATGAGGCGCGCGCGATCTTCCCCGCCGCGGAGGCCGCCCGCGACTTCGACACGATCGACGTGCCGTTCCCCGAGCGCGGCGGCGCGACGCTCGTGCGCTGGTCCGAGCGCCTCGCGCGCGAGCGCGCGCAGGCGGACGCCTCTGGAACGCCGGCGGCGCCGCGCGAGCACGCCTCCGCACCCGAGCCGGCGTCAGCCCCCGAGCAGGCGTCAGCCCCCGAGCAGGCGTCAGCGCCCGAGCCTGTCGCATCCCCCTGATACATTGCCGTTGCTCCTTTAACCCGGTCCCGTGAGGCCAGGAAGGAAACGATGTCAGCAGACGAGAAGGTCGTCCTCCACGAGGAGGAAGTAGGGCGAGCGCTCACGCGCATCGCGCACGAGATCCTCGAGCGCAACCCCGACGAGCCGGCACCGGCGCTCGTCGGCATCCACCGTCGCGGTGCGTTCCTCGCGCATCGCCTGCACGCCTCGCTGGAGGAGCTGCTCGGCACCGACGTGCCGCTCGGCGACCTCGACATCGGCTTCTACCGCGACGACGTCGGCACGCGCCCCGACGCGCCCGTGCTGCACGCCTCGCACATCGACTTCGACGTCACCGGGCTGACCGTCGTGATCGTCGACGACGTGCTGTTCACCGGGCGCACCGTGCGCGCTGCGATCGAGGCGCTGTTCGCCTACGGCCGCCCGCAGCGCGTGCAGCTCGCGGTGCTCGTCGACCGCGGCCACCGCGAGCTGCCGATCCGTCCCGACTACGTCGGCAAGAACCTGCCCACCTCCAGCACCCAGCACGTGTACGTGCGCGTGCGCGAGCTCGACGGCGTCGACGAGGTCGCGATCGCCGAGCCGCGCGCGGTGGAGGTCTGATGAACCACCTGATCTCGATCGAGGACCTCGAGCGCAGCGACATCGAGCGGATCGTCAGCCAGGCCGAGCGCTTCGCCGAGGTCTCCGATCGCGAGATCAAGACGCTGCCGACGCTGCGCGGGCGCATGGTGCTGAACCTGTTCTACGAGTCCTCCACGCGCACGCGCAGCTCCTTCGAGCTCGCCGCCAAGCGTCTGTCCGCCGACGTCGTCAACTTCGCCGCCAGCGGCTCGAGCGTCGAGAAGGGCGAGTCGCTGAAGGACACCGTGCTGACGCTCAGCGCGCACAAGCCCGACGCGATCGTGCTGCGCACGCCGTGGGCGGGCGCAGCGGAGCTCGTCTCGAGATGGTGCAGCGCGGCGATCGTCAACGCCGGCGACGGCAAGCACGAGCACCCCACGCAGGCGCTGCTCGACGTGTACACGCTGTGCCGGCGCCTCGGCGCGATCGACGGCGCCTCGATCTGGATCGTCGGCGACGTCGCGCACTCGCGCGTCGCGCGCTCGAACGTGCTCGCATTTCAGCGCATGGGCGCCAGGGTGACAGTCGCCGGTCCGCCGACGCTGATCCCGCGCGGCATCGAGGAGCTCGGCTGCGAGGTGCGCTACACGCTCGACGAGCTCGCCACAGCGGACGTCGTGTACGCGCTGCGGATGCAGAACGAGCGCATGAGCGAGACGTGGGTGCCCTCGATCCGCGAGTACGCCAGCTGGTACCAGATCAACGGCAGGCGCCTCTCGCCGCACCAGATCCTGATGCACCCGGGGCCGGTCAACCGTGGCGTGGAGCTCTCCGGCGAGGTCGTCGACTCGCCGCAGGCGGTCATCACCGCGCAGGTCGAAGCCGGCGTCGTCGTGCGCATGGCGGTGCTGTACGAGCTGCTCGCCGGCGCGCGCGAGGCGCGGCCCGGAGGCGGTGAGGGCGCGCGCGAGCCGGCCGGCGTCAGCGCGCCCGGGAGCCAGCCCGCGTGAGCGCCGTAGAGCCGCTGATCGGCGGGCGCAGGCCGCCCGCCGAGATCCTGCTGCGCGACGTGCACGTGCTCGATCCGCGCGCCGGCATCGACGCGCGTCACGACGTGCGCGTGAGCGGTGGCCTCATCGTCGAGCTCGGTGAGCCCGGCGCGCTCGAGCCCCGTGCAGCGAGCGCCGGCGGGGGCGCGGGGGAGAGCGGCGAGGAGCTGATCGAGGGGCACGGACGCCTGCGCCTGCTGCCCGCGTTCTTCGACCCGCACGTGCATCTGCGAACGCCCGGCCAGGAGCACAAGGAGGACCTCGAGACCGGCACCCGCGCGGCCGCCGCCGGCGGCTTCGGCGCGGTGATCGCGATGCCCAACACCGACCCCGTGCTCGACTCCGCGCCGCTGCTGCGCTCGCTGCGCGACGCCGCCGCGCGCGAGGCGCGCGTGCCCGTCGGCTTCCTGCCCGCGATCACCCGTGGCCTGCAGGGCGAGCAGCTCACCGAGATGGCCGAGCTCCGCCTCCAGGGCGCGCTCGGCTTCACCGACGACGGCCGGCCGGTGCAGAGCGCGGGCATGCTGCGCAAGGCGCTGCAGTACCAGCGCCTGTGCGGCGGCGTGCTGTCGCTGCACGAGGAGGACCCGACGCTCTCACGCGGCGGCGCCATGCACGAGGGAGCCGTCAGCGCCGCGCTGGGGATCGGCGGCATCCCGAGCGTCGCCGAGTCCACGATGCTCGCGCGCGACGCCGCGCTCGCCGGGCACGAGGACGCGCGCGTGCACTTCCAGCATCTCTCCTGCGCCGCGTCCGTCGATGCGATCGCCGACGCCAAGCAACACGGCTGGCGCGTCAGCGCCGAGGTCTGCCCACATCACCTGCTGCTCACCGAGCATGACGTGCGCACGATGGACACGCGCATGAAGATGTACCCGCCGCTCGCCACCGAGACCGACCGCCTGGCGCTCGTCGAGGGCCTGCGCGCCGGCACCATCGACTGCGTCGCCACCGACCACGCGCCACACGCGCGCGAGGAGAAGGAGGTGCCCTTCGAGCAGGCGCCGATGGGCAGCACCGGTCTCGAGACCGCGTTCGCCGCGCTGCACACCGGCCTCGTGCTTCCCGGCGTCATCGACCTGGCGCTGCTCGTCGAGCGCATGACCGCCGGCGCCGCGCTGTTCGAGCTGCCGACGCCCACCATCGCGCTCGGCGCCCCCGCGAACCTGACCCTCATCGACCTCGACGCGGTGTGGGTCGCAGGCGAGCACGGCTGGGAGAGCCGCTCGGAGAACTGCTGCTTTGCCGGGCGCACGCTGCATGGCCGCGTGCTGATGACGATCGCCGCCGGCGCGCTCGCACACCGCGACCGCTCACTCGCGATGGTGGGCGCCTGATGGGCCTGCTCGCCCGCGACCGTGCCGCGCTCGTCGTCGTCGACGTCCAGGAGGGCTTCCGTTCCTACCCTGCGTTCGCCGGCGTCGCCGCCGCCTGCGCCAAGCTGATCGAGGCCGCGCGCATCCTCGGCCTGCCGGCGCTCGTCAGCGAGCAGTACCCCAAAGGCCTCGGCCCGAGCGCGCCCGAGCTCGGCCTGCAGGACGAGCCCCGCATCGAGAAGACCGTGTTCTCCGCCGCGCGCGCCGACGGCTTCGACCTCGGCGGCGCCGAGCAGGCGCTCGTGTGCGGCATCGAGACGCACGTGTGCGTCAGCCAGACCGTCCACGACCTGCTCGCCGACGGCATCGAAGTGCACGTGCCCGCCGACGCCGTCTGCTCGCGCCACGAGCTCGACTACGAGCGTGGGCTCGAGCGCATGGAGCGCGCCGGCGCGGTCGTCAGCACCGTCGAGGCGGCGCTGTTCGAGCTGCTCGAGCGCGCCGGCACGCCTGAGTTTAAAGCCGTCCAGAAACTCATCCTCTGAGATGACCGTGAGCCTTCGCCATGCTGCGTCCTCGATCGCTCGTGTACCGAAGCCGGGAGACACTCGCTGCGCTCGCATCCCCGTTTCGGCCAGCACACTTCGCTCACTGTGTCCTTGCCTGACTCGACTCACGGCCCTCTCAGGTGCGCGATGACATCACCCACCGCCTACATCCTGCTCGAGGACGGCACGCGCTTCGATGGCGTCGCCTGCGGCGCGGACGGCCACGCGGTCGGCGAGATCGTGTTCACGACGGGCATGTCCGGCTACCAGGAGTCGATGACCGACCCGTCGTTCGCCGGCCAGCTGATCGCCTACACGTACCCGCACATCGGCAACTACGGCGCGAGCGCGCAGGCGATGGAGTCCGAGCGCGCGTGGGCGCGTGCGGCGATCATGCGCGAGGCGCGCAACCACGAGGACGCGCCGAGCGCCGAGCGCGGTTGGCTCGACTGGCTCAGCGACTGCGGCGTGCAGGCGATCAGCGGCGTCGACACGCGCTCGCTCGTGATGCACATCCGCGAGGCGGGCGCGATGCGCGGGGGGGTGTTCCCGGCGGCGACGAGCGTCGCGCAGGCGCGCGATCTGATCGACGCCGAGCCGCCGATGGCGGGCCAGGATCTCGCGCGCGAGGTCACGCCTGAGCGCGTCAGCTATCACGGCGGCGGCGGGGGAGGCCCGCGCATCGCCGTGATCGACTCCGGCATCAAGGCCTCGATGGTGCGAGAGCTCGTCGCGCGCGGCGCGCGCGTGTCGCTGCACCCGTGTACCAGCAGCGCCGAGGAGCTGCTCGCCGAGGACCCCGACGCGATCTTCCTGTCGAACGGTCCCGGCGATCCCGCCGCGCTCTCCTACATCGTCGACACTGTGCGCGGACTCGTCGGCGTGAAGCCCGTGTGGGGCATCTGCCTCGGCCACCAGCTGCTGTGCCGCGCGGTCGGCCTCGAGACGTTCAAGCTGCCCTTCGGCCACCACGGCGCCAACCACCCGGTGCGCGACCTGCAGACCGGGCGCGTCGAGATCACCTCCCAGAACCACGGCTTCGCCGCGCTCGGCCCCGGCGGCGCGCGCACGATCGACAGCGACGCGCCCGTCCGCTGGGAGACCGACTTCGGCGCCGCCGCGCTCTCGCACGTCAACCTCTACGACCGCACCGTAGAGGGCCTCGAGCTGCTAGACGTCCCCGGCGGCACCGTCCAGTACCACCCCGAGGCCGGTCCCGGACCGCACGACAGCCTGTACCTGTTCGACCGTTTCCTGCAAAGGATCGCGGAGGCGGCGTGACGCGGGGACTAACGATTTTTATGAGGACCCCACAAGGGGGTCCGGGGCGGGGTCGCGCGTGGCCCGCACGGAGCATCCTCTGATGCCTCGCCGTGACGACATCCACAAGATCCTGATCCTGGGCTCGGGGCCGATCGTGATCGGGCAGGCCGCCGAGTTCGACTACTCGGGCGTGCAGGCGTGCAAGGTGCTGCGCGAGGAGGGCTACGAGGTCGTGCTCGTCAACTCCAATCCCGCGACGATCATGACCGACCCCGAGTTCGCCGACGCTACCTACATCGAGCCGCTGCTGCCGGGCCCGGTCGCGCAGGTGATCGAGCGCGAGCGCCCCGACGCCCTACTCGGCACGTTGGGAGGTCAGACCGCTCTCAACTTGTCAAAGGCGCTGCACGACGACGGCACGCTCGAGCGCTTCGGCGTCGAGCTGATCGGCGCCAACTACGAGGCGATCGCGTGCGCCGAGGACCGCGACCTGTTCCGCGAGGCGATGGCCGAGGCCGGGCTGCGGATGCCCAAGAGCGCGATCGCCTCCGGCTGGATCTCCGACGAGGGTACCGAGGACGCGGGTGCCGCAGGCGCCGGCTTCGTGAGCGTCGAGGCGGGCCTCGAGCAGGCCCGGGAGGCGCTACCCGACATCGGCCTGCCGTGCATCGTCCGCCCCGCGTACACGCTCGGCGGGCGCGGCGGCGGCATCGCGCGCAGCGAGGAGGAGTTCGAGCGGATCGTCGCGCACGGTCTCGAGGCATCGCCGATCGGCCAGGTGCTGCTCGACGAGTCGGTCATCGGCTGGGGCGAGTTCGAGCTCGAGGTGATGCGCGACCACGCCGACAACGTCGTGATCGTGTGCTCGATCGAGAACGTCGACCCGATGGGCGTGCACACGGGAGACTCCGTCACCGTCGCGCCGCAGCAGACGCTCACCGACCGCCTCTACCAGCAGCTGCGCGACCAGGCGATCGCGGTCATCAGGGCGGTCGGCGTCGAGACCGGCGGCTCGAACGTGCAGTTCGCCGTCAACCCCGACACCGAGGAGATCCTCGTCATCGAGATGAACCCGCGCGTGTCGCGCTCCTCCGCGCTCGCCTCCAAGGCCACCGGCTTCCCGATCGCCAAGATCGCCGCGCGCCTCGCCGTCGGCTACCGGCTCGACGAGATCGACAACGACATCACCGGCGTCACGCCCGCGTGCTTCGAGCCGACGATCGACTACGTCGTCGTCAAGTGGCCGCGCTTCGCCTTCGAGAAGTTCCCCGGCACCGACCCGACGCTGACCACGCACATGAAGTCCGTCGGCGAGTCGATGGCGATCGGGCGCACCTTCCAACAGGCGTTCGCCAAGGCGCTGCGCTCGCGCGAGCTCGACAAGACGCCGCAGCTCGCCGACGTCACCGACCACGCGCTGCTCGACAGCCTCGACACGCCCGGGCCGGCGCGCTATGAGACCGTGCTCGAGCTGCTGCGCCGCGGAGCCAGCATCGAGTCCGTGCACGAGCGCACCCGCATCGACCCGTGGTTCCTGCGCGAGCTGCGCGAGCTCGCCCTGCACCCCGACGCGCCGTTCACCGGCGAGCGCTCGTTCCGCTCGGTCGACACCTGCGCCGCCGAGTTCCCCGCGCGCACCCCCTACTACTACTCCGGCTGGGAGCGCACCGGCGCGAATGAGGTACGTAGGGGAGAGCGCGAGTCGGTCGTGATCCTCGGCTCCGGACCCAACCGCATCGGCCAGGGCATCGAGTTCGACTACTGCTGCGTGCACGCCGCCATGACCGTGCGCGCCTCTGGCCGCGACGCCGTGATGATCAACTGCAACCCCGAGACCGTCTCCACCGACTACGACACCTCCGACCGCCTGTACTTCGAGCCGCTCACGCTCGAGGACGTGCTCGCCGTCGTCGAGGTCGAGAAACCGCTCGGCGTGATCGTGCAGTTCGGCGGGCAGACGCCACTGAAGCTCGCCGCCGGCCTCGTCGAAGCGGGCGTGCCGCTGCTCGGCACGAGCGTCGACGCGATCGACCTCGCCGAGGACCGCGCGCGCTTCGGCGCGCTGCTCGACCGCCTCGGCTACAAGGCGCCGCCGTACGCCACGGCCCGCTCGCTGCAGGAGGCGCTCAAGTGCGCCGACCTCGTCGGCTTCCCGCTGATCGTGCGACCGTCCTACGTGCTCGGCGGGCGCGCCATGGAGATCGTCTACGCCCACGACGGCCTCGCCGACTACCTGCGCCGGGAGGTCGGCAGCGCGACGGCAGGAGGGGGCGCGACCGACGCTCAGAGCCCGGAGGGCTCTCCATCAATCTTTCTCGACCGCTTTCTCGAGGACGCCACCGAGGTCGACGTCGACGCGCTGTGCGACGGAACCGACGTCTGGATCGGCGGGATCATGCAGCACGTCGAGGAGGCCGGCGTGCACTCGGGCGACAGCGCCTGCGTGCTGCCGCCGCACTCGCTCGGCGCGGACATGCTCGAGCAGATTCGCACCGCCACGCGCGAGATCGCGCTCGCGCTCGGTGTCGTCGGGCTGCTCAACGTGCAGTACGCCGTCGCCGCCGGCGAGCTGTACGTGATCGAGGCCAACCCGCGCGCCTCGCGGACCGTGCCGTTCGTCTCCAAGGCGATCGGGCTGGCGCTCGCCAAGCTCGCCTGCCGGATCATGCTCGGTGAGCGCATCGCCGACATGGGGCTCGCGCAGGAGCGCCAGGGGATCGGCTTTGGTGACCACGTCTCCGTCAAGGAGGCCGTGCTGCCGTTCGACCGCTTCGAGGGCTCCGACGCATTGCTCGGCCCTGAGATGCGCTCCACCGGCGAGGTCATGGGCATCGCGCGCGACTTCCCCACCGCGTTCGCCAAGGCGCAGGCCGCCGCCGGCGTGCCGCTGCCACAGAGCGGCACCGTCTTCATCACCGTCACCGACTCCGACAAGTCCGGCGCGTTCGCCGTCGCTCAGAGCCTGCACGAATGCGGCTTTCGCATCGTCGCCACGCGCGGCACCGCCGAGGCGATCGCGCGCATGGGCGTGCCCGCGCAGGCGATCAACAAGATCGCCGAGGGCTCCCCGCACGTGCTCGACTGGATCGAGCGCGGCGACGTGCACCTCGTCGTCAACACGCCCACCGGCGTCGGCGCGCGCACCGACGGCTACGAGATCCGCCGCGCCGCCGTCGCACACGGCATCCCCTGTCTGACCACGCTCGCCGCCGGCATCTCCGCCGCGCGCGCCATCGCCAGCGCCCACCGCAGCGGCGGCGTGGGCGGGCCTCCAGTCCTGTGCCTGCAGGAGCTTCACGGCATGGGCCGCACGCCGCCCGCCCAGCCTGGCGCGCCGCGCGCGGCGGGGGAGGAGCACGCGGCCAGTCCCGACGGAGCCGGGGTGGCGTGAGCGAGGCTCCCTTCGGCCGGCGCCTGCTCGAGGTCACCGGCAACGACGAGCTCGGTGCCTACCGCGTGCTGCGCGCGCTCGATCCGGACGTCGGTGGGCGGGGTTCCACTCCCGAGCCGGGACAGTTCGCGATGATCGCCGCTGCCGAGCACTGGGGCGGGGGGGAGGAGCAGCGTCCGTACCTGCCACGCGCGTTCTCGATCGCGCGCCTTGCCGGCGAGGAGTGCCACTTCCTGCTCGAGGACGTCGGGCCCGGCACGCGGCGGCTGTGCGAGCTGCGTGCCGGCGACGGGCTGTGGGTGCTCGGGCCGCTCGGGCGCGGCTTTCTCGCGCCGGCCGACCGCCGCCGTGCGCTGCTCGTCGGCGGAGGCGTCGGCATCGCGCCGCTCGCGATCCTCCAGGACACGCTCGAGCACGACACGACCGTGCTGCTCGGCTTCCGCGACCGCTCGCGCGCCGAGGGCGCAGCGCTGCTGCGCGGTGCGCACGTCGCCACCGACGACGGCTCCGTGGGCCACCACGGGCTCGTCACCGAGCTGCTCGCCGCCGAGCTCGAGCGCGACCGCCACGCCGTCGTCTACGCCTGCGGGCCCGCCGCGATGCTCGAGGGCGTCAGGGCGATCTGCGAGGAGCGCGCCACGCCCGCGCAGCTCGCGCTCGAGGCCGGCATGGCGTGCGGCTTCGGCGCGTGCTTCGGCTGCGTAGTGCCGCGGCGCGGCGGCGGCTACCTGCGCGTATGCGTCGACGGCCCCGTGATCGACGCCGCCGAGCTCGAGCGCATCGACGAGCACGCCGGAGGGGCGGGCGGGACTCAATGACCGTCGAGTTCTGCGGCATCACGCTCGCGCACCCCGTCGTCAACGGCTCGGGCACCTTCGACGCGCTCGCCGCGCGGCGCGTCTTCGGCGAGCAGCTGCGCGAGCGCTTCCCGTTCGCCGCCTACGTCTCCAAGACGATCACGCTCGAGCCGCGCGCCGGCAACCCGCCGCCGCGCCTGTGGGAGAGCCCCGCCGGTCTGATCAACTCGATCGGGCTGCCCAACAAGGGCCTCGAGCGCTACATCGCCGAGGACCTGCCGGAGCTCGCCGAGCTGCTGGACGGCGCAGGCAATCGCGCCGGCGCCGAGCCCGTGCCGTTGATCACCAACGTCATGGGCGCCAGCGCCGAGGAGCTCTCGACAATGCTCGACGCGTGCGACGCGCGCCCCGAGATCGCCGCGATCGAGCTCAACGTGTCGTGCCCCAACGTCAAGACCGGCCTCGACATCGGCGCGGACCCCGTCCAGCTCGAGGACGTCGTGCGCACTGTCCGCCCGCGTACCTGCAAGCCGCTGATCGTCAAGCTCACGCCCAACACCGCCGACGTCGGCGCCTGCGCGCTGGCCGCCGAGCGCGGCGGCGCCGACGCGCTGTCGCTGATCAACACGCTGCGCGCCAGCGCGCTCGCGCCGCGCGCGCCTCGGTCACACCCCGCCGGCGCGGGCAACAGCGGCGCGGGCGACGCCGCCGCGCCGTGGCTCGGCGGCGGCACCGGCGGTCTGTCCGGCCCCGCGATCCGCGCCGTCGCGCTCGCGCAGGTCGCAGCCGTCACCGCACGGGTCGCGATTCCGGTTATCGGAATGGGCGGCGTGCAGAGCCCCGGCCACGCACGAGATCTGCTCGACGTCGGCGCAACGCTCGTCGCCGTCGGCACCGAGAGCTTTCGCGATCCCGCCGCCGCTGCGAGGATTGCCGAGGGATTGCACGCGATGGCCACGCGCGCCGGCTGATTCGCGCGCCCACGGTGCCACGTGCGGGCACGTGTGCCAGTCCGGCGGAGCTCGTCCCGGCCAGCAGAAGACATATTCGGTTGGCAGCGACAGGTAAGGCACCCAAAACCCCTGCAAACGCAGGCTCGCACCGTCCACCAGCCTCGACGTATCTCGACCTCAGCTTGAGGTACAGGTGAATTCGCGGATTTTTGTTGATCGCCGCTCCGTGGTGTGTAGACTCGCCGCCCATGGCGCCGGCCACAGGAACGACGTCCTCAAACACCTCCACAGCCCCTGAGCGATCGCTGAATCAGAGGATGGATGCGCTCGCTCGCGCCAACGAGATCCGCGTCCAGCGCGCACAGCTCAAGCGCGACCTCAAGTCCGGCCGGCGCTCGATCCACTCGCTGCTGCTCGAGCCGCCCGAGTACGTCGAGACCGCCAAGGTCTTCGACATGCTGCTCGCCGTGCCCAAGTACGGGCGCGTCAAGGTCAACAAGATCCTCGCTCACTGCCGCATCGCGCCGAGCAAGACCATCGGCGGCCTCTCCGAGCGCCAGCGCAGCGAGCTCGTCTCCCTCCTTCATCACTGAACCGGCCGTCGGTTCCCACCGAGGCCGTCACTAGGGTCCCGGCGGTGGCGCGTGTGTTTGTCATAACGGGGCCCTCGGGGGTCGGCAAGGGGACGCTCATCCGCGGGCTCATGCAGCGGCTGCCGCAGCTCGCGCTGTCGGTGTCGGCCACGACGCGCGCGCCGCGCCCCGGCGAGCGCGACGGCGTCGACTACCACTTCCTCAGCCGCGACGAGTTCGACGCGCGGGTCGCCGCCGGAGACTTCGTCGAGCACGCCGACTACGCCGGACGCAGCTACGGCACGCTGCGCTCCGAGCTCGAGGATCGCGTGCGCGCCGGCGTGCCCGTCGTGCTCGAGATCGAGGTCCAGGGCGCTCGCCAGGTCCGCGCCGCGATGCCCGAGGCCGTGCAGGTGTTCATCGCCCCGCCGTCGCTGCCTGCGCTGCGCACGCGGCTGATCGGACGCGGCACCGACGACGCGCAGGAGGTCGAGCGGCGCCTGCAGGTCGCAGAGCAGGAGCTCGGCGCCCAGCCCGAGTTCGGCCACGTGGTCGTCAACGACCGTCTCGACGACGCGCTCGAGCAGCTCAGCGGGATCGTCGCCCGCGAGCTCGACTGACGCCGCGCGCTAGCTCGGCGCCACGCGCTCGAGCTGCAGCTGCCGGCTGCGCTCGCGAAAGCCGAGCGAGCGGTAGATCTCGATCGCGTGATAGTCGGGATCGGCCGCGATCACCAGCGTCCGCGCCCCGAGCCTCGCGCGCGCGTGCTCCCCCGCGGCGAACAGCAGATGCGTTGCCAGCCCCTGACGGCGGTGGGCGGGGTGCGTGTCAACCGCCTGAAAGCGCGCCACACCCTGTCCGGTCGTGAAGATCCCCAGTCCCGCCACCATCTCGCCGTCGCGAAACGCGCCGAACCAGGAGCCGTGACCGGCCTCGCACACGCGCCGCACCGCGGCCATGCGCCGCTCCATGTAGGCGCGTTCGTCGGGCTGCTCGCCGTGCTCCTCGTCCGCGGCGAGACCCAGCTCGATCGCTTGGCGCCAGTCCTCCTCGCTCGTCAGCGGGCGCAGCTGCGCCCGCGGCGCGGCCTTTGCGGGCGTGGCGAGACGGGGCGCGCTCAGCACGCACGTGAGCTCCGCGCGCAGCCCCAGCGCCTGCATCTCGGCCAGCGCACCCGTCGTGTCCGCCGGCGCCCCGTCCACTCCCAGCGCGACGTGGCCGGCCGCGGGGAACGCCGCCCTGAAGCGGTTCACCCACAGCTCGGCCTCGCCGCCGGCGGCGGGCATCGCCGCAAGCAGCAGGAAGTTGCCCCAGCGAAACGCCGGGTTCTGTCGCGTGCGCACGAGCAGATGGTCTGTGCGCACGAGGATCTCCGCCCCCTCGAGCTCGCGCAGCCGCAGGTCCGTCTGCCAGCCGATCGACTCCACGCGCACCGCCCGAGCATAGAAACCGGGTCGCCTGAAGACCAGGTCGCCTGGAGACCTGGTCGCCGGGACTTTCCATCCTTTTGCAAACGCTGTATAACCATCGTTATACGCCGCGTGCTGCACTACACTGGTGGTCCAACCAGGAAAGGCATCTGAAACCGTGATCTCCCCTCGCATCGACCGCCTGCTCGAGCAGGTCGACTCAAACTACGCCGGCGTTATCGTCGCTGCCAAGCGCGCGCGCCAGATCAACAGCTACTACCACAACCTCGGCGAGGGCACGTTCGACGAGTTCCCGCCCCCGATGGTCGAAACGGGCTCGAAAAACTACCTCACGATCGCCCTCGAGGAGGTAGCAGCAGGAAAGATGAAGTACCACTACAGGTAGCCGCGGGCACGGCGCTGGACGATCTTCGATCGGTCGGCGTCCTCGGTCGCTCGCGTGCTGGCCGATCGGGGAGAGCATCTGCTCGCCGATCGGTACGCCACGCTCCCTGCGTCCTTGTCTCGCTTGGCCCGCTGGCCGATCTTCGATCGGTCCCTGCGGTAGCCGCAACGCCTGCGCCAGCGCTTGCTAGGCGGGTCCGGGCCGTCTACAACCTGTAGTCATGTCGCGGATATTGCTCGGCGTTAGCGGCGGCATCGCCGCGTACAAGGCGCTCGAGCTCGTGCGCCTGGCGACCGCCGACGGGCACGCGGTGCGGGTCGTGCAGACGCGCGCTAGCCAGCGGTTCGTCGGCAGGGCGTCCTTCGCCGCGCTCACCGGCGCGCCGGTGCTCGTCAGCGAGTTCGAGCGCGACCCCGCGCACGGCGCGTTCCCCGACCAGGCGCCTGCATCGCACGAGCCGCTCAGCCACCTCGAACTCGTCGCCAACGCCGACGTCTACGTGATCGCGCCGGCGTCGGCGAACACGATCGCCAAGCTCGCCGCGGGCCTCGCCGACAACCTGCTGACGAGCTGCGCGCTCGCCGCGCGCTGCCCGCTTGTGCTCGCGCCGGCGATGAACAACCACATGTACGAGCACGCCGCCACGCAGGCGAACCTGCGCACGCTGCGCGAGCGGGGAGCGATCGTCGTCGAGCCGGAGGTCGGGCGGCTGGCCTCCAAGGGGGAGCACGGCGTCGGGCGCCTGGCCGAGCCCGCGCGCGTGCTCGCCGCCAGTGTGCAGGCGCTCGCCGAGCGCGACGCCGGCCAGGCGAGCGGCGGGCGCGCGAACGCAAGCCTTCACGGGCTGCGGGTGCTCGTCACCGCCGGCGGCACGCGCGAGCCGATCGACAGCGTGCGCTTCATCGGCAACAGCTCCTCCGGGCGCATGGGCTTCGCGCTCGCGCAGGCCGCGCACGCGCGCGGCGCGCAGGTGACGCTCGTGGCGGCCAACGTCGCGCTGGCGACGCCGCCCGGGGTCACGCGCCGCGAGGTCGTCACCGCGAGCGAGCTCGCGCAGGCCTGCGAGGATGAGTTCCCGCGCTGCGACGTGCTGTTGATGGCCGCCGCCGTCGCCGACTTCACGCCCGCCGCGCCCGCCAACGGCAAGCTCAAGAAGGCCGAGCGCGAGCGTCTGGAGCTCGTGCTCGAGCCGACGCGCGACGTGCTCTCGGGGCTCGCCGCAAACAGGCACGACGGCCAGACCCTGGTCGGCTTCGCCGCCGAGCACGGCTCCGATGCGGTCGAGCTCGCGCGCGGGAAGCTCGCCGCCAAGCGCCTGGACGCACTTGTCGTCAACGACATCTCGCGCGCCGACATCGGCTTCGACGTCGACGCCAACGAGGTCACGATCCTGATCGCCGCTGCGCGCCCAGGCGACGCAAGCGCGGTCGCTTCCGAGACGGACAATGGGTCGACGCTCGAGCAGCGCCACGTGCCGCGCGCCAGCAAGGCGCAGGTCGCCGAGGCGATCCTCGACGCCGTCGTGAGCGTGCGCAACGGCCGTTAAACTGGTGCCGATGGAGAGCGTGTACGACCTCTACCAGCGAGGCTGCGAGCTTCTCGACCACGGCGACCATCAGGCCGCGATCGTGCCACTGACCAAGGCGCGCGACCTCGAGCCAGACAAGGCCTCGATCCGCGAGGCGCTGGGACGGGCGCTGTTCCACGCCCAGCGCTACGAAAGCGCCGCCGCCGAGTTCGACGCGGTCGCCTCGCGGAACCCGACCAACGACTACGCGCAGTTCTGTCTGGGGCGCTCGATGCAGCTGTTGGGACGCCATCGCGAGGCGTGCAAGCCGCTGGCACTGGCGTGCTCGTTGGCCCCCGAGCGCGCCGACTACCGCCTGTACCGCGAACGCGCGCGCCGCGACGCCGAGCGCGATTGAGGTCGGTGTGAGCGAACGCCCCGCTGCTATCCTCGAACAAGAGCTTTCGTGCCCGCGCGCAGGTGCCGGCAAGCAGTACCGAGAGTGGGCGCCCGCCCGCTTTTTTTGCGTAAGGAGTGAGTTCATGACCACGTTGCAGACAGACATAGAGAGGCGCCTGGCCGAGAGCGAGCCAGACATCGAGGTGCTCCTCGCCGAGGTTTCCGGCGGGCGCTGTCTACGTGTGTTCATCGACCATCCCGACGGGGTCACGCTCGCGATGTGCGAGCGCGTGACGCTGCTGCTGAACGACCTACGCGAGCGATACTCGCTCGAGGTCTCCTCACCGGGCATCGAGCGGCCGCTGACCAAGCCCGCGCACTTCCGGCGCTTCGTCGGACACCGCGCCCGCGTGCGCACGCGTCACGCGCGTCCGGTCGCGCCGCAGCTCGACGGCGAGCGGGTGGGCGGGCTCCGATCCGCACAGCCGATGCGCAGTTTTACCGGGGAGCTGGTGGGCGCCTCCGAGGAGGAGGTCACGCTCGCCGCCGACGGGGGCATCATCGCGATCCCCTACGCGGACATACATCGTTCGAACCTGATCGAAGAGTAAGGAGCCAGCCCGCCCATGTCACGCGAAATCCTCGAGGCAATGCACGCGCTGGCGCGCGAGAAGGGCATCGAGCCCGAGAAGCTGATGATCGCGCTCGAGGACGCGCTGCTGTCCGCGTACAAGAAGCAGCCCGGCTCCGCCAAGTACGCGCGCGTGGAAATGGACCGCGAGACCGCCGACTTCCGGGTCATCGAACTGATCATCCCCGAGCGCCTCGAGGCGCATCTGATCGTCGAGACGATCGACGAGGAAACCACGATCGACCCCGAGACCGGCGAGATGCGCGAACCCGAGGAACCGGAAATCGACCCCAAGAAGTTCGCCGAATACCGCGATCAGATCGAGGAGCGCGACGTCACACCCGACGACTTCGGCCGGATCGCAGCGCAGACCGCCAAGCAGGTGATCCTGCAGCGCATCCGCGAGGCCGAGCGCGACATGATGTACGAGGAGTACCGCGACCGCGTCGGCGAGCTGATCACCGGCATCGTGCAGCAGTCCGACTCGCGCTACACGCTCGTGCAGCTGCGCGAACGCGTCGAGGCGCTGCTGCCCAAGTCAGAGCAGGTCGAGGGCGAGCGCTACGACCACTCGCAGCGCATCAAGGCCGTCATCAAGGAGGTCTCGCC
>Ga0208849_1001183_pt1 | contig 19290 bp, 15 predicted proteins | sample NGESurdeep072012_10_FD_184470 | JGI IMG/M metagenome (GOLD analysis project Ga0208849, IMG submission 184470) | Arctic peat soil microbial communities from Barrow, Alaska - NGEE Surface sample 53-3 deep-072012 (SPAdes) | ecosystem: Environmental > Terrestrial > Soil > Wetlands > Peat ... | reverse complement strand
GTGCATTCCGGCCTGACGCGGCAGGCGGTCGCCCTTGCGACGGTTGCACGGCGCGCACGAGGCGACGATGTTCTCCCAGCTCGAGTTGCCGCCCTTGGAGCGGGGGATCACGTGGTCGACCGTGAGGTTGGAGCGCGACCCGCAGTACTGGCAGGTCCAGCTGTCGCGGGCGAACACCGCGCGGCGCGTGATCTTGCGCCGGTGAGCGTCGCGGGGAACCTTCACGTAGCTGACGAGACGGATGACCACCGGGCGCGCCAGCGTCGAGCTCTCCGAGTGCAGCTCCCAGCGGCCTCGCTCCAGCAGCTCGGCCTTCTCCTTGAGCAGCAGTACCACCGCGCGGCGCACCGTGCACACGTTGATCGGCTCATACGTCGCGTTCAAGACGAGCACCCGACCGCCCATCGCCGTGGTGGGCGATGACGCAGGTCCGTGCCGCTGGTGCTCTGTGGGCGCCACGGACCCCACCGGCTCGGGTGGGACAGTGCACTCCATCTCAGGCCCGCAGTCTAGCGGGGGCGCCCCCCTGGCGCGTCGGCGCGCGAGCGAACCGGACGCGCGCGAGCGCCGTCCTCAGCGCCCGGCGGCGACCGCGTAGGACCCGAGCACGAGCAGCTCCTCGCAGTTGGCCTCGATCTGCGCGATCGCCTCCGCCACCGCCGGGTCCTCCGCGCGCCCGGCGAGATCGACGAAGAACATGTAGCTGCCGAGGCCCTCCCGGCGCGGGCGCGACTCGATCTTCGTCAGGTTGATGTGCCTGCTCGCGAACTCGTCCAGGCAACGCACGAGCCACCCGGGGCGCTCGGCGCCGGCGCCCCAGAACACCAGCGATGTCTTGCACCCAGCGCCTGTGCTCGCCCGCAGCGGTGGCTGTGCGAGCTCGGCAGCACCGGCGCCGGGCGTGTGCCGCGCCAGCCAGACAAAGCGCGTTTCGTTGTCATCGCGATCCTCGACGCGCTCGCGGATCACCGTCCCGCCGTAGATCCTCGCGGCCAGCAGCGTGCCGATCGCGGCCCGCCCGCGCTCGCCGCCCGCCGCCACCGCGCGCACCGCCTCGGCCGTCGAGCTCGCCGGCAGGATCCGTGCGTGCGCGAGCTCGCCGCGCAGGAAATGCGTGCACTGTCCCGGCACGTGCGGGTGGGTGATCACCGTGTCGATCTCCTCGACCGGGGTGTCCGCGCCCGCGATCAGCGAGTGGCGCACCCGCAGCAGCGCCTCGCCCGCGATCTTCACGTCCGTGGCCTCGCCCGCGAGGAGGTCGAGCGTCACGTTGATCGAGCCCTCGAGCGAGTTCTCGATCGGCACGATCGCAAAGTCCAGCTCACCGCGCCGCAGCGCCGCCACCGTGTCGTAGATGCTCGCCAGCGCCACCGGCTCGACGGAGTCCGGGGAGGCGCTGTCGAGCAGCGCCTCCCCGCTGAAGGTTCCCGCCGGTCCGAGATAGCCGACACGCGGGCGGCCGGCGCCGGGATCAGGCGGGCTGCTCATCGCCGGCCGCGGCCCCGCCGTCCACGCCGCCCGCCTGCCTGCGCCCCAGCGGGTGTGCCCCGGGGGGTGCGAGCGCCAGGCGCACTGCCTCCGCCTCCTCGGGAGAGAGCTCCAGTTCGCCGCGCCCGGCGCGTACCTGCTTGCCGTACACGCGTGCCTGGTCGCGGTGGTGGATGCACGACAGCACGATGCCCGAGCGCTCGTCGTCCAGCAGCGCGATCGACATCGACTGCTGCCCGGACAGCTCGTTGTAGGCGTCGTAGCGTACGAGCGCCCGGTGCGCGATCCGGCCCCGCAGGGCCCCCTCGACGTTTGCCAGCCGCGTGTCCAGCCGTGTCGCGGTGTCCTGCACGTACGCGCTGACTTCCCCGAAGGCCTGCTGGAGGGCGGCCGCATGCGCGACCACGTCCTGCTCCTGATGCTCGCCGAGCAGCAGTCGCTGCGCGCGCCGCAGTCGCCGCACGCTGACGCTCAGCGCCGCGCACGCGATCAGCGCCACGAGCGCCACCGCGCCTGCTGCGATCGCGATGATCCCCTGGGTGTCCGTGATCGATGCCGCCATCGGCACAAGGTAGCCGCTGCCGCGCGAAAAGATGAAGAACGTCGATGACGGCGCTGCCGCGCCGGCTCGAACAGATGCGACTATTCGCCGAAGATCGCCAGGTAGGTGGCCTTGGTGCCTTCGTGGTTGGTTTCGCCGGGCACCGGCTCGACCTGCACTTCGATCTTCGCCGCCTGGCCGAGCGGCACGCCCGTTATGGGGATTTCGACGTTCGCGCGCTTTTCCTGTTCGGTCTTCGGGATCACGCCCGAGGCTTTGTACTGCTTGCCACCTGCGGTAACCGTGACGTCGACCTTGACGTTCGGCTCGGGGAATTCCCCCGCGTCTTCGACGGTCGCGGTCAGCGTCGGGTTGCCGCCGCCGCTGACGTGGTTGATCGCGGGTTCGGGTTCGAGTTTCGTCGCTCCGATGCTCACGCCCACCAGGGCGCTGCCGTGGTGGCCGGAGAGGGTCTGCGTGCTCTGAGATGAGCTTTCGCCCGCGAGCCGTGAGGCGACGGTGTTCGGTTCGAGCCACCCTATGTTCGGCAGGAAGCGGCTCGGCGCAGTGCTCAGCCCCGCGATCCCGGCGCCCGCGAGCGCTTCCTTGATCAGGGGCACCACCCGCTGGGAGTAGCTGACGTCGGAGGCCAGGAAGATCTCCATCGCGCCCGCGATCTCGGGGCTCGTCTGTTTGGCCTTGCCGCCCAGCGTGGCCGGCACCAGCGTCGTCAACTTGGCCATCGCTTCGACGCGAAAGTCGGACGTGAGCAGCAGGTCCTGCTGCGCCGCGGCCATTTCACCGGGCACGCTCAGACCATGGGCGCGGTTGTCGAGGCTCCGCGCCTGCGTCAGCAGTTCATCTATCTGCTGCTCGACGTCCAGCGCCGACTTCCCGGCTGCGTTCGTGAGCGCCACGAACAGCGGGTGGGCGACCTGCTTTTCGGATTCCTGCGCGAGCACGCTGACTTCGTGGTTGTAGGTCTTCAACGACTGCTGCTTTTCGCTTTTCAGGCAGCCGCTGATCAGCAGCACGACGACGATGATCAGCACGATCGCGACGCCCGCCGCGATCAGGCGGCGCACCATCAGCGTCTGCTGGTCGAGCCCTGCAGGGCCGCGGCCCTGCGGACGGCGCGGCCGCGGCCGCGGTCTGCGCGCGGAAGCCACGCCCGTCGTTCGATCTCCCGACGGTGCCGGCCGCGGTGCTCGGGGTGCCGATCGCGGCGCAGTCTCCTCGTCATCGTCAAAGAACGACAAAAGCGAACCGCTCCTTTGCAGGGACTTTAGGAATGGCCCAGTATGACTGGCGCCCGCCCCGGTGGCGATACTGCAACTTCTCGGTCAATGCGGCTTTTGCCGACGCCGACGGCAGGGAGAGGAGCTGGACGCGGCGAACGCGGAGCCGGTGGAGTCGCCAGAGACCCTCGTTCGCGCATCCCGTGAGCGCCCCGGCACCGTGGCCCAGCCCCCGCGGCGGCGCATCGCGCCCGCCAACGACGGCCTTGCCCCGGACGAGCTGGTGCTGGAGCGCTACCGCCTGCTCGAGCGCCTGGGCGCGGGCGGATTCGGCGTGGTCTGGCGCGCTCGCGACGAGCTGCTGCACCGCGAGGTGGCCGTCAAGCGGATCTGGCTGGGGGCGGGTGGGGGTCCGATCGACGGCGAGCGGGCCAGCCGCGAGGCGCTCGCGGCCGCGCGTCTGTCACACCCGGCGATCGTCGCCCTCTACGAGGCGTGCCCGCAGGAGGGCGCGTTCTACCTGATCTCCGAGCTGGTCGACGGCGACACGCTCGCGCGGTTGATCGAGGAGGACGAGCTCGAGGACGAGGAGATCCTGGAGATCGGCGCCGCGCTCGCGGCCGCGCTCGCCCACGCCCACGCACGCGGTGTGATCCATCGCGACATCAAGCCCCAGAACGTGCTCGTGCCCGCGCGCTCCGCCGTGCTCGCGGCGCAAACGCCGCAGAATCTCCTGGCGGCGGCCAAGCTCACGGACTTCGGCGGCGCCAGCCTCGTCGGCGAGGAGGCGCTCACGCGCACCGGCGACGTGCTCGGCACGCTCGCCTACATGGCCCCGGAGCAGAGCGAAGGTAGCAAGGTCGGCGTCGAGGCCGACCTGTACTCGCTGGCGCTGGTGCTCTACGAGGCGTTGTGCGGCTTCAACCCCGTCCGCGGCGCGACGCCAGCCGCCACCGTGCGTCGCATCGGTCAGGAGCTGCCGGCGCTCGCGCGTGCCCGCCGCGACCTGCCGGACGAGCTCACCTTCGCGCTCGACCGCGCGCTGGCGCCCGCGCCGGGCGAGCGGGGAACGCTCGACGAGTTGCGCGACGCGCTCGAGGACACGCTCGAGTGCGGACTCAGGCGCTCGCGCTGGCGCCGCACCGCGACGATGACGCGCCGTGCCGACGCTCGAGACATGCCCGCGCGAATCGTTCCCCGTGCCGGCGAGCCGCGCCGGCCCGCGCGACGCCAGGAGGCTGTCACACCGGCCATCGCCGAGCTCGACCCGGGCCTCGACGAGCTGGAGTCCGCAGCGCCCGCGCGGCCTGCGCTCTGGCTGCCCCGCAGCGTTTGGCTCGGATCCGCGGGTGCTCTCGTCTGCTGGCAGGCGTTCGCGGGGCGGCTCGGCGTCGCCCTGCTGTTGCTCGCCGCGCTGGCGCCGGCGTTGCTGATCGGCGCTCGGCGTGCGGACTCGCGTCTGGGTGTTGGCTGGCTCGCCGCCGCGCTCGCGCCGTCGCTCGGTGTGGCCGGTCTCGCCGGTGCGTTCCCGGCGATCGCCGGGCAGGCGTCGCGCTGGCGCGCTCGCGCTGCGCTCGGCGTGCTCGGATACTGGTGGCTGACGCTTGCCGGCCCGCTGCTGGGCCGCGAGGTGTGGCTCGACGCACCGCATGGAACGCCGGCGCACTCGGCGTGGGAGGGCTCGCTGAGCCTCGCCGCCGCACACGTCCTCGCTCCGGTGCTGGCCCTCGGTGTGCTGCTGGGTGCGTTGCTGTGGGGCGTCGCTGCCGTCGTGCTGCCTCTGATCGTGCGTGGCTGCAGCGCCGTGCGCGATGTCGCCGCGGTCGCGGTGTGGTCGGCTGTCATGGTTGCGTCCACGCCCGTGCTGGACGCGGGCGTGAGCGCGCACACGGCGCACCCGAGCCCGCGCGGCATGCTGCTCGGCGCCGTCCTCGGCGCGCTCGTTGCGGTCGCTGCGCGCGCGGTGCGCGGCCCTGTCTGACCGCGGGTGCGTAGCATGGCTCCCGGTCGCCGGCCGATCCGCTGAGATTGACGAAGCCCCGCGTCCACCCGTCTCCCGATGAACCCGCTCAAGAGCGTCGAGAACATGATCTCAAGCCTCGTCGAGGGCACCTTCGGACGGCTTTTTCGCACCGAGGTCCGCCCGATGGAGCTCGCCCGCAAGCTCGCGCGAGAGATGGACGCGCACCGCACTGTGTCGGTCTCGCGCGTCTACGTCCCCAACGAGTTCTCCGTGTGGCTCTCACCCGCCGACCGCGAGCGCTACGACGGCGTCGAGCACGAGGTCATCGACGAGCTGTGTGCGTATCTGCTCGAGCACGCACGTCGCGAGGATCTGATCCTGGCCTCCTCGCCGCACATCTCCTTCCACACCGACGAGCGGCTCTCGCTCGGCGAATTCGGCATCCAGGCACGCCTCTCGCGACCCCCGGCTGAGGAGCACGAGCAGCGCCCGGCGCCCGCACCGGCGCCCGCGCCCGCCGCGCAGCAGCCGATGGAGCGCGGCGAAACGATGATCTTCGCCAGCTCCGAGCGCCTGCGGGGCCCGGTCGAGGACGCCCGGGCCCGCCGTACGCCACCGCGGGCGCTGCTCGCCGTGGGCAGTCGGCGGCTGCTCGTGCCGAGCGGCGGCGGCACGATCGGCCGCAGCCGCGACTGCGACGTGGTCCTCGACGACGCCGGGGTCTCGCGGCGCCACGCCGAGATCCGCCCGGGACCAGACGGCTGGACGGTCGCCGACCTCGGCTCGACCAACGGCGTGCGGGTCAACGGCGCGGAGGTACGCGGTGCGCACTCGCTCGCGCCCGGCGATCGCGTCGAGCTCGGCTCCACCGAGATCGTCTTCGAAGTGTCATGAGCTCGCTCGCGCCGGTATCCGTTGCCCTGAAGTTCGGGTTCGTCGTGGTCATGTACCTGTTCCTGGCTTGGATCGCCCGCAGCGCCCGTCGCGACCTTCGCGGGAGCCCGGCGGCCGAACGCGAAGCGGTGCCCGCAGGGCTCGGCGAACCGCGCGAGGCGATCCCGCAGGATGCCACCGGGATGTACTCAGCGTCGACGCTCGGCAGCGTCGCGCTCGTCGACCGCGCGCCGCGGCTCGTGATCGATCGCGCCCCCGGCCACGACGCCGGCATGATCTATGACCTCGACGGCGACATCGTGCTCGGCCGCGGCGAGCGCGCCGAGATCCGGCTCGAGGACCCGTTTGCCTCCTCGCGCCACGCCCGCGTGTACGAGCAGGGCAACATCGTCGTCATCGAAGATCTCGGTTCCACCAACGGCACTTACCTCAACGAGGAGCTGCTGCAGACACCCAGGCCGCTGCACCCCGGTGACAGGGTGCGCATCGGCGACAGCGAGTTCACGTTCGAGGTCGACTGAGATGCTGCGCGTGGCAGAGCAGTACGCCGGCAGCGACACCGGACGCCAGCGGCGCGCCAACGAGGACTCGCTGCTCGCCCGCTCGCCGCTGTTCGTGGTGGCCGACGGCATGGGTGGCGCGCAGGCAGGCGAGGTCGCCTCGCGGATCGCCGTCGAGTCCTTCCAGCAGGGGCTGGGAGAGGCCTCGCACCCGGAGCTCGAGCTGGCGGAGCTGGCGCGCGCCGCCAACGCGCGCATCCACGAGCTCTCGCACGAGAACGCCGAGCAGGCCGGCATGGGCACGACGCTCACCGCTGTCTATGTCGGCGAGCAGGAGGTCGCGATCGCACACGTCGGCGACAGCCGCGCGTACTGCCTGCGCGACGGGCAGCTGCTGCGCCTGACCGACGACCACTCGCTCGTCGACGAGCTCCTGCGCCAGGGGAGGCTCACGCCGGAGGAAGCGGTCGAGCATCCGCAGCGCTCGGTGATCACGCGAGCGCTCGGGCCGGAGGGGATGGTCGAGGTCGACACGCGCTCCTTCCGTGCACGGGCCGGGGACGTGTACCTGCTGTGCAGCGACGGGCTGACGACGATGATCGGAGAGGAGGAGATCGCGGCGACGCTGCTCGCACACCAGCGGCTGCGCGACGCGGGCGAGGCGCTGATCGCCGCCGCCAACCAGGCCGGCGGGCGCGACAACATCACCGTCGTGCTGCTGCGCCTCGAGGAGGTGCAGCCCGGGGCGGCGCCGCCGATCGAGGATGGCGCCACGATGGTCGGCGTCCCGGTCGTCTCCGTGCCGCAACAGCCGGCGGACGGGGCGACTGGCACCTATCCGTCCCTCGCCGCCGCCGCCGCGCTCGGCTCGGCTCCCCCGCCGCGGAGCACGCGACGCGCGCCGCGCGTCGCGGCTCCCGCCGCGTCGCAGCCTCGCCGCCGCCGCCGGATACGGCACGCGGGCGCGCTCGCGTTCACGCTCGTCGTGCTCGGGCTGCTCGGCGCGGGCGCCTACCTGGCGCTGCAGTCGGTCTACTTCATCGCCACCAACAACCGCGGCCTCGTGACGATGTTCGAGGGCCTGCCCTACCGCCTACCAGGCAACCTCGACCTGTACAGCAGCCGCTACGTCTCAGGCGTCAGCGCCTCGACGCTCACACCGGAGAAACGGCGCACGCTGCTCGATCACTCGCTGCGCTCCGAAGGCGACGCGGCGGCGCTGATTCGCAGCCTCGAACTGGAACAGCTCGAATGAGGACCTCGCTGTGAACCGCCCGATCCTGCGCCTGTTCGGCTTCGTCGGGCTGCTGTTCGCGTTGCTCGTCGCGTTCACGTCACGCTGGACCGTCTTCGAAGCTTCCTCGCTGCGCGAAAATCCGCTGAACAAACGCATGCTGCTCGAGCAGGAGCGGATCGAACGCGGCGCGATCACGGCCGCCAACGGCACCGTCATCGCGCGCAGCGTGCGCGGTGCCGGTGGCATCTACCAGCGCGTTTACCCGACCGGAGAACTGTTCGCCGCGCCGATCGGCTTCGACTACCTGAACCCCGACCTCGGCAGCACCGGCCTCGAGCGCTTCCGCAACAAGGAACTGACCGGTCAAAACGGCAACAACCTGCAGAGCGTGCTCGACCAGCTGCAGGGCAAGGAACCCCGCGGCGAGAAGGTGATCACGACGCTGAACCCGCGCGCTCAGCGCACGGCGATCTCCGCGCTGGGCGTTCACGAAGGCGCGGTCGTCGCGATCGAACCGAAAACAGGCGCCGTCGAGGTGATGGCCTCCAAGCCGAGCTATGACCCCAACGCGCTGCGCTCGGAAGCGGCCAAAGCCAAGCAGGCGGCCGAAATGACCGGCAGCCACCCGGGCAAGTCGGAAGTCAACCGCGCCACCCAGTTCGGCTACGCGCCCGGCTCGAGCTTCAAGATCGTGACCGCCACCGCGGCGATCGATACCGGCGCCTATACCCCGGAATCGACCATCGACGGCCGTAACAACCTCCTGGTCTCGGGAAAGCTGCTCCAGAACGACAACGGCGAGAGCTTCGGCCCGATCACGCTCACCTACGCGCTCGCGCACTCGGTCAACACCGTGTACGCGCAGGTCGCCGAGCGCGTCGGCAAGCGCGTGCTCGGGCGCTACATGGAACGCTTCGGCTTCGATCACAAGCCGCAGCTGGACTATCCCGCCGAAGAGATGTCGGCGAGCGGGGAGCACGCGGGCGAACGCATCGTCGCGCCCACCAGCGCGCAGGTCGATCTGGGACGCCTCGGCATCGGCCAGGACAAACTCGCGGTCACGCCCCTGCAGATGGCCGAGGTCGCCGCCGCGGTCGCCAACCACGGCACGCTGATGGCGGCGCACCTGACGCAGCGCATCGTCGACGCCGAAGGCCGCACCGTGCAGACGATCTCGCCACGCGTGCAGTCGGTCGTGATGAAACCCTCGACCGCTGCCGCGGTGACCTCGATGATGGAAGCGGTCGTCAAGGAAGGGACCGGCACCGCGGCTCAGATCCCGGGCGTGCCGGTCGCCGGCAAGACCGGCACCGCGGAGACGCAGTTCGGCAACGCGATCAACAACGTCTGGTTCATCGCCCTCGCGCCCGCCAACGACCCCAAGGTGGCGGTCGCGGTGACGCTCAAGGCAGTGCCCGGCGAAGGCGCGACGTTTGCCGCGCCCGTCGCCAGAGCCGTGATCGAAAGCCTGATCAAATGATCGACCCGGAGACGATCATCGATGGCCGCTACAGGGTGATCTCGCGTCTTGGCTCGGGAGGCATGGCCGACGTCTATCTCGCGCAGGACCAGCTGCTCGGCAGGGAGGTCGCGGTCAAGGTCCTGCACCATCACTTCGCCGAAGATCAGGAGTTCGTCGAGCGCTTCCGCCGCGAGGCCTCGAGCGCCGCGGGCCTCTCGCACCCGAACATCGTCGCGATCTTCGACCGCGGCGAGTGGAACGGCACCTACTACATCGCGATGGAGTACGTCGCGGGCAGGACGCTCAAGGCGATCGTGCGCGAGCAGGGTGCGCTCGACCCGGCCAGCGCGATCGACATCGTCGTGCAGATCCTGCGCGCCGCGCGTTTCGCGCACAAGCGCGGTGTAATCCACCGCGACCTGAAGCCCCACAACGTGATCCTCGACGAAGAGGGACGCGCCCGCGTGACCGACTTCGGCATCGCCCGCGCCGGCGCCTCCGACATGACGCTGACGGGCTCGATCATGGGCACCGCGCAGTATCTCTCCCCCGAGCAGGCGCAGGGACTTGCGGTCAGCTCAGCCTCCGACCTGTACTCGGTCGGCGTGATCCTGTACGAGCTGCTCACCGGCGTGGTCCCGTTCGAGGGCGAGACAGCCGTCGCGATCGCCTTCAAGCAGGTCTCAGCCGAGCCGCAGCCGCCGAGCGCGCTCAGGCAGGGTATCCCCGCCTCGCTCGACGCGGTAGTCCTGCGCATGCTCGCCAAGGATCCCGCCCAGCGCTACGCCGACGCCGACGATCTGATCGTGGCGCTCGAACACGAGCGCCAGGCGCTGCCGGCGCTGTCCGCCACCGCTGTGCCCGACTCCTACGCCCGGCACACCGCACCCCCGGGCGCGTATGCCGGCGCAGGCTGGCTGCTCGCGGCGCCCGCGACCGGCCAGCACGAGCTCGAGGGAGACCCGGCGGCGCTGGAGCGCCGGCGCCGGCGCAGACGCCGCGGCATGCTGTGGGCGCTCGCGATCGTGCTCGTGGCGGGCCTCGTCGTGGCGGTGCTCGCGCTGACCCAGTCCAACCAGACGGTGAGCGTGCCGAGGGTGACGAGGCAGACCGAACAGGCCGCGGGCGCGACGCTCCGCGCCGCGGGCCTCGACCCGGTGCCGTCGCTGTCCTCGAGCGTGAGTGTCCCCAGCGGGCTCGTGATCAGCCAGTCGCCGGCTGCCGGGAGCAAGGCCGAGAAGGGCTCGCACGTGAACATCGTCGTCTCGGCCGGCCCGGGGAGCTCGTCGCTGACCAACGTCGCCGGTCTGAGCGTCGCCAAGGCCGAGTCCAAGCTGCACAAGGCGGGTCTGAAGACGACGACCAAGAGCGAACCCTCGAAGACGGTCGAAGCAGGTCGCGTGATCGGCACCGAACCGCCGGCGGAAACCGAGGTCCAGGAAGGCCACGTCGTCACGCTGCTCGTCTCCAGCGGGCCGGCGCCGGTGCGCGTCCCGGACGTGGTCGGGCAGACGCTCGAAGCGGCCGAAGCGACATTGACCAACGCCGAACTCGCGCTCGGCACCGTCGGCAAACGCGTCTCCGCCACCCAGGCCCCGGGTACCGTGATCGCGCAGGCGCCCGCCGGAGGCGCCACCGTGCACGCGGGCAACAAGGTCAACCTGACCGTCGCGCAGGCGCCCAAGGAAGTCGCCGTCCCGAGCGTCGTCGGAGCTGCGCAGGCCGCCGCCGCCGCGGCGCTCCGGCATGCGGGCTTCAAGGTCGCGACGCAGCCGCACGCGACCACCGAACAGTCCCAGGTGGGCGTCGTCCTGGAACAGAGCCCCGCGGGTGGCACGCGTGCGCGCAAGGGCTCGACGGTGACGATCGCCGTCGGCATGCTCGCCCCGCCGACCACCACCACGACGACCACCCCGACGACGCCGCCGACGACCACGACCACGCCGCCACCGGCCGCAGCTGCGCCCCCGCCGGGATGAGCGGCGGCCCCGAGATAGCCGGCTCCGTCTCCGGCGCCCCGCTCACGGTCGCGGTCCTCGCCGGCGGGCGCTCCTCCGAGCACGACGTGTCGCTGTCCTCCGGCGGCGCCGTGCGTGACGGGCTGAGCGGCGCAGGACACCAGGTCGTGTGGGTGGAGATCGGGCGCGACGGCGTGTGGCGGCGCGACGGACAGACGCTGCGCGTGACGCCGGGGGAGGGCCTGCTCGGCGTCGACGTCGTCTTTCCCGTGCTCCACGGGCCGTTCGGCGAGGACGGCACGGTGCAGGGCCTGCTCGAGACGCTCGACGTCCCCTACGTCGGCGCCGGTGTGACGGCTTCCGCGGTATGCCTGGACAAGGTGCTGTTCAAGCAGGTGATGTCCGCCGTCGGCGTGCCGCAGGTGGATTATGTGGGCGTGCGAGCGGAGGGCTTCGCACGCTCTCGCGAGCATGCGCTCGTCGAGATCGCGCGGATCGCAAAGCTTGGCCTGCCCGCTTTCGTCAAGCCCGCGCATCTGGGCTCCTCGGTCGGCATCGTCAAGGTCGGCTCCGAGGAGCAGCTCGGCGAGGCGCTGCAGCAGGCTTTCGCCCACGACCCGCTGGTGATCGTCGAGGCGATGGCGCCCGGAACGGAGGTCGAGTGTGGCGTGCTCGGCACGCTCGACGGCGACGACGACAGCCGCGGCGACGAGGACCCGGCGCTCGCCGGCGGGGGATCGGCGTTTGCCTCCGAGCCGGGGCAGATCGTGTTCTCGGGCGAGTTCTACGACTACGGCGCCAAGTACTCGCCGGGCGCGATGGAGCTGCGGATCCCGGCGGACATCTCAGCGAGCGCGCGCGAGGAGGTCAGACGGCTCGCCGTGAGCACGTTCGCGGCAACCGGCTGCGAGGGCCTCGCGCGGGTGGACTTCTTCGTGGACGGCGAGCGCGTGCTGGTCAACGAGCTGAACACGATGCCGGGATTCACGCCGACGAGCGTCTACGCAAAGCTGCTCGCCGCCTCGGGCGTCGCCTACGCGCCGCTGCTGGACCGCCTCTGCCGGCTCGCGCTCGCCAGCCACGAGCGCCGCCACGCCTACAGCTACTGACGGTCACTTGAAGAGCGTCAGCTCGTCGAGCGTTGCGGACTGCATGTGGGGCGGCAGCGTCGTCAGCCACACCAGGTAGTAGCGGTGCGGGTGGCCCGACAGCGACAGCGCGATGTGCTCGCCGCTGCGCACGTCGGTGCTCGCACCGACCGGTCCCTGCCAGCCGCGCGCGCCGAGCGGCGTGGAGTTGCCGTACGGCAGTTCCAGCTCGACGTGGTCGGCGACGTACACCTGCGCTGAGAAGCCCGGCGTCGAGGTCTGGACTTCCAGCGCCTTCGCGAGCACGCGTGGTGCGGCATCGAGGTAGATCCCGAGGCCGACGCCTCCGGGCTTGCGGAGCGTGCCGTCGTAGTACTGCTCGGTGCTCCACGTGGTGTTGGGGTCACCGTCGACGACGTTGCCGATCAGATCGCGATTTTCAGGGCCCGTGCCGAACGGGTTGTAGTCGTGCGCGGCCGCCTGCCCGAGCTGCACCGCTTCCAGACCGGCGTGCGCGCCGGCGTCCGGCGGGACGCCCAGACCGCGGTGCGCTTTGCCGGCGGCGATGATCAGCGCGATCGCCGTGACCGCCACGACCAGCGCGAGCGACGCGGCCCAGCGCGCCGGATGGCGCATCCGCCACGGCAGCCGGCGCCGGGCGGAGCCGGGGAGCGTGCGCAGCACGCTCGTGACCTCGCCGGTGGCCTGTCCCGAGCGCGAGGCCTCGAGCGCGAGCACCTCCTCGAGGTCGGCGGCCATGCTGGCTGCGTCGGGATAGCGGTGCGCGAGGTCCTTGGAGACCGCACGATCGACGACCGCGGCCGTCGCCGCCGACAGCGAGGGGCGCGCCAGCAGCACGTCGGGCACTTCCTCACGCACATGCTTCATCGCCACCGCGACGGGCGAGCTGCCGTGGAACGGGACCGACCCCGTGAGCATCTCGAACAGCACCACGCCCAGCGAGTACAGGTCCGACTGCCCGGTGACCGCCTGGCCGAGGGCCTGCTCGGGGGACACGTAGTCGGTGGTCCCGAGTACGCGGCCGGCCATCGTCAGCCCTTCCTCCGAGAGCGTACGAGCGATCCCGAAGTCGGTGATCTTCGCTCCGCCTTCCTCGCTGATCAGGACGTTGTGCGGCTTGACGTCGCGGTGGACGATCTGACGCTCGTGCGCGGCCCCGAGCGCACGCGCGATCTCGATCGCGTAGGCGATCGCCTGCGGGATCTCCAGCGGCCCCTCGCGACGGATGACGTCCTTGAGCGTCTCGCCGTCGACGTACTCGAGCACGATGTACGGAGTCCCCACGTCGGCCTCGCCCGGGCGCTTTCCATCCGGCGAGAGCTCCTCGCCGGCGTCGATCACCGTGACCACGTGCGGGTGATTCAGCTGCGCCACCGAGCGTGCCTCCCTGCGAAAGCGCTCGAGCTGGTCCGCATCGGCGGCGATCTCGCGGTGCATCAGCTTGATCGCGACCGGGCGTTCGAGCACCGTGTCGAACGCGCGGTAGACGGTCGACATGCCTCCGCGTCCGATCTCGGCCTCGAGCCGGTAGCGCCCGCCGATAACGGTCCCGAGTGCAGTCATGCCGCGCCTATTGTGCGCGCAAGCGCGAGACGACGAGCGCGGCGAGCGCGGCGCGGTAGAGGGCGTACGGCCAAAGGGCTTGACCCTCGCGCAGCCGGTGCCTCAGCAGTCGCGCAACCGCGAGCGTGGAGGCGAACGCGCTCGCGGCGCCCGTCAGCTGCGTCAGACGCTCCTGGCGCGGCCCACCGTCGCGGCGTGCGCGCGCCCCCTCGAGCACGCTCGCAGCGGCGATCACGGGCAGCCCCGCGTGCCACGAGAGCGCCTGCGCGGCGCCTCGTGAGAACCCGCGGGTGCGAGCCGCGGTGAGCGTGGCCCCGTTGCGCGACACACCCGGCATCAGCGCGGCCGCCTGTGCGAGTCCGAGCGCGAGCCCGTCGCCGGCCGTCGCGTCGTCCTGCGCGCGTGGCGGCCCCTTCGCGGCTGCGCACCGGCGCCCGTCGGCGAGCGCCATCGCCACGGCGCCGAGGGCGAGGCCCGCGGCGATCGAGCGCGGTCCGCCCAGCCGTCGCTCGATCGGCTGCTCGAGCAGGTAGCCGACCAGCGCCGGTGGGGCGAGCGAGAGCGCGATCACGCCCAGCCGCCGCGCGTCGAGGCCTTTGAGGTCGCGCAGCAGCTCGCGGCGCAGATGGATCGCGAGCGCGGCGCCCGCGCCGGCGTGCAGCGCGACCTCGAACGCCTTGCGCTGCTGTCCGTCGAGATGCGCGTACGGCCAGTCCAGGAGCCATGGGAGGAGCGTCGTGTGCGCGGAGGAGGAGATCGGCAGCAGCTCGGTGGGCCCGTGCAGGAGACCCAGTGCCACGGCGTGGCGAAGCGGCGAGGACTGCTCAGCCGGCTGCATCGGCCGCCGGGCGGCGGCGGGCCCGCCGCCGGCGCACGAGCGCGTAGACGATGCCCGCGACGACCAGCGCGACGACGAGGTAGTCGACGTACTCAAAGGCCTTGCGCACGCTCGTCCAGTTGCCGCCGAGCGCGTGGCCGGCGAGCGCCAGGCCGAGCACGAACGGGATCGTGCCGAGCGTCGAGAACAGGGTGAAGCGTCCAAATGGCATCTTCGCGACACCGGCGGGCAGCGAGATGAACGCGCGCACGACCGGGATCACACGCCCGATCAGGACCGCCATCTCGCCGTGTTGCTTGAACCATTGATCGCCGCGTTCTATCTGGGCAGGGCCCATGTGCAGCTTGGCGCCGTGGCGTTCGAACAGCTCGAGGCGCCCGCCGCGCCCGACCGCGTAGGCGATCCACGAGCCGACTATCGTCCCCAGCAGCCCTGCGAGCACGACCCCCACCATCGTCAGGTGGTGATGGGTGGCGCTCTGGCCGGGGTCGGCGACGGCGAAGCCGGCGAACAGCATCACGACCTCGGAGGGGATCGGGATGCAGGCGCTCGAGATCGCCATCAGCGCGAAGATCCCGGGCAGCCCGGCTTCACGGACGAAGTGCGACGTTTCGTTGACCAGCGTTTCCGATATCGAGGCGATGACGAGCATCAGCGAGGCAACGATACCGGCCGTCGCCGCCTGAGGGCCCGGTTGGCCCAGGGGACGGCGGGGGGCGCTGGGCGTTAGCGTCCTCGCCCAGATGCGCGTCTGGATCGATCTGACGAACAGCCCGCACGTGCTGGTGATGCGCCCAGTGATCGAGCGCCTGCAGGCCGACGGCCACGACGTGCGTGTGACCGCGCGCGATTTCGCCCAGACGATCGAGCTGTGCGAGCGCCTCGGCGTCGCCCACACCGCGATCGGCCGCCATCGCGGCGAGCGACTCGCCGCCAAGGCCGCAGGCCTCGCGTCGCGGTCGGCCGCGCTCGTGCGCTGGGCGCGCGCCGAGTCCCATAGGTCCGGAGCCCACACACCCTTTGACATCGCCCTCGGCCACGGCTCCAACGACGTGACGGTCGCGGCCGCGCTGCTGCGGATCCCGAGCGCGACGATGTTCGACTACGAGTGGGCGACCGTCCAGCACAACGTCAACTGCCGGCTGGCGCGGGCGGTCGTCGTACCCGACGCAATCCCGCCAGAGCGGCTCGAGCGCTACGGCGCGAAGGGCAAGCTACGCCCGTACGAGGGCCTCAAGGAGGAGTACTACCTGGCGGACTTCGAGCCCGACGACAGTGTGCTTGCGGAGCTGGACCTCGACCCGGCCCGCGCGATCGTGGTCGTGCGCACACCACCCGAGGTCTCGCTGTACCACCGCTTCGAGAACGACGTCTTCGCGGATGTGCTGCGACGCCTGGGCAAAGCCGCGGTGGAGCAGGGGCTTCAGCCGGTGGTGCTCCCGCGCGTCGCCTCCCAGCGCGACGAGCTCGCGCGCGTCCCCGGCTTCGTGGTCCCCGAGCGCGCGATCGACGCGCAGTCGCTGATCGCGCACGCCGACCTCGTGATCTCGGCCGGGGGCACCATGAACCGCGAGGCGGTCGCGCTGGGTACGCCCGTCTACACCACCTTCCAGGGCCGCCTGGGGGCGGTCGACGAACGCTTGATCGACGAAGGCCGGCTGCGCATGCTGAGCGCCGCCGAGGACCTGGACCTGGGCAGGCGTACCGCCGCCGCCGCGCCGCCGCGCGTGCGACGCGATCCGCGCGTGCTCGTCGAGCTGCTGCTCTCGCCCGTCCTCGGCTGGTAATCCGGCGCCGGCGGCTTGGCCCCCGCATCGAGGTTGGCGCTTACAATCCCTGCAATGCGCCGACGGATCCGCTCGGCGGCCCTACCCCTCCACCGTCACGCGCTGCCACAGCTCGTGGTGGACGGGGCGCTGGTCGCGCTCGCGTACTACCTCGCCTTCCAGCTGCGTTTCAGCGACGGGCCGCCGCACCACTACGCGCAGCTGCGCGAAGACACGATCTGGTGGGTCGCGCTCGGCAGCCTGCCGATCCTGATCCTGTGCCGCGTCTACCAGCGCCGCTGGCGCTACGCCGGCCAGCGCGACTACGAGGCGGTCGTACGGGCGATCGTGCTGACGGTGCTGCTGACCTTCGTCGGCGTGGAGGCGGCGCGCCCGGTCTACCGCTACCCCCACAACATCACCGTCGCCATCGGCCTGCCGATCGGCGTGACGGTGCTGTTCGCGCTGCTCTCGCTGGTGTTCCTGGTGGGCATCCGCGCGCTCGTGCGCAGCGTCTACGAGCGCCGTCCCCTTGCGGCCTTCCGTGGCGGGCGCAAGGGCGAGCGCACCGTTCTGATCGCGGGGGCCGGAGAGGGCGGGCGGATGGTCATACGCGAGATCATGCGCAACCGCGAGCTCGGGCTGCTGCCGGTGGGCTTCCTCGACGACGACCCGCTGAAGCTGCGCCTGCGCATCGACGGCGTGCGCGTGCGCGGCAACACCGAAGGCGATCTGCCTCGCATCCTCGACGAGGCCGAGCCTGACGAAGTCATCATCGCGATCCCCTCCGCGCCCGGCTCGACGCGCGCGCGGATCGTGCGCGAGTGCCGCACGCGCGGCATCCCCGTGCGCACGCTGCCGACGGTGTTCGAGCTGCTGCAGACGCGCGGCGCGCTCGCCCGGCAGGTGCGCGAGGTGCGCGTCGAGGATGTGCTCGGCCGCGAGCCTGTGCACATGGAGCTAGAGCGGGTCGGCGCCTATCTCGGCGGCGAGACCGTGCTCGTGACCGGCGCCGGCGGCTCGATCGGCTCGGAGCTGTGCCGCCAGATCGCAAGGGTGGAGCCGCACCGGATCGTGCTGCTCGACCACGCCGAGGACAACCTCTTCTCGATCCAGCGCGAGCTCGAGGACGAGCGCCACGTGCCGCCGTCGATGCTCGCGGCCGTGCTGGCCGACTGCAAGGAGGAGGAGCGGATGCGCGAGGTGTTCGCCGAGCACCGGCCGACGATCGTGTTCCACGCCGCTGCCTACAAGCACGTGGGCCTGATGGAGGCGAACCCGGTCGAGGCGGTGCGCAACAATGCCATCGGCACGCGCGTCGTCGCCCACGTCGCCGGCGAGACCGAGGTCGCCCGCTTCGTGCTCGTCTCGACCGACAAGGCCGTCGCGCCTGCGACGGTGATGGGCGCCTCGAAGGCGCTCGCCGAGTTCGCGCTGGAGGCGGCCGCCGCGCGCTGGCACGGCACCCGCTACAACGCGGTGCGCTTCGGCAACGTGCTCGGATCCTCCGGCAGCGTTGTGCCGATCTTCCGCCGCCAGATCGAGCGCGGCGGCCCTGTGACCGTGACCGACGAGCGCATGACCCGCTACTTCATGACGATCCCGGAGGCGGTGCAGCTGATCATCCGCTCCGGCTCGCTCGCGTCCGCTCCCGCGCTCGGCAACGGGCGGCGGGTGGGCGAGCGCATCGTCGCGCCCGCGCGTGCGCGGCGCGGCGCCGAGGTGTTCGTACTCGACATGGGCGAGCCGGTCCGCATCATCGACCTTGCGCGCGCGATGATCGAGCTGTCGGGATTGGACCCGGACCGTGACATCGACGTCGAGGTCGTCGGGCGCCGGCCCGGCGAGAAGCTTCACGAGGAGCTGTTCAACACCTACGAGCGCCGGCGCGCGACCGCCGCCGAGAAGATCCTGCTCGCAGAACGCGAGCCGCTGGCGAGCGCCGCGGTCGAGTCGATGTTCGCGGAGATCGGACTGCTGGTGCTCGAGGGCGACGCTGCCGGCCTGGCGGCGAAGGTCTCCGAGCTGGCGGCTGCGCGCAGGGAGCCGCCCGCGCAGGAGCCGTCCGAGAACGGCGCGGCGGAGGCCAATGGCAGTGGACCGCACGTCGCGCATCGCGAGGCGCCTGCGCCCCTCGTAGACTCCCCCCATTCATGAGCTTCCTGCCGTTCGCGCTCTCGCTCTCGAGCACGTTCACCAAGATCGGCGCAATCGCTGCGTTCGCGGCGTTGGTCGGCATTGCGATGCTGTCGCTGCTGGTGTTCTCTCAGGCGCGCGAGCTCAAGCGCCTGCGTGAGTGGGCCGGACGCGCGCCCGAGCGCGCCGCCGACCTCGAGCAACGCGTGAGCGCCGCCGCATCCGTGCGCGTCCAGCAGCAGGCGCCCCCCGGTCAGCCGCCGCGCGTCGCGCCGGCAGCTGCCGCGGCGGCGAGCGCGGGCGCGACGCGCGTCGTGGCCACGCCGATCCCATCTGGAGCGACAGCCGTGCCGGGCGCCCAGGCGGTGAGCGCAGCCGCAGCGCCGGCGCCCGCCGTTGCCCCTGCCGCGACCGCGCCAGGCGTACCGCTGCCGGCGCCCGGTCAGCCCGCGACGACGGCACAGCCGCGCCCCGTCCCGCCGACTGTCCCGCCGCCCACCACCGCGCCCGGTGCCCAGCCATCGCCCGCCCCGGCCGTGTCGACTGCCCCCCCCGGTGCCCCTGCGCCGATGCCCGTCGGAGCACCCGTGTCGGCGG
>Ga0208849_1001182_pt1 | contig 19296 bp, 15 predicted proteins | sample NGESurdeep072012_10_FD_184470 | JGI IMG/M metagenome (GOLD analysis project Ga0208849, IMG submission 184470) | Arctic peat soil microbial communities from Barrow, Alaska - NGEE Surface sample 53-3 deep-072012 (SPAdes) | ecosystem: Environmental > Terrestrial > Soil > Wetlands > Peat ... | reverse complement strand
ATGCGTCAGACACTCAAGGGACTGGATCCCCAGGGTCGCTCGGTTCAGCAAATCCAGGTGCTCCGTAGGCAATGAAGTTAGACGCCTTTCGGCTATCGAGCGCTGCTGACCATACATCCTGGACAACTGGCAACGGACTGGAAAGAATCTGCGCGACACGGACCGGAAGTCGGCTTGGAGGACATCGCCAATTGATGTCCTCCAAGCCCGTTTCTGGACCGCTTCCGTGTAGCGGATAGCTGGCCCGGTCAATGAGCGTAATGGCGATGTTTCGCCAGTTGTCTCCCACCCATCGTTCAGAACAATTGACACCCGCTCCCTTCCAGATTATGTTCGGCGGAAGGGTTAGGACTATGAAGACGTTAAGACAACGCCAAAAATCGATTTCTGCGATATTCCAGCGAGTGACAGGCGCGATGCTCGCCTTGGTAACTATGCTTGCGCCAGCGGCTCTCACCGGATCGGTGCAAGCGCAGACTTTTACGTTGCTCTATGCATTTACGGGCGGGACAGACGGCAGAGACCCGATAGCCGGTTTGATCATGGACGCACAAGGCAACCTGTACGGTGCCGCCGCCGAAGGGGGGAATCCTGCTTGTCTTCACGGCTGCGGGGCGATATTCAAGTTGGATACGACGGGCAAGGAAACCGTGCTCTACAGTTTCACTGGAGGGGATGGTAATTATCCGGCAACAAGGCTAGTGCGGGACGCGCAGGGAAACCTTTACGGTACGACCGAAATTGGTGCTGCATTCGGGTACGGCACGGTGTTCAAGCTGGACCCGTTCGGCAATGAGACCATACTCCACAGCTTCGCCGGCGGTGGGGCCGGCCGATTTTCCCTCCGATTTGATTATGGACGATCAAGCCAATCTATACGGCACGACCGAGCTGGGCGGAGATCCTACATGCAACGGAGGGAGCGGCTGCGGAACGGTTTTCGAGGTGGATAACACTGGTAGGGAAACCGTTTTGTACAGTTTCACCCAGGCTGGAGGAGACGGTGAGTGGCCATCGGCGGGTTTGGTGCGAGATGCACAGGGCGATCTGTATGGCACCACTTCGCTTGGAGGCGCTTCGAACGCGGGGACCATCTTCAGAGTGGACGCGACCGGCAAGGAAACCGTGCTACACAGCTTTAACGTGATTGACGGCAACCTTCCGATGTCAAGTCTAGTGCGTGACGCGCACGGTAATCTGTACGGTGCCACTTACTCCGGTGGAAAGGGTTTCGAGGGGGGAAATGGCGTCGTGTTCAAGTTGAACAAGACCGGCAAGGAGACTGTGCTCTACCGCTTTCCGGCTCCTGGCAAAAGAGGCTACCATCCGCAGGACGGCTTAGTGCGGGACGGTCAGGGTAACTTGTATGGAACTACTGAATATGGTGGCGTCTTCGGTTTTGGAGCGGTTTTTAAGGTAGATAAGACTGGTAAACAGACCCTGCTCCACAGCTTCGCCGGAACACAAGCGGACGGCGCGAATCCGAGCGCAGGGTTAGTGCAGGACGCAGAGGGCAATCTCTATGGCACTACCACCGGCGGTTCTTTCCTCTCCGGCACGGTGTTCAAGGTCGCGCCTTAAAAGGAATTAATGGGATATTAGGGAGGCTGATTGTTTACACTTACAGACCCTGGTCAATGAGTGCAATGGCGATGTTACAACAGTTGACGAACAGAGCTAGAGCCAGTCCCTCATTAAGATTGCCTCTTAGTATCCAGGCTGTGGGTATGTGGCTTTTACTCTCCGAGAAGTCTGCAAATAGGAGTACCACACAACCAGGGCGACAGAACGGCTAAATGCAATCCTGAGAATGTCGACATGCACACCGGCTGCGTACACGATGAGTTGTAGGGTTATTACTGTTGTGGTCGAAATAATCAGGAAGGTCTTTGCAAAATGAGGGGCATTCGGTTTCAATAGCCACAGCCGAAGTCCCGCCATAGAACTGTACAGCGCAAGGCCCATGTATACAGCTGCCACGGATGCTAAGCGGGATGCGGTAAAAACAGTGAGCGACCGTGATGCAACCATGTTGGTGAGGGCTTTGATTCCGATTTTCAATTCGAACAGTGGAGCGATTATCGTGAGCGAGACGCACAGTAACAGTAACCAACCCCCGACTCCTTGTGGGCCGCTCTCGTGCTTGGAAGTCGCAGGTCGCGACACCTCGGTTGAGGAAGGCGGGGCATGTCTCCCGCAACTAGGACAGGTCACCGCGTCGGTATTAGTTCCACAGGACTGGCAATACACGGGAAACTCCTGAGCGTCCAGTTGGATTCTAGATTATCTTTCCCATTGCGGAACACCTGTTTCGGCTGTTAAAGACGGCGGAAAGCGGCAGAGGCTCGATTACTTCGGATAACTGTCGTTGACAGGCCATTTCACGTTTTGACCGCTGGTCGGTGAGCGTAATGGCGATTTATCGCCAACTACCCTTCTGAGATTCCGCCAAGACCGCTGCTTTAATTGACTTGACCAAGGCATCGGCTTAAGATTGCCCGACCTCGTGATTGGCGAGACCATCTCCCATTACCGCATCGTCGAGAAGCTTGGCGGCGGTGGCATGGGTGTGGTTTACAAGGCTGAGGATCTCAAACTCGGCCGCTTTGTGGCTCTAAAGTTCCTGCCTGATGAGGTAGCCAAAGACCCACAAGCTCTCAACCGCTTCCAGCGGGAAGCCAAGGCTGCTTCGGCGCTCAACCATCCGAACATCTGCACCATCTACGAAATTGACGACCAGCATGGCGCAGCGTTTATTGCGATGGAGTTTCTGGACGGCGTGACTCTGAAGTATCGCATTGCAGGAAAGCCGACCGAGACGGAGGTTCTGCTGGGTGTAGCGATCGAGATCACCGACGCCCTCGATGCCGCCCACTCCAGGGGAATTGTTCACCGCGACATAAAGCCTGCAAATATCTTTGTTACCCAGCGCGGTCACGCAAAGATTTTGGATTTCGGGCTGGCGAAGATCGCGACCATATCGAGGTCGACGAGTCAGAACAACACTGAGACGGCGACCACGGAGGAACGGCACTTAACCAGTACCGGGACCGTTCTTGGCACCGTTTTCTACATGTCTCCCGAACAGGCGTGCGCGAAGGAACTGGATGCGCGAAGCGATTTGTTCTCGTTCGGAGCCGTGCTCTACGAGATGGCAACCGGACAGTTGCCATTTCGTGGCGAAAGTTCCGCGCTCGTCTTTAATGCGATTCTTGAACGCGCTCCAATTCCCGCCGTGCGGCTGAATCCCGATGTCCCCGTCGAGCTGGAACGGATTATTAACAAGGCTCTGGAGAAAGACCGCAATCTTCGGTATCAGCATGCAGCGGACATGCGAACGGATTTGCAGCGGTTGAAGCGTGACACCGAGTCCACCCAGATCGCAGCAGTACGACCGCCGCGTGACAAGACGCACCAAGGTCGCAAACTCTGGGTCATCATGGCCACCTGCCTCATTGCCGCCATCGCTCTGGCGGCAGATGGCGCCCGATATTTTCGGTCTAGCCCGGAAGCCCAGATTGATTCCATCGCCGTGCTTCCTTTCGCCAATATGAGCGGAGACGCTAGTAAGGACTACCTGAGTGACGGCATCACCGAATCGCTGATGGCCAGTCTTACTCATGTGCCCGAGCTGAAGGTAAAGTCGCGCAGTTCGGTCTTCCGCTACAAGGCAAGGATGTGGATGGACTCTACAGATGGGCTCACGTTTTGTTGCGAGGCTCGTCTACCTAATGCAGTCGCCGCCGTCAGCAGTCTCTGAAAGGGAATCAATGCGTGTTTGGCTAGTTCTGTTCCTTGCCGTGACCGGTACATCGATCTGTGGTTTCGCCCAAACAAATACTCAGGCGGTAAATCAATCTGACGCGCAGCGCCGATTGGACGAGAGAGCTCCCACTTGGCTGAAGGCATTTCACGTCACTGGAGTTGGAATCGCATACATCGAAAACGGGAAAATTGCCTGGACGTCCTTCTACGGCGATCAGGTTCCCGGAGGCCCGCTCGCCAACGAAAAAACACTCTACAGCGTCGCCTCTCTGACCAAGACCATAACGGCGGAAATTATCTTGCGGTTGGCATCGGCGGGGAAGCTATCTTTGGACCAATCGATTGCCGAATACTGGATCGATCCTGATGTAAAGGACAACGCATGGAACCAGCTCTTAACACCTCGTCTCTGCCTGTCTCACCAAACAGGGTTTCCTAATTGGCGGTACCAGACGAAGGGCGTGCTGCAATTTCAGTGGCAACCCGAACGCAATTCGGTACTCGGGCGAAGGTTTTGATTACGTCGCCCGGTTTGCGGAAAAGAAGACAGGGCGCCCTTTTGAGGAGCTGGCACAAGAGTACGTTTTCGATCGCATCGGGATGAAAGATACTTCATACACTCCCCGAGAATGGTGGGCGGGCCGGCAGGCCAAACCGGTGGAATCGGAGCCGAGAACCAAATGGTCCGCAGCTGACCTCCTGCGTACGACCGTCAGGGACTATGCGACGTTCATGATCAGCGTCATGAACAATGAAGGAGTTAGTCAGGAAATCGCCGCCCAGCGCCAGAACATTACACGCAATCTAATCGCTCCTGAAGTCGAATCCGTGCTATGCGAGGATGCCACAGACCCTGCGAATTGCAAGGTGGCCATGGGCTTCGGACTGGGTTGGCGGATCGTAAAAATAAACAATGAGACGATTCTTGACCACACTGGTGCGGACGGCGATGTGAAAACCTTCGCATTCTTCATCCCGAAACGCAAGACCGGCGCCATCATCTTTACGAATGGTCCGGATGTGGGACATCAGATGATAGACAAGGTTCTGGGAGTTCTCTACCCGAACCGGATCTATGACGCCACACTGTGGCAATAGAAGCGAAAATAATGTGGATCGAACTTCGTCCGCGAGCTAACGCTGTGGCTAAATGCAGCCTATCCCGCCACTCGTGCCTTGTGAGAATAATCACCCACTCCTGTTATGTGACCTTCCTCAAAGAGAAAGCCCGCCTACTCCGCCCTATTCCACCGCTTCGTCACATAAACTCTATCGTCACACAATCATAGTATCGATCCTCTAGAAATCGTGCCACAGCTGTAAACATTGACAGAGACCGACTCCAAAAAGAAAAGTTTCGTGAAGCAAGAGTGGCTTGTCAATTGGCGTAACATCGCCATTGCACTCATTGACGATTAGTGCGTCGTCTACTTCGGACGCCGGAAGCCCTCGAAGCGCAATCAACATTCGCGCACGCTACCTACTATCACTAATATCATTTTTCAGCGTTTTTGCGGCTTACAGGCGGGATCGGATGAGACTGTGGAGACTCCAGCAGCAAAAACAAATTGCTTGCAACCCGCATAAACATTGGCTATAATCGCTTAAGTAATAGTAGTCGCTGTAGTTACTAGAGACGGCGCGATAGAATCCCCCCTCTCCGCCAAATCCTTGCAGCGTTTGTACTTACATTTGCAAACCGCGAAGCAACACGGTTTCACGTGTGCCGTTAGTGTCCCCTAGGTGTCCTGTAACTTTTCTGTAAAAGCTTGGGGGCAGCCACCGAGACACATCCCGCCGCTGCACGCAGCCGAAAGCCCCAAGTTCTCGACGGAAAAAATAGATACAGCCCAATCCCAGCATGTTCGCAAGTCGGGGACTCATGCTGCAGACTCATCTAGTCTTCCTTCTCTTCCGCCTTATAAACAACGCCATCCCGCCGCCGCCCAACGTCTCAACAATGAGGTAGTGCGAGATGGTCTGGCCGATCATTTCAGGAGTCTTGGCCCTCATCTCAACTGTTGCCTGAGAGGAAATCACACTCGAAGTATGCCATTCACAATGCGCTGTCTGGATCGGAAGGAACACTTTCCAGTGGCCTGTCCCAGCGCTTATCGCTCGCACGCAACCCGGATGGTTCGGAGGGCGAGTTCCAGCCACGTCCCTTTCCGAAAGAAACAGGCACAGGAGCCGCTTATGTCCGAGGCGTCGGCGTGCGGGAAGGGCGAGTCGACCGCATGAATGGCGGCAGCCGGTTAGCTTTTTTGCGGGATGACGTTCGAGTGTTTGATGGCTGATGCCAGCAATGAACCCATGTTCCGCGCTCTCCCCTGATTCCTACAATATCTCCGACCGTTGGAGTCCGCTCAGTATTCGGCATGCCCATAGTCTCCCACAGCTCGGATCAGATTGCTATCGCTGTGGAAAGCAAACGGCACCAGTACCAACGATCCTTATGCGTTTGAGTCCACATGCGTTACGCGAAGCGCCGCCACTGCGCTGGCGAACGCAACTGCAACCACGTTGGGCGTCGACGCACCAGCTAAGAATCCTGCTCGAACTGGGCAAGAACTTGGCTTCCGGCGCGGCGAGACGCTTGGCCTGGGACTGCTCGCTCAAGTGTACCGCAGTCCCGGAATGCTTCCACAATACTGCGTGCGAAACCGGTCGCCTTGCCCGCGAACCGAACAATCGGCTGCTAGAACATGTACCTGGCGCAGAGTTGCATTTGCCGGGGCGGGCGGTTCCCATAAGCATTTGCAGATATCAGCGAACCGAAAGTGGGGGAGTCGAAAATGCGATCAGGGACGTCGAAATTGGGATGGTTGAAAATGTTGAAAACCTCTGCACGTAGTTGAAATTGACTGCGTTCGGTCATTTTAATATTCCGGCTCAAACTTATGTCGAAGTCCACCAGGCCCGGTCCGGCCACGCTGTTGCGGGGAGCGGTTCCGAAGCGATACTGGCCTACCAAGTTGGGATCGGAAAATGCGCATGGATTGAACCAGCTTGAGGGCGTTCCGGTGACATCGGCTGCGCGGCCGCCTTGGGAAACAGTTGAGTGGCAGGATGGATCGGGATTCGACATCACCGGTCCTGCCCGCGTGGGATCTGCAATCTGGTCGGGCCGGTCGATATAGGCCTGGATTCCAGTGCGGCTTTGCAGTATCGAACGGTTCACCGTGAAGGGACGTCCAGTCTGCCATGTCGCGATCCCACCGACCACCCAATTTGAAAATATGGCAGGGATGACCTTCTCGCCTGACACCCATCCCACTTTGTACAACGACGGCAGCGCGTAAACATAACTCACGACCAGCCTGTGCCTCGCGTCGAAATCCGACAGCGCTCTTTCCGCTCCTAAATTATCGGAATCCTGCGGAAATCCCGGATCGACTGCCGTGCTAAAAAGTTGCGACGCGTCGTCGATCGACTTAGAAAAAGTGTAAGAGGCGGAGAATTCCAAACCGTTCTTGTATTGCTTCACGGCTCGAGCCTGCAACGAGTTGTAGTTGCTGGACGCAGCCGATTCGATCTGCTGAACGGTCGTAAATTGCGGATATGGAGCGATTCCGCCAGGACGAGGCTGATTTGCATCACGCCGCAAAAGCAGATCAGAGCCCTTGCTTCCCACGTATGAGAGGTCGAGCAAGATTCCGCCACTTACCTCAGTCTGAGTGCCAAGGTTCCACTGCTGCATAAACGGGTCTCGATAATTCTGCGCGATCGTGAAAGCCAGAGGGAAGTGGATTGGAGAACTGAAGATGTTTTGAATATTATTCGCCCCCGAATTAATGAACACCTCAATGGGATATGAGGGAGGATTGAGCCGGGATCCGAATGTAGTATTTAGTATCGCCACGTCATAAAAAATTCCGTACCCGGAACGGACGACGAAGCGGTCCGTGGCAAACGGCCGCCAAGCGAAACCGATTCGGGGAGCGAAGTCCCGATGATCGGGTTTATATAGGCCGCGTGGCACGCCATTGGCTCCCGCCGTTGTAAACATGCAATCCGGAGCCGGGGTGCATGTTGCGGACTTCGCGGATAAATCTGGGACGGTCAGGCGATTGCCGGTATCGATGGGGGGACTGTTGTATTCATAGCGGAGGCCGGTATTGAGAACGAAACGAGAATTAATTTGTATGTCGTCCTGAGCATAAATATCAAAGGCTGTCGTGCGAAGATTGGTGAAAGTATTTCCGCTGACCTGGATGGCGACGGCCGGGACGCCGAGTAAAAGGTCCTCGATCGAGTTTCCGGTGATGCCAAGAAAACTCCAGAAACCCCGCGAGAACTCGTCGATGTAGCTATTATTTTCAATCCGGCGAATTTCGCCTCCGAACTTAAACTGGTGGCGGCCCGCATTCCACTCAGGATGCCATGCCAGATTGTCCCCATAAATAAAGGTGTTGTTGTTGCGCTGCATGGGAAGGCTGGTGGATTCGCCAATGCCGTCGTAGCCCGAGATTTGTATATCCGGGTACCCAAGATCTACTGGCCGGGAAAGCGTCTCTGGGAAGCCAAGTTGTACGCTTTTTGGCTGCCCGCCGTTTTCCAAAAATCCTCCGAACGAACTGCGATTAAATCCAAACCTGGCCTCATTTGTCGTGCGGGAATTGATCTCACTGATCCACGTGATTCCCACATTTTGCCCGCGCGACAATTCAGGAGAGCCAAATCCCGGCAAGTTGCTGAATGAGGGAACTCCGGGATCGAACGGGTTGAAGCGGTTATCATCGTAAAGTGCGTAATGCCCGGAAACGTGGTTTCTCCCTCCGATGTGTTGATCCAAGCGCAGGGTCAGCAGATGTTCCGTGCTTCGTAAAGTTGGCGCGGCAATATATCGAGTGGAGGTTTGCAGATCAGGACCGACATTCGCAGCCGGAATGAGGTTCAGCACATTTTGTCCAGCGGGATTGACCAGGAACGGCGGAATCGCGGCCTCCAGCGTGGCGCGCAACAATTGGGAAGGCACGGTTGCCTCGCGGGTGATCGCCTGGCGCAGATGCAATCCCTCATACGCGATAAAGAAGAATGTCTTATCTTTGCGAATCGGTCCGCCTACCGAGCCTCCGAACTGATCGCGATCAAAGCGGGGAATATCGCCGCAAGCTCCTGGCGTTGACTCGCCGGGGCACGCAGGTAGATCGAAATAGTTCTTCGCGTCCAAGTGCCGATTGCGAAGATATTCAAACAAGCTGCCATGAATCTGGTTGGTTCCGGACTTGAGAGCGACATTGATTTGGGCGCCTCCACTGCGTCCAAATTCCGCGGATGAATTGCTCGACTGCACCTTGAATTCTTCGATTGCTTCCACCGACGGCAAAACGCCGAACTGATTAAGGAAGGCGTCATTGTTGTCCACGCCGTCCAGGAGAAAATTGTTGGATTGTTCGCGTGCTCCGTTCACGCTGATAGAGCTGCCCAGCACCATATTCTGCGAGCCGTCCGTGCCGCTTTGCGCGCCCGGGACCAGGAGTGTGAAGGTCAAGAAGTTGCGCTCGTTGAGAGGAAGAGTCGAGATCTTTGTGTGCCCGATTACTTCACCGACGGTTGCGTTCTCAGATTCAACCAGCGGCGGCTCGCTGCTGACTTCAACCTTTTCTCTTACGATGCCAACGAGCAATTTGAAATCGAGGCGCACGGTCGCATCGACATCTACTTTTACCGAGGGGAGAACGTCCCGGTTGAAGCCCTCGCTATCCACACTGACTTCATATGCCCCAGGAGGCAGTAATGGAATTGAGAATTGACCGCGTTCATCTGTAGAGCTTTCGCGAACCGTGTTCGTGGCAAGATCACGGGCGGTTACGTGAGCGTTTACGATCACCGCATTTTGCGGATCGCTGACGACTCCAACCATGCTTCCTGTTACTCCGGTGCCGAACGCAACCGAGGAGATTGCAAGCACAAAGAACCCAAGGAATCTGCCCGCATTGCTGACGCGGTCGTCTCTTTTAACAACGAGAGACCTTAGGTTTTCAGCATTCATTCCCCTCAATTTAGTCTCGACAGGCAGGCCAGGACGCGCGTGCTGCAAGGATATTGACAGGAAAGCGTAGCTAAGTCCAATTTGAAAGCAGTTTGTCGTTGAGCGCCGCGAACTAAATCTTAGGCAAACTTTGACTTGCCATCTGGGTTGCGCCTAGGATTACGCAACGCCGGCTTTCCAGGGGGGGAATTGCCAGAGCAGATCATTTCTCATTACCGTCTGATCCGGGAAATTGGTTCGGGCGGCATGGGCGTTGTCCATAAGGCCGAGGATCTGACACTGGGCCGCCACGTGGCTCTCAAACTCCTGCCTGGGGGAACGGCGGATGGGTCCGCCATCGATCGTTTCCGGCAGGAGGCGCGCGCAGCCAGCGCGTTAAACCATCCCGCGATCTGCACAATTTATGAAATCGGAGAGGATAACGGGCAGCACTTTATCAGCATGGAGCTGCTTGAAGGAGAGCCCTTAAATCTGCGCATTTTGCGCCAGCCCTTTGAAATTGGCGAAGCGCTGGAATTTGCGATGCAAATCACCGACGGATTGGACGCCGCTCATCTCAAGGGAATCATTCACCGCGATCTCAAGCCGGCCAATCTGTTTGTCACCAAACGCGGGCACGGAAAGATTCTGGACTTCGGTGTGGCCAAGCTCGTTGACGACGAACCCGGATCACCTGACGCCCCTACTCTGGCTGCTCCGCTCACGCGTCCCCATGCCGCGGTTGGAACCCGCGAATACATGTCACCGGAACAGGCCCGCGGCTCATTCATAGATGCGCGCAGCGACATTTTTTCGTTGGGCGAAGTGTTTTATGAAATGGTAACCGGGCGCCGTCCATTCGCGGGTAAGACGGCTGCGTTGCTGTTCGATGCAATTCTCAATAGCGACCCTGAGCCTCCCAGCCGGTTCAATTCTGCGCTGCCGAGACGATGGGAAGAAATTATTTTGGGCATGTTGGAAAAAGATCCTGACCTGCGATTCCAAAGCGCCGCAGCTGTGTGCACCGAATTGAAGCGGCTCAAGCGTGACATGGATCTGGGCAGGGCCGAGCCGGCAAGTGGGACGCATACACATTCGTCCTCCTCGGTGCGGGATCGCTCTTCGTCAAAAAGTCGCACTCGCACTGACACCGGCCTACGAACGGCGCGGCCCCGCAGAAAGGGAATCGCCGTACTGCCGTTTGTGAATGCCACCGGAAACGCCGATCTGGAATATTTGAGTGATGGGCTGACTGAGCTCTTAATCAACAGCTTATCTGGTATCCCCGAATTGCGAACGATTCCGCGTGCCGTGGTATTTCATTACAAGGGTCAACCGTTCGATCCGGCCAAAATTGCAAAAGATTTAAAGGTTCGGTTGGTGGTTGCTGGCAGATTGTCCCAGCGGGCGGGAAATTTAACTATTGGAGTGGAATTGCTGGAGCTCGGCGCGCTCTCGCAGCTGTGGGGACATCAGTACAACGCGGGCGAAGCCGAAGTTGCCGGGCTCAGCGGCTCCATTGCAAGCGATATAACTCAAACTCTCCGGCTCAATCTGACTTCGGACATATCCACGCGGCTATCGCGCCGCCATACCAGCACGCCTCAGGCTTTTGAACTCTACCTCAAGGGCCGCCACGCTTACGCAAGATTTACTCCCGAGCACGTTTATCAGGCGATTGAGTATGCCCGTCAGGCAATTCAACTCGATCCGATGTTCGCGTCGGCGTATGCGCTGGCTGCTGATGCGTACTCGTTGTGCGGATATTTTCGTTATGGTCAGCTCGACGATGTATTTCCGAAAGCTAAAGCGGCTGCCCTCAAAGCGATTGATCTCGATCCGACTCTGGGCGAGCCGCACGCCGCGCTGGGGCTGATTTATTACATCTATGAATGGGACTGGCCGCGGGCAGAACAGGCATTTCGCCGGGCTGCGCAATTTCAGGCCGAAGGGTTGGGGGGAGGGACGTCCTACGCGTTCCTTATGTTGACTCAGGGGCGGCTCGATCAGGCAATCGCACTCGCGGAACGCGCGCTACAGGTCGATCCCTTATCAGCGCCGGTGGCTGCCGCGCTAGCTTGGATATACTTCAGCGCACGCGAATTCGATAAAGCCGTGCGGCAGGCGCGCAACGCCAGAGAGCTGGACCCTCGCATATTCGATAACCCCGAACTTTTCCCCACCGATATTATGGTCGATATACATTCCGGGCGCACGACAGAGGCACTCGGCAAGTATCAGGCCTTCTTGCAGGAATCGAAAATTGACATTGCAAAAAGCGGGCTGCCCTACGTGATGGCCCATGCGGGCCATAAAGATGAGGTGCGGATGATGTTACAGATGGCGGACCTGTCCACAGCCGATCCGACAAATGTGGCCATGGTTTATGCGGCTCTCGGCGACTATGATTTGGCTTTCGACTGGCTGGAAAAGGGTTTGCAGGGGCGCTTTCGAGGAATGTTCTGGCTCAAAAGCATGCCCGACTTCGATCCCATGCGCAAGGATCAGCGATATTTCGATATACTCCGTCGCATGAATCTGCCTGACTAAGGAATATTGGGGATTTTCGCATTTTTTTTCTCTCCGAAGTCTTCTGCAAAAGCTTGGGAAGGCCTTCCCAGAATTCCAGCGGCTGCCTGGATACCTGAAATGGCGGCCGCTTCGACGCATCCGGCGTTTACGCCATTGCTGGTCCAATCGCCTGCCAAATAGAGATTGTCAAAGCCAGACGCTGCGGACCGCAGCCGGTGCTGCGTGCTGCCCTTCACGGACAAGACATATCTTTCGGATGGGTCGATGTTCACCCGGAAGTATTGGGATTTAAACCTCGCGTTTCCGGAACCGTTGTTTGGGTCGACTAGAAGATTGAAATCGAAACCGCCCTCCGGGCTTTTCGCATTCGTCAGCAGGGTCAGGCACGATTGGTTCATGAATTCAAGCGAAGCCTGGTAGACCTCCTCCAGTTGCTCCGCCGGGAATCCATGATCGGAGGGCGGAGGGATTCCCGGATCCTTCATCGGCCCACAAAAATAGCCAATAGCGCCCGGCAAATTGGATGACGGCCACTCTTCTCGAATCAGGAGATGACTCATGTCAGCAAAAGTATCCATCGGTTCGGTGAAGGCCGTCACCAATGGCGACTCCTCCTGCCAGCTTCGCCAGCCCATTCCCGCAATGTCGGGCCGGAACCACGTCTGAAATGCCTGCGTCGGCCCAGTCTGTACTTGCCGTACCATCGCCTCCCATTCCGGCCGTTCGCGAATCAGTTCCTCGCATAGGATGGAAACAGACCCGAGAGAAATTCCGAATACTACTTCGTCGAAATCCTTGCCTTTCTGCAAGGTCAGCTGTTCAACGTCGTTCCAGTCCGCCCAATAAGATTCCAGATTCACCTGGCGCTTCTTAATCTCTTCTCCTTCGAGCAACTGATCGTAGAGCGGCTCACTTGGCCAGCATGGTAAAAGTTTCACGTCGACTAAAGGCTTATACTCGCCAGACACTAACGTGGCCTGGCGCGCGACGTCGATTTTCTCCACCGACCGTCGGTCGTCGCTCAGATGAAGCGCGGTCACTTTATGAAAGAATTTAATATTCACGCCGCGCTTTCGCAGAACTTCATACGTCGGCGCAAAAATCACGTCACCCATCCCGCCCTGCATTTTCCAGTACACCGCGCCCCGATATGTAAACAGGACTCGCGACACCCCCTTCAAATATGTTCCCGCGGCCACGGTTGCGTACTTGCTGAAACTCAGGTCATAGAAGGCGCGCACGATGGCGGAATCGTAGAGCAAGGCGGTCGCGCCATGACGCTGCAGCCACTCCACGTAGTCGTAGTTCTCGATCGCGGAAAATCCATCTATCAAAACGCCGTCCACCACAATTCCGCGAACATTCACCACCACGAATTCGGTCAGGATCCACAGCCGCCGCTGCTGATCGTTATTGATAACTGACTCCTCCACGCTGTGCTCATCGCGTGCCAGAAGCTGTGACAGCCAACTGTGATAGCGTTCCAGCAGACGGAGAAGGAATGCGTGATTCTTGGGATCGTCGTGGCCGCCGGCGGCTGTGGTTTTCCTAACATGGATCTCGGCCGCCCGCAGGATTGCCCGACCTGAATCGAGTGAAAGCAATTCGCATTCGTCTTTGACTTCTACCCACAAATGCTCAAGCGCTGCGGCCAGGGTGCCTTGGTTCGGTGTCTTCTCCTCCGGCAGGGCGGCTTCGGAGTGAAGGTTGCGCAGAAAAGAGACGGCGGTTCCGAGCATTTCCCATACAGATGGCAGCTCAATGCTGTCGCCGGGCGTGTCAGGGTTCGGGGAGAACTGCAGGAGCCACGGAATCCACTTTTCGTTGATGTGCTCCTCGACCATAATTTGGTTGAAGGGCTTAAATGCTTCCTGCCAGGTGGCAAGGGGATGCGTGAGCGGACGCTGGTTTTCCGTATAACACTGGCGGATGATCCGGAACGCATTTTCGTAGAAACCCAGCCAGAAGTGTAAGCCGTGTTCTTCAATTCGCTGGCCTGAATTTGCGTTCCTTCCGCTGGCGCCCTTTCCTCCGAGCCTCCAACCCATTTGGTAGAGGGTCACTTCATAACGATCTTTCCAATCTTTTTCCGAGGTGAGTTCGAAGGCCGCGGTGACGGCGCCTACGCCGCCGCCAAGAATCGCGATCTTCTTTCGGGCAGGAGAGTCGCTCAATGAATGATGCTCCTACAGGTTGATTTGCTTTTCCGGATATGCGAAGTCCTCGCCGGGGATCGTAATAGGGTCTCCCGAAAGCGCTCGCGCGGCCTGACGCCCGCCCATCACTGCGGCTTCGATCGAACCCACATCCATCCCCGTCTTCGCCCAATCGCCGGCAATGAATAGGTTAGAAAAACCTGTTTCTCCGGGATTCATTCGAAACTTAATTGAGCCCGCAGCGGAAAGTACGTAGCGCTCCGAGGGATCGATGTTGACGCGCAGATATTGGGAATTTATTCTCTCTGGGCCCTGCCGGTTCGACGGGTCTGCCAGGAGTTGCCAATTGAAATCTTCACCATCTCTCGCGTTTGGCCAATGACCGGAAGAGTGTTTTCGCAAATAATCGACGGCTGTCTGACGCAGCTTGTCTATTTCCCGCAGAGGAAAAGCGTGATCACCCGGCGGTTCAATTTCAGCATCGGCCATCACCCCGCACAAATACCCGATGTGGTTCGGTGGCAGATCCGAAGGCCATTCCTCACGCAGGATTATGTCTGACATATCGGCCCAGCTGTTAATGGGTTCGGTGTCCGTCAGCATCACAGCAAACGGCAGACGCCAGGCGGGCCATCCTAATCCCGCAGCATCCGGATAAGTCCATAACTGAAAAGATTGGGTCGCGGTGGTTTGAATGTTTGTGACCATATTTTTCCATGCCGGTTTCGCCGCGATGAGTTCGGAGCACACAGAGGCGGCGCCCGCGAGGGAGATTCCCAGAATTACATCATCGAAGTCGATTCCGCGACGCAGTACGACCTCCGCGACGTCGTTCCAAGGTGTCCAATACGATTCCAGATTTATATTTTCAGACTTGAGAGTCTCGCCTTCCACCAGCTGTTCATACATGGGCTCACTGGGCCAGCACGGTAAACCTTTCACGTCAAAAAGCGGTTCGTATTCTCCGTTCTTGACTGTTGCCTGCCGTCCCAGTCTTATTTCTGAAACAACGCCGTTGTCTTTCGAGGGAACCATTTCACGAACGCGATGAAGGAAACGGAAGTTCACGCCGCGCTTTTTCAGTGCTTCATAGATCGGGGCGAAAACGACGTCTCCCATTCCAGCTTGAAGTTTCCAATAGACTGCTCCCTTGCATGAAAGCAATGCCCGGCCCATGAGATGTAACATGACGCCCGCGGCCAAAGTGGACCGGTCATGCAACATGAAGTTATATGCCCAATTGACCGCTGGAGAATGGAGCGTGATCTCTGATGCGCCGTGTTTCTTCAGCCACGCGCGATAGTCGATGTCGTTCAGCGATGCGAAGCCTTTGGTGATCACATCGTCGGCCAGATAGCCGCGCAGATTCGCGATACCGAAATCCATCAGGTACCAGAAACGGCGCGCGTCGGCGTCGCGGGACACGTGCTGCTCAAGCAGCCTCCACAGCCATTTCAAAAAGGCGTCAAGCCTTGCCAGGAGAGGCTGCCGTTGCCCGGGGGAGCGGTACGTTCCGTCCGCATGCAATGTGCGCGCGAGAGCGCCGATCTCTGATAACAGTATCTCTCCCAGATCCAAAGCTGTCGCCTCGACCACTCCAGCCAACAATTGCTTCCATCGCGAAAATAAATTTGGGGCCGCTGCGCTATGTGGCATGGCGGTTGCCGAATGAAACATGGAGGTCATTCCGTCCAACGCCAGAATCAGAGCTTCCCAATGCGACGGGACGGAACCATCTCCCGGATCGCCAGCCGCGGGAGAGAAATGGACTGGCCAGAAGTCCACGCCATCCGGAGTCTGCTCCTCCATTATTTGGCAATTGAAAGGTTTGAACGCTTCTTCCCATCGCGCAAGCGGAGCGCCCAATGGACGCGCGTTCTCCTCGTAGCATTTCTGGATTACTTGAAATGCATTCTCGTAATACCCGAGCCATAGGTGTATCCCATGCTCTTCGATCCGATTGAAATGATCGCGGTTGCGCCCGCTAGCGCCCTTTCCACCAAGACGCCACCCCAATTGATAAATCGTGATCTCGAAGCGGTCGCTCCAATCTGGAAGGCTGCTCAGCTCAAAAGCCGCGGCCAGCGCGCCCGCGCCGCCGCCAAGAATGGCGATCTTCCGTTTTGCGGACGTGCTCACAACTTCGCCTGAACCACGGCCGTCGTCGACGCCGGCGGAACTTCTTCGCCCTGAATTGCCAAAGGTTTTCCTTGCACCGCGAGTGCCGTCAACATTCCGCTCATCACCGCCGCTTCAATGCAACCTGCGTTTATGAAATTTAGCGTCCAATCGCCGGTCAAAAACAGATTGGAATATCCGCTCTGATCGGCTCGCAGCCGGTACGGGGTGCTATTGGTCACCGAGAGCACGTAATGTTCGGTCGGATCTACATTCGCCCGGAAAAACTGCGCGTTCAAACGCTCTTCACCAGCGCGGTTTTGAGGGTCAACAAGCAATTTCCAGTCCGGAATCTTAGTTAGAGGGTCTATCCATCGGGGCCATAGATTCTCTGCGTGCGATTTCAGAAAGTCGCTCGCATATCCTTTCACAACATCGCGAGCCTGATCTGGAAATTCGCGGTCTGACGCGGGGGGAATCTGCACCGTGGGTTCCATGGGTCCGGTCAGGTACGCAACGCTGTTGGGAAAGAATTCATCCGGCCACGACTCGCGAATGAGCACATCGCTCTTGTCTGCCCAGGTATCGCACGGTTCCACATATGTGCTCACCATGCAAATATCGTTTCGCCACATCGGCGAGCCCAGGCCCGCGATGTCGGGATACATCCACATCTGAATTCCCATGGTCGGGATCGCCTTTACATTAGCCATCATGGCTTGCCATTCCGGTCGTGCATCAATAATTTCCTTGCAGATTTCGGGCAGCGCCGCAATGGAAATGCCAAGGACAACTTGATCAAAGTCTTTTCCAGCCTGCAGGTTCATGGTTTCGACGTTCTTCCATGGCGACCAGCGGGACTCCAGATTAACTTTCTGTTTCTGCAATTCTTCGCCCTCGACGATTTGCTCGTAGAGCGGCTCGGACGGCCAGCAGGGCAGGCCGCGGACGTCGAACATCGGTTCGTATTCACCGTTCTTGATTGTGACCTGGCGGTCGATCTCGATGGAGGCGATGCCTTTCCCATCCTCCGACACTTTCAGATTCTTAACCTCGTGGAAGAATTTGAAGTTTACGCCACGCTTCTTGAGCACTTCGTAGATAGGACCGAAAACAACATCGCCCATCCCGGCTTCCATCTTCCAGTAAACCGAGCCTTTGTAATTCAGCAAGAGTTCGAGCGCGGATCGCAGCGCCGTGCCCGCTTCGTAGCTGTACCAGTGACCGCAAAAGACCAGCGCGTAAAAGCCTTGCACCAACGGCGACTTCAGGGTGAACTCAGTTGCGCCATGTTTCTTCAGCCAGTCTCGATAATCCCACTGGTTGATTGAATTGAATCCTATCTTCACAACGTTGTCCGCGATCATGCCGCGAATGTTGGCAATCATGATGTCGGTTATGATCCACAAGCGCCGCGCAGGAGTATTGGTGACTAAATCGTCTTTTATCTCGTCTCTTAGTTTGTCGATGAAACGATCAAGAACTTCGACGATTTCGCTGTGGTGCTGGTGAGGGTCGCCTTGACCGGAAATTACAGCCTCAATGCGCGAGAGCGCGATAAACAGAAAGCGGTCGAGAATCCCATGCTCGAGGATGCCCGCTTCGGTCTTGATTGTGTCGCATACCTTGCTCCAGAACGGCTCCGGCCGCCGAAGATATTTCGCGGTAGTTTCGTCGTCGTCGTCGATCGAGAACGTCTCGCTGTGATGGCATGACTGAAGCAGAACACTAATCCAGCGGATGGCCCGGCCAATATAGTCGTTCGGCGTCGCCATCGGGGTCTGTTCTCCCGGCAGCATGGGATTGGCGCGAAACTCCAGGGGCCAGGTAATCCAGTGGTCCTCCACGTGCTCGGCAATTACCCAGTAGTTAACCGGCTTGAAGGCCTCGGACCAAACCGCCATCGGCTTGTCCAGCGGCCTCGCATTTTCGTCGTAAATTTCGCGAAGCAAGTGGAAGGCATTATCGTAAAAGCCGAACCACATGTGGTAGCCGTGCTCTTCAATCCGGTTGAACATGTTGCGATTGCGGCCGCTCGCGCCTTTGCCGCCAATTCGCCATCCCAATTGATAGATGGTTATTTCGTATTTCTCCTGCCAGCCGGGCTCGCTGGTGAGCTCACAAACCGTCGTCAGGGAGGAGATGCCCCCGCCAAGCACCGCGATTTTCTTCTTTGTAGTGTCTGTTGCCATTGTTTTTCCACCTACTCGTACAAGGCGCCAGGAGCATCGCAGCCTACGGAGTCGCCTGCAAAAAAATGCAACGGAGAATTATCGATAGCCGCTCACTGGATGGTTGGAGATTATAGAAGCTGAATTGCTGTTATGGGTCTTTATTTCTAGAATGCCTTTTCCAAGGCTCACCGACGCGGACGCGTGGGCGGGAACAGTGCCCGAAGAAGAGACTGAAAGTCTTGGGGAAGCTCGCAGTCAATGGATATCTTGTCTCCCGAGCGTGGGTGAATGAACTGAAGATTCCTTGCATGAAGGGCGACACGAGCAATTCGCCGCTCCAACGCTTCCGCCGGGTTGTATTTTCTGTCGCTGATGACCGGATGGCCGATAGCTGAAAACTGCACTCGGATCTGATTCTGCAATCCCGTCACCAGCGTAACTCGGACGAGCGACGCGGCGCGAAGACGGCGCTCGATGAAATAGCGAAGTTCAGCGCGAGCCGCCTGGAAGCCGCGCTCGGTGGTCAACCTTTGGAACATTCCTTCTCGCCGAAAATAGTGAACCAGCGTCCCTTCTT
>Ga0208849_1001181_pt1 | contig 19304 bp, 20 predicted proteins | sample NGESurdeep072012_10_FD_184470 | JGI IMG/M metagenome (GOLD analysis project Ga0208849, IMG submission 184470) | Arctic peat soil microbial communities from Barrow, Alaska - NGEE Surface sample 53-3 deep-072012 (SPAdes) | ecosystem: Environmental > Terrestrial > Soil > Wetlands > Peat ... | reverse complement strand
TCTCGACGAACTCCGAGCCGGAGATCGAGAAAAACGGGACGCCCGCCTCCCCGGCGACAGCGCGCGCGAGCAGTGTCTTGCCCGTGCCCGGCGGCCCGTAGAGCAGCACCCCCTTCGGGATGCGCGCACCGAGCGCCTGAAACTTCTCCGGATTGGCGAGGAACTCCTTGATCTCGTGCAGCTCCTCGACCGCCTCGTCCACGCCGGCGACATCGTTGAAGCCGATCGTCGGCACGTTCGACGTCACGCGCTTTGCCTTGCTCTTGCCGAAGTTCATCAGACCGCCCGCGCTGCCGCGCATCCGCCGCATCACGACGATCCAGATCACGCCGATCGCCAGCAGCGGCAGCAGCGTCAACAGCGCCGAGGGCCAGACCGAGCTGTGGCTCGGGCCGTCGGAGGCGAAGTCGATCTTCTGCGCTTGCAGCAGGTCTTGCAGCTTCAGCGCCGACTGATCGCTCGGGTAGTGCGCCTGGAGCTTGTTCCCGTTGGCGAGCGTCGCGGCCACCTGGAGGCCGCTCGGGCTGAACACCACGCGGCCGATCGAGCGCGGCTGCCGGTCGATGCGGACGATCAGCTGCGAGAGATCGACCTGGGTCGTCTTCTGCGTCGTCTTGTGCTGAGCGACGAACGTCAGGTAGGCGAGCGGCAGGAAGGCCGCGATGAGGACGAGCGCGCGCACGGGGGGACGCGAACGAGGCATCACCGAAGGTGCCTGCTCAGCGTGCGCGGAACCATGATGGATCCTCCCAGGTGGTGGTCAGCAAAGCTGTCCGACCCACGCTGCTGAGGGAGGACGTCCACGTGCCGAGCTCTTGGCGCCGTGGCGAGCGAGGCAACGCCGGTCAGTGAGGCGCCGCCTGCAGCAAAAGTATAGCGACGGCCATGGCTTGGCCGAGCTGCGGGCTCAGGCGACGAGTTCCTCGAAAGCCTGAGGGACGGACGCGAGATCTGGATCTACGGCGAGAAGGTCGACGACGTCACCGTGCACCCCGCGTTCCGGAACGGCGCGCGCAGCGTCGCCCGCCTCTACGACGCGTTGCACGATCCGGAGCACAAGGATGTGCTGACGATAGAGACCGACACGGGCAACGGCGGCTTCACGCATGCTTTCTTCCGCGCGCCGATGTCGGCCCAGGATCTCGTCCGCGGCCGCGACGCGATCGCCGCCTGGCAGCGGATGACCTACCGCTGGATGGGGCGCAGCCCCGACTACAAGACGGCGTTCCTCGCTACGTACGGACCGAACGCCAACTACTACACGCCGTTCGAGGAGAACGCGAGGCGGTGGTACAAGGAGTCGCGCGCTGGGGTCTCGTCTGCCACCGGGCTTCTCGATGCTCAGGGGATCAGAACGATCTTGCCGTGGGTATGCCGCTCCTCGAGCTCGGCGAAGGCATCTCGCACTTTTTCCAGCGGATAGGTCGCGGCGATCGGGATCTCGATCTGTCCTGACGCGACGAGCTCGGCCATCTCCGACAGCACGGCGGTCGTCGAAGCGTCCCCGCTTCCTTCCACCTTTGCCCCGACCTCCAGTGCCTTCTCACGCGAGATGATGGTGTCGATGCGATCCGGTGCGACGCCGAGGTCGACGGCGAGTTGCACGTACTCCGGCCCGAAGAGGTCGATGAAGGCGTCGATGCCGTTCGGCGCTGCGGCCTCGAGGCGATCGGCGAGTCCGTCGCCGTAGGCGATCGGTATCGCGCCATGCGCCGTGAGCCAGTCGTGATTGCCCGGCGACGCGATGCCGAGCACGGTCGCCGCCTTCGTCCGCAGCAGCTGGACGACGACGGATCCGACCCCGCCGGCCGCCGCGGAGACCGCGACCGTGTCGCCTTGACCGGCACCTACGGCCCGCACGGCAGCGTAGGCGGTGCATGCGACGACGTAGAGCGAGCCTGCAACCTCCCAACTCAGCGTGGGCGGCTTGGAGATCAGCTGCGTGACGGGAACCGCGACAACCTCGGCATGGCTCGAGCGTCGCCACGACCAGCCGAGCACTTCGTCGCCGACCGCGAACTCTGTCACCCCGTCACCGATGGAGCTGACGACGCCGGCGAGGTCGCTGCCCTCGCCGGATGGAAACGTCGCCGGGAACATCTCCGCGAGCGCACCGGCCCGGATCGCCGCCTCGCCGGGGTTGATCCCGGCCGCGCGAACCTCGACGACAACCTCGCCGGCCGGCGGCACCGGAACCTCGACGTCGGCGATGGTCAGGACATCGCGGTCTCCGTAACGATCGAATCGCACTGCTCGGGCCACGGTGTTGGTACTCCTCTCGAGATAGAAACGAAAAGGCCCTCCCAGGGCCTTTTCGGATGGAGCTAGGCGGGCTCGAACCGCCGACCTCCTGGGTGCGATCCAGGCGCTCTCCCAGCTGAGCTATAGCCCCGCAGCGACGAATTGTAGCGTCGTTTCCCCGTACGATAGAGCGCGTGCGAGCCGTCGTTCTCGACGCGGAGGGGCAGCCGCGGCTCGCCGAGATCGAGGCGCCCGAGCCGTCGGCGGCCGTGCTCGCGTCGGGGCTCTGCGGCTCCGATGTGGAAAAGCTGGGGCGTGCGCCCGCCGGCACCGTGCTCGGACACGAGGTGGTGGCCTCGTTTGACGGTGAGAGGCTCGCGCTCGTGCACCACCGTCCCTGCGGGCGATGCGACCGTTGCCGCGCCGGGCACGAGTCGACCTGCGCGGGCTTTCCGGCGGCGACGATCGTCCCCGGCGGCTTCGCGGAACGCGTCGCCCTCACCGACGGCGTGCCGCTTCCGGACGAGCTCGACGATGCGCGCGGGACGATGGTCGAGCCGCTCGCGTGCGTGCTCCGCGGCGCCGAGCGGGTGCCACGCGGGCGTGTGCTCGTCGTCGGCCAGGGATTCATCGGCCGGCTGTTCTCGCTCGTGCTCACGCACCGCGGCGACGAGGTGTTCGCCGTCGACTCCGACCCGCGACGGGCAGGCCGTGCGCCCGACGGACCGGTGGCGGCGGCCGTGGTCTGCGGCGCCGGCGCGGGCGCGGCTGCGCTCGAGGCGCTCGAGCCCGGCGGGACGCTCGTCGTGTTCGCAGACGCCGGCCCGCTGCCGGCGGAGCTCCTGTATCGCCGCGAGCTGACGGTCGTCGGCGCGCGCTCGGCCACGCCGGAGTCGATGCGCGAGGCAGTCGCGCTCCTGCCCGAGCTCGACGTACCCGAGCCGGTCGTGCTGCCGCTCGAGCGCTTCGCAGAGGGGCTCGACCTGTTCCTGCGCCGCGAGACGCTGAAGGTCGTGTTCGTCCCGTGAGGGCGCTGCGCTGGTATGGACCCGGCGACGTTCGGGCCGAGGAGGTGCCCGATCCGACGCCCGGCCCGGGCGACGTGCTCGTGCAGGTCGAGGTTGCGCTGACGGACGGCACCGATCTGAAGGCGTTCCGCCGCGGTCACCCGATCCTCCTTGGCGATCCGCCGTCGCCGTTCGGACACGAGTTCTGCGGAATCGAGGTCGCCACCGGACAGCGCGTCGTCGCCGCGAACTCGGCGCCGTGCGGGTCATGCGCTGCGTGCGCGCGCGGGGACGAGACGCTGTGCGAGCGCCTGCTGCCGCTGCTGAACGGCGCGTACGCCGAGCTGATCGTCGTTCCCGAGCGGATCGCCCGCGTGAACCTGCTACGCGTGCCGCCCGGGCTCGCGCCGGAGATCGCGGCGCTCGTCGAGCCGCTCGCGTGCTGCATCCACGGCGTCGAGCTCGCGGGCATCCGGCCGGATGACACGGTGGCGGTGCTCGGCCCCGGGCCGATCGGGCTGATGCTCTGCGCGTGCATCGCCGACGCCGGCGGGCATCCTGTCGTCGTCGGCGGCCGACCGGAGCGGCGCGCGCTCGCCGCTGAGTTCGGTGCCGTCGCCGGCGATGCGGAGGGCGTCGCCGTCGCGATCGAAGCGACGGGGACCGCCGACGGCTGGCGCGACGCCGTCGCGCTCGTGCGGCCAGGCGGCACGGCCGTCTTCTTCAGCGGCCTGCCGTCGGGGACGGAGGTCCCGCTCGACGCGCAGCGGATCCACTACGACGAGCTGACGCTGCGCGGCGCGTTCCATCACACGCCGCGCGCAGTGCGCACGGCGCTCGCGTTCCTCGCCAGTGGCGCGCGCCCGTGGGAGCGGCTGATCACGCACGAGGTCGGCCTCGAGGGCGTGCCTGCGCTGTTCGCCGACCCGCCACGCGACTACCTGAAAGCCGCCGTCCGCCCATAGCTAGAGCTTCTCCGCGAGGTAGTCCCAGTCACGGCTGAAACGGTACGAGTGGCGGTCGGGCGGGCCCGGCGCCGACGTCTCGAGCCAGCGCACGGTGCCACCCCTCGTCTCGTAGAAGGCGTGGATGCAGCCGACGCCCGTCCAGAACGTGTCGCCGGGACGGAGCGTGTGCCGGTCGCCGTCGGCGACGACGTCGACCTCGCCCTCGAGCATGTAGTACGACTCCTCGAAGGGATGGTCGTGCGGGTGCGCGACGGCGCCCGGCTGGTAGCCGACCATGAACATCGTGTGCAGCTGCGCGTCGAGCCGCTTGTCGACGAGCATCTTCACGGTGATGCCGCTGTACGCGAGCGCGGCGGTCGCCATGCTCGCCGACACGGTCGGCGCAGCAACCTTCGAGCCGTGCTTCAGCCGGTCAAGATCCATGTCGTCCTCGCCAAGCAGGAACAAGTTCCGGTTGCGCGGGTCGCGGAGGTCGAGCGGCTGCGGAGGATGATCAGGCGCGGGCCCGAGGAAGAACGTGTCGGGCGGCAGGTTCGTGCCTCGCGGCCGCGGCGAGGCCATCTCGATCCAGCGCGAGCGCCCGCCCGCGCGCCACGCATGCGCGACGCCGACGGGGATCGCCCCGCACGCGCCCGGCCGCAGCTCCACCCCGTGCCCGCCGAGGTAGAGCACCGGCTTGCCCGCGAGGACGTAGAAGCTCGACTCGAACGAGTGCAGGTGCGTATCGACATGTCCGTCGGCAAGCTCGACGAGCGTGAGCCCGGTATGCGTCGAGCCGGTGACCTCTCCGATCAGGACCGAGCGCGTCAGGTTGCGCGAGTGCCCGGCAAGGGCCGGCGCCAGCTCGACGTCCTCGTGGCGGATCAGCGTGTACATCCTTTAGGTGAGCAGCCAGCCGCCGTCGAGCTCGAGGTTGACCCCGTTCACGGCCGGATTCTCGAGCAGGAAAGTCGCCGCGTCGGCGACGTCGTCCATCGTCACGAGCCGGCCGAGCGGCGTCCGCGCGCGAACCGCGTCGAGCGCGGCTGTGGGCTTGCCTTCCCACGCGGGGCTGTCGCCGACGATGCCTGGGTGGATCGCGTTCACGCGGATCGGCGCGAGCTCGACCGCGAGCGTGCGCACGAGCCCGGAGACGCCGCCGTTGACGGTCGTGATCGTCGTCGAGCCCGGATACGGCCGGCGCAGCGCGAGACCGCCGAAGAGGAGGATCGAGCTCTGCGGAGTCAGCCGGCCGAGAAGCGTGTGCACGACCTCCGTGTAGCCGACGAGCTTGAGCGTGACGAGGCGGATCGCCCGCGTCACGTCGTAGTCGCGCACCGTGTTCTCGTCGCGCTCGATCGCCGCGAGCACGAGACGGTCGACGACGCCGACGCCCTCGAGGCGGCCGGCGATCTCGGCCGGCGACGCGAGGTCGAGCGCGCACGCGTCGATGCCACTCGTCGCGCTCGCCACGGCAGCCGTCCGCTCGGCGTCGCGGCCGGTGATGACGACGGCGCGCCCGGCGGCGGCGTAATGCTCCGCGAGACGCAGGCCGATGCCCGACGTCCCGCCCACGATCACCACCGCTCCCGTTCCGTTGGCCACGGCCGAACGCTATCCGCCGAAGAGCGTGAGCTCGGGCTCGCGCTCGCCGCGGAGCAGCGCGAGGTCGACCTCGGCGCAGCGGATCCCGCGCGACTCGGCAAGCGTGACCGCTTGCGGCTTCAGCCGCTGTGCCGCGAGGATGCCGCGGCACGAGCCCTTCGCGGGGTCCTGCCGGATGAAGCCGAGGTAGCGCGTCAGCTGCTCGACCGCCTCGATCGTGCCGATGCGCTTGATCTCGACGGCGACCCATTCGCCGCCCGCGTCCTTGCACATGAGGTCGACAGGCCCGACCTCGGTCGGCCACTCACGCCGCACGAGCGTCAGCTCCTCGCCGAGCGCCGACGGAGCGGCGGCGAGCTCCTCCTGAAGGTCGCGCTCGACGCCGTCCTTCTGGAGTGCGGCCGACTCGCCCATGTCGTGCGTGACGTCGCTCAGCACCTCGACGAGCCGGATCTCGAGCGCGTCCTCCGTCTTCAGCTTCCGCACGACGAGCCGGTCGCCGTCGTCCTCGACGTGCGTCGGCGCGGTCATCCAGTTGAGAGGCTTGTAGCCACCCGCGTCGTCGTGCACAAGCACGGAACCGTCGGCCTTGAAGACGAGCAGCCGCACCGCCTCCGGCAGCACGGCGCTCAACCGGCCGGAATAGCGAACCTCGCAGCGGGCGACGAGCAGGCGCACGACGCAACCGTACTGTCCAAAGCGGACATGGCCTTGCGGGGCTAGCGCTGAACCCGCGAGCCGCCGACGACTGCGTCCACGCCGTCGGCGAAGCGCACCCAGGCCTTGCCCTTGCCGTCGTAGTCGGGCGACCAGACGACGAGCGTCGCCGGCCGGCCGGCCACCTCGACCTGCTCGACGCCCTCGGGCTCGGTGCCGAGCCAGACGCGCAGGAAGGGATTCGACTCGCGCTCGCGGCCGATCGTCGTCTCGTCCGTATGGCCCGGGAGCACACGCGTCTCGTCCGGGAGCGCCAGGAAGACGTCGACGACCGAAGCGCGTACCTGCTCGAGGTCGCCGCCGCCGACCGCGTCCTTGAACAGCGTGTCGCCGGTGAAGACGGCCTCGTCGTCGATCACGAAGGCGACCATGTCGTCCGAGTGGCCCGGCGTCGCGATGCCCCGAACGTGCAGCCCGCCCCACTCCCACGCGCCGGGCCCCGCGACCACGTCGATGCCGAAGCGGGCCCGAAGGTCCTCCTCGTGGACGACGTGATCGGGGTGGCTGTGCGTCCGCAGGATCGCCGCCGGCGTGGCGCCCCAGCGCTCGACCGCGGCGAGGAGCGGGCCGGGGTCGGCGCCCGCATCGACGAACACTGCCGTTCCCCCCTCGCGGTCGGCCACGACGTAGGCGTTCGAGAGCCACTCCGGATGCATGCTCCGCTCGACCAGCATCGCGGTAGGCTAACCGGTGACCCGACGAGGAGGACGGATGGCCGGCCTGATGTCACGTGCATCGCTGATCGTGCGATCGAAGTTCTCGAAGCTGCTCAACCGGGCCGAGAACCCGACCGAGACGCTCGACTACTCCTACGAGCAGATGCTCGAGCAGCTCCAGAACGTCAAGCGCGGCGTGGCCGACGTCGTCACCGCGAAGAAGCGGCTCGAGCTCCAGACCCAGAAGCTCGAGCAGAACGTCGTGAAGCTCGAGACCCAGGCGCGGCAGGCCGTCGCCGCCAACCGGGAGGATCTCGCCCGCCAGGCGCTCGAGCGGAAGGCGGTCGCACAAGGGCAGCTCCAGACGCTCGACGACCAGGTGAAGTCGCTCGCGGCCCAGCAGGAGAAGCTGATCGAGTCGCAGCAGTCGCTCCAGACGCGGATCGAGTCGTTCCGGTCGACGAAGGAGGTCCTCAAGGCCCAGTACTCGGCCGCGGAGGCCCAGGTGCGGGTGGGCGAGGCCGCGACCGGCATCGGCCAGCACATGAACGACACCGGGCTCGCGATCCAGCGCGCGAAGGACAAGACGGACGAGCTCCAGGCGCGCGCCTCCGCGATCGACGAGCTGACGAGCAGCGGCGCGCTCGAGGACTTCACCGCGGGAGACCAGACGCAGCTCGACCGTGAGCTGGCGCAGATCTCCTCGACGTCGCAAGTCGACTCGGAGCTCGCGAAGCTCAAGGCCGAGGTCGGCCCGGGCGGCGGCGACGCCAAACAGATCGAAGCCGCCAACGGCGGAAGCGAGACGGCAAGCACAACGCAGCCGTCGGAAGAGCCCGCGTCGTAAACCGCCGCTCCCGGCCGTAAGAGCCGGAGGGCTAGAGCCCGCGCAGCGGGTCTAGCCGGCGGTGGATGCACGTGGGTGGGGACGCGTAGCGCCACCGCCCACGCCGCGCACCGACACGCCCTGACCTCGGAGCACGAAGCAGACCCGGGCTCAGATCGGCGCGTCGAACAGGCCGAGCCAGCGTGAGAGGTCGGGCTCGATCGGCAGCTCGAGCTCGAGTTTCGCCTTCAGCTCGAGCTCGCGCGCGTTGTCGCGCTCCTGCTTCTCGCCCGTCGGCACGAACGGCCAGAACGCGCCGCGCTTGAAGCCGTAGATCCAGTAGACCGGGTGCGCATCGCCGGAGAAGAGAAAGGCGGCGGCGAGCAGCTGCGCGCCAAAGCCCCGCTCCTGGAACTCGTCCGCGACCGCGTGCACGCCGGCGACCTGGTCCTCGAGATCGGAGTCCTCGATCACGATCCATTCGAAGCCGAACGAGTCCTTCTTGCGGTCGAGCGTGGAGCCGGAGCCCGCCGCCACGGACTTCAGCAGCTCGTTCACGTCCGCGTCGACCTGGCTGAACTCGCCGGCCGAGAGCGGCTTGAAGATGACCGCCCCCTTGCCCGCGGGCTTGAGCCCGCACCCCGTCTCGAGCGTGACGGCTGCGGTCGTGATCGCGAAGAGCCGGTCGGCCGCCGGCTCCTTGAGCTTCTTGCGGCCGAAGAGCGCGTCGGTGAACCCCACGTCAGTGCCCCTTCCAGCGATACATGCCTGCCTCTGGAACGCGATCACACGGCGCGCTGCCGCCTCCTCGGTCGCGCCCGTAGTAGTGACTACGAGCGCTCCCTGCGTCCTTGCATCGCTTGGCGCTCGCGCCCCAGAAGCTAGACGGCATCACTGGAAGGAGCACTAAGAGACCGGGCGGCCCATCTCGCGCGCGATCGCCGAGAGAGCGGCGAGCCGCTTCTCCATCGGCGGGTGATCCATGAACAGCTCGCCCATCTGCTGGCGCCAGTTCGTCGGCACGATGAAGAAGGCGTTCATGCCTGCGACCTCGCGCAGGTCGCGCTGCGGAATCGTGGTGATGCCGCTCGCGATCTTCTGGAGCGCGCTCATCAGATGCTCGGGCGCGCCGGTGATCAGCGCGGAGCCGCGGTCGGCGGCGTACTCGCGGTAGCGCGAGATCATGCGGATCAGGACGAAGCTGATCGCGTACGTGACGACGGAGACGGCGAAGATCACGAGCCAGATCGGCACGCCACCCTGGTTGTTGTTGTTCCGGTTGCCGCCGCCCATGCCGCCGCCCCACATGCCGAAGAAGAGGCCCCAGCGCGTGAGCAACGCGGCGAGCATCGCGAAGAAGCTCGCGACCGTCATGATCAGCACGTCGCGGTTCGCGACGTGAGAGAGCTCGTGCGCGAGCACGGCCTCGATCTCCTGCGGCTCGAGCCGACGCCAGAGGCCGGTCGTCACCGCGACGGCCGCGTGCTTGGGGTTGCGCCCGGTCGCGAAGGCGTTCGGAACGTCGCTGTCCACGATGGCGATACGAGGCTTCGGCAGATCGGCCATCGCGCACAGGCGCTCCACCATCGCGTGCAGCTCGGGCGCCTGCTCCTGGGCGACGATCTTCGCGCCGGAGGCCGCGAGCGCGAGCTTGTCCGAGGTCCAGTACTGGACGAGGGCGATCCCGATCACGATCACGAGCATGGGCGCGAGCCCGACGTTCAGCACCGAGAAGAGCACGACCGCGAAGCCGACGTAGAGCAGGCCGAGGAGCCCGCTCGTGGCGAGCATCCGCAGCGACAGCCCTCTGTCCCGCCCGAAAGACTTCCGTTTCACGACTCAATCGTAGCCGGGGGGGTGTTGTGTGCGCGTTGTCCTCGGCGCCCGCGCGAGGGTCCAGTAAAATCCCGCTCCGATGCCGCGCGCCGCCGCCTTCTGCCTGGGCCTCGTCGCCCTCGCCGGTGTCCTTGCGGGCTGTGGAGCCGAGGGCGTCGTCTCGCCCACCCCGCAAACGGTGATCGGCTCGCTGCCCAAGCCGGTCCTCGCCCCGGTCACGCCGGCGTTCAAGCTGAAGGGCGATCCGACCGCCGGCAAGCAGGTCTTCCTGACGGCCGGCTGCACCGGCTGCCACACGCTCGCCGCAGCGCACGCCACCGGCACCGTCGGCCCGAACCTCGACCAGGTGAAGCCGGACTACCGGCTCGTCACCGCACGCGTCACGCTGGGCAGAAACGTGATGCCGTCCTTCCAGGGCAAGCTGAGCACGCAGCAGATCGCGGACGTCGCCGCCTTCATCGTGCAGGCGACCGGCGGCACCCCGTAATCCCGCTCGAACTGCCGCCGACCTTCCCCGTCGAGGTCAGCGCCTTCGCCTGCGACCTCGACCGCACACTCGTCGCCGAGGACGCGCTGCTCCGCCCGCGAACGGTGCGCGCGATCGAAGCAACGCGCGCGGCAGGTGTGCACGTGATCGTCGTCACCGGCCGCATGTTCCGCGCCGTGCGGCCGTACCTCGAGCAGCTCGGGCTCGACGACCCCGTGATCTGCTACCAGGGCGCGGTCGTCGCCGATCCGGTCACGGGCGAGTTCCTGCGCCACGTGCCGATCCCCCGCGCGCTCGCGCTCGAGGTGATCGACGCGGTCACCGTCGCCGGCTTCCACCTCAACTGCTACGTCGACGACCTCCTCTACGTCGCGGAAGTGACGCCCGAAGCGCGCGCATACGCCGACTTCCAGCACCTCGAGATCCACCCTGTCGGCCCACTGGACGAGTGGCTGCAAGCCGACCCGACGAAGCTCGTCGCGGTCGGCGACCCCAACGCGCTCGACGAGCTCGCGATCGAGCTCCGTCCGCGCTTCGGCGGCCGGCTGTTCGTGTCGAAGTCCCTGCCGCAATTCCTCGAGTTCGCGCATCCGGACGTGAGCAAGGGCTCCGGCCTCCAGTTCGTGGCCGACCGGCTCGGCTTCACGTCGGCGCAGACCGTCGCCTGCGGCGACGGCGAGAACGACCGCGAGCTGCTCGACTGGGCCGGCTTCGGCGTCGCGGTCGCGAACGCGCAGGAGGACATCCTCATGCGCGCCGACCTCGTCATCCCCTCGGTCGAGGACGAAGGGGTCGCAGGCCTGCTCGACGCATACCTAGACTCCCGCGCATGATCGACGCGCGCGCCGCACGCAGCGACCCGGACGGGTTCCGACGCCGGCTCGCGCGCAAGGGAGCGACCGACGCGTTCGATGCCTGGCTCGTCGCCGACGAACGCTGGCGCGCGCTCGTGCCGCAGGTCGACGAGCTTCGGGCGCGCACGAAGCTGAAGGGGAAGCCGACCCCGGAGCAGCTCGAGGAGCTGCGCGCGGTCAAGGAGGACATTCAGCAGGCCGAGCGGGAGCTCGCCGAGGCGGAGGCCGCGCGCGAGCTCCTGATCGCACAACTGCCGAACCCGCCCGACGACTCGTCGCCCGACGGGTTCACCGACGAGGACGCGGTCGAGCTCCGGCGGGTCGGCGAGCCGCCGCAGCTCGCCGATCCGAAGGAGCACACGGAGATCGGGCGCTTCGACATGGAGCGCGCCGCGCGGCTCTCCGGCTCGCGTTTCGGCTACGTGCTCGGCGACACGGCACTCCTCGCGTTTGCCCTCTACCGCTTCGCGCTCGACACCGCGCTGAAGCACGGCCACACGCCCATGCTTCCTCCCGTGCTCGTGCGCGAGGAGGCGATGTACGGCACCGGCTTCTTCCCGACCGACCGCACGAACATCTATGCGATCGAGAGCGACGAGCTCTATCTCACCGGCACGTCCGAGGTCGCGCTGGCGGGACTGCACATGGGTGAGGTGCTCGAGCCCGGCGAGCTGCCGCTCCGCTACAGCGCGTTCTCGACCAACTTCCGCCGCGAGGCGGGCGCCGCCGGGAAGGACACGCGGGGCATGTTCCGCGTGCACCAGTTCAACAAGGTCGAGCTGTTCGTGTTCTGCGAGCCGACGGCGTCGGCGGACGAGCACGAGCGGCTGCTCGCGATCGAGGAGGAGATCCTCCAGGCGCTGGGCATCCCCTACCGCGTCGTCAACGTCGCAGCAGGCGACCTCGGCGCCCCCGCCGCGAAGAAGTACGACTGCGAGGGCTGGTTCCCGTTCCAGCAGCGCTACCGCGAGCTGACCTCGACGTCGAACACCACCGACTTCCAGGCGCGGCGGCTCGGCATCCGCTACCGCGCAGGCAAGAGCCTCGAGCCCGTGCACACGTTGAACGGCACCGCGACGACCGATCGCACGCTGCTCGCGATCCTCGAGAACTTCCAGGGCGACGTGCCCGAGGTCCTGCACCCGTACGGCGCGCCCGCTACCGTCCGCCCGTAGCGGCGGGGTGCCGGAGCGGTCGAACGGGACGGTCTTGAAAACCGTTGTGCCTTCACAGGCCCCTGGGTTCGAATCCCAGCCCCGCCGCTTTTGTCCAAGAGAGCCGCGGCCCGTCCGGCTGGACAGGGTTCCGTGAACGCGGTACCTCCCTCGCGCGGCAGGCGACTCCGCGGAAAGGGGGCGAGGGGAATGGGGAGGTTCACTGCGTCGGGCAGGAGAGCGCTCTGCCTGTCGACGCCGTCAACTAGCGACGAGGAACCCCGGTGTTCGAGCACATTCCGATCGGCACGATGCGCGGCACGAACCCCGACGGCTCCCACTACGACGACCCCGGGATCCAATACATCAGCTACTTCCACGGGGGCGACGCCATCCACGCGTTCAATCGCGCCTCGTACGGAACACCGCAAAGCCTCGGCTGCGTGGAGCTTCCGCTCGACGCCGCAGCGAAGGTCTGGCCCTACACGCCGATCGGCACCCTCGTCACGATCGAGAACTGACGAGCGCTCTCAGCCGGAGAGCGGGCTCACGTGCAACCGCTCGCGCCGCAACTGCGAGAGCAGCTGCACGAGCACGTGCGAGCGACCGGCCCCCGGCTGGAGGCGGAGCACGACGATCGCGCCGCGGCCGATCGTCGCCGGCATCACCGTTGTCCCGCTCAGGTTCACGGAGCCGGCGATCACGCTGAAGCCGGCGGCGCGCGCGAGGAGGTACTCGCCTGCCGTAAGGCCGGTGCTCGGTGCGAGGCAGTACGCGACGTGGGTCGCCCGAACAGGCGCCGCCGCGTCCTCCAGGTGGTCGGCGGTCGTGACCCAGCCGAGGAAGCCCGTGCTCGTCAGCGACGGGATCAGCGAGTCGCCGCGGAGTCGCAACATCAGCTGCGTCGACGGCGAGGGCGCGGCCGAGAAAGCGAACGAGGCGCGGCCGCCGGCGAGGGCGATCGTGCGCGCCAGCGACGGCAGCATCGTCGCCGGAGCCTCGACGATCAGTCCGATGTCCGGTGCAACCGTGCCGATCGACGACGCAGGCGCCAGGTCGAGCCTGCCCGCGACGATGGCGTAGGCCGCGTCGCTCGAGGCGGCGACGGCGACCCCGACGACGGCGGCGGTGACGAAGGCCAGCACCCGGTGCACCCTTCGTCGAGCCGGGCGTTCCCGCCGGCGGGAGCAAGCGGTGAGCAATGCGGTCGCCGGGCTCGGCGCCGAGCTGAGATCGACGGCAGCCGCGCCGGCCCCTGCGGTGAGCACCTCGTCAAGCGCGCGAAGCACCTCGGAGGGAGAGCCCGCGTGCGTGGCGACACCGAACGAGTGCATCGCATGCGAGACCGTGGGCACATGCCCGGCATGCGTGCCGTAGGAGACGATCGGGCACCCCCGGATGGCGGCCTCGAGACACGTCACGCCGCCCGTCGTATGGACGAGGGCGTCCGCAGCTGCGAGCAGATCGCTCATTCGGCTCGTGAACCCGAGGACGCACACGTTCGGGTCGTCGCCGAACTCGGAGCGGAGGTCACGCTCGAGGGCTTCGTTGCGTCCCGCGACTACGACCACGTAGGTGTCGGCGACCGTGCGTGCGGCGCGCGTCGTGCCGGCGAGGTCACCGACTCCCCAACCGCCTCCGGAGACGACGATGAGGCGAGCGGCCTCGGGAATCCCGAACTCACGCCGCAGCGCAGCTCCGTCGGCGGGCTCGAAGAACTCGCGCGAGACGAGCGGCCGGGTCATCCGCGCGCTTCCAGGCCCAGCCTCGCGCTCGACCTCGGCGACGAGGCGCTCGTGCATGACGAGGTGCAGGTCGATGCCCGGGTGAGCCCAGAAGCAGACGCCGCCGAGATCGGTGATCGTCGCGCACGCGATCCCGGCAACGCGTCCTCGACGCCGGAGATGCCCGAGCACGCTCGTCGCAGCCGGGAAGGTCGAGATCACGAGATCGGCGTCGCGCCCGGCAATGAACCGCTCGAGTCGGCGCCCGCCGAGGACTACCAGCCCGAGCCGCCCGAGCACCCGTAGCGGGCCGACACGCAGGCCGGCAACGAAGAGCGATCCGAAAATCCACGGTGCCTTGCGGAGCTGCGCTCGGTAGGCGTCGAGCACGAGGAAGCGGATGACCGGCCCGAAGACGTCGAGAACATCGGTGACCGTGACGTCGACCTCGGGGTACTTCGACTCGAAGTCCTCCGCGAGCGCCCGCGCTGCTGCGAGATGGCCGTCGCCCACGGCCGCAGTCAGGATGAGGGCGCGACGAGGACGTGCCGCAACCGGAAGCATCGACAGCAACTTATACGGCTGCCCGGCCGGAAACGTCCCGCCCATCGAAGTGTGGGAGGGCAACGGGCTGCAACCCTCGTTCGCGGAGCGTGTCGAGGAGGCGCGGCAGCGCCGCCACGGTCTTCCGCCACGACCCGGCGGCCGAGTAGTGATCCGCGTCGTGAAGAAGGAGGATGTCCGCCGGCCGCAGACCGCGGCAGAGGTTCGCGGCAATCGACTCGGGGGTGGCACGCCTCTCCCAGTCGCGCCCCCAGCGCGTCCACAGCGTCGGCTGCCACCCGCGGCGGCGAGCCGCGAGCAGAGCCGCAAGGTTGAAGACGCCGTACGGCGGCCGGTAGAGGACAGGCGAGATGCCTGTGGCCGACCCGATCGCGTCGGCCGCAGCCCGGAAGTCGTCCGCGACCTCGCGCGGCGTCAACCGCAGCAGGAGGCGGTGCCGATGGCAATGCAGCCCCACCTCGTGTCCCTCGGCGACGATCTCTGCGGCGAGCCCTGGATTTCGAATCACCTGCTCCCCGACGAGGAAGAACGTCGCCGACACACCCTCACGGGCAAGCGTGCGAAGCACGGCCGGCGTGCCGTGCCGGTGCGGCCCATCGTCGAACGTGAGCGCGACGCCACCGCCGTCGAGCCGATCGACGACCCCGAGCGGACGCCGCAGAATCGGAAAGGCGAACGTGAGCGCAGGGAGCTCGTAGAGCGCGAGCACGGCAACCGCTGCCGCCGGGAGCACCCGAGCGCCTTCGCGTGTCGTCCGCGCGATTACGTCCACCACACTCGTCTACCAGGACACGCGCCGCTGCGCAAACGATCGCGGCAGTTGCGGGTGTGAGGTCAGCCGCCGGCGGTCGGCGCGACGGGAGCCGCGGCGACGGGGGCCGCGGACTGGAGGACGTGGTCGGAGCCGGTCCGGTTCATCTGGACGACCATCGCGCGGAACGCGGCGGGCGCCATCGAGGCTGACGGGTCACTCGCACCGGTGGGCCGCATCGAGTTCTGCGTGGAGGGCCAGTAGGCCCAGGCGAGCGTGGCGGCGAAGCGCTCGCAACCCTGAGCGGCGAGCGGAAGACTGGGGGTCTCGTAGCACCAATCCTTGGCGCCGAGCGCGGTCACGAGGGCGACGCGCTGCTGCGGATTCAACGAGAACTGCACCTGCTGGCCGTACTCCATCTGCACGACGCCCCAGGAGAACGTGCCGGAGTCGAGCAGATTGGCATCGAGGAAGATCCGGCCCGGCAGCGAGTACGAGGTCGGAATGTTCCGGGCGATGTTGATCGTGACCGGGGTCGAGACGACATTCCAGTTGAAGCTGCTTGCGGCAAGCGCCGAGCGAACCTGCGTCTGCTCGGCGTGCGTTCCACCCGAGAAGCTGTAGTTGCCGCCACTGGCATGAGCCACGCCCGTGCCGAGTGCAAGGGCGGCAAAGGCGGCGACGAACATGGAAACGAGACGCTGCATGACGTACTACAGGTATCGAGCCACCCGGCCCCTTCACGCACCCACGCTCCCGTGCGTCGACGACCGCCGCAAGCGGTCTGTCGCACTACTGCGTTTCGACTAGCGCGCGTCGTGCACCTGACGCACCTTGCGCGCCAGGTCGGCGGTGCCGAACGGCTTCTGCAGGAACGCAGTGCCCCGCTCGAGCGCGCCCGAACGAAGGACGGCGTCGTCCGTGTATCCCGACATGTAGAGCACGGCGACGTCCGGGTGCGTCTCCCGCAGGCGTTCGACCGTTTCGCGCCCGTTGAGCCCTTGCATGACGACGTCGGTGACCACAATCTCGATGTCGAGGCGGCCCTGCGCGAGCTCGAGCGCGTCCTCACCGCTCCTGGCCACGAGCACCCGGTAGCCGGTGTCGATGAGCATCTCGCGCACGAACATCCGCACCTCGGCGTCGTCCTCGACGAGCAGAACGAGCTCTCCCTGGCCGTCGGGTGCTGCCTGGACGCTCGCCTTCACGGCGGTCGAGTCCTCGATCAGCGGGAGGTAGATCCTGAAGGTCGTGCCGAGTCCCGGCTCGCTGTAGACCCGGATGTGACCGCCGCTTTGCTTGACGATCCCGTGCACCATCGCAAGGCCGAGGCCCGTGCCCAGGCCCTCTTTCGTCGTGAAGAACGGCTCGAAGACCTGCGCTGCCGTCTCCGCGTCCATGCCCACGCCCGTGTCGCTGACCGAGAGCACCGCGTAGTCGCCGGGCTCGAGCGGAGTAGGCAAGCCCGCGTCGATCTCTGCGACCGAGATCTCGATCGTGAGCTTGCCGCCGTCCGGCATGGCGTGGCGGGCATTGACGGCGAGGTTGGTGATCACCTGCTCGAGCTGATTGCGGTCGGCGTAGACCGCGATCGGACCGGTCGCCGCGACGACGTCCACGGAGACGTCCTCGCCGATCAGTCGTTCGAGCAACGTGGCGATCTGAGAGATGACGAGATTGAGATCGACGATCTTCGGCTGGAGGATCTGCCGTCGGCTGAAGGCGAGCAGCTGCCGTGTCAACGCCGCGGCGCGCTCCGCGGACGCGAGCATCTCCTCGACCTCCGGTCGTGCGTCCTCGCCGCGTGTAATCGCCCGCAGCGCCAGTTCGCCGTAGCCGCGCAACGCGAGCAAGAGGTTGTTGAAGTCGTGCGCGATCCCGCCGGCGAGCTGGCCGACGACCTCCATCTTCTGGGCCTGCCGAAGCTGTTCCTCGAGATCCGTCCGGTCGCTCTGCGCTTGCTGCTTCTCGGTGACGTCGAGCGCAACGCCGACCATGCGCGTCGGCGTGCCTTCGTCGTTGCGGAAGATCGTGCCCCGGGCGAAGACGTCGCGTACCTCGCCGTCGGGACGACAGACGCGGCAGGAGTCGATCTCGTACTCGCCACCGGTTGCCACAGCCGCCGCGATCGTGCGGGCGACCTGCTCCCGGTCGTCGGGGTGGATCAGAGAGACGAACCTCTCATACCCCGGCTCGATCGTCGCATCGACGCCCATGATCTCGCGGAGGCCCTTGGACCAGACCGCGGTGCCGGCGTCGAGGTCGTCGTCCCACGTTCCGATCTGCGTCACCTCGAGCGCGAGCCGCAGCCGCTCCTCGCTCAACCGGAACGAATCCTCCGCGCCTCGGCGCACCAGTACGCTCGTGAGGAAGTTCGCGAGCATCTGGAGGAACATGACGTCGCGGGCCGGGTACTCGCCGCGCTCGGTCGCGTACAGGGCGATCATGCCGAACGGGCCGGCGCTGCCGAGGAGCACCATCGCGACGCCTCGAACGATCCCCTCGTCGTTCAAGAACGACGCATCGGCCGGGAGTGTCCCGCGGTCCATCATGATCAGGACGGGTGCGGAGCCCGCGAGCGTGGCGTAGGCGTGGCTGTTCGGCCCGGCGCCGATCGCGGCGTTCCCGACGACTCCTTCGCTCCAGCCGACTCCGGCCCTGAGGCGAAGGTCGTCCAGCTCGGGCCGGAGCTCGAAGATCGCCGAACGCGACCCCGGCACATTGCGCTCGAGCATGGCGGCAGCGCGGTCGAACAGCTCGTCGAGGGAGGCGCCGTGGAACGCGCTGTCGCTGAGCTCTCGATAGGCATCGCGGCGCCGGACCGTGTCGGCGAGCAGCGCCTGGGTCGCGAGGGCCGACCGTATCTGGCTCCGCGCAGAGCGGCGACCCGCGATGCCGGCGGCGGCGGCGACGATCAACAGGGCGAGCGCCACGACCCCGAGCCGGCCGACAGCGCCGTTTTCGACGAAGTGGTCGACGAGCAGGTACGCGGCGAGGATCAGTACCGCGACGTTCGCGATATCGCCACGCATCGCGTGCTTCATCTCAACCCCGTGCTCTCGACTCGACACGGGGCCCTCTTAGGAGATCAACCCGTCACGGAGCGCCGCCGCCACGGCCTGCATGCGGTTGCGGGCGCCGAGGCGCGTCGTCGCCTTCCGAACGTAGCCCCGCACCGTCTCCGGCGAGAGGAAGAGCTGCGCGCCGATCTCGTCGTTCGTGAGCCCGTCGGCGAGACAGCGAAGGACGTCGCGCTCACGTCGGGTCAGCTCCGGACGCCCGGGAGCGCCGATCGCGAGCTCGCCGCCGAGCCGCGGATCGAGGTAGACGCCACCTGCGGCGGCGGCGCAGATCGCCCGGGCGACATCGGCGAGCGGCGCCTCCTTCGAGATGACGCCGCGGGCGCCGGCATCGAGAGCTTCACGCGCCTGGGCCCATTCGGCGTAACCGGTGTACAGCAGGCACGCGGTGCCGGGAGCGGATGTGGCCGCTGCGCGCACGACCTCGATGCCGCTGAGATCGGGCAGACGCAGATCGATGAGCGCGACGTCCGGCTTGCGGCTCTCCATGATCGTGAGCGCCTCGGCGCCGCGCTCGGCGCGGCCGATCACGTCGATTCCGTCGTCACTCAGGATGGCGACAAGGGCCTTGAGGATCGCGGGGTGATCGTCGACGAGAAGACACGAGATGCGTGCAGCCGGAATCGATTCCATGCACGAAGCATCGTCCCGTTCATGCGCACGCGCGATCCGCTCTTCCGATGTGCGGGCGTCCTCCTTTTGCACGACGCCCGCCGACCGTAAGGGGTATTTCAGTCGATCAGCGACTGGCGGATCGCGTTCGCGACCGCCTGTGTGCGCGTGTCGGCCTCGAGCTTCCTCATCACGTTCTTCACGTGCGTGCGCACGGTCAGAGGCGAGATCGACAACCGGAGC
>Ga0208849_1001180_pt1 | contig 19318 bp, 19 predicted proteins | sample NGESurdeep072012_10_FD_184470 | JGI IMG/M metagenome (GOLD analysis project Ga0208849, IMG submission 184470) | Arctic peat soil microbial communities from Barrow, Alaska - NGEE Surface sample 53-3 deep-072012 (SPAdes) | ecosystem: Environmental > Terrestrial > Soil > Wetlands > Peat ... | reverse complement strand
GCGGCGGGCGGATATTGGCGGGTCCGCGGGTCTGATCGGCGGAGCCGGAAAAATCGAAATGCAGGCGATCGCCGCGCTTTTCCGCGGCCACGTGGATGCGCACCGGCTTTTCCAGCTCGATGCCGTCGTCGTCGACGAAACGCTCGGCCTCATAGCGGCCGTCCGCCCATTCGGCGATCGCGGCACGCACGCGTGCCTCGCCGATCTCGAACAGGCGCGCATAACTCAGCTCCACCTTGTCCTTGCCGAACTTGGCGACGAGCTCATTGAGCCGCCGCTCTCCCAGCCGATCGGCGCCGAGCTGACCACGGATATCGCCGAGCACAAGTTCAGGCGTGCGGCTGTTGGCGGCAATGATGCGGTCGATGTCGCTCTGCGGTTCGAATTTGCGCTGGTAGCGCACGGCCGGCAGATGCAAACCTTCGTTGAAGGTTTCGCGCGCCTGGCCGGAACAGCTTCCCGGCACCGGACCGCCGATGTCGCCCTTGTGGGCGATCGAGCCACAAAAGCCGAACAGTTCGCCGGCGACGAATACCGGCGTCAACACGCAAACGTCCGGCGCGTGCGGGCTGCCGCCCTGGTAGGGATGATTGATCAGGAACGCATCGCCCTCCCCGATCGTGCCGGCAAATTCGTCGAGCACGGCGGTGCAGCATGCGGGAAACGCGCCGATATGCAGCGGCAGCACCACGTGCTGCGCCACCACCTCGCCCTTGGCGTTCATCAACGCGCAGGACGCATCCTGCGACTCGCGCACGATGGTGGAGAAGCCAGTGCGGAACAGCGAGTTCTGCATTTCCTGCACAATGCCGGAGAGACTCGCTTTGATGACTTCAAGATCGACTGCGTCGATGGACACTACTTCTCCTCCGTCACGATCAGATTCTTCCATTCGTCGACCCGTGCCACCTGCCCGGCGCAGATGACGGTGGTGCAGTCGAATTGATCGAGGATCGCGGGTCCGCGCAAGGTCAGCCCGACGTCGAGTTTTTCGCGCTGATATACCGGACACGCCACGATCTTGCCGTCGAACCGCACCGGCCGGGTCTCGCGCAGCGCATCGGCAAGCTTACCGCCTTGCGGCTTAAACGCCGGCATGGAGACGGGCGGCACCAGACCTATGCCGCGAACGCGATAGGACACGACTTCGACGGGCTCTTCCGGCGCGCTATGACCGAAGCGATCCTTGTGCTCGGCATCGAATTTCTTGCGCAAAGCGGCAAGCGCCGCGACTTCGTCGGCGGTGCATGACATCGTGACCTCGTAGCCCTGCCCGGCGTAGCGCAGATCGAGCGCGCGATCGATCCAGATTTCTTTTTCTGCGAAGCCGTCGCGACGCAGGTCGTCGCGCGCCCGCGCTTCCAGCAGCGCGAACACGGCTTCGACCTCGCTAGACGCCGCCGCCGAGATCGGAGTCATGCGCGAACGGATGTAATCGTGCTTGACGTCGGACATCAGTAGCCCAATAGCGGAGAACACACCGGGATAGAGCGGCACGATCACGCCCGCCATGCCGAGATCGTGCGCCATGCGCGCGGCGTGCAACGGCCCGGCTCCGCCAAAGGCGAGCAGAAAGAAGTCGCGCAGATCGTGGCCGCGCATGGTGGAGATTGCCTTGATGGCTTCCTCCATTTTTACATCGATGATGCGCACGATGCCTTCGGCCGCCGCCACCGCATCGAGCGACAATGGCTCGGCGATGCGCGCGACCGCCGCCTCGGCCTTGGCGCGGTCGAGCGCCATGCGACCGCCGAGAAAATTATCGGCGGACAGAAAGCCCAGCAACAGATTGCAATCGGTGATCGTCGCCGTCTCGCCGCCGCGGCCATAGCACGCCGGACCGGGCACCGCGCCGGCGCTTTGCGGGCCGACTTCGAGCACGCCGAAGCGATCGACCTTGGCGATTGTGCCGCCGCCCGCGCTGACCGTGTTGATATCCATCATCGGCACTGCGAGATCGCGGCCTTCGATCTTGCCGCGATTGGCGAAGATCGGCTCGGCGTCCTTGATCAGGGCCACGTCGCATGAGGTGCCGCCCATGTCGAAAGTGATGATGTTGCCGATACCGCATTGGCGGCTGGCGTGAACGCCGGCGGTGACGCCGCCGGCCGGCCCGGACAGCACAGCGGTCACGGCAGTGCGCGCAGCCTCGCCGAATGTCGACATGCCGCCGTTCGACTGCATGATGTATTTCTGCCGGGTGGCGACGCCGGCGCCGCTGAGACGGCGATCGAGATTGGCGATGTAGCGGGCGAGGATCGGCTGCAGATAGGCGTTAATGACCGTGGTGGAGAGCCGGTAATATTCGCGGATCTGCGGCAGGATTTCCGACGACAACGACACATTGCAGTCCGGCAATTCCTCGGCCGCAATGTCGCGCACGCGCGCTTCGTGCTCGGGATGCAAGAACGAGAACAACAGGCACACAGCGAGCGCCTCGATCCGTTTCGCCTTGAGGTCGCGCAAGGTGACGCGCAACGCCGTCTCATCGAGCGGCACGAGCACGTTGCCGCGGAAATCGACGCGCTCCGTCACCTCGCCGGTGCGGCTCTGCGGCACGAGCGGCGCGGGCTTGTCGTACATCACGTCGAAGATCGCCGTGCCGTAGGGCCGCGCTTGTTCGGCGACTTCGTAGATGGCGCGGAATCCTTTGGTCACAAGGAGGCCGGTTCGCACGCCTTTGCCTTCGAGCAGCGCGTTGGTGCCGACCGTGGTGCCGTGACAGAAGTAGCTGACCTCAGGCGCCGCAGCGGCATCCGTGCCGGCGCCCGATGGCGGCGCGATGAGCGCCTCAATCCCCGACAGGATGGCCCGCGACGGGTCGTCAGGCGCCGAGGGAACTTTAGTGATGGTAACCGCGCCGGTTGTCTCGTTGAGATAAACGAAGTCTGAGAATGTCCCGCCCGTATCGACCGCAACCCGGTAACGCGCCATTCGCCGGCATCTCTCAAAAATCGCAAGATTGTCCCAAGGCGCCGAAATGCCCCGGTTTTGCGGCGGTTGACAAGAGGGCGCGGCGCAACACGGCTGCGCGCCCCCGGCCACGCCTCGGCTTCCAAGGTCTTCGCTACGCCGCCCAAGGTCATGTCGCGGCTCCCCAAGGCAGCCGGAACATTCTACCATGTAGGGGTTTCCTCCAGTTGGCACGGGGTTAGGGTTCATGCGCAGCCGGTGTCAGGCGGATACTTCCATCCCGCAGAGCTTGGCGGCGGCGCCCGGTGTGCCGGGATGGTCCGCTTGAACGCCGTCGTGGCAGTTTCGCGCCCCCATTCGGTGCGCTTTTATCTGGTGTTGCTGGCGCTCGTCGTAGCGATGCCGTTGGCCGGGTTGTCGTTCTACGTCAGCGCCCGGGTCGCCGCGGCGGAGCGGGAGGCAACCGAGGCGGCGCTCCTCAACAATGCCGGGTCGCTCGCCGCCGCAGTCGACCAGGAAATTGACAAGCACATTGCGGTCGCCACGACTCTCGCCCATTCCAAGTCATTGCTTGACGGCGATTGGCAGGATTTCTGGCAACGCGCCAAAGCGTCGTTCGACGAGTTGCCGGATTCCTGGCTGGTCGTGCTCGATCCCACCGGACAGGTTTTGCTGAATACCACACGGTCGCCGGGCAGCACTCTGCCTCGCCGTCCGTTGTTCGACGCCGAGCAGCGGGCACTACGTACCGGCAAACCCCAAGTTTCCGACATCGTCACGGGATTCCGCAGCCATCGCCTGAAGTCCTTTGCCGTTGTTCCCGTGCTGCGCGACGGGCGCGTATTATATCTGCTCGATATCGCGCTGAGCCCCGCGCGATTTGTCGTGCTGCTGCAGAGCCAAAAATATCTGAAGGACTGGCTGGCCGCGATTGTCGACCGCGACGACAAATTCGTTGCCCGGCTTCCCGACGCGGAAGGAAGCAAATTGGGCCAGCCGGCCAGCGAAGGCTGGCAGAATGCCATTCACCGTAATCCTTCCGGCGTCGTTTATCACGTCGCCACCGACGGCCATCGCATCATCGACGGTTACGCGCATACGGCCTACGGTTGGACGGTCGGAATAGGCATCCGCGAGAGTATTCTCAAAGCGCCACTGCGGCGAACGCAATGGATGCTCGTGGCGGCGTGCCTCGGCTGCATCGGATTGGGCGTCCTGCTGGCATGGTTGGTGGCCCGCCGCCTGCATCGCAGCGCCATGCAACTGCAGAGGGCAGCGACGTCAATCGCTTCAGAACAGCCGCTGAACGTGGCGCCGACCGGCGTGCGCGAATACGACGATGCGGTCGCGGCGATTGCGATTGCCTCGCAGGCGCTGCACGCGCGCGCGCAGGAACGCGACCGCGCCGAGGCCGCGTTAGCGAAAAGCGCCGACGAGCACAATGCGCTCTACGAATTCACCAACAGGCTCTCGCGCGCCGAGTCCCTGAGCGTCGTCTACCAGGCGGCGATCGACGCTATCCTGCGGGCCCTGCATTGCAGCCGCGCCTCGGTGCTCCGCCTCGACGAAACGGGCGCGATGCGGTTCGTTGCCTGGCGCGGACTGTCCGACCGCTATCGCGCCGCCGTTGACGGCCATTCGCCCTGGGCTGCCGACGAAACAAGCCCTCAAGCCATCTGCATCGATGACATCGAGCATTCCGATTTGCCGGAGGCAATTGCAACCGTTGTCAAGCAGGAAAGCATCCGCGCGCTGTCGTTCATTCCGCTGGTGACGTCTGACGGCAGGGTCGCCGGCAAGTTCATGACCTATTACGAGACGCCGCACCCGTTCACCCGCGACGAGATCGACCTCGCACTCAATCTTGCCCGCCGGCTGGGCTTCGCGGTCGAACGGATGCAAGCCGAGCAGGCGCGCCAGATCGCCGAGCACGAGCTGCGCCAGCTGAAGGAGAAACTTGAAACCGAAGTCCAGGAGCGCACCCGGGAGCGCGACCGGATTTGGAACGTTTCGGAAGATTTGCTCGGCGTGTCGACGTTCGCCGGGCATTTCGTCAGCATCAATCCGGCCTGGACCAGGCTGCTCGGCTGGAGCGACGCCGAAATCAAAATGATGCATGTGAGCGAATTGCGCCACCCGGACGACGCCGAAGCCGCAATCGCTGGCCGCGGCCAGCTCGCTCAGGGCATTGGCACGGTGCGCATGGAGAACAGGTTCCGCCACAAGGACGGTTCGTGGCGCTGGATCCACTGGACCATGACGGCAGAGGAAGGCCTGCTCTATGTATCGGGCCGGCACGTGACGCTGGAGAAGGAGGCCGCGGCCGCGCTCGATAGCGCCAACCAGCGCTCGGCGCACGCACACAAGATGGAAGCGCTCGGTGCACTCACCGGCGGGGTCGCCCACGACTTCAACAACCTGCTGATGATCGTCAGCGGCCACGCGCAAAGCCTCAAGCGCCGCCTGACCGAGCCGAAGGACAAGCGCGCGCTCGAAGCGATCCAGATCGCGGCGACGCGCGGCGAAAAATTGACCCGCCAGCTGCTGTCGTTCTCGCGCGTCATGCCGCTCAACCCGACTGTCATCAGCCCGGCCGGAACGATCACGGCATTCCGCGATGTTTTGTTGGGAACGCTTCACATCAACATAGAATTGTCGATCGACGTTCCGGACACGATTTGGCCGGTGCGCATCGACAAGTCGGAACTTGAACTGGCGCTGGTGAATCTGAGCGTCAACGCCTCCGATGCGATGCCGAGCGGCGGGCGGTTGTCGATCACCGCCTCTAACGTTCGTCTCAATGCTGACGACACGGCCAAAGGCTTGACCGGAGACTTCGTCGCACTGAGCGTCGTCGACACTGGCTCCGGCATCGCCGGCGACGTCATCGGCCGCGTCTTCGAGCCATTCTTTACCACCAAGGGCGCCGACAAGGGCACCGGCCTTGGCCTGTCACAGGTCTATGGTTTCGCACGCCGCTCCGGCGGCACTGCCGTGGTCAAGAGCGCGCCGCAGCATGGCACGACGGTCACGCTTTATCTGCCGCGCAGCCACGCTGAGGTCGAGCGGCCGCTGCAGGAGGATGCGGCCCAATACGTCGCGCCGGCGGACTCGACCGTGCTCGTGGTCGAGGACAATGCGGACGTGCGCGCGGTCACGGTGTCGCTCCTTGAACAACTCGGCTACCGTACCATCGCGGTAGAACACGCCACGGCGGCGCTTGAGGCGCTTGGCCAGTCGCGCGCCGTCAGCGTCATTTTCTCCGATGTCGTGCTGCCCGGCCAGACCGACGGCTTGCTGCTCGCCCGTACCGTGAAGGCGCGCTACCCGGACATTCCGGTCGTTCTGACCACCGGCTACGCGCGGGTGTTCGACAGCGAGCCGGAGTTTCCCCTGCTGCGCAAGCCGTATCAGATTTCGGCGCTCGGCCGAATCATTCGCGAAGCGCTCGACGCCGCGAAAGCAGACAATACGGCGCTGGCGAGCTGAAGCCGCCCCCTCCATTCCATCGCCTTCGCTTGGCGCACCGTTACGTGGTCCCCCTTAGGGCGCTCACCTGAATTGCACGCCCGTACGACGCGCCTGATAATCGCACATACAGGGATAGGCGAGTTGGCAACGGATTGAGCCGGTGCGCGCTGCGCACCCGCGCAATGGCGATGATGGAGGCCTGCCGTGCTACCTGACGAATCCCAGCCATCGGGCGATCGCTCGCCCATCCCCACCCGCAAGGGCGCAAAGCCAAAGACCGGCCTGCGTTACATCTTTGTTAACGGCAGGACGCCGCGCAGCCAGGCGCATTGCGCGTCGTGCCGCGCGCCGGTCGACGACAGCTATATGCGGGACATCGCGACCGGGGCCGTCTTCTGCAATCGCCGTTGCAGCAAGAAGCACTCGCGGCGGATGTCCGAGCTTGCGCTGCAGCTGAGAGCGTGGGTCGTGTCATGAAATGCGCCCATCCCTACTGCAATCGCGGCATCGGCCTTGTGTCCTATCGGCGCCCGTTCGCCAGGGCGAGGTTCTGCTCCAAACAATGCCGCGACCGTTACCTGACCGAGAAGGAGCCGGCTGTTGGGCATCGTCCTGCCGCTTATTTCGAGCGGCTGTTTCTGCTGCCGCCGGTAGCGAATTCGCTCCTGGAGGTGGTCCATTCTAGCGTCCGGATGAGGGGTCGATAGCGGATACGTTCGCGATGGTGCACAATCGCCCTGATGGAGCGGGTTCCATTCAAGGGCATTCCATGAAGCAACTGCCCGTAACGACCATCGCGCGTACTTTTCTTGCTGCAGCGGCTTTCGCAGTCTTGGCGATCCCGGCTGCGTCGCGCGCCGCAGGCACATTGAAGAGCGTTGGGTGTGCGGCGGAATCTGGGCTCCGGTCCAGCAATTCAAAGCAACGGGCTGAGCTAACGTTCATCAACAATACCGGACAGAAAGTGGAAACCTACTGGCTCAACTACCAGGGCAAGCGCGTACGCTTCGCCGACATCGGCCCCGGCCAGAGCCACACTCTGGATACCTTTGTGACAAACCCATGGGTCATCACGAGCGCCTCGGGAAAGCGCGTGGCGGTATTTTTGCCGACGCCTGGCTCGGCAACAGCGGTGATACAGTAGCCCGACAGCCCGTCGCAGCCACGCCAACTTGGAGTAACACATTCGGCACGCTGGGCACCGAAAGCAGCATACCGGTCACCAGCGTCGGGCTTGTGCTGGGTTTCACCGCCTGATGTCGCAGGGACTGACGCCGACGAACTTCCTCGGCAACGCCGTCGCAACGATCGTCACGGCCAAATGGGAAGGCGCGCTCGATGAAAAGCGTCTGCATCGCGTCCTCGATCAGCGCACGGCTAAGGAGCCCTCGAAGGCGTAGCTGGCCGGAATGACCGCAATACGGCGCCCGGCCGGAACCCAACATGCCCGTAGCTCGTTGAAATCGAATTAGCTCGGCACGATCTGTTTACTGGAACTGCCGCCGCTCTGTCATACCCGCGCCGAATGTGTGGCCGACGCACAAAATGCGGTCATCGGAGAATCTGCCAATGCGCCCTGACATGTCCAAGGTATCTTTTGCCGTGAACGGCGAGCCCCGCGCGCTCGAACTCGACACGCGGACCACGCTGCTCGACGCGCTACGCGAGCATTTGCATCTGACCGGCACCAAAAAGGGCTGCGATCACGGCCAGTGCGGCGCCTGCACGGTGATCGTGGATGGACGGCGTATCAATTCATGCCTCACGCTCGCGGTCATGCACGAGGGCGACAGCATCACCACCATCGAGGGGCTCGGCACACCGGACCATCTCCACCCGTTGCAGGCCGCCTTCGTCAAGCATGACGGCTATCAGTGCGGCTATTGCACGCCGGGACAGATTTGTTCGGCGGTCGCCGTGCTCGACGAGATCGAAGCCGGCATCCCGAGCCACGCCAGCGCCGACTTGACCGCGCGCCCGCAATTGACGCCCGCCGAGCTGCGCGAGCGGATGAGCGGCAACATCTGCCGCTGCGGCGCCTATTCCAACATCGTCGATGCAATCACCGAAGTCGCTGGGAGGCCTTTGTGAAATCCTTCACCTACGAACGCGCCACTTCGCCCGCCGAAGCGGCCGCCGCCGCACGTGTTCAGGGCGCCAAATTCATCGCCGGCGGCACCAACCTGCTCGACCTGATGAAGCTGCAGATCGAGGCGCCATCGCATCTGATCGACGTCAATGGTCTCGCCCTCGACAAGATCGAAACAACCCCCGACGGCGGCTTGCGCATCGGCGCGCTGGTGCGCAACACCGATCTCGCCGCCGATGCGCGGGTGCGCCGCGACTATGCGCTGCTGACGCGCGCGTTGCTCGCCGGCGCCTCGGGACAACTGCGCAACAAGGCGACGACCGCCGGCAATCTGCTGCAGCGTACGCGCTGCCTATATTTTTATGACACCGACCAGCCATGCAATAAGCGAAAGCCCGGCAGCGGCTGCGCGGCGCTCGGCGGCATCAGCCGCCAGCTTGCCATTGTGGGGGTCAGCGACGCGTGCCTCGCGACCCATCCGAGCGACATGGCGGTGGCGATGATGGTGCTCGACGCGGTGGTGGAGACTGTGCGGCCCGACGGTGCGGCACGGCACATTTCGATTGCCGACTTCTACCGGCTGCCCGGTGACACCCCGCACCTCGAGACGGCGCTGGAGCCGGGCGAACTGATTACCTCGGTAACGCTGCCCAAGCCGGCCGGCGGCAAGCACATCTATCGCAAGATCCGCGACCGCGCGTCCTACGCGTTCGCGCTGGTCTCGGTCGGCGCCATCGTGCAACGCGACGGGACTGGACGCGTCGCGCTCGGCGGCGTGGCGCCGAAGCCATGGCGCGTCGCGGCTGCGGAGGCCGAAATGCCGCGCGGCGCAAACGCCGTCGCCGCGCGCTTGCTCGCCGACGCTAAACCGACGCGCGAGAACGCGTTCAAACTGCCGCTCGTCGAGCGCACGCTCGCCGCGGTGCTTAGCGAAGCGAGAGGCTGAGACATGAAGTTCGAACATCCCGCCACGCTCAATCCGATCGATCAGCTCAAGGTGATCGGGCTGGCGACCGACCGCATCGACGGTCCGCTCAAGACCACGGGCACTGCGCCCTACGCTTATGAGCGGCACGATGTCATCGCCAACCAGGCCTATGGCTATGTGGTCGGGGCAGGCATCGCCAAGGGCCGCATCACGTCGATCGATCTGAAAGACGCCGAAGCGGCGCCCGGCGTGCTGGCGATCGTCACGGCGGAGAACGCCGGCAAGCTCGCCAAAGGCGACTACAACATAGCCAAACTGCTCGGCGGCCCTGAGATCGAGCATTATCACCAAGCCGTCGCGCTCGTCGTTGCCGAAAGCTTCGAGCAGGCACGCGCGGCCGCGCAGCTCATCCGAGTCAATTTTGCGCCGGCCAACGGCGCGTTCGATCTTGCGGCGGCGAAGGTTTCCGCGATCAAGCACGAGCCGAGTTTCGGCGGCCCGGCTGACACGGCTTCAGGCGACTTCGCCGGCGCATTCGCCAAAGCGCCCGTTCAGTTTGACGCTACTTACACGACGCCGGATCAGTCGCACGCGATGATGGAGCCGCACGCCTCGATCGCGGCCTGGAATGGCGACAAGCTCACCGTCTGGACGTCGAGCCAGATGATCGACTGGTGCACGACCGACATGGCGAAGACGCTCGGTATCGCCAAGGAGAAAGTGCGTCTGATATCGCCATTCATTGGCGGCGGTTTCGGCGCCAAATTGTTTCTGCGCGCCGACGCGCTGCTCGCTGCGCTTGGCGCGCGCGCAGCGAAGCGGCCGGTGAAAGTGGCGCTGCCGCGGCCGCTGATAATCAACAACACCACCCACCGGCCGGCGACGATCCAGCGCATCCGCATTGGAGCGACCACGGAGGGCAAGATTACTGCCATCGGTCACGAGAGCTGGTCGGGTAATCTGCCCGGCGGCGATCCCGAGACTGCCGTTGGGCAGACGCGTCTGCTGTACGCCGGCGCCAATCGCATGACCGCGATGCGGACTGCCCAGCTCGATCTTGCGGAGGGTAACGCTATGCGGGCGCCGGGCGAGGCGCCGGGCATGATGGCGTTGGAGATCGCCATCGACGAGATGGCCCAAAAGCTCGACCTCGATCCAATCGAGTTTCGCATCCGCAACGACACACAGGTCGATCCCGAACATCCCGAGCGGCGATTCTCACAGCGCCAACTCAACGAATGCCTGCGCCTCGGCGCCGATCGCTTCGGCTGGAGCAAGCGTAATCCGCTGCCTGGAAAAACACGCGATGGCCGCTGGCTCGTCGGCATCGGCGTCGCCGCGGCGTTCCGCAACAATCTGCTCGCGCCATCGGGAGCGCGCGTACGGCTCGACAATCGCGGCGTCGTGACGGTCGAAACCGACATGACCGACATTGGCACCGGCAGCTACACCATCATCGCGCAGACCGCGGCCGAGATGATGGGCGTGCCGCTCAAGGACGTGACGGTACGGCTCGGCGACTCGGAATTTCCGGTTTCTTGCGGCTCCGGCGGACAGTTTGGCGCCAACAATTCGACCTCGGGCGTGTACGCCGCGTGCGTCAAGCTGCGCGAGGCCGTGGCGAGCAAGCTTGGCTTTAATTCCGCCGATGCGATGTTCGCGGACGGCTTTGTCCGCGCTGGCAATCGCAGCTTCCGGCTCGCCGAAGCGGCCGGCGAAGGTGGTCTTTCCGCCGAGGACAAAATCGAATACGGCGATCTGGACCAGAAATACCAGCAATCGACTTTCGGCGCGCATTTCGTCGAAGTCGCGGTCGATGCCGCAACCGGCGAGATTCGCCTGCGCCGCATGCTTGCGGTGTGCGCCGCGGGCCGCATCCTCAATCCGAAGTCGGCGCGCAGCCAGGTGATCGGTGCCATGACGATGGGCGCCGGCGCTGCGCTGATGGAGGAGCTTGCGGTCGACACGCGCCGCGGCTTCTTCGTCAACCACGATCTCGCCGGCTATGAAGTGCCCGTCCATGCCGATATTCCGCATCAGGACGTGATCTTCCTCGACGAGACCGATCCGATCTCGTCGCCGATGAAAGCCAAGGGCGTCGGCGAACTCGGCATCTGCGGGGTCGCCGCCGCCGTCGCCAACGCGATCTACAACGCCACCGGCGTGCGGGTGCGCGATTATCCGATCACGCTCGACAAGCTGCTCGACGGGCTGCCCGCGATGGCGTGACACTTGACGCAAGCAACTCATTCGTCATGCCAGCGCTTGTCGCCGGCATCCACGTCTGAACGACTTATTGGATCAAAGACGTGGATAGCCGGAACAAGTTCGGCCATCCGCATTTTTGCATCGTCGGGCACAGACGGGCAATAAGGGGCAAAAAGCCCAGCATTTCCGGCCGTTTCCTAACCGTTCACTATCCCGCCAAATCGGGCTTGCACGTGCAGGAACGGGAACCAAATTGTGTGTCACGGAGTATGTCACAGATCGCCGGTTCGAGGCGGCAAAACCCCCGAGGAAAGACCATGTCCCGCATCAATCAAGACTGCGTCGACCAACTGATGCGCCACGGTGCGCCGGCGAAGGTCTCAGTCTGCGAGGAAAGCTTGTACCTTTGCGTCCGCGGTCCCGGCAAGGGCTACTGGGTGCATCAATATCGCGAGCCCGGCACGGGAAAACTCCGTGGCATCGGGTTCGGCAGCGCGTCTAAGGTGACGCTAGCATCGGCGTTGAAAGCGCGCCGGCGGTTCGATCCTAAAAATCCGACGACGTGGCCCAAGCATCGCCGCGAAGCATTAGAAAACGGCACCGTTAGAACGCCTCGCGCAACCTCGACGGAGGTCGCTGGCGTGACGTTCACCGCGGCGCTGGGGGCGTGGCTCGAAAGGGACGGTAAGCAATGGTCGGCGAAGGGAGTCAAGGCGCGCCGCGGTCTTGCGCGATTGGTCGGTCTTGCATCCAAGGATATTGCGGTCATCACTCCGGATGACGTGCTCGCGGCGCTCGCGGGCGAAACGCCTCGCCAGCATCAAGACAAACGCGGATGGCTGGCCGATCTGTTCTCGTTCGCCAAGACGAAGGGCTGGCGCACCGGTGACAACCCTGCCCGGTTTGATCGTGACACGGTGCGCGGCTTCGAGCGGCCCGTCAAAGATCACCACCACCACGCGGCGGTCCCTTGGGCGGAACTGCCGGTGCTTTACCGCGCACTCCTGGACAACGACATCGGCCGTGCGTTGCGGTTCCAAATCTTGACCGCGGCACGACCCGGCGCGGTCGAGAAAGCGACGTGGGGCCAAATCCAGGGCGACAATGGCACGTCGTCTTGGGTCTACCTGATCCACAAAGGCAAGGGCCGCAATAAAGAGCCGCGCGAGTTTCGGCAGCCGCTATCGCGGGCGGCGCTCGCCCTGCTCGGCGAACGCGGCAAGCCGGACGAGAAAATCTTCGGCAAGCTGCCCCGCAACAATGCGTTGCTCAACGCGGCGAAGGCTGTTCGGCCGGACGCGACCGCGCACGGCATGCGCGCCGCATTCAAGACGTGGTGTCAGGACACCGGCAAGGATGACATCCTTTCGGACATCGCCATGTCGCACCTCGTCCGCGACGAAATTTGGCGCGCCTACGCGCGGTCGGACCTGATCGAGAAGCGCCGCGAATTGATGGAGAACTGGGCGGCATTTGCGCTATCTTAGCTTCCGCATCATCCCGCCGACAGCCATCGCTCGCAAAAAGCTTCGCGAGCTATCCGAAATCGAGGAATGGGAGCGCGAGCGCGCCAAGAGGAATTTGCAGTCAGCGCACCAGGTGCAGAGCCGCGATGCTACCGACGATCAATTATCTTCGTCTAAGGGAGTTGCACAATTTCTGCTTCCGTTTTCGGCGAAACGGGAAAGCCTGAGGGTCCAAGTCCCAACGGGCACACGCCCGGCTTACAACCATCCGCGCTCTCCGAATGCAGAAAGATCAACTCGGTGGGGCATACCATCCACCCGAGCGATAGCGGGCGCCAAGCTTCAGAGCGAGCTCCTTGTTGCCATAAGGAATCCGTAGCGGCGTAGCCGTAACCAAATTTGGCTGCGCGGGGCCAGTGGATCGGCAGCAGCGGCAGCTTTACGCTTCCGCGACCTCTTCGTCGACGCGGGCGATTGAGGCGCAACTGACCCTGCCTCGTAGGCGGTCCTCGGAGTGTCCTACAGCAAGGTCTACGCCCGGCTCAATAAGCACCCGAAGTCAGGGCGCTCAGAGTCGCAAGCGACCACTGTTGCGCCTAGAGCCGAACCGATGACGCGGGACCAATACATGGAGCTACAGGACGCCAAGTTCGATAAGCACTTCTCAACTCTGACGTATGCCACCGCGCAGAAGATTCGCCCAGCAGAAATCAATGCGGTCATCAAGAGCACCGACTACGAGAATTACCTCGATATTCGCGTGCCGTTCTGACCTATGCAGCTCTCTCTCGAACACATCGAAAAGGAATTACAGGGCAGCGAACTCGCGCCGACCACCCTCGCCGATTTCCGCGTGTTCCTCGCCGCCCTGTATTCCTGGCGGGCCAATGAGATACAGAAAATCCTCGCCCTAAAACCATTCATATGGCTCAACATTCGTGAGAAGAAGAACAGCGATAAAGCAGCGGACCGGGAGTGGCAGACGACGCAAAAGGGCGCACGCGAAATGCAGCTCACATGGGAACTCCGCCCCATCGACAAATTATCAAGTGCGATAGCAAGCAAGCTCCGCGTCATGGACGCCGAGGCGCGCAACCAAATGTAGGTATGGAACGCGTCGCTCAGGACGATGGCGGCTCAGAACCAACGGCCCCGACCGTAGAAACCGCCGCCGCCAAGCAGAACAATCAGGACAATAATTATCAGAATCGTGGTGGTGCTCATGGCTGAGTTCCCAATCGCCGAAATGCGACTATGGAACCAACCTAGTGTTGGCTCAAGAGTTCCATCGCACGAAAGTTATACAATACGAGGTATGAAATCCGTCCAATGCAAAACCCAATGGCACATCATCGTCGCCCACCTATGGAAGCTGAAGACCTGGCAGAGCACGTTCCAGCTCCAAGGCGTGCCGACCGATGACCGACTTCGGCTCATCCGGCGAGCAGCGCGTTCGTGAACTCGCGGTAAACGCGCCCTGCATCCCCGATGAGCTCCGCGACAGGGTAGAAGCGCGGTTCTGAAATCGGCCTCGATCCGCGCTATGAATACTTCCGCTACCTGCCTGCCAACGAACGGAAGTGCCGCCGCTTCGATGCGGGGTTACCAGCAGACCAAGTTTTTGCTGTGTGACACTAATCCTCGCCAAGTGGCGCACGCATGCATTGGCTGATGTATTTACCCTGGTTGCGGACGATGCATTGGGTCATGTTATCGGGCTTGGCTCCGCCGCACACCACTTTCGCGTGGACCAAACCCTTGTCCACACACTGCTGGTGTTTGCAGCGAGTATCACAAGGAATAACCCTCGTCGTAGGCTTGGGTTGAGACTTCGCAAGCGACACGGCAGGCATGAGGATGACAGCCGCGAAGACGAGGCTGGCTGCGAGACGCTTCATTGGGAACTCCTATGGCGGAAGGAACCAACGTGGAGGGTCGCTGAGGGTTCCATGAGGACTGGGTTACAGCAGCTTAACGCGCGACACGACGGACAATCTGTGTTGCACTAACCCGCTCCGCGGGAGGGAGAGCAGGGTCATTGCAAGTTGGCCTGCTTCTTTAGCTTCTTCACTCGATGCTTCTGATAATTGAGGATGGATGCGGCCAGCGGCATGGAACGAGAGACCCGAACGTGGGTCAGCGAGATAATGATCGCCGCTTCGTCTCCCGGCGGAGCGATATGACACATGATCCCACCTTCGTCACCGAGATACGATAAGTCCGAGACGATCTGACGCGTTTGATGGGCGGCAGCGACTTTGTCAGCCTGTAGCTGCTTGATCACCATTGGCGGCAATTCGACTTCGAACGGTACGGCCGCTTTGAGTGCGGCCAACAGGTGCGCGGTCTTCTCTGGATTGTCGAGCATCGGCGGCAGTCTTTTCTGAATCGAGCTTGGTGATTGGACGATCCCCAATAATAGGGAATACGGCTCAACAAAGCCATTTTCTATACTTCGCACAAGATTACTTTCGCGAACCATCGACTATCCGGAGCGGAATCTGCGCTGTCGGTAGCGGTCGTTCTGTCTGTCAGGATTGCACGTTCAGTGCAGCCCATCAGACAGGAGTATTCCATGCCCCGGCAAATCTCACCGCTGCGTCAGCGCATGATCGAAGACATGACGATCCGCAACATGTCGCCGTCCACGCAGAAGATTTACGTTGCTGCCGTGGCGAACTTCAGCATCTTCCACGGGCGTTCTCCCGACAAGCTCACTTTCGAGGACGTACGCGACTATCGACTGCACCTCATATCTCGGGGGCTTAAGCCAAACTCGATCAACCCAATAATGGGCGCCCTACGATTCTTCTACCGTACGACACTCGGCCTGAAGGAAGTATCCGAGAACATCCCCTATGCCCGAAGGGCAGACCCGCTGCCGGCGGTGCTGGCGCGTGACGAGGTCGAACGCTTTTTGAAGGCAGTACCCGATCTGAAGATGCGGACGGCCTTCATCACGATCTATGCCGCCGGGTTACGTGTTTCCGAGGTCGTGAAGTTGACCGCCCGCGATATCGATAGCGCGCGCATGGTCATAATCATTCGGCAAGCCAAAGGGCGCAAAGATCGCTATGTCATGCTGTCCGAGCAACTGCTCGGCATCCTTCGCGACTACTGGAAGCATGAGCGGCCGCAAAACTGGCTGTTTCCAGGACATCCAGGACGGCGGATTACAACGCGCCAGCTACAACGCATCTGCCATCGCGCCGTTGAGGCTGCGGGGCTCGATAAATCGATCACCGTGCACACGTTGCGCCACAGCTTCGCCACCCATCTCCTGGAACAGGGCGTCGACATTCACGTGATCCAGGATTTGCTCGGCCATCGTAACATTGCGTCGACCACGCGCTACGCACGGGTGGCAATCAACACCATCCGGCAAATCCAGAGCCCGCTCGAACTTCTGAACATGGAGCTGGCAGCGCCGACCTGATACGCCGGCTATGCCTCGGCCAATCCTGGAGGTGGCGGACGTTTTCCGCTGCCACGGGGCCGGCTGGCGCGCGGCCAACGAAGGCCATTTGAGCCTTGCCCAACGGCGCGTCATGACGGCTATAGAGATATGTCGCACCGCTGCGCTCGGCGGACACGTCGAGCGATGCGAAGACTGCGCCCATACGCGCATCGCCTACAACTCGTGCCGCAATCGGCACTGCCCGAAGTGCCAGTGGAGGGCGGCTCAAGCCTGGCTTGAGGCGCGCGAGGCCGAGCTGCTGCCGGTGCCGTATTTCCACGTCGTGTTCACTCTGCCGGCGCAGATCGGTGCCATCGCCTACCAGAACAAGGCCAAGGTCTATGGCCTACTGTTCAAGGCGGCGGCTGAGACGCTCACGACGATCGCCGCCGATCCCAAGCACCTCGGCGCCGACATCGGCCTCACCGCTGTCCTGCACACCTGGGGACAGAGCCTCAATCACCACCCTCATGTCCATTGCATTGTGCCTGGCGGGGGTGTCTCCCCCGACGGCGTGAGCTGGGTGCGATGCCGTCCGGGCTTCTTCCTGCCAGTCCGCGTGCTGTCGCGCCTGTTCCGGCGTTTGTTCCTCGAAGGTCTCGTGGCAGCTTTCGATGCCGGCGAGTTGCAATTCTTCGCTGATCGCAGCGCGCTTAAAGACCGGGAGACGTTCAAGGCTTACCTCGCTCCCCTGCGTACGCGCGAATGGATCGTTTACGCCAAGCGTCCGTTCGCAGGCCCAAAGCAAGTCTTGGCCTATCTTGCGCGGTACACTCACCGCGTCGCCATCGGCAACAGCCGGTTGGTTGCTCTCACCGATGAGCATGTCAGCTTTCGCTGGAAGGACTACCGTGAGAATGGTGACCCCAAGAACAAGGTCATGAAGCTCGCCGTTGGCGAGTTCATGCGCCGTTTCCTGCTGCACGTGCTTCCCGATGGATTCCATCGCATACGTCATTATGGTCTGTTCGCGAATGGGCACCGCGCGGACAAGGTGACGCTGTGTCGAAAACTGCTCAATGTATCCCCTACTCACAACAATAGTGAGAATCGCACTGGTTGTCAGGCATCTTCATTCGAACCGCCAGCTTGCCCATGCTGCGGCGGACGCATGATGACCATCGACACCTTCGATGGACCGCTGTCCCGCCCATATCACGTTCGGAGGTTTGACAGCTCGTGACCTCGCTCTACCGGGCCGCACTCATCATCCATTGCGGGTCTTGCCGCGGCACCGCCTATGGCATCGCGTGTCCCGCTTTACGTTGTCACGACCGAATTCTGCACTTTGATGCAAGAATGTGCGAAGCAGCGCCTGCACAATCCCAACCGATAGGCGAAATAGTATTGCCACCGGCGATTCGGCAGGACCTTGCCTGGTCCCCCACCGCGACCACCATCACCAAATCCCCATAGCTGGACTCGTTGACCGCGGGTTCGTGCAACAAGGTTTCTGCAACGCCGCCCGATGGCGTATGCGCGTCCGCGATCTCGGTGCAGGGCGTCGCAGAAACCTCATAATTGTGCGACCTATATTCCAGGGCTCAACAAAGCCATTAAATGGAAGGACTTCCCTTCCGACGTTCGGTGTGGCGCAATTTCAATCTTCGTTGCCGGTCCAGGGTCGCCGTGATGTGTGGCGCACATGGACAATCTCAAGAGACTGGTCCTCTTCCAGTAGGCGGTAGAAAATCCTGAACCGGTATTTCCGAACCGTTTTGACCCTGACACTGCCGATGGTAGTCTTCTGCCCCGCTTCCGGATTGCGGCGGATGAATTCGATCGCGAGATAGATGGCTGCCAGAACACTGACAGCACTACGCAAACTTCGATCACTCAGGTAGGCTCGAACGGAATCGAGGTCGTGCGCCGCGCGGCGGCTATAGCGCACCTTCATAGAACGCCGCAGCGCTTCCAGAAGCTTCGCATGTCCTGTTCAGAGAACGACTCGCCGCGATCGAGCTGGGCGAGCCCCTCACGGATCGCCGTTTCCTCCTCGCCGGCCGGCGTATACAAGCCGGTGCGCCGCGCCTCGATGTCGCGCACGACCTCGGCCAGCTCCTCTTGGTCCTCTTCGGGCCAAGATTGCACCTGCTCCAGCAGTTTTTTCGTGGTCGGACTCATTCCTTTAATATACCACACCGACCGGCGACCAGCTATCTACGCCGCGTCCCGGTAGTGTCCTAATTTTACTTTCCGCGCAGGTCCGGCGCATCGCGGCGTGGGACCAACGGAGTTCGATAACGCCAATCCGAGAGCAATGAATGCGCGTACCCCTCGATTTCCGAAAGGGTACGACTGGCTTTCATCAATTGAACTACGTATGCCGCGCCTTGCTGATAACCGCGCCGGTAGGCCGCTTCCGCGACCGAATCTTGATCGTCCTCAGTGCGCTCTGAGCGCCTATTCGCTTCTAAATCGTTTACCATCGCCAACTCCCGTATACCTTGAAGCTCGGTCTAAGTCTATAAGGGACGGATTTTTCACAAGCCGAAGCTACGAAGCAAAAGTTTCAGAGAAGGAATACAGATCGATGTAGTGCCGACAGCACTTTATTGCTATACCGTACCTCGAAACATAACCGCGTCGCTTGAAGTAAGTGGCATTCCAAAATCTGATGAGCCCACTCAAACCGAAGCCTCCGAATGAGCGATCTGGACGCGAATGAACTTAAGATTGCCGTGGAATGTATGCATCGTTGCAAGCCAACACTGGTCCAATCCGTGCCCGTCAAAGAGACTTTTGACGGCAACACAGTGTGGGAGGGCGTAGTCCATGTGTTCGAC
>Ga0208849_1001179_pt1 | contig 19333 bp, 17 predicted proteins | sample NGESurdeep072012_10_FD_184470 | JGI IMG/M metagenome (GOLD analysis project Ga0208849, IMG submission 184470) | Arctic peat soil microbial communities from Barrow, Alaska - NGEE Surface sample 53-3 deep-072012 (SPAdes) | ecosystem: Environmental > Terrestrial > Soil > Wetlands > Peat ... | reverse complement strand
CGCAGAGCCGGCCCGCAGCAGCGGTCCCTGTTACCTCGCGCCCGCCCGCCGGGGACCCGCGCGCGCCCGCTCCAGCCACCGCCGCGGCAGCCGCCGGTGTGGCAGCGGCCGGCGCTCCGCGGTCACCCAGCCCCCCAAGCCCGTCCGGCCCGAGCGGCGCTGCGACCTCGGCCCCGGTGCAGCAGCCGCCGCGACGTCCGCCGGCGCCGGTCGCGCCGGTCGCGCCCGCTCCCGCCAACTCACGCGCGCCCGCTCCCGCCGGCCAGCCGCCTCGCGCCGTATCGCCGCTGCAGGGCGGCCGCTCGGTGTACGCCGCCAAGCGCTCGCCGGGCCGGAGAGCGGCGCTGATCGTCGGAGCGCTCGTGCTCGTCGGGGTCGTGGCTGCACTCGCGGTCACGCTGCTCGGCGGGTCCTCCGCCACCAAGACGCCGACCGGGTCGGTGGGGACGACGGCGAGGACCCAAACCACGGCTAGCCACCCGGCCCGCAAGTCGCACAAGGTGGCGTCGAAGGCGCCGACGATCAATCCGGCGGAAACCAACGTCGTCGTGCTCAACGCGACCGAAGCGGAAGGCCTCGCCGGCCGGACCGCCACGCAACTGCAGCAGGGCGGCTACGCGAAGGCCGCGGCGCAGCATGGCAAACCTCCCGGTACGGGTCAGGTGAGCGTCGTCGAGTACACGGGCGGCCACCGGGCCGAAGCAGAAGCCGTCGCGCACTCGGTGTCGGTGACGCACGTGCTGCCGATCGAAGCAGCGGTGACCGCGCTCTCTGGATCGGCGAACGTCGTGGTGATCGTCGGCGCCGACAAAGCTTCGCCATAGAGGGCTTCCTCGACATCCCTGCGCGGTCGAGCAAGCCGCGCGAGCGCGGCATCACGCATGTGATCGACAGGGGCCTCTCGGTCGCGGACGCGGCCGGGCTGCTGGAGGTCGCCGGGGACAGCGTCGACATCGTCAAGCTTGGATGGGGCACGGCGCTGGTGACGGCCAACCTCAAGCCCAAGCTCGAGCTATACGGCGCGCACGGCATCCCGGTGGTGCTCGGCGGCACGCTCACCGAGGTGGCGATCCGCCAGGGCCGCGTGGACGGGCTCGTCGCATGGCTGCGCGAGCTGGGACTGCGTCACGTCGAGATCTCCGACGGCACGATCACGCTCGACGCCGCCGTCAAGCGCGAGCTGATCGAACGTCTCTCCCGCGAGTTCGTCGTGCTGGCAGAGGTCGGCAGCAAGGACGCCGACTTCATCATGGCGCCGTACATCTGGGTCGAGCAGATCGAAAGCGACCTCGACGCCGGCGCGTGGAAGGTGATCGCCGAGGCGCGCGAGTCGGGCACCGCCGGGATCTACCGCGCCAACGGCGAAGTGCGCACCGGCCTGATCGATGAGATCGCACACGCGATCGACCCCGAGCGCCTGATCTTCGACGCGCCGCTGCAGCGCCAGCAGGTGTGGCTGCTCAAGCGCTTCGGCACCGAGTGCAACCTCGGCAACATCGCGCCCGACGACGTCCTCTCGCTCGAGACGTTGCGGCTGGGGCTGCGCTCGGACACGGTCGAGCACTTCGCCTTGGGCGGCGAGGATTGACCGAGTCGGCCGCCGGGGTGGACGGCGCGCCACATGGTGCGCGCTCATCTGCGGCGGGTAGCGACCCGGTCGCGGGGATCGTCTTCGTGGCGCTGGTGGTTGCCTGCTTCGCGGCGTTCCTGATCACGCAGCGGCTCAAGCACACGCCGACGGCCGTGCACAGGTACAAGCTGTCGAGCGCCTTCTCTCCCTACCCCCGGGGTCACGCCAAGCTGGAGGAGATCTCCTTCGAGCTCGCCAACGCCGAACCGGTGACCGTCACGATCATCGACTCCGACGGAAACACGGTCGCGACGCTCGTCCGCAACTATCCGGTCCGCCGCTACAAAGACTTCTCGCTGCGCTGGAACGGCCGTCGCGGCACGGCGCACCGCGTCGGCCACCTGATAACCCCGGGCGGGCGCAGCATCCCCGTGCCCGACAACGAAGGCACGATCGCGCCGCCCGGTGAATACCGCGTCAGCCTCGGCCTCCGCAACCACGGACAGGTGCTGCTGCCGCGCAGCTTCTCCCTGGTGAGGCCGTGAGCACGCTCGCGACGAGCCTGCCGAGCGCCGGCACGCTCGCGATCGGGCTCCTCCTCGCACTGGTCGTGATCGCGGCGCTCGTGTGGGTGATGCGCCGCTACCCCGACGCGTTCCCGCTGCTGGTCGTGTTCGCGCTGCCCTTCCGGCTGCCGATCTCGACCGGCGGCAGGACGGTGAACCTGCTGATCCCGCTCTACCTCCTCATCGTGGCGGGAACCCTCACCTATCTGCTGCCGCGACTGCTGGGTCGAGGGACGAGCCGCGAGCGTGCCCCGCGCGCGCTGGCGGTGCCGACGCGCCTGGCCTTCTGGAGCTCGCCGCGCGGCGTCGAATGGCTGCTGTTCGCGGCCGTCGCCCTGTACGCGCTGCAGACGCTCTACTCGAGCGACCGTGCCAAGGCGGCCGAGAACATCGCCTTCTTCTACGTTCCGTTCGCACTGCTGTTCGGAATCCTGCGAGACGTGCGCTGGACGCGCCAGCTGCTGCTGCGCTGCCTCGCCGTCGCGGTGGCGCTCGCGGTGCTATTCGCCGGCGTCGGCTTCGTCGAGTACTACCGCAAGTCGTTGTTCCTGAATCCGAAGGTCGTGGCGGCCAACCAGTACGACAACTATTTCCGCGTCAACTCGGTGTTCTTCGACCCGAGCATCTACGGCCGCTTTCTGGCGCTCGTGATGGTCGCGCTGACAGCGGCCGTGCTCGCGCGCGGCGCGGCCGCCTACGACCGCCTGCGCCGGCGCGACGTGCTGATCGGCGGCGCCGTGCTGCTGTGGCTGCTGGCCGGGCTCGTCACGAGCTTCTCGCAGTCGAGCATCGCCGCCCTGGTGCTGGGGCTGTGGGTGCTCGGCGCGTGGTGCTGGGGTGTGCGACCCGCCCTGGGCGTGGCGCTCACCGCGCTCGTGCTCGCGGCCGTGCTCGTGCTGCTCGCCCCCGCGAGCTGGCATCTCGGCCTGAAGGGCATCGGCGGCGGGGCCAACAACGCCACCAGCGGTCGCGCCACGCTCATCTCGGGCGGCCTCGAACTGTTCGCAGAACGGCCGCTGCAGGGATACGGCGCCGGTTCCTTCGAAACCGAGTACAAGCGCCAGCACAGCACCTCCGGCGCCCAGAACGCCGTCTCCGCCTCGCACACGATCCCCGTGACGGTCGCCGCCGAGCAGGGGATCGTCGGGCTCGCGCTGTACGTGGCGCTGCTCGTCAGCGCCTTCGTGGTCCTGTTCCGCGGCGCAGGCCGGTCGCCGCCGCGCATCGCGATCGCCGCCTGCTTTGCGGCGCTGGTGCTGCATACGTGGACGTACGCCGACTTCCTGGAAGACCCCGCGACGTGGCTGCTGCTCGCGATCGGCCTGGCGCTCGCGCGCGCCGCGGCTGAGGGCGACGGCGGCCCGGGCGCGCAGGAGGCCGTGGTGGGGGCGGGTGCGCCGGCAAGTAGCTTCTGAGCCGTGCTCGACTACCTGAAGCGCCTGGTCACGACCGGCGCGGCATACCAGTTCGGGGACATCCTCGCCAAGGGGCTGGCGCTGCTGACGCTGCCGCTGTACACGCGCCACCTCTCAAACGAAGCGTACGGAGCCGCCGAAACGCTGCTGACGGCGGTGATCCTCGCGAGCATCGTGCTGCGGCTGGGCGTCGGCGAAGCCTTCATCCGCTTCTACTTCGACGACCAGGACAGCGCGCGCCGCGAGCGGATCGCGCGCACGGCGACGGCGACCGTGGCGTGGACGACGACGCTCGCGTCGGTGCTCGCGCTCGTGCTCGCCGGGCCGCTGTCGCGCCTGCTGCTCGGCTCCGAGGACCCGCTGCTGTTCGACTGCGCCGTGCTCGGGCTGTGGGCGTTCACCAATCTCGAGATGGCCTACGCGCAGCTGCGCGTGGACGAACGCAAGCGCACGTATGTGTACGCGTCGGGTGCCAACGTGGCGATGACGGTGATCTTCACGATCGCGCTGGTCGTGTTCGCCGACCAGGGCGCGCGCGGTCTGCTGCTCGGCAACTTCGGCGCCTCGGCGGTCGTCGTGCTCGGACTCTGGTGGGTGCTGCGCCGGCGGTTCTCGCTGCGGGTGCGCGTCGCGGACCTGCGCGCGATGCTGCGCTTCGGGCTGCCGACCGTGCCGGCGGACGCCAGCGTGTACGCGCTGCAGGTCGCCGATCGCCTGTACCTGTACAGGGCCTTCTCCCGCGCCGGCGCCGGCGACTACGCGATCGCGATCAAGCTCGCGACGGTCGTGTTCGTGGCGGTGCGCGGCTTCCAGTACGCGTGGCCGCCGCTGGCGTACTCGGTCGAGAGCGACGAGGAGGCCGGACGGCTGTACGCGCTGGTCACCACCTATTACGCGCTGGCCACGGGGGTCGTCGTCTGCGCGGTGGCGCTGCTCGGGCGCTGGCTGGTGGCGCTGCTCGCCGCTCACCAGTACTTCGGCGCCTACCGCGCGCTGCCGTGGCTGGCGCTCGGGTGGGCGCTGTACGGCCTGTACCTCGTGTTCGTCGCGATCTCCGCGCGGGCGCGCAACACCTCGCGCAACCTGCCGGCGGGCCTCGCCGGCCTGGCGGTCAACGTCGTGCTGCTCGTGCTGCTCGTTCCGCACAGCGGCGCGGGCCTCGGGATCGCCGGCGCGGGCATCGCGCTGTGCGGAGCCTACGTGACGATGCTGGGCGTCATGTACGTGCTCACGCGCAGCCTCTTCCGCGTCGGCTTCGAATGGCTGCGTCTCGCAAGGCTGGCGGCGATCTTCGGTGGTGTGGCCGTCTCCGGCGAGCTGCTGCTGCCGACGCACGGCGTCGCGGGACTCGCCCTGCGCGTGGCGTGGCTCGCGCTCGTGCCGGCGGCGCTGATCTCGACGCGCTTCTTTCACCCGCACGAGCTCGCGCAGGCCCGCAAACTGCTCGCCGAGGTGCGCCGCCGCGTGGCCGCCTTCCGCTCCGGCCCCGGCGAGATCGAGGCGTACGCGGAGGATCCGCTGAAAGACGTGTGACCCGCCATAGACGGCGAGCCCGCGTCCAAACGCTGACCGTCATGTCTAGATCGACAATTATTGGCTCAAGAAGGCGACATTCGCGACCGATGCGTGCCTTGCTATGGCAGAGCTGACCGCCAAGCCGGCCCGTCGTGCCGGCGCCAAGGAGCGACAGCGACGCGCGGAGGCGCTGCAGCGCTACCGCGCCGACGCGCGCGTGAAGAGCATGGCGGTGACCGGCGAGGTGACCTACCTGCGCGAGCAGCTGCGGCTCGCCGCGAGGCTGACATCGAGGCTCGCGAGCAAGAGCGAGATCGAGGAGCTGGCGCAGCTGGTCGTCGATGAGCTGCACGAAACGTTCGCGTTCTACCTCGCCGCGATTCAACGTCTCGATCGGGACGGCGTCCTGCGGCTGGTGGCCGGACGCGGTCCGCTGGCGGAGGTGATGACCGAGTTCCTGCTCACCGAGCAGCACGTCTCGGAGGGGGTCAACGGGAAGGTGGCCCGCTCCGGGCACCCGGTGCTCGTGAACGACACGCGCGAGGATCGCGACTACATCGTGCGCGACCCGAAGACAGACCCCCGCTCGGAGCTGGCCGTGCCGGTGCTCGTCGACGGATCGGTGTGGGGCGTGCTCAACATCGAGGCCACCGAGCCCGAAGCGCTCGCGGAAAGCGACACGGTGCTCGTCGAGGCGATCGCGACGAGCTTTGGCGCGGCCGTCCATCGCGCCCGTCTGGTGGCCGATCTGGAGGGCGCGTTCACGACCGCGCTGGCGGCGCTGACGAGCACCGTCGAGGCCAAGGACGACTACACGGCCTGTCACGGCGAGGACGTGGCGATGCTCTCCGCGCGGGTCGCGCTGCGCCTGTCGCTGTCGAGCACCGAGGCGCGCGACGTGCGCTACGCGGCGATGCTGCACGACCTCGGCAAGGTCGCCGTCCCCAGCGAGATCCTGTCGAAGCCGGGGCCGCTGACCGACGAGGAGTGGGTGACGATGCGCAGCCACGCCGCGATCGGCGGCGAGCTCGTCGCGCGCATCGCCGCGTTCGCGCACCTCGCCCCAGCGGTGCGTGCCAGCCACGAGCGCTGGGACGGAGGCGGCTATCCCGACGGCCTCGCCGGCGAGCAGATCCCGCTCGCCGCGCGCATCATCGCCGCGTGCGACACCTTCGACGCGATCGTCACCGACCGTCCCTACCGCGCCGCGCGCTCACCGCGCGAGGCCTGTGAGGAGCTGCGTCGCGTCGCCGGAGCCCAGCTCGACACCGCCGTTGTCGACGCACTCGTCGACGAGCTCGCCGGGGACTGAGCCTGCGCTCACGTCGAGCCGACACGGTTGTACTCCTCGGCCGCCTCGCGCAGGCCGACGCCGCGCCCGGGGTGCAGGCTCGCAGTGACGTGGCGCCAGTAGCGGCGTGGATCGTGCGTGGGCATCGCCAGCGCCGCGAGCGCGCGCAGCGCATAGCTCCACGCGGTCAGCCAGCGCACCGCCCGCGCCGCAGACGCGGAGTGGTGCTTGCGCATGTACAGGTCGCGGTTGCGCGCCATTTCCACGATGCGCCGCTCGGACGCGGCGCTCGTGGACAGCTGCTCGTGGTGAATCGCGCGCGCCCCCGGCACGTACAGCGAGCGCCAGCCCGCGTCGCGCAGCCTGCGCGCGAAGTCCACCTCGTCGGAGTAGACGAAGAAGTCCGAGTCGAGGTAGTCGACCTGCGCGGCGGCCTCGCGCCGGACGAGCAGCGCCGCCGACTGGCACCAGTCGACCTCACGCGTCTGTGAGCCGCGGCTCTGCACCGTCAACCACCGATGCAGCATCAGCGCGCCGGCGAGCGCGCCTGTGACGGAGGGGAAGCGCCAGGCGCACGCCTGTGGCGTGCCGTCCGGGCGCAGCAGCTGCGCGCCCGCGCACGCGGCGTCCGGATGCTCCTCGAGCGCCCGCCGCAACTGCAGCGTCGCGCCCGCCTGCAGCTCGGAGTCCTCGTTGAGCAGCAGCGCATAGCGTCCACGCGCACGGCGCAACAGCTCGGAGTCGTTCAGCGCCTTGCCGCGACGGTCCGGCAGGGCGATCGTCTCGTCCACCGTCGGGTGCTCGCGCGCGGCATCCGCGGAGCCGTCGCGTGAGCCGTTGTCGAGCACCAGCACCTCGGTCGCGAACGGGGCGCTCGCTCGCTCGCGCGCGATCGCGTCGAGGCCGCGGAGGAGCAGCTCCCGCTGGGAGGTGTTGACCACGCAGTAGCTCAGCTCGATCTCGGGGGCCGTCAGCGCCGCTAAATGTACGCCACCGCGTTCGGTGTGCCGCCGCGCATACCCTCTAGCGCATGCAAGCCCTGGAGAAACTGCTCGGCCGCATGGCCGAGCTCGCGGATCTCAGTGCCATAGGCATGTTGAGCGAGTGGGACCAGATGGTGATGATGCCCGCCGACGGCGCCCCGGCACGGGCGCTGCAGCTCGGGACGCTCGCCCGGCTGACCCACGAGCGCGCGAGCGCCGGCGAGATCGGCGAGTGGCTCGCGGAGATCGAGCGGGGCGAGCGCGCGCAGCTCGGCGAGATCGACCGCGACGTCGTGCGCGTCGCGCGGCGCGACTGGGAGCGGGCGCGGCGCGTCCCGGACGAGCTCGCCGTCGAGCGGGCGCGCGCGAGCGCCGACGGCCAGGAGCGCTGGCAAGAGGCTCGCGCGCACGACGATTTCAGCGCGTTCGCGCCCGCGCTGGAACGAAACGTGGAGCTGGCGCGCGCCTACGGCGAATGCGTGGCCGAGGAGGGCGAGAGCCGCTACGAGGGGCTGCTCGGCGACTACGACTTCGGACTGCGCACGGACGAGCTGCGGCGCGTGTTCGGCGCGCTCGCGCAGGAGCTGCCGCCGCTCGCGGCGCAGGCGCGCCTACGCTCGCCGCGCCGCTCGCTGTCCGTGCCCGTCGACGCGCAGCAGGCGGCGGTCGCGGGCACGCTGCGCCGGCTCGGCGTGGACCCGGCGAGCTGGCGCGTGGACGTCTCCGCGCACCCGTTCACCGCGTGGGTCGGTCGTGAGGACTCACGCCTGACGACGCGCTACAGCGACGGCGAGGTCGAGTCGCTGCTGAGCTCGCTGCACGAGTACGGTCACGCGCTGTACGAGCGTCAGATCGACCCGGCGCTGGACCGCACCAACCTCGGTACCGGGACGTCGATGTCCATCCACGAGTCCCAGAGCAAGCTGTGGGAGAACCACGTCGCACGCAGCCCCGCGTTCGCGGAGGTGCTCGCGGCGGAGCTGGGGGCGGGCGGCTTCGCGGTGGAGGCGACCGCGCTGCACGAGGCGCTCACGGGTGTCGAACCGTCGGCCGTGCGCGTATCGGCCGATCCGCTCACCTACCCGCTGCACATCGTCGTGCGCTTCGAGCTCGAGCTCGCGTTGATCGACGGCGGGCTGGCCGTCGCCGACGTGCCCGACGCGTGGAACGAGCAGATGCGCCGCCTGCTCGGCGTGGAGGTGCCCTCCGACGCGCTCGGCTGCCTGCAGGACGTGCACTGGGGAGCCGGCGCGTTCGGCTACTTCCCGAGCTACGCGCTCGGCTGCCTGATCGCCGCCCAGCTGTGGGAGACGCTCCAGGACGACCTCGGCTCGCGCGCCGAGGAGCTGCGCCAGGGAGACGTCGGCGCGATCCAGCGCTGGCTTGCCGAGCGCGTGCATCGTCACGGCCGTCGGCTCGACACGCTCCCGCTGCTCGAGCACGCCACCGGACGAGCCCTCGAAATCGAGCCGTTCCTGCGTTACGTCGCGCCGCTCGCCGAGGGTTGACCGCACGGATTCTCCTGTTCAGCAAAGCTCAAGCATCCCGCGGGGGAGGCCGATCTAGCCTGCATGCGCGCCCGCGACCAGATTGCGCTGCAGGCACAGCTGCTCGACGAGGTCGATGCGGCGGTGGTGCTCGTAGACCGGTCGGGCGGGGAGGGCGTCGTGCGCTTCTGGAGCGCCGGCGCGCAACGGCTGTACGGCTATACCGCCGAGGAGGCCGTCGGCCGCCAGCTACGTGATCTCGTGATGGCCGAGAGCGGCCGCGCGGTGGCGTCGGCGCATCGCGCCGCGGTCCGTGCCGGCGAGACGATCGAGGCTGAGACCGAGGCGCGGGACAAGCACGGGCGGGTCTTCCCGGTCTACGTGCGCATCCGTCCCGTGCCGCCCGCTGTCGGGCTTGGACCGGGGTTGGTGGTCGCCGTCTCAGTCGACATCGCCGCGCGCCGCGAGGCCGAAGCGGCGGCCAGGCGTCACGTGGAGGGACAGCAGGAGATCGTCGAGCTCGGGCGGGTCGCGCTCAGGGATGGGTGCACGCAGGCGCTCCTCGAGCAGGCGGTCGGCGCTGCAGCGCGCGTCCTTTCCGGCGACTCCGCCGCGCTGCTGGAGCACGTTCCCAACTCCGAGGAGCTGATCGTCACGGCCGCCGTAGGCTGGGCGTCGGACACGGTCGGCAAGCGGATGCCGAGCGAAACTCCCTCGGTGCTGGAAAAGGTCCTCGGCGCGGACGGCCTGGCGGTAGTCGATGACTGGGAGACAGAGCAGCGGTTCCCGCAGTCGCCGATGCTGGCGGAGCGAGGCGTTCGCAGCACGGTCGCGGTGTTGGTCGGCGATCGCGACGCGCCGCTCGGGGTGCTGTCAGTCCACTACACGCAGCCCGGCGCCGCCGCACAGGACTGCGCGCCGTTTCTGGATGCGCTCGCGAACGTGCTCGCCGACGCGATGCACAGCCGTGACGTCCAGGAGCGGATGCGCCACCTGGCGTTGCACGACGAGCTGACCGATCTTCCCAACCGCACGCTGTTCCTCGACCGCGTCGCCCATGCGCTGCTGCGGGCCGACCGCGACCCGCGATCCTCGGCGGTCTTCATCGTCGACCTCGACCATTTCAAGCTGGTCAACGACGGTCTCGGCCATGAAGCCGGCGACGAGCTGCTGCGCAAGGTGGTCCCCCGTCTCGCCGGTGCAATCCGCCGGCAGGACACGCTCGCGCGACTCGGGGGGGACGAGTTCGCGGTGCTGTGCGAGCAGATTCCCTCCGAGGACGCCGCCACCCGCATCGCCGGCAAGATGGCCAGCGCGCTCGAGGAGCCGATCGGGCTCGGCGGCGACGAGCACGTCATCAGCGCGAGCATCGGCATCGCCCTCAGCAGCCCCGGCTCCTGCGCCGCCGATCTGCTGCGTGACGCCGACGCGGCGATGTTCCAGGCAAAGCAAGCCGGTCGCGGCGGGTTCGAGGTCTTCGATCGCGAGATGCACGAGCGCGTGCTCGGCCGGGTCCGCACCGAGTCGGCGCTGCGCACGGCGCTCGCCGGCGAGGAGATCCACCTCCACTATCAGCCACTGATCTCCCTGCACGACGGCGAGATCGTCGGCGCCGAGGCGCTCGCCCGCTGGCGGCACGCCGAATGGGGCCCCGTGTCACCCGCCGAGTTCATCGCGGTCGCCGAGGAGAGCGGACTGATCCACTCACTCGGCGCGCAGATGCTGCGCCGCGCGGGGCGGGAGTGCGTCGGCTGGCAGGGGCATCCGCGCTTCGCGGGCGTCGCCGTCAACGTCTCCACCAGGCAGCTGCTGCACCCGGACGAGGTCGCACGCGTCGTACGCGAGGTGCTCGCGGCCGAGGGCCTGCAGCCGGACTTCCTCACGATCGAGATCACGGAGAGCGTGCTGATCGAGCAGCTCGAGGCGGCGCGCAACGCGCTCGAGGCGCTCAGCGGTCTCGGCGTGCGACTGTCGCTCGATGACTTCGGCACCGGCTACAGCTCGCTCAGCTACCTGGCGAACCTGAACTTCCAGAGCGTCAAGATCGATCGCATGCTGATCGAGAAGATCGTCAGCTCGCCGAAGGCCGAGGCGCTCGCCGCGGCGATCGTCCGCATGGGCCACGCGCTCGGCCAGCAGGTGATCGCGGAGGGTGTCGAGACCCTGGAGCAGGCCACCCGACTGCGCGAGCTCGACTGCGACATCGCCCAGGGGTTCTACTTCGCGATGCCGGTGGCGCCCGAGGCGTTCACGGCGCTGCTCCAGGGCGGCCCACCGAGCTGGGCCCACCTGTTCGTCGAGCCCGCCCAGCCGGTGCGAGGCGCAAGTCGTTCCGGGGGCATACCCTCCAGCGTGTGACAGTCCCGAAGTCGCTCGAGCACACGGGCGCAGCCCGCTGCGCGCCGGCTCTCCCCGTTGGGCGCTGATCCGTGCGCGTCCACATCGTCGACCCGTCGGCCTACACGCCGCCGTACGACCACGCGCTGTGCCGCGCGCTCGCCGCCGCCGGCGCGGACGTCGAGCTCTACACCAGCCACTTCGCCCACGGGCCGGTCGCGCCGCCGCAGGGCTACCGCCGCCGCGAGCTGTTCTACCCGCTGGCGGCACGCGTCGGCTCCCCGCGCGCACGCCGCGCGGTGAAGCTCGCCGAGCACGTGCCCGACATGTTGCGATACCGGCGCGCCGCGCTCTCGGCCGACGTCGTGCACTTCCAGTGGCTCGCCGTGCAGCACGTCGACGGCCGCCTGCTGCCTGCGGCGCGCCGCTCTGCCGGCGGGCGATCCGGGACCGCCGCTCGTCCGCTCGTGCTCACCGCACACGACATCCTGCCGCGGGAGGCGCGGCGGGGCCGGCGCGCGGCGCAGCGGCGGCTGTATGACCGCTTCGACGCGATCGTCGTGCACTCCGAGCACGGCCGGCAGCGCCTGACCGGCGAGCTGGGCGTCGAGGCAGAGCGCGTGCACGTGATCCCGCACGGCGTGCTCGAGCACCTCGCCGGCGCCGGCGCCGGACTCCGGGAGCACGCGGCGGAGCGGCCCCCGTTCGCGACGGAGCTCCCCGTCGTCCTGTGCTTCGGGCTGATGCGCCCGTACAAGGGCATCGACCTGCTGCTCGAGGCGTGGCGTGGCATCGACGACGCCGAGCTGTGGATCGCGGGCATGCCGCGTATGGACATCTCCGCGCTGCGCGCCGGCGCGCCGCCGGGCGTGCACTTCGTGGCGCGCTTCATCGGCGACGACGAGCTGCCCGCGTACTTCCGCCGCGCCGACCTCGTCGTGCTGCCCTACCGCGAGATCGACCAGTCGGGCGTGCTGTTCACGGCGCTCGCGTTCGGCAAGCCGCTGCTGTTGAGCGACGTCGGCGGCTTTCCCGAGATCGCCGCCACCGGCGCCGCGCGCAGCTTCCCCGCCGGCGACGCCGGCGCGCTGCACGACAGCCTGCGGGAGCTGATCGGCGACGAGCCCGCCCGCGCCGCGCTTGCCGCCCGCGCCACGCAGCTCGCGGCCGGCGAGTACTCGTGGCGCGCGATCGCCGAGCGCACGCTCGCGCTGTATGAGTCCCTGTCGCCCGCTGGACCCAGCCGATGAGGACGGCGCTGGAGATCGTCTTCTGGGTGTCAGCGGCGCTGATCGTGTGGACGCAGCTCGGCTACGCGGCGGCGCTGGCGATCCTTGCCCGTGTGCTTCCCGGTGCGTCGGCGGGGGGACGCGAACGCACGCGGCGGCGGAGCGGCAGATTGGAAGCCCGCCCGCCCGGAGCCTCTAGAACGCCGTCCTCCTCGTCTTCGGTGCCGGAGCTCTCACTGATCGTCGCCGCCCACGACGAGGCGTCGGTGATCGCGGCGAAGGTCGGCAACGCGCTGGCGCTCGACTATCCCCGCGAGCGCCTCGAGCTGATCGTCGCGTGCGACGGCTGCGCCGACGACACGGCGGCGCTGGCACGGCAGGCGGGAGCGGACGTCGTGCTCGAGCTGCCGCGCGGCGGCAAGATCCGCGCGCAGGATGCAGCGGTGCGGGGGGCACGAGGCGAGATCGTCGCCTTCTCCGACGCGAACGCGCTGTGGGAGCCCGACGCCGCGCGGGTGCTGGTGAGCGCGTTCGAGGACCCGCGCGTCGGCTACGCATGCGGCCAGGTGCGCTTCGTGCGGGGCGCGAATGCGGACGGCGACGGCAGCGCGCCGAACCAGGAGGGCGTGTACTGGCGCTACGAGCTGGCGGTGCGCGCGCTCGAGTCGCGCCTGTCGTCGATCACCGCCGGTAACGGCGCGATCTACGCCACCCGTCGCGATTCCTACGTGGTCGTCGACCCGGTCATGGGCCACGACCTGTCGCTGCCGTTCAACACGGTCAAGCGCGGCCTGCGCGCGGTGTACGTGCCGGGCGCGCGGGCGAACGAGAAGATGGTGCCGTCGCTCGCCGGCGAGTTCGCGCGCAAGCGGCGCATGATGAGCCACACCTGGCCGATCGTCCTGCGCGGAGGCATGCTCTCGCCGCGCGGCTACCCGCCCGGCTACGCGCTGATGATCCTCTCGCACCGCCTGCTGCGCTATTCGACGGCCGCGCTGCACGCGCTGGCCTTGGCCGCCAACGTCGCGCTCGTGGCGCTCGGAGGGCCTGGCCAGACCCTCTACATCGTCACGCTCGCTCTGCAGCTCGCGCTGCTGCTCGGCGCCGCGCTCGCGGGCGTCGTACCTGTGCGGCCGCTGCTGATCGCCCGCTACTACGTGCTCACCACCGCCTCGCTCGCCGCGGGTCTGTGGGACTGGCTGCGGCACGGGACCGACGCGACTTGGGCCGCAGCCGAGGGTACGCGCTGACGACTGGGCCGGCCGTTGGACTTACGCGGCGACTGCGCGCTCAATGTAGACACCGGGCCCGGAGGGCTCGGGCGCTGGTTCGTCGTGCTCTCGCATGACGTCCAGGTGCCCCGTCAGCGCGGCGCGCATCTCTTCGACGCACCCATCAATCGTGTCGCCGGTCGCCACGCATCCAGGCACGTCAGGCGACCACGCCGAGTAGTTCGACGGCGGCCCGCCTTCAATCAGAATCAAATAACGGTCGACATCGGTCATCGCCTCAAGCCTGCCTGCCACATGATGCTCGCCTTCGTCTTGGGATGCAACTCATCGCGTAGATGTCCCGCTACCGTCACCGTCCCGCGCTTCTGGGGGTGCTGGAAGTGACGATGACTGCCCGTCTGGCGGACCTGCCGCCAGCCGTCGGCTTCGATCGGGATGATGATGGCACGTACCTTCACGGCGCCGACCTTAGGCCGGACTTGGGATGCTTTTCCCGTTCGCTGCCAGAATCTCCGCCGTGATCCGCCGCGCCATCGACGTCGTCGTGTCCGCGCTCGCGCTCGCAGTGAGCGCGCCGCTCCTCGCGGTCGCGGCCGTGGCCATCCGCCTGGAGTCCCCCGGCCCGGTGATCTACCGCCAGCGCCGCAGCGGCCTGCACGGTCGCGAGTTCGACGTACTGAAGCTGCGCACGATGGTGGACGGCGCGGAGCACATCGGCGCGGGGCTGGCGGTCAACGAGAACGACGCGCGCATCACGCGCGTGGGCGCGCTGCTGCGCCGCACGTCGCTGGATGAGCTGCCGAACCTGGTGAACGTGCTGCGCGGCGACATGTCGCTGGTCGGTCCGCGCCCGACGCTGCCGGTGCAGGTGGCGCAGTACTCAGAGCGCCAGCGCGGGCGCCTGGCGATCAAGCCCGGAATCACCGGCTGGGCGCAGGTCAACGGCCGCGCGTCGCTGCCGTGGTCGGAGCGCATCGAGCTCGACCTGTACTACGTCGAGCACCGCTCGCTGGCGCTCGACATGCGGATCCTGTGGCGCACGCTGGCGATGGTGCTGGGCGGCTCGGGCCTGTACAAGGGGCACGCGGGCGGCTGGGAGGGCGAGCTGTGAGCGCGCCTGCGCCGAACGCCGGCCGGCCGGCGATCCTGCTGACGGGCGCGGGCAAGCGCTACGACATCGTCTCGTGCTTCGCCGCCCTCACGAAGACGATCGTCGCCGACCCCTCGCCGCTGGCCCCCGCCCAGTATGCGGCGCACGTGCGCGTGGCGGTGCCCAGGATGGACGACCCCGAGTACGTCCCGGCGCTTGCGGGCCTGTGCGAGGAGCACGGCGTCGGCGCGGTGCTGCCGCTGACGGACCTGGATATAGAGATCCTGGCGCGCGCGCTGGAGGAGCAGCGGCTTCCTGCTCTGGTTCCGTCTGCCGCGGTCGCCCGCGCGACCTACGACAAGTACGAGGCGCACCTGCTGCTGGGGAGCCTGGGGCTGCCCTCGCCGCCGACGGTCCTGCCCGAGGACGACCTCGAGGCGCTCGACTACCCGGTGATGGTCAAGCCGCGCCGCGGCTCGGGCGCGCGCTCGATCCACCTCGCGCACGATGTCGCGCAGGCGCGCTTCTTCATCGACTACGTGCAGGACGCGGCCAGCGGCGCGCGCCCGAAGGGCCTGCCGGGGCCGGAGCCGGTGATGATCCAGCGCGCGATGGGCGGCGACGAGCTCTCGATCGACTGCCTCGGCGATCGCGACGGGCGCTGCGTGAACGCGATCCCGCGCACGATGCTCGAGTCGCGCGGCGGCGAGTCGATCAAGGGGCAGGTGATCCACGACGAGGAGCTGATCGAGCTGGGCCGGCGGGTGATGGAGGCGCTGCGCGTGCGCGGCCCGGCGACGATCCAGGTGTTCCGCGACCTGGACGTCGGGCTGGGCATCACCGACGTCAACACGCGCTTCGGCGGCGCCTTCCCCGCGCCGGTCTACGCCGCGCTCCCCGGCCGCAGCTATCCCGAGCTGATCGTGCGCATGGCGGCGGGCGAGCGCGTCGAGCCGCACGTCGGCGAGTTCCGCGCGGGCATGACCTTCACGCGCTACTACTGGCAGCTCGAGCTCGACGAGCAGCCGGCGCCGACGGGCCGCGAGATCGTGCCCGGCGGCCCGCGCCCGCCCGGCGCAGCGCGCGGCTGAGGCCGTAGGCGCGCTACTGGCGCTCGGGGTGGGGCTAGAATTGGCCGCGATGGCTACGTCGCTCGCCGACTCGCCGCCTGCCCCGCCGCCGAGTGGACAGGCGCCGCCGAACGGATCCAACGGGGCTCGGAACGAGCCACCTGCCGGTTCTGAGCCGGCTGCTCCCCCCGAGCGCACGTGCGCGAACTGCGCAGCGCCGATGGCCGCCGGCCAGGATTGGTGCCTGGCGTGCGGCGCCGGGGCGCCCGGCAGCCTCGGCACGCGCAGCTGGCGCTCGGCGACGACGATCGCCGGTGTCGTCGCCGTGCTGGTGCTGGGCGCCGCCGCGGCTGCCGTCGCAGCCATGACCAAAGGCCACGCGAAGGCACCCGTCGTGATCAGGACGGTCGCCCAGGCGCCCGCCCCGGCGACGCCCGCGCCGACGACACCGGGCGCCACTCCGACGACTCCGGGCGCGCTCGGCACGGTGCCGGGGGCGAAAGCGAAACTGCCGCCGGGCACCGTCAAACCGCCGAAGATCCCGCTCACGCAGGTGACGCCGAAAGCGTCAGAAAACCCCGCGACGACGCCTTCCACGGAAACCAAAGCGACCACGCCGACGAGCAGCACGCCGTCGGGCTCATCGCCGAGCGGCTCGGGCCCGAGCGGCGAAAAAACGAGCGGCGAAAAAACGAGCGAAGAATCACAGCAGTCGGCGATCCTGCTCGACACGAACGCCGCCTCCACCTACAACCCGTATGTCTACCCCGCCACCGGCTTCGGCGACCCGAGCCTCGCGATCGACGGCGACACCTCCACGGCGTGGACCGCCGCGGTCAACCCGAGCACCGCGCCGAAGATGGCCGAGGGCCTGCTGATCGACCTGAAGGGCAAGCAGAAGATCTCGGCGATCCAGATCGTGACCGCGACGCCGGGCATCCGCATCCAGGTGTACGGCGCCAACGTCGCCACCGCGCCCACGTCGATCACCGACCCCGCGTGGGTCAGGCTCAGTCCGCCCCGGACCGTCAAGAAGAGGCGTCTGCGCATGAGCCTGCGCGACTCGACGAAGGCGTTCAAGTTCGTCACCGTGTGGATCAGCCAGGCACCGCCGTCGGCCGTCGGCACCGCGGCGGCCCCGGGGCACGTCGACGTCAACGAAGTCGAACTGTTCCCGACGCGCTAGCGGCCGCTTTAGCGCGCAGCGCGTTTGACGGTGCGCGCCGCCGGTTTCGTCGTGCGCGCCGGTTTGGCGGACCGTCGCGGCTTGGCGGAGCGTTTCGCGCGTGTGCTCCAGACCTCGTCCAGGAACTTCGCGATCTCGCCGGTCAGCCGCTGGGGCTGCATCCGCAGCTCCACCAGCGAGTTGGCCTCGAGCAGGCGCGCGTTGGGCATCTCCTTGGCGAGCATGCCGGCGTCGGAGAACGGATGCACGGGGTCGCGCGGGTGCCCGAGCACGAGCGTCGGCGTGGTGAACGTCGCGCGCTCGCTGCGCGGCGGCGCGATGCGCCCGAAGAACAGGCCCTGCAGCAGCGCGCCGCCGGGCCCCGGTTCCTGGCGGACGAGGTCGAGCATCACGTTGCCGTAGTGCGGCAGCACGCTCCGCGGCACCGCGCGGGTGGCGCGCGCGAGGAGCTTCATCACGGGCTCGCCGAACGTCAGCGCGACGAGCAGCGGCGTGAACGTCAGCGCGCTCCACAAGAGGCCGTTGTCGAGCACCGGCATCTCGATCACGAGGCCGCGCAGGCGCTCGGGGCTGTGCGCGGCGACCTCGAGCGCGGCGTTCGCGCCGAGCGAGGTGCCCATCACGACGGCCTGCTCGATCTGCAGATGGTCCATCAGCGCGACCACCTGCTCGCCGTAGGTGGCCATCGAGTAGCGCCACATGTCGCGCGGGCGATCGGAGCGCCCGTGGCCGAGCAGGTCGAGCGTGATCACGCGGTTGCCGCGCGCGGCCAGCTCTTTGGCCAGGGGCCGGTGCATCTCTTGTGAGAGCAGCAGCCCATGCAGCAGGATCAGCGGGCGCGTGTTCGCGGGTGCGCTGCGTGCGGTCCTGCCGCGACCGCCGCCGGGCGTCACCTCCGCCGGGCCACCGCCGAACTCCGTGTAGGCGATGCGCTGCCCCTCGTAGCTGAAGAACGGCATGGTTGGGGACGATCATACCGCCATGCTGGCTGCCTGGCCAAAGCGCTAGCTTTGCCCAGAGCACTTTCATCGGCCCGCCACGTCAGGAGCAGAACATGGCCAAGCAGCCCCGCATCCTCGCCGGACAGACAGCCGCGATCACCGGCGCCGCGCGCGGCATCGGGCGCGCGAGCGCGACGGCGCTGCTGCGCCAGGGCATGCGCGTGGCGATCGGCGACGTGGACTTCGACGCAGCCTCTCGTGCGGCCGAGGAGCTCGGGGCCGGCGCGGTCGCACTCGAGCTCGACGTGACCGACCGCGACTCCTTCGTCGCGTTCCTCGACGGCGCCGAGGAACAGCTCGGGCCGTTGGATGTGCTGATCAACAACGCCGGCATCATGCAGGTCGGGAGCTTCCTCGACGAGGACGACGTGACCGCGCGGCGGATGATCGACATCAACCTGCACGGCGTGATCCTCGGCATGAAGCTCGCGCTCGAGCGAATGGTCGCGCGCGACCGTGGCCACGTGGTCAACATCTCCTCGCAGGCGGGCAAGTTCGGCGCGCCCGGCGGCGCCACGTACTCGGCGACCAAGCACGCCGTCGTCGGTCTCAGCGAGGCCGTCCGCGGCGAGCTGCGCCAGATGGGCGCGCACGTCGACGTCAGCTACGTGATGCCGTTCGTGGTCAACACCGAGCTCGGCTCCGGCCTCGGGTCGGCCCGCGGCATGAGCAGCCTCGAGCCGTCGGAAGTGGCCGACGCGATCGTCGAGGCGCTGCAGCTCGGGACCGTCGACGTGTGGGTGCCGAAGTCCGCCAAGCGGACGAGCGTGCTCGGGACGCTGCTGCCGCGGCCGCTCGCCGAGGGCATGGCTCGGGCGATGAAGGCCGACCGCGTCCTGACCGACACCGACGGGGGCCTGCGGCGCTCCTACGAACTGCGCGCCGCGCGTTCGGAGCCCGGCCTCGACCCGGCGCCGGAGCGGGCGCGCATCACGCAGTCAGCCGGCGACTAGCCAGTCGGCGATCAGCGTGCCGATCAGCGGCCCCTGATCCTCCTGCAGGAAGTGGCTCGCGTTCTCGATCGGCCGCGGCGCCTCGCGCCCGATCGCCTCGGCGAAGCGCTCGGCCACCGACAGCGGCAGCACCGGGTCGTCCGCGCCCCACAGCATCAGCGTCGGGCGGCGGTCCTCGCGCAGCGCAGCCTGCACGCGCTGCCCGGCCTCGGCGCCGGGCGCGTCGGGCGTGCGCGGGATCAGCAGCGGGAAGGCGCGCGCGCCGGCCTTCGAGCCGACGTTCGGATAGGGAGCGTCGTAGGCGGCGATGACCTCGTCGCCGGGGTCGGTGGTGCAGGCGCCGCGCACGAGGAAGCCGACGGGGAGGTCCTCGGTGCGCGCGACGAAGTCGCGAAACGCGATCCACGC
>Ga0208849_1001178_pt1 | contig 19338 bp, 17 predicted proteins | sample NGESurdeep072012_10_FD_184470 | JGI IMG/M metagenome (GOLD analysis project Ga0208849, IMG submission 184470) | Arctic peat soil microbial communities from Barrow, Alaska - NGEE Surface sample 53-3 deep-072012 (SPAdes) | ecosystem: Environmental > Terrestrial > Soil > Wetlands > Peat ... | reverse complement strand
AGACGATCGAAATCGCGCCCGGCGACGCGGTCTGCGTGCAGCGCGGAGCGATCCACGGGTTCGCCAACCACGCCAGTAGCGACGCGACGTTCCTGGCGATCGCGACCCCCGGCGTCTTCGGGCCCGCCTACTTCCACGAGATCGCCGAGACCATCCGACGTGTGGTCGAACTGCCGCCTGACGAGGCGCCTCCCGACTACGACCCCGACGAGATCACTGAGGCGCCGGAAGGGAGAGTCTTCACGCGGCTGCATCGCTACCGCGAGCGTAATCGCGCGCTGGTCGATCAGCGCAAACAGGGCGCGCTTCGGGCGTCGGGCAAGCTTGCGTGCGAGGCTTGCGGGTTCGACTTTGCCCAGACTTACGGGCCGCGTGGCCACGGCTACATCGAGGCCCATCACACAAAGCCAGTGAGCACTCTGGTTGAGAATGCTACGACCCGGCTCGAAGACCTAGCGCTGCTATGCGCCAACTGCCACCGCATGATCCACGCGGCGCAACCGTGGCTCGATCTGAGCGAGCTGAAGGCGATGCTCACAACCTAGCTCGCAAAATGGCCTTGTCCCAACGGGCCAAGGGGCGGGTCCTGGACGGCGGTGATACCTAACGGCTCGCGGGGCCGATCGACAAGACCGACGACGGTCGTTTTGACCGTGGCGTCCACCTGTTCAGCTTCGGCGATGAGCAACAGCCTCAAGCTGGTAGATGTCGTCCTCACGTCCGACCAGCCGGCCGACGGTCTTGACCCGCCGCCCGGTCGGCGTTCGCTCGATGTAAATGATGACATTGATCGCCTGGGTGATCGCCCGGTACGGAATCCGTTGCGTGACCTCGCCGATCAGGTCCTCCAATCGCGTCAGGCCCTCCGCCGCGCTGTTGGCGTGAATGGTGGCCAGGCCGCCCGGATGCCCGGTGTTCCAGGCCTTCAAGAGATCCAGCGCCGAGCCGTCGCGCACCTCGCCAATGATGATGCGATCGGGGCGAAGCCGCAGCGTGTCACGAACAAGATCGGTCATGGTCACCGGCGGTTCGGTCCGCTTGGTGAGCATCTGAATCTGGTCGGCGGCCGAACACTGCAGCTCGGCCGTGTCCTCTATGATGATGACGCGGTCCCGGGCGAAGGCCGGTTCGGCGAGGATCGCATTGGCGAGCGTTGTCTTGCCCGATCCCGTGCCGCCGACGATCAGGATGTTCTGATGGTTCGCGGCCGCCGCGCGGATCACCTCTGCCTGGGCATCGGCCATGATCCCCTGCTCCACATATTCGCGCAGCGTGAACACCACCTCCGGACGCTTGCGGATCGCGAAGGCCGGGCTGCTCACGACCGGCATGAAGGCGCCCTGGAAGCGTTCTCCGGTCTCCGGCAGCGTGGCGCTGATCCGAGGCGAGTCCCGGGTGACCACTTCGCCGGCGTGATCGGCCAGGAGACGGAGGATCCGGTCGGCGTCCGCCGCAGCAAGAAGTTGGCCAGTCCACGACCTCCCCTCCCCTATTCTGTCGACCCAGATCTTGCCGTCCGGGTTGACCATCACCTCGACCACCAGGCGGTCGGCCAGCGCGCCAGCGATGACGGGGCCCATGGCCTGACGCAGGGCGGCAACCTTGCGGTCACTGACGACGGGGTGATGGTGCGGCATGGCGGCTCCAGACGTTCGGGCTGTGGGGGGCGACGCGGCCGCCCGGCGTCAGTTCAGGCTCAAGTCGTCGTCGTGGTCGTGGCGCAGGGCTCCCACCGGCTGCAGATCGAGGTACTCGCCTGGATCGAGATGGCCAGACGGCGGCAGATCCTCCGCCGCGGCCCCAGAGGCGGCGTCAGGGCCGCAGCGCGGGGGTCTGGGTGGCGAGACACCGGCGTAGCCCTCGGGGGGCTCCTGCACGGCCCGCACACCCTTCCAATCGATATGCGCCTTGCCCGGCAGGTCCGCGGCGCCCGGGCGCTGCTCGTAGACCGCTGGCACGCCGTGGAAATAGTCGCCGGCGCGCGCCTTGAAGAACGGCTCCTCGTAATAGCGAATCTTATCGGCAAGAATCGGCTTGGTGTTGTTGACGAACAGGAACTGCTTCCTGTCGTCGAGACCGCGAACGTCCTCCTCGGAGAGGATGTAGCGCTGCTGCTCCGACTGCGAGGTCGAGCGGTGCGCCCGCCCGAAGATGGTCCGCGGATCGCTGTAGCTGTCCCGCATCTCCAGTGCCTTGCCGGCGCGGCGGGTGACCTTCTCGATACTGGTCGGCTCCGAGGTCGCGAAGGTGGCCGTGATGTGCATGTTGTCGAAGAGGGGCGTCTTGTCCCCGTACTTCGAAAAGACGTCGTTGAAGCTCTGGCAGATCAGGTGGGCGGTGATGCCGTAGCCGGCCATTTCGCCCATGGCGTTTTCGAGGAACGGAAGGCTCCCGAGCTTCGGAAACTCGTCCAGCAACAGCAGCAGCCGGTGCTTCTTGGGCCGGCGACGGCTGTCGTGGTGCTCGCTTTCCATCAGGCTATTGATGGTCTGGCGGGTGAACACCCGGACCAGGAAGGCCAGCCGGTCGGCATGGGCCTGAGGCGTGATGATGTAAAACGACACCGGCGAGTCCGAGCACACCAGGTCGCCGATCGAGAAGTCCGACCAGCTGGTGGCATATTCGACGAGGGGATCGGCCCACAACGACAGCGATGCGCGGCAGGTCGCCAGGACGTTCGATTTCACGCGCTCGTCCATGGTCGACAGCGCCGTGGCGCCGAGCAGGACCTCGGGATGGATTTCCGGGATCGGCGCCCCCTCCCCGTCCCGCGCCAACCCGTCCGCGGCGTGATAGTCAGGGCGGTTGCGATGCTGGGTGTGCATCATGGCGTGAAGGGTCGGCTCGATGTTGATCAACAGCCGGCGGACCTGGGCCAGGTTTTTCTTCTCGTCGGCTTCGCCGTAGAGGACATGCAGGATTATGGCAGTGAAGAAGTCCGTCGCGCTCTGGTCCCAGAAGTTGAGGTCGCCGGCCTTGCGGCCCAACGGATCGACCAGGATCCCCACGACGTTCTGGATGTCGGCGATCTCCATCGGCCCTTTGCGGACCTCGAAGAGCGGGTTCCAGCGCACCGTGTTGGGGTCGGTCGGCGAGAAATAGAAGACGTGGCTGAACCGCTTCCGATGATCCGCGGTGATGTGCCAAAGCTCGCCCTTGCGGTCATAGACGAAGGCGCTGTGTGGCCAGGCGATCAGCGTCGGTACGACGTGGCCAACGCCCTTCCCGCTCCGTGAGGCGCCCACGATAATCGCGTGTTCGATACCCGAATATGTGAGGTATCTCCCCGCGAAACGGCCCAGCACCCGGCCGCTGATCTCGCGGCTTGGCTCCACGAGCTTTGCCCTCTGGACATCCGCCAGGTCGGCCCAGGCATCCTGGCCGAACTTGCGCGGCTGACGCTGCGCGCCGCGCGTCAATCCGATCGCCATCATCGCCGGCAACAGAGCGACGGCGAGGGCGATCATGGCGGCCAGATCGAAGGTCTGCTGGTAGCTACGGGCGAAACGGACATACCAGCCGACAAAGGCCCAAGGTGCGTAGATCCGCGTCGCGCCAACGTCGAAGATTCCGCGCCCGAAAGCCTGCGGATAGTGGAAGACGGACGCGACTTGCTGGGTGGCGATCGCCAGCGCCAACATGACCGACACCCCGGCCAGCGGCAGCACGATCGACCCTCTTTTCGCCGACGTCATGGGCACGATCCTTCCTTACAAACCGGGGATGAAACCTCGGCCGATGACTCGGCCAAGGCTTCGGTTCAGGCGCTCAACCGCCTGTTGTCGCGCCGGCAGAGGGAACCGCTGCAGCGCCTCGCGAGCTGGAAGGCCGACGTCACGGATGAAGCGAGTCGCGTCGGGAGATTTGGTAGGCACGCGCAACGTACCCTGGCCAAGTTCCTGGGCGACTCGCAGGTCGTTGAAGGTCCTCGTCGCCGTAGCGATCCGCTTGTCGGCCCGTTTGATTTTTCGCTCCAGCGTCCGCCTCTGACGCGCCACGTCGGCGGCCTGCTCAAGGCCCGGCTGGCGGCGCGCCGCGACGAACGCCCGACCTTGCGGCGAGCGTGACCATTCTTGCCGAACCCGCAGCCCAATCTCGGCCCGTCGCAACTCGGCGCGCGCCCTGGCGATCGCATTGAGCTCCGCGTGTTTGGCCCAGATCATACGCGCTGGATTTCGCACCCATTGAACCAGCTGCAGCCGTTTCGAGCGGATCGTCTTCACCCTACCCTCCGTCCTGGCCAGGCGAGCCTTCGCCAGGGCGCGGGCACGCGCCGCATCGGCCGTCAGCTGCCGCTCGATCTGCAGTGCCGTCGCGATTTTCGGCGCGGCCAGGGCCGCGCGCTCCGCCGCCCAGCCGTCACGCTCGGCGACCATGCGATCGCGCACTTTCCCGGCTTCGGCGACCAGCTTGGGAAGCGGCACGGAAATCGTCGGCGCCGCCGCCGCGATCCGGTCGGCCGTCTCTTGAAAGTCGAGCCGGATCTCGCGCGCCTTGGTGTTGCGCGCCCTGACATCGCGATTCTGTGCGCCTCGTTCAGAAGCGATGTTCTTCCGCTCCAGAGCAGTTGCACTTGGCCCAAGGTGGACCGTCGGTGCGCGGTCGACGCCGCGTTCGGAGAGGCTGAGGTGAGAGACCTGCGGGGCGTCCGGCCCCAGGTGCCGTCGAAGATGTTCGTTCTGAATCGTGGCCCAGCCAGCACGCCATTCGCGGACCATTTTTGGGCTCCACCACTCGGGAGGTTTCCGACCGAATCCCGTCGGCCCCACCGCGCGCGTCGTGACCAGGATGTGGGCGTGGAAATTGCGGTCATCGCCGTGCTTGCCGGGCCTGTGCATCGCCACATCGGCGATCATTCCGCGAGCGACAACGTGCTCCGACACGAACTCTCGGACCAGATCCTGACGCTGCTTGAAGTCGAGTTCATGGGGCAGTGAGAGCAGCAACTCCCTCGCGGGGACGGCGTCCCTTCGCCGCTCCTCCATCTCGACCGCGTTCCACAATGTTTGACGATCCACGTAGGCGGCCGGCGCATCCGCCGGCGTCACGATCGCAGCAAATTCGATGTCGTCCTTGGCCGCGAAATCGAACTCCATCGCCAGGCGATCATCGACCAGCCGCGCCCCTGACCGGTAGGCGGCGGCGGCAACGGCGGAACGGCCGGCGGCGCGCTGGATGGTCTGAACGGCCAAACGATACTGAGCCACGCTACTCCCTCCTTGACCGCCGGGCGGTCGGATCGCTAAGGGCCCCGGCCCTTGGCTCACACCCCCGGCCGGCGCGAGGCCGATCAGGGGTTTGAGGGTGTCGGGCGGAGCCTGACCGCGGGGGTCGATGGGCGTAGCCCACGCGATCCGTAACTGCGCCATTGTCCACAATTGACCTGACCGCCCTACGATGGCCCAAGTTGGCGCATCTTGGTGGTAAACGCACATCATGTTCCTTTTTAGCAGATTGAGCCCTTCACAGCCCGATGCCCGAAAAACGCCAGCGCAACGATCGGCGCTCGAAGTACCGCCCTCGATCGGAGGCGCATAAAAAGCGGCGCCGGGAGCTTTGGGAGGCTCGTGCCCAAGACCGGGGGCTCACATCTCGGCTCTCCGAGGAAAAGGCGCTGAAGGTCCGTCTGGACGAGTTGGAGAGCGCCTTGCTGGACGCCGGCAGGAGCGGCGTTCACAGCAGACGCCATACCCTCCCGCTCGAGCAGATCAAGGACGACGACCAGCGATTCCACGTCTTGAAGGCTCGCGTTGAACGCCTCGAAGCCCTCTGGTCGATCAACCAGCGCAAACGCCAAACGCGCGGCAAGATCATCATCGGTGGGGCGCTGCTTGCCGAGGCCGCCGATCAGATGACCGAGGGCGAGTCTGGGCTCCTGCAGCGTCTCGTCGATATCGTTGATCGGCGTGTCGAACGGGTTCGCGACCGCCTCACTGTGCGCGAGTTGCTGGGCGATGTGCCCCTGCCTCTGCGACAAGGTGGCGGGGTCGAAGAGGGGGTCGACGAGGCGCTTGCGGCGACCGGCGAGGGCCTGCCGGATTTCGACGCCATGGCGCTGGCGTCGGCGATGGCCGATGACCCCGACGACGCGCTCCTTCCCAGCGATATTGACGCCGACTACGCGGATCTCGATGTCTCCTGGGGCGCCACCGGCTAACGCCCTTCGCCGCTCGTTCGACCGTCTGAGCGCACGAAGATCGCCCGTGCTGGATCGATGGGCGAGCCGTCGTCCCCACCCGGCGACGTGGTCAATGCCACCGTCGTCTGAGGCTCCTCGGCCGGCCTATCCGGGGCGGCCGCGGCCGGCGGAAACGCCCGGTTCTCGCCGACGAAGATGCCCCCTCCCGCCGCCATGAGAACGACATCCGAGGCGACGCGACCACGCCCGTGCGGTGTGTCGGCCGCCGAGCGGCGGTCCCCTCCCCTCCCCGCTTGCACGTAGAAGCTATGGGCGCCGATCACCGCCGACGGCGTCGCCCCGCCGAAGTTCACGAGGCTGGCCGCCACCTGGCCATTGGCCGCGCGAACCGCGACGATCCTGGGGTTCTGGAAATACTGCGCGCCGTTGGTCAGATCCGGCAGCCGGCCATCGAGCGCCAGATTGATGATGGTGTCGATGCGGGCGCGCTGGGCGTCCGAGACCGCGCGTAGATTTCGCCAGGTTCCGCCGGCGCGCAGGACGGGCTCGAACTGGTGCGGCGCATTCAAGACGCTGTCGACGCTCGCACCCCATCGCCCGCCTTGGAGCCGGTTCAGGATCGTATAGACGACCGCGGCCAGGCCGCTGTCGCCCTGGTTGGCGGCCTCTGCATAAGCGACGCGGGCAATACCGTCTCGAGCATCGCCAATGTCGATCGTGCTGGCCAGCGACGCCGCCCCGATCGCCGGCCGCTGGGCCGCTTGGGCCGCGGCGGGCGCCGCGATCGCGGAGGGACAGTTGACGCCCTCGGGCAACGCCTGGGGCGTCGCCCCATGGGCAAGCAAGGAGCAAAGGCCCGCGAGGGCGGCGGCTTCCATCAGGCGTCCCCGTGTTGGTTGGAGGAGGTCATCAAGGGTTCGAAGACGCCCACGATCTCGCCGATCTTCACCGGGCCGTAGTAGCGGCTGTCGAAGCTGTTCGGGATGCGGCTCGAGAAGACGAAGAACTCGCCCTTCCCGAGCGCTCGGCAGCCCCGCCATTGAGGCAGCGACCCGCCGCGAGGGTCATCGGCAAGCACCGGCGCGCGCCAGCGCCCGTTGATCGAAAGAGCGCCCTCCCGTGTGCAAACGACATCGCCCTCCCCTGCCGCGATCTGCTTCAGGATCGGAACCCGATGGAGATAGCCCATGCGATCATCGGCGTATGGGAACGCCGCAGCCGGCGCGTGAAAGGCGATGATCCTGCCCGTCGCCGGCGCCGCTGCGGTGCGAATGTAGAGGCCGGTCGGCTCGCTGGCGGAACGGTTCCAGAGGACCGACGGCTGCGGAACAAAGCCGGCGAGCGCCGCGGCGGCGACGCATGGCAGGACCCCCCAGGCGAGAATCGCTGGGGTCAAACGCCGGCGTGTCTGCTGCAATCTCATTCCCGTGGTCCCCCAAAAAAGCGCCTGATCCGAGCCGAAGGCTCGTCTGCGCCGGGGGCCAGATTGGGGCTCATGCCCGGCGTTTGTGGGCTAACGCGCAGCCCTTCAGTTGTCGGGGTATCAGTGACCGGGCCGGGCGGCGCGGTCACTGATACCCCGACAATCTACGAAGTTGCCAATTGGCAACTCAGGCCTAGGGACGCAGGCGATCCAATTCGCGCTCGAAGGCAAGGCGGAAGTCCTCGTTACTGGCCTTGGCGTCGAGCGCCAGTTCCAGCACGACCTTCTTCGGGCCCTTCTGAGCCAGGGTGAACAGCACCGCGCCCGCCTCGTTGGTGATGACCAAGCCGACGGCGCGAGGCTCGCCGGCGTTCGCGGGCTGGCCACTGGCCGCGCGCTTGAGCGCCAGGATGACCTTGGGCGCCTCGAGAGCCCCCTCCCCCGTCTCACGAGCCGCCGCCTGCAGCGCAGCGATCCGCTTGGCTTCGGCCATGACGCGCGGCCGCGTGGCGGCGACGGTCAGCAAGGGCTTGATCTCGCGTGCGTGGTTCTCGCGAAGCTGACGCACATCTCCGAACGCTTCGATGATGTCGGTTGGCAGCTTGGCCAGATCGAGGAACCGCGACAGCCAGGTCTTCGAGACCTCCAGCCGCTCGGCCATCCGCTGGGCGACGCCTCCGTAATAGGTCTCCACGGCGTTGCGGTAATCCAACGCCCGCTCGTAGTCGCAGATGTCCTTGCGCGAGCGGTTCTCGACGTCGGCCAGGCGGAACGCCGCCTCATCCGAAAGATCGCGCTCCTCGATCAGGAAGCGGATGTCGCGATGCTCGACATTGCGCAGATGAGTCACCGACCAGTGCCGCCGCGCCCCGCAGATGACCTCGTAGTCGAAGGCTGCATCGTTCTCGACCCGACGAACAATCGCCGGAAACTCCTGTTCACCCTGTGCCCGCAGGCTTTCCAGAAGATCAGCGCAGGCCGTCTCGCTCAGGAGGTCGTAGCGGCGGTTGTGCCGCGCCCATATCCGGCAGCGCTCGGGATCCACCAGCTTGAGGGTCTTTTCCTTCACATCGCCCGCAGTCACGCGGGCAAGGCCGGTCATTCGACTTGTCAGGCGCTCGGGCGCGCTCGTCTCGCGCGCCGGCGTAGGCGTCGGGGTTTCGGTGACCGGCACGTCGGCCATCAGGCCCGCCAGGATCGATCGGTTCTTGCCCGTGGTGGATGCCATGACCGCCCTCCCCTACCCCAATCCCTGCCGCCGCAGCTCGGGCCGATGGCTCGGCCAGGCCTTGCGGATTAGAAGCTCGATTTCGCCGTTGAGACGATCGAGATTGTTGCGGCAGCGCTCATGGGTCTTGGTCGCCGCCCCAACGATCTCGTAGACCGTGCGAAGCTGAACATTGGCGTTGTCGATCTCGGCCGAATCGAGAAGCGACGCCGTCAGCAAGTCCGCGCCAAACACCGCCGCCATCATCTCCCGGATTTGGATGTGGGCGCTCTTACCCTCATCGACCTTGGTCGCGACCACACGCAGAAAATGGTAGCCGCGGGCGCCAAGGCCATGGTCTTCCAGCACTTCGAGCGTCTCGACGATCATCCGCAGAAAGTGGGCCGTTGACGCGAAGTCGACGGTCGACGGCGGTGTCGGGATGAGGAGCGCATTGGCCGCTCTGAGTACGGCCAGGGAAATCATGCCCAGCGCCGGCGGCGGGTCGAGGAGGACCACGTCGTAGTCCTGGGCGAGATTTTCGACGCCGCGCCGCAGCCGGTCGAGAGCGGCGGCATTGCCGCGAAGCCGCGCGGCGGCCTCATATTCCGCCTGGTAGAGCCCGAGGTTGGCCGCGAGCAGATCGATGCCCGGCCAAGCGGTCGGGCGAAGGCCATACCGCAGGTCGGGCTCGCCGCCGTGGCGGAAGAACGGCAGCAGGGTCTCCTCGTCGTCGATGTCGATGTCCGGGTTGAACCCGAAGATCGTGGTCGTGCTGGCCTGGCTGTCGCAATCGATGACCGCGACCCGGTAGCCCTTCAGGGCCAGATACTGGGCGATGTGGCAGGTGAGGGTGCTCTTTCCGACCCCGCCCTTGAAGTTCTGGACCGCCAGCACGATCGGCGGGTCGCGTGGCCCCCGGCGCGGCCGGGTGTCGAACACATCGCGCATCTGGTTGATCTCGGCGAGGCTGTAACCCTCCCGTCGGCCCGTCCTGCCGAGCCGGGGAGCCGGCAGACGTCCGTCGGCCTCGGCCTGACGGATGGCCTCGGAGGTCCGACCAACCATGTCGGCGGCTTTGGTGATGGTGAAGCGAAGATCGACGATCTTTTCCTCACCGGGCGCGAACACCGTGGCCCGCAGGCGCTGAATAACGTCGTCGGCCCGCCGGTTCAGGGCGGCCATGGCGTCGAGCAGGACCGGCCCGGTCTGAGCGGGTTCGGCTAGCGCAGCGATCGCCATGGGCCCGTCCTTTGCAAATTTCCGCCGTGTTAGCCGGATTTTGCCAAGCTCTGGGGCCGATACAATGAAGAGTGTCTTAACAGCGACCTGAGCCTGAACCATTCAAGGTTCAAGGCGACAGGTCGCCCGCCTTTCCGCCGCGCCACGTTAGATGGAATCTTAGGGATGAAGTTAAGACAGGTTAGGCGGCGCCGAACCGGCCTAAAAGCCTTGTCTCATAGGCCTTTTCTGAAACGACCGGTCACCGAAACCCCGATGGGATGGTCACCGAAACCCCGTGATCGCGGTCATCGATCCCCCGTGGAAAAGGTCACCGAAACCCCGTGCCGCGCCCCCGACGACTGTCGAACATCGCATCGACCTCCAAGGCCCGCGTGTCTTCGCGGGTCCGGCGCGCCGATTCGGTCTTGAGGCGCTCCAGGTCCGCCTTGATCTCCGCCCGTTCAACGGCGTCGCGACGGATGAAATGGATCGCAGGCGAGTTGTCGGCGGTGTTGACGAAGCTCAGCTCGTAGTCGGGCAGATCGTTGGCCGTGACGATCCGCTTGAGCAGATAGGTGAACTGCTTGAGCGGGCTCTCGCTGCCGGTCTTGTCGTGCAGCACACTGATTCGGCAGGTCCAACCGGAGGGCTGGTCGCCAGCGTGCTTGCGGGCGATCCGATAGATGGCCCGCTCGACCCCGCCCGAGAGGGCGAAGTAGTCAGGATGGAGGGTGAGCAGAGCCCGATCTCTGATGAGGCCTTCATAGACCCAGTTCGATAGGGTCAAGGTCAGGCCGCGCGCAGCGCCGGTCTCCGAATCGACCTCCATGGTCCATTCATCGAGCCAGCCGAACTGGGCGCGCTTCTGACGCTTCGGCGCCCGCACCGAGGTCTGGATGGTCGTCGCCTCGAGGCGTTGCAGTGCGGCTTGGAGTTCGCGGTAGCCCTTGCCGCCAGTGTCGCGTCGGATCGCCTTCAAGAGGTCATAGGCCGTGGTGTGCAGCGTGCGGGGCAGATCGTTGCTGCCGGCCTCCCGCATCTGGTTGATGCGTGACGTCGCCCAGATCAGGATGTCGGCATCCCAGATCGTGGCGATGCCGAAGGCCGGGTTGGCGCTGACATGAACCCAGACCTCGCCGTCCGGGCTGGTGTATTCGATCGGCTTCAGCCGCTTGCGCTTCGACAACGAGAAGAACGGCCGCTCCATGAGCTCGCGCTGATCCTTCAGCGGCAAGCCATTCAGGCGCGGCACAAAGAGATCGAATTCCTGCTGTCGAATCGCGCGTTTGGACATGACGGACACCATATTGCACCGACCGCGGCGGGAAGGGCAGGGCGTCCCGCGCCGCATGGGAACACCCGAGTTGCCAATTGGCAACTTTGCCCGAAGGCGCCCGCCCGGCGGACCGGGCGGGCTCTCCAGCTAGTCCTCCTCGGAGGCCGGAGCGGCTTCAGGCCGGTCCAGCGACCTCAACTCGTGCTGCGGCGTGGCCACGACGACCTTCGAGAAGAACCGTTCCTGACCGCCCTTGTCGGTGTAGCGGTCGTGCCGGATCTCGCCCTCGACGAAGACCTTCGAGCCCTTCGGCAGGCCGCGGGTTTCGAGCCAGCCGACCGTACCCTGGTTCCAGATCTCGACCTGGTGCCAGGTCGTGTAGTCCTTCCGCTCCCCGCCCGCCTTCGTGTAGCGGCTGGTGGCTACGCGCAGGGTGGCGACCTTCTTGCCGCCTGAGGTGGTGCGAACTTCCGCTTCGGCGCCGGTGAAACCAATCAGTTGGACCTTGTTCAACATTGTCTTTCTCCATCTGCCGCCAGGGGAATTCCCGGCGGCTCGCGGTCCCTGCCGCGATCACGCGACCTGCAAGGGCGGGGAGGAGGGACAGGCCAAAGCCCGGATCGGTTGGAAGCCGGCCTGCACGGAGCGCAGCGGAGGAAGGCCGGAGGGTCCATCCGGTCCGCCACGCGCAGCGGGGTCGGCTTTGACCTGGACCGCCCCGACCTAGGTTGACGTGATTGATCGCGCGGGACCGCAGCCCGCCCGGATGACCAACGGCTCGGAGATGACCAGAACAAGCACCACGAGCGGGCCGTCCGACGCGGATCGTTCAACACAAGGCAGAAGGATGCCGTCCGCACGTCCAATTGACAGACGATCGGCGGGGAGGGGAGGGGACTATCTCGGCCCAAGTTGGCCAACCTGGAACCGGCTCGGTGCTGACGCGCCCCAGGGGTGAAGAGGGCCGGTGCGTTCGGCCAGGGCGTCCGGATGACGGAGAAACCTTGAGGCATAGGTGTCGGTTTCCCTGGTCTAGGGCCACCGCCGCGGGGCTGCGCAGGTCGCGGGTTCTCCAGGTCGGAATCGGCACGTGGGAGATTTGCAGGGCCAAGCCCGGAACGCCGGTCGGTGCATTCGGATAGATATCGCCGCGGTCCCGCTCGCCGGCGACGGCGATGGTCAACCCTAGGGTCTCGATGGTGGCAAGTTAGCCCAACGCCGCCTCATTGTGGAACGGCTCGATAGGCAGCTCGCCGCCGCCGGAGAACGAATCGCTAACCCCAACAGCGAGTGGCGAACCCCTCTCGATTTACCAAATGTTGGATTCCGTTCGGCGCTTGTTCCTACCTCGCCGATGCGGGTGCACGGCAACGGTTGCTGGGCCGGAGGTGACAAGGTGACTACAGCGCTCAGACGCTCGTCTTCCACAAGCGGCTGGGACGATGGAGGCTGAAAAACGGGGGCGGGACACCGGCTGGACTTCGACTCATATATGGTCGTATATATACGCCGTTGTGGCCCATTACGGCCATTTCATGAGACTTACCATGCAGTCGTCGGCACTGGAGTCATTGCCTGCAACGGTGCGCCGGTCGTTAGCCAAGCTTGGGGCTGACATCGCCACCGCAAGGCGCAAGCGCAATCTGACCACGTTGATGATGGCGGAGCGGATCGGCGCCGCCAAGTCCACCTACCTGAAGGTAGAGAAGGGCGATCCTTCCGTTTCGATGGCCATCTACGCCATGACGCTCTTCGTTCTAGGATTCGGCGAAGCAATCGGCGACATTGTCGATCCCGGTCGCGACGATGTCGGCCTGCTGCTTGACATCGAACGTCTGCCCAAGCGTGTGCGGCCGCGGAAAGCGCCCACCGCGCTATGAGGCGGACGATAGGCATCGCGCTGGGCGAAAACGCCCGCAGCCTCGGGACTCTGCGGTTTGATGCTCAGGGATCGCGGGAGAACGCCGCGTTCGCCTATGACGACGCCGAGTGGCTTGCCGCGGCTGACCGTTTCGCGATCGGTCCTGGCCTGCCCCTCGTGGCCGGCCCACAGTTTCATCGCAAAGGACGCCTCGGGTCCGTCTTCCACGGCGCGATCGCCGATACCGAACCCGACGGCTGGGCGCGGCGCGTGATCCTGCGCGACCACGCCAAACGGCGGCAGGAGGCTCGGCGTTCAGGCGAGGGCGGCGAGGGTGGCGCGCTCAATGCGCTAGACTTCCTGCTGGCGGTCGACGACGCCAGCCGAGTCGGCGCCTTGCGCTTCAGGGACGAGAACGGGGTCTTCCAGCGCGCCACCGAGGAAGGCCGGCGGACCGCCCCGCCGCTGATCGAGCTCGGCATGCTGCTATCCGCGTCGCGGGCCGTGGAGACCAACAGCGAGACGGCGGCGGATCTGCGATTCCTGAGAGGTCGCGGGACGTCTCTGGGCGGACAGCGGCCGAAATGCACGGTGATCGACGCCGATGGCCGGTTGTCGATCGGCAAATTTCCTAGCGTGGCCGACGATCGCGCGGTGACCAAAGGAGAGATTCTGGGGCTGCGGTTAGCCGCAGCCGCTGGAATCGATGCCGCCCAGGGCCGCCTGGTCGAGAGCGAAGGGGAATCGGTGGCGCTGATCCGGCGGTTTGACCGCCCTGATGGAGGTGGACGGCTGATGTACGTCTCCGCCGCCACCATGCTCGGTGTCGAGGCCGAGGCCGGAGAGCACGCCTATACCGAGATCGTCGACGCGCTGAGGGCGAACGGCGCTTCACCACAAGCCGATACCGAGGAACTGTGGCGGCGGATCGCCTTTTCGATTCTCATCACCAACGTCGACGACCACCTGCGCAACCATGGATTCCTGCATATTGACCGCGGGCAGTGGCGGCTTGCCCCGGCCTTTGACCTCAACCCGTTCCCGGAACGGGCCCGCGAGCTGAAGACCTGGGTGTCAGAGGAGGCCGGCCCGGAGGCAACGGTCGAGGCGCTGATGTCGGTCCTCCCGTATTTCCGGATCGCACCGCTCCGGGCGCGGGAGATTCTTCGGGAAGTCGAGCAAGCTGTGTCCCAATGGCGCGCCGTGGGCCGCGGCTTCGGCATGAGCGCGCACGAACTCGACCAGTTCACCGACGCGTTTGAGCACGGCGAGCGCGAAGCGGCTCGCAACGCGAGCCGCTGACGACCGTCGCCGCGGCTAAGGGTTCGTCAAAACCGCACCAAGCCATACGTGAAATATGGCTTTCTCCGGCAATCGAGCCCTTGCGGCCGGTGTTCGCAGGCCGCGCTAATGTCCGAAACCGAATGGCGCCCGCCGAGGCGGGCGCCAGGCCGAGCTTCAGTGGCGCACCCAGCGGAGCTTGGCGCCGTGGATCATCTGGGAAAAGTGGGAGATCGCTGCGACGTCCAGCTCAAATCGTTCGGCGGTGCGTTCCTCCACCTGGTCGAGCTCCTCGAGGATCGCCAGGGTGTCCCAGCATTCCGCGATCACATACCAGCTTCCGGTGTCGTAGAAGTCGTGAGCGTGGTTCAGAACCGCTTGCGCCATCGCCATGTTCGCCATTGTCGTCTCCCTCTCGCGCTGATGGATCGGCGGGTCGTTCCCGCGATCTCGCGACCGCCCTGGGCGGGGAGGAGGGACAGGCCCAAGGCCGATGCGGGTGGAAGCCGGCCTGCACGGAGCGCAGCGGAGGAAGGCCGGAGGGTCCGCTTGCCTTCGCCTCGCCTGGCGAGGTTGCCTTTGGCCTGGACCGCCCCGCCCTAGGTTCGTGAGATGGATCGCGGACGAGCCGACCGTTCAGCGCCCTCGCCAGAGGAGACGGTCACTGCCTGGTGACGGCTTCCCTCGCGGCTTCCACGCATCTGGTCAGACACGCCGAGGACGAGACCCGGCCGGTGCGGGGGCTGGGGCATCAGATCATCGCTGCGACGCCCTGGAGCAGGAACGCATTTGCCGCGGCCGATGGACCGCAAACGACACTGCAAGGAGGGGAGGGCGGTCGCGTGTGAACCGACGGAACACCCCGGGCACTGGCTTGCCGATTCCGACCGACTTTTCGACCCACGAAGTGCGGCGGCCCGAAGGCCGCCGCTGACGCGGGCCTAAGCCCGCGCCTTGATCATGACGTGCCGGATGCCCTTCTCGGCCGCTTTCTGGCCGAGGTTGAGAGCTGGCCCGAAAGGCTTCATCCCTTCGCCGCGCTGCGGGTTCAGCGTATTGGCCAGAGTGAGGACACACACCGGCTCGAGTTCAAGCATCTGGTCGTTGGCGCGGAAGGGGGCGGCTCGGCCGTGCTTGTCGAAATCGGCCTTGGCCAGGACCAGGGTGACGTTCTTGGACTTGGCCCACTTGATGGCAAGCTTCTCGGCGCCCTTGGCTCCAGTCGTGGCCAGAGCCATGTCGGGCCACTGGGTCTGGGCCCAGTTCAGGGCGTCGAAGATCCTGTTCGCGTCATCCGCTGTATCGGCCATCGGCGAAGCTCGGAAGGCGATGATGGTCGCGCCGGGATCGGCTGCGGCGTGCTTGCGGGCCTTCCTGGAACGAATGGCGTCCCGTGCTTCGATCAGGGCGGCCGTGGTGCGCGAGGCCTTCACGCTGCCCCTCCAGGGCGTCCAGACCTCGCCAGTCGCGGATGTGTAGCTGGCGGCGGCGGAGTCCCGGACGAATTCAATCGCCATGGTGGCGACGTCTGCGGCGCGGGCTCTTCTGGTCGCCTCCTGCATCTCGGTATCGGCAATCTCCGATCCGTCGAAATCGCGGCTGAGCCGGTTCAGGTCGTCGCGAGCGCGGTCTGCCTCGCGTTCGATGCGCTGGCCCGCTGAGTGGAAGGCGCCGATCAAGGTCTCCGAAACTATCGACTGGAAGTCTTCCAGGGCGGTGTCGCTGAAGACATCGAGCACCTCGTTCATCAGGGCGTGGCCGAGTTGGGACAGTGCGTCCTCGTGGGGATGGGGACGGGGATCATCGAGCGTCAAGGCCTGGGCCTCGAAGTTGGTCATCTGACCGGTCACGAGGGCAGAGAAGGAGGTGCGTTGCATTGGGGAAGTCCCTTTCAGTCGTGGGAGTGCGGAGCCTGTCGGCTCGCTGACCGCCTCGCGCCGACGGCCCGACGCGCCCCACAAGGGCTTTGAGCGCAGCGTCCCTTGTGGGGGGCGGCGGACGGTGGCGAGGTCACTAGAGCTGAGAGGGCTTCGCCCCGACACGACGGGACGCCTCGCAACTCGCCGGTTTCTCCCTCTTCCCGGCCAATGACATCGGAGCGAGCCAGGCCGTCGCGCAGTTCACCCTCGCTGCCTGGCCCACCCCTAGGCGGCAAGGCCGGCAAGAACCCTGCGAACGATCGGGTCGCGGTCAAGCGGGGAGGCCTTCCCAGGTCGGTGAGCTCGGCGATGATGGTCGGCGCAGTACGGGCCATCGCCGGGGGCGTCCTCGCCGCAGAAACTGAAATCGGTTCCGTGAGGGTCACCGATCGGCCACTTGCAGATATGCCCGTGAAGCTGTGCCATCGACCGGACCCGCCCGGGTCCCTCGAACTGAAGCACGACCGGCTCTCGCTTGGCGCCTGTGCATGGCGGCGCGGCCAGGCACCCTGGTGGCGGGGAGGCTCTGCGGACAGCACGGGCGGCCCGGACGCGGGGTGGCGCGTTCCCGCCCGCAACCCGGCCGGAAAGACCCAGGCGATGGATCTTGCCGATGACGGCGTTGCGGGTAACGCCGCCAAGCTGTTTGGCAACCTGAGAAGCGCTCAGTCCCTCAAGCCACAGGGTCTTCAGACTCTCGACGCGAGGGTTGGTCCAGCCGGTGTCGGACATGGGAATGATCCTTGTTGCCGCGCTCCGATTGAGCGCACCCAACACGGCCCTGCCTTTCCCCTCCCAACGGCGCGGGCTCGCCGCCCCAGGCTCGGGATTGGCTACATCAGCCCCAGCGCCTTGAAGCTGGCCACCTCGACGCGACCGACGACGACATGGTCATGGACAGCGATGCCCAGAGCTCTCCCGCCATCGACGATCCGCCTCGTCATCTCGATGTCGGCGGCCGAAGGCGTCTGATCTCCGGAGGGATGGTTGTGCACCAAGATCAGGGCCGAGGCTGACAGCTCCAGCGCCCGGCGCATGACCTCGCGCGGATAGACCGGGGCATGGTCTACGGTGCCCTGGTTCATGATCTCGTCGGCGATCAGCTGGTTCTTCTTGTCGAGGAAGAGAACGCGAAACGCCTCGCGCTCGCAGTGCGCCATGGTGAGCTTCAGATAGCTGAACAGCGCGGTCCAGGAGGAGACGCCGAAGCGGGCCGGCAGCTCCGCCGCGGCGAGGCGGCGCGTGGCGTCGTAGATCAGCTGAAGGTCGATCGCGACGCTGGCGTCGACGATCGCCGACAGGGATGCGATGTCCGCCGCCAGGACCCGTCGAAGGCAGCCGAAGCGGCCGAGAAGCGCGGCGGCGTGGGCCTTGGCGCCGCAAGGCATCGATCGTGAGAGCAGGAGTTCGAGCGTCTCGGCGTCGTTGAGGCGGTCCAGGCCGCCGGCCCTGACCCTCGCGCGGAGCACGTCGGCCGAGGCGTCCGGGCGCGACGAGCCGGCATAGCGGGCGGTCATCTCGCCCACGCCCGGAGCGTCGCCGAAAAGATCGGGCAGGGGAGAGGCCGCGACGGAGGTTCGGGGCCGCCTGGGCGCCTGCGGGGGAGAAAGCTTGGGCATGAAAGCCTCGAGCTGTCGGCGCCGGGCCAAGTCCCGGTTCGCTCGCCCCCTCGCGCCCTCCCTCCTCCTTTGCGGGCACGACGCCCGCCGGCCTAGGCGGCTTGCGCCACCGCCTCCGAACCAGCCTGGCTGTAGGCGATCAGATGATCGACCGCCCGCTGCGCATGACCGGACGCCTCCAGAAGGGCGGAGGGCCGGTCCTTCAGGATCTTCGCCCAATGGGCGAGGTAGGCGGCATGGTCGTCGAGCAGCTGCGGCCGCAAGCCGATGCGAAGGCCAAGCGCCGCGGCGCCGATCTCCGCCACCAGCTCCTCGAAGGCGTAGGCCTGGTCGCCGAACCGCCGGCCGAAGGTTCGGTTCAGTCGGTGCTCGGCTCCCGACCAATGCAGTTGCTCGTGGGCCTTGGTGGCCAGGAAGTCGTCGACGGAGCGGAAGGCCTCCGGCGACGGCAGACGGATGACGTCGCGATCTCGCTGATAGAAGGCGCTGCTGCCGCCGAGTTCAATCACCGCCGGGATGGCGTCGAGGATGGCATTGCGCGCCGCCTCCCGAGCCGCGGGGTCCACTTTTGGGGCACGGAGATATTGCTCAGGACAGTCGGTCAGCTGCTCGGCGTTGAACACGGTGTAGCCGCGAAGGTAGCGCAGCACCCTGGCTTCGTCGCCGCCGGCGCCATCCTCCGGCTCGGCGACTTCGCGGCCATCGACAACCCGGGTCTTGTAGAGGATTGCGGGCGAGCCCTTCTCGCCCTTCGTCACGGGTGCGCTGATCGTCAGCGCCTGTCGGAAGGTGAACCAGTAGGGGGACGCGAATCCCCGCGCCGCGCCGGCGAAGGCCAGGAGCCAGGCGTTGCTGCCGGTGAAGGCCTGGCCGTCCGAGCGCAACGGCGATGTCGGATCGCCGCCGCCCACCCAGGGCTGGCGCCACGGCGGGACGCCGCGCTCGATGCGGGCAATGATGTCGGCCATCAGGGGTTCAAGGGGATTGGACATGGGAGCCTCGGGTCGTCGGCGCCGGGCTAATCCCGGTTCGCTCGCCCGCTCGCGTCCTCCCTCCCTCCTTTCCCCCCGCGGCCGATCGGCTGCAGAGCAAGAGCCGCAGGCGGCGACGCCCACGGCTCCCACCTGGCCCCTATGCAGCAGCCGCAAGAATGGTCTGGGCCGGCCACTTGGCGAGGATCGCCGTGAGCACCTCGGGCTTGTCCGTGGGGACGAAGACGCGAGGGGCGTAGTTGATGATCTCGACGAAACAGCCGAGCACGGTGAAGACCGACCGCTGCGAGGCGGCCCCGACGATCTCCAGCCGGTAGCGGTCCATCACCTTCGCCCGGCGCAGCCACAGACCGCCCGCCAGCGCGATCGAGGTGTTCTCGGTGAGCACCATCTCGGC
>Ga0208849_1001177_pt1 | contig 19341 bp, 18 predicted proteins | sample NGESurdeep072012_10_FD_184470 | JGI IMG/M metagenome (GOLD analysis project Ga0208849, IMG submission 184470) | Arctic peat soil microbial communities from Barrow, Alaska - NGEE Surface sample 53-3 deep-072012 (SPAdes) | ecosystem: Environmental > Terrestrial > Soil > Wetlands > Peat ... | reverse complement strand
TCCTCTTTTCATTGGGTGCGAGTGATGGGGTACGAGTCATTTGAAAGATTCAGCGTGTTCGTCTGCCGGGTTCGCGGATTCCGGGGAAGCCGCCAGCCCGGTCAGAAGTAATTCAAACTCCGATTTTGCGCTGAGAGTTGATTGACCGAGCGTCGTAACTGCCACGCGGTTAATCACTTCGGCAATTTGTTGTTCCAGTTGTGCCAGGGGAGGCTCTGCATTCGGGAGCGGCGGTGCCACTGGATGGGCCGAGAGTTTCACCGTAACATTCGATTGCAATTCCAGTGACCTCTCGAATTGTCCAGCGATCCGATTTACCAGTATGTTCGTGCCATGGTCATCCGCGGCTGCCAGCACCATAAAGACTTCACTTCCAGCGTCGCCAGATATCGCCGGCAACACAATATCCTTGTCGGCGACGGCACAACTTCGCAGAATGTCCATGCACTGTTGCCGCAAACCACTCGAGTGGAGATGACCGCGCTTGGCTTTTGGGGTCAGCTCTACCGTAATCAATACCAACGGATTGGGCAGCGTGCCATCGGCTTTCACGACCGGCGCAAGCAGTTTTGAGAGGGAGAATAGGGGGAGGGTAAAAGAGAAAAGGCTTCCGTGTCCCAGTTGACTTTCGACCCAGATTCGTCCACCGTGCAGCCTTACCAGTTCCTGCACGATGTACAGTCCAAGGCCGAGTCCTTTGCGGCTGTTGATGCTGGAACCTGGGTCTTGATAGAGGCGCTCGAAGATCAGTTGTTTTGACTCGGGACTCACGCCACGCCCGGTATCTGCGACTGAAATGCAAACGTAGTCTGGATCTTGCGGCATGAGGCAGGCTTTAACCATCACCGATCCTCCGGCGGGAGTGAACTTCAATGCGTTGTCAATGAGATTGATTAGAATTTGCAGCACGCGTTCAGGATCGGCTGACACCAGCGGAATCCCGCTCTCCGCTTTCATCTCCAGGCCAATGCGTTTCTCGTTAGCAGTAGCGCGCAGCATGGTCACAGCCTGTTGCACTACATCGTTGACGCCGATGCAGCGAACCTCGACGCGAAGTTTTCCGGACTCAGCCCGGGTTGCTTCCAGCAAATCGTCAATCATGGTGAGAAGTTGGTTTGCGCTTCCCAGGACCGTGGTCAGATGCTCGCGCTGTTCAAGGGGCACTTCACCGGCGAGGCCATCGAGCAGGATGGTGACAAATTGATGAATTGAGCTCAGTGGAGTACGCAGTTCGTGGGACACGTGGGAGAGAAATTCGTCTTTGAATTGCAGTTGCTGCTTCCGGCTCATGTCGAGGGATAGCAGTAGAGCCTGGCGTTCAATCGCATAGCGGATGGCGCGCGCTAATTGTTTGCTATCGAAAGCGCCCTTTACCAGATAGTCTTGCACGCCCTGGTGCACGGCCTTGGTCGCCAGGACTTCATCTTCCAAACCGGAAAGAACTACGATTGGGACCGTGGGTGCCTTTTTAAGTACGGTGCGAAAGGTGTCTGCGCCGTGACTGTCAGGAAGATTCAGGTCCAGGAGCACAACTGCGGGGGTCTTTTCGGCGAGCGACTGTAACCCGGAAGACAGGCGGCTGAAGCATGAAACCTCAAGATCGGCGCTAGCCTCCACCAGCCGTAAGCGGACCAGGTCAGCGTCTCCCGGATTGTCTTCTATTAGCAGAATGTGGGCGGGTCTGGGATCCATCAATCCTCTTTTCCTGGAAGCACCGCGCAGGAAAACCAAAAGCTGGCGAGGCCTCCCACGGTCGAAACAAAATCTTTCAAATTTCCCGGCTTCGTAACGTAACAATTCGCTCCCAATTCATAACTGCTGCGAACGTCTTTGTGGGCGCTTGAAGTGCTAAAAATCACGACGGGGATCTTTCGCAATGCGGGATCGGATTTCGCCTCGGCGAGTACTGCTCTTCCATCCTTGCCCGGCAAATTCAGGTCGAGAAATACGACGTCTGGACGCAGGGCGCTCTTGTACTTGCCCTTCCGTTGCAAGAATGCCATCGCTTCGATTCCGTCCCCGACCGAATGTACGTTACTGCGACAAGAATTTCGGCTCAAAACATCCCTTGTTAGATCAATATCGGCAGGATTGTCATCCACCAACAGTACTTCTTTGATTTCCGCCATTTTTGCTGAAGGCCCCATTTTCCATTGCGGGAATACTGAAGTTGAAAGTGCAACCCGGTCCGCTATGATTGCCGAGCCAAATTTTGCCGCCGTGATGCTCGATGATCTTCTTACAGATCGAAAGACCTATGCCGTTGCCCGAATATTCCGTGCGTGTATGCAATCGTTGGAAGATCGAGAAGATGACTTCCGCGTACTCCGGTGCGATGCCAATACCGTTGTCCGAGACAGAAAATATCCAGTTGCCGCCCTCTAATTCAGCGGCAATCTGAATAAACGGTATGGCGCCATCCCGGAATTTAATGGCATTACTAATCAAATTCTGAAATACCTGCTCGAGTTGAGGCCCGTTCGCCATTAAGATGGGCAGGTGACGGTAAGTCACGGTCGCGGCAATTTCATTAATCGGGACCTGCAAATTCTTGACTGCTCGCCCAACCACTGCATTGCAATCCGTCTGCTGCAAGGCCATTTCCTCCCGTCCAGCGCGGGAAAAGGTCAGCAAGTCGTGGATCAGATCTTGCATTCGGGTTGCGCCATCAACCGCGTAATGGATGTACTTATCAGCCAGGTCATCGAGCTTTCCGTGATAACGCTCGCCAAGCAGTTGCGTGTACGCGGTAACCATGCGTAAAGGCTCCTGCAAATCATGGGAAGCGACATAAGCGAATTGCTCAAGTTCACGGTTGGAACGGGTCAGTTCTTCCCCCTTTTCTGCCAGCACCTTTGCCGCCTTCTTTTGTTCGTCCCTTATCTCTTTTTCCTCCAAAGCCCTGTGGATTGCGAAGGGAAGACGGCTTAGCTTGTCTTTTAGCACGTAGTCGCTCACGCCTTGTTTGATACATTCGACTGCCGTCTCATCTCCGATCGCCTTCGATACCAAAATCAATGGAATATCCAAGCGGTCTCTATGCAAGATCTCGACCGCATCCATTCCCTGCCATGCGTCGAGGTTGTAGTCGGCAAGAATTACATCTGGTAAATTGTTTGTCAGTTTTTTTTGAAATTCGCCGGCAGTGCGAACCACGCAGCCTGATGCATCGAATCCGGCGCGGTGCAATTCCCGCAAGATCAGTTCAACATCTGCGGCGCTATCTTCAATGATCATGACCTCGATTCCGTGTTTGGGCTGGGCCGATCCGTGAGTCGCGGTTTGTGTGCCTGCGGTTGTCATTCTGTGTTTGAATCTGCCTCGTGAGAGGCAATCTCGTGGCGGCGCGAACTGAAAGCATCACGGCCAACCGTGATAAGCATCGTGTCCCACGAAGCTAGGTAACTTTGCGTTGAAGTCTGGGTTCGATCACATCTTTAACGCTTCGTGATCTGCACCTGGATACTCATATCGGCTTGTTGCCCCATGGCCTTGAGTCGCCGTCGAGATTTATGGTAAGAACTTGACCTTTAGGGCTCAGGGATTGGTGGTCCCTACCTTCTCCGTTACTCCCAGTTACTTTCCATTAAAGAAAAGTCATGATCTGGCCGAAGAAACCTACGTATTCCCATGCTTGTTAGGGGGTTACGCAATTGGACGACGGCAATTCGTGTTTCTTTGGAGTTGGATATGCCATGGGCAGGCAAACGAGCTAAGAGGCTGCTGGGCATTCCTTCTCGCAATTCTGCGAGATTCATCATGCCGATTTTTATGCTGGCCTCGGCATGTTTCGCTCAAACGCCCGACTTAACTGATCTGAGCATTGAAGATCTGGCTAACGTGAAGGTCACGTCAGTTTCCAAGAAGGCTGAGAGTCTTTCCGGAGCTCCAGCGGCCGTCTTCGTGCTTACGGGAGAAGACCTGCGGCGAGGCGGCTTTACCACACTGCCGGAAGCATTGCGTATGGTGCCTGGGCTCTACGTGGTACAGATCAATCCCCACCAATGGCAGGTCAGCACACGAGGATTCGGCGATCTGGAGAACAACAAGATGCTGGTACTCGTGGATGGGCGCAGCGTTTACACGCCGGAATATGGCGGCGTCTATTGGGACGTGCTTGATGTCCCGCTGCAAGATATTAATCGCGTGGAAGTTATACGCGGGCCAGGGGGAACGCTTTGGGGCGCAAACGCAATGAACGGCGTTATCAACATCGTCATGAAGCCGCCGCAGCAGACGCAGGGTGTTCTCGTCTCCACCTCAGCAGATCTCGACCAGGGCTACACCACTCTCGTGCAATACGGTGGACAAGTTGGGCAATCCCTCACTTACCGGGTGTTCGGCAAGAGTTCTTATTGGGAGCCCTACTACTCTTCGTCGGGAGGCGAGCTACCGAATAACTTCAATATGTCACAGGCGGGGTTCCGTGCGGATTGGACAGCCTCTTCCAGTAACTCGGTTAGCCTGGAAACAGAAACATACGATGGAAGATTCCGTAATACGGAAATTTTCTCCGCCGCTCGAACCACCGATTTGCTAAAGGGCAGCGACGTTCTGGTCCGTTGGAAGCACACGATCTCCAGTCGCTCCAGCACTGATCTCCTTGCCTACTGCGACTGGTATACCCGCACGGGCGTTCCCGCGGAAATGCGAAATACGTGCGACATCGAATTCCAACACAACTATGCCTTCACCAGCAAACAGTCGCTGATCTGGGGTGGATCTTTTCTTAGCACAAGCGACGACCTGACACAGGATCCAGCTCCATATTCGCCGGAAAAGCGCCGCAATAGCGTGGTTAGTGGGTTTGCTCAGTACGACGTGACAATCGTGCCAGATCGCTTTCGCTTATTGGCGGGTACAAAAATCGAGCACAACGACTACACCGGCTTTGAGTATCAACCCCAGGCACGCGCAGTTTGGACTCCGAACAAAATTTATACTCTTTGGGCGAGTGTTTCACGCGCCATACGTTCTCCGGCCCGCAACGAAAGTAATCTACAGCTCTTAGTTCCTTCAGGGATGTCGAATGGAGAGCCCGTATTCATTGACATTACTGGAAATCCAAACTTGAAATCAGAGCACCTGAAGGCTTATGAACTTGGCTACCGGTACCAACCGAGCCAGGCCTTTTCCTTTCGCGCGGCGGCATACTACAACGACTACAGCAACCTCATCGTTACTGCAAATCCGATTGCGCAATTTATCCCGAACGCGTTGCTGCTTAAGACCCCTTATGTAAACGATGGATCTGCTCAAACTCATGGACTTGAATTAACCGTGTCGTGGAAGCCGATCGAGCGATGGACTTTATCGTCCGCCGTGACCGAGCTTCGGGGTAGCCGCCGGGCAGCGGAGGCTAGTCCGCGGCACCTCTTCAATGTGCAATCGCGATTCAATCTGTCCCACAATATGGAGCTTGACTCCGGACTCTACCATTACGGCGCATTGCCGATCCAAGCCACCGTATCGGCCGGATCCCCGCCGATGGGCCTGCCCGCCTTCAATCGCGTGGACGTAGGACTTTCATGGCAAGCGACCTCGCAATGGAGCCTCGCCGTTTGGGGCCGCAACTTGCAATCCGCGGCGCATGTGGAGAGCCTGGCGACTTCATTCGATGGGCTTGGGACAGAGGTTCCACGGTCGGTTTCATTCAAAGTCATGTGGCAACAAAAAGCTGAACCGAGGCGCAAATAGTCACCAGCGCGCAATCTGGACGAAGGGAGTCGGAGCGGTTGCACACAAATACATTTCCAACACGATCAGCGGGGAAGACTGGCCGCATGCTCCCAGCACTGGCGATTCTTGCGGTGGTCATGCTTCCTTGCCAGAGCATAGGCCAAGAAGCGATCACCAATGAATATCAAGTGAAGGCTGCTTATTTGTTCAACTTCGCCAAGTTTGTGGAGTGGCCAGCGAATACTTTTTCCAATGCAGGCTCGCCTCTGGAGATATGTGTCATTGGCTCAAATCCTTTTGGCCACGGCTTGGAAGATTCGATTGCCGGCAAGACCGTCAGCGGCCGGCCTATTGCGATTTCTCACAAGTCCGACGCGGTTGAGGCGAGATCCTGTCAAATCGTATTCATCGGCGTTTCGGATAAACGCCAAATTCCGCAGCTTTTGCGGCAACTGAATGGCGCAAGTGTTCTCACCGTAGGGGACACATCAGGCTTTACCGACGACGGCGGGATGATCAACTTCGTGCTTGAGGGAGACCGGGTCCGCTTCGAAGCTAACCTGGACGCCGCCGAACATGCCCACTTAAAGATCAGCGCCAGGCTTTTGAGTGTGGCCAAGGCTGTCATGGGCAAGTCCCAGGATGAAAGGCACTAATGCAATTTCTGCACCATATGTCGCTCGGCCGGAAGTTGACAGCCATCATCATGGCTATCAGCGGAGTCACTCTATTACTGGCGTGCGTGGCAATGGGAGCCTATGACATCGTGTCCTTCCGGCGAAGCATGGCGCGCGATCTCGCCACACTTGCGGAAGTCATCGCTCGCAATAGTACTGCTGCGCTCACATTTCACGATCCAAAGGCGGCGCAGGATGTCCTTGCAGCGCTGGGCGCGGAGCCTCATATCACTGCGGCTTGCATATATGACGCAGACGGCAAGCTGTTCGCCAAGTATCAGCGCGATCCTCACAGCGCGTGGCCAATCCCGGCCTCACCCGAAGCGATTGGAACACGCTTTTCGCACGGTCATCTGGCTGAGTTCCACCCCATCCGTTTGCAGGGGGACCGCATCGGCGCTGTGTGCATCGAATCGGACCTCGGAGAGATGCATGCACGCTTGCGGCATTATGGTGGCGTCATCGGGATTGTTCTCCTGTTTTCGTCCCTTATTGCCTTTGTGCTGGCTGCCCAATTCCAGCAGTTGATTTCCGTACCGGTCTTCCAATTGGTTCGAACTATCAACCAAGTAGCCGAAGAAGAGGACTATTCGCTGCGTGCACCCGTCATGCACCGCGATGAGATCGGCCTTGTAGTGAATGGCTTCAATGGCATGCTGGCTAAAATCCAGCAGCGGGATGAAGAATTGCAGCGCCAGCGGGATCATTTGGAGGATGAAGTCGCAATTCGAACGGCTGAGCTGGTAACGACGAATGTCCATTTGATTACAGCGAAAGATGTCGCGGAGGAAGCAAACCGGGCCAAAAGCGAGTTCCTCGCCAATATGAGTCACGAAATTCGCACTCCCATTAATGGAATTCTGGGGATGACGGAATTGACCCTCGACACAGTACTCACCAAGGAACAGCAGGATTATCTGCTCATGGTCAGGACGTCGGGCGAGGCCTTGCTCTCGGTAGTCAACGACATTCTCGACTTCTCCAAAGTAGAAGCCGGGATGCTTGACCTCGATGAAATCGAATTCAATCTTTACAACTGCGTGGGCGAGACCATGAAAACTTTGGCATTGCGGGCTCATCAGAAAGGCATTGAGCTCGCCTATGACGCATCGCCAGACATCCCTTGGCGCGTGATCGGAGACCCCGGAAGGCTCCGGCAAATCCTGGTTAACCTGGTTGGAAATGCAATTAAATTTACCGCGAAGGGTGAGGTGTTGGTTGGGATTGAGAATCGGCCCGGAGCGACTGACGAGATACAACTCCAATTCAGCGTATCGGACACGGGGATAGGCATCCCTGCCGAAAAACAGGGCCTTCTTTTCAAGGCATTTTCACAGGCCGACAGCAGCACGACTCGTAAGTACGGAGGAACGGGTCTCGGTCTCGCGATTTCCGCCAAACTCGTAGAGAGAATGGGCGGAAAGTTGTGGGTTGAAAGTGAAGCCGGAAAGGGAAGCATCTTTCGTTTCACGGCGCACTTCAAGCCTGGAGTTGCCGAGGAGAAAAAAGCGGAGCCTCTCCTCCGAGAACGACTAAAAGAAATGCCAGTGTTGATTGTTGATGACAATTCCACAAACAGCCGGATTCTGCACGATATGACCCAGTCATGGGGAATGTTGCCTGTAGTTGCGTATAGGGGCTCCGATGCGCTGGCGATGGCGGAAAGGGCTCAGCAGAGCGGCGCCCCGTTTCGCCTGATTCTTCTCGATGTTTGTATGCCGGGGATGGATGGTTTCGAAGTGGCCGAAAAGTTTCGCGACAACCCAGTCTTGCGAGACGCCACAATATTGCTGCTCACGTCCGCGGGCCATCCAGGAGAGGCCGCGCGATGCCTGGAACTGCGCATATCCGCCTACCTTCTTAAACCAGTTTTAAAGGCCGACCTCCTAACTGCAGTTCTCACGGTTTTAGGTGGCAAGATAAATCAAGCGGCCGCTCTGTCTCCCAGCTTGGTAACCCGTCACAGTCTTCGCGAATCGCCCAGGAAACGGCGGGTCCTGGTCGCGGAAGACAATGCCATCAATCAAGCGTTGATTGTGCGCCTGCTGATCAAGTTGGGTCACGCCTCGGTCCTTGCTAAGAATGGAAAAGAAGCGGTAGGTCTTGCTTCCAGTGAGAAGTTCGATTTGGTTTTCATGGATGTGCAGATGCCGGAGATGGATGGCCTGGCCGCGACCCGGGCGATTCGCCAAAAAGAAACAATTGACGGAACCCACCTGCCGATTTATGCGATGACCGCTCACGCCATGAAGGGGGATCGCGAACGCTGTATGGAGTCAGGAATGGATGGATATCTTGCAAAACCAATACGGTTCAGTGATGTTGAACAAACTCTTGCGGGACTTGATAGTGAGGCAACGATGCCAGATGAAAAGACAAATGAAAATATTCCGATCATCGCCGTTGATACATGGAACAGAGCCGATACCATTGAACGCCTCGGAGGCGATGAAGATCTCCTTCGGGAATTGGTTGAGATCTTTGTGACCGAATCTCCCAAGCTACTCATCAAGTTGCGGGACGCGATCGCCGCATCCGACGCAGAAGCGGTGATGCGGGGAGCCCACAGCATTAAGGGCGAGCTCAGTTGTCTTGGCGCCGTCGCTGCCGCTAACACGGCCCAGAAGCTCGAGACCATGGGAAGCAATAAGGAAATGGCGGGAGCTCCCGAAATGTTTACAAATCTTGAACGCGAGCTGAAGGCTGTCAAATTAGCGCTGGTGGATGTTTAGGCGATTCATGAACTTGTCTCACAAACCCGAACAAGGAGAGGCGCTTTCGGTGCCGTCGCCCGGTTTGGATACTGTTCTTATCGCCGAAGACGACCCTATCTTTCGGCATCTCCTCGAAAGCTGGTTACAACGGTGGAAGTATCGGGTTGTTGCGGTGGACAATGGACTCGATGCCTGGAAGGTTTTGCAGCAGGACAATTCTCCTCAAATGGCGATTCTGGATTGGATGATGCCGGGGATGGACGGAATAGAAGTTTGCCGGAGAATTCGCGGCGACGAAAGAGGACGTTATCGTTACGTCGTGCTGCTCACCGCCAAGGACGACAAGCATGACGTCGTCGCGGGCCTGGACGCAGGAGCCGATGATTACCTCACAAAACCATTTGCCGTGGAGGAACTCCGAGCCCGAATCCGGGCAGGGAAGCGGGTCCTGGAACTTCAGGAAGCTTTGCTCCACGCCCACCAAGCGCTGCAATTCGAAGCAGAACACGATCCTCTTACCAGCTTATGGAATCGTGGCGCAATCTTTAAAGTAATGGAGAAGGAAGCGCAACGCAGCCGCCGCAACGGAAAATCTCTTGGCATTGTGATGGCCGACCTCGACCACTTCAAAGAGATCAATGATTCTTACGGCCACCTGGTCGGGGACGCAATACTCAAAGAAACCGGCAGCCGTCTTGCTGCGGCGGTAAGAAGCTACGATTGGGTGGGACGTTATGGAGGCGAGGAATTTCTTATCATCGTTCCGGGATGCGATGCCTCCGGCTTACGCGCCAGCGCTGAAAGACTAAGGCAGGCTGTAGGTGATTATCCGTTTAAAAGCAGCGTGGGTCCATTATCCGTGACTCTCAGTCTTGGGGCGGTGATCGCCGGAGCGGGCAAGATGGAGACTCTGGATTGTGAAGCATTGCTTCGCGCGGCAGACGATGCCCTCTATGTGGCAAAGGCGAAGGGTCGAAATCGAATCGAGAGCGCCGGACTGTTGGTGGCGCAGCCATAGATTTCCAGAATATTCCAGACACGTTAACGAATGGCACGTCAGTGGCTGACTCTGGCACCCCCGTGCCATTCACACCAGATAGCGAATTCGATACCTTGTGAATCGAGCAGTTCTGGGGGAGGGCTGCCCGGGTCTCCTGACTTAAACGAGTCAGGAGGCCCGTTAATTTTGGGGGGATGTTGCTAGGCACCTGATTGTCCGCCAAGGCACACTTGCAAGGGTGGCTGACGCATTGCAGAACCCCACCGGGGTTACTTCTTACTTAGTTGACTCTATCAAGGATTATGAGCCTTAAATCCGATCCCTGATCGCTGGAAGAGCAGAGTGGAGGCCCTCAACCTAGCAAGACAAGTGAAACAGATGGAAGCCCAACGTAAGGCAGCAGAGGAAAGGGAAAAGGTTAGAGCTCCCGAACGTTATTGAATTCGCCACAAAGGTTGTTGCGATCTTCATATCTCAAAAGTCATTGCAGCTTGGTTACGAGCACTTCCAGTTGAAACGAGCGTTTAGAATCTGGATCGTCCACACTGCCGATAATCATTGGTTTGTCGGGAATGACTATCGTAGTAGCTCCGATGTGTAGTTGCCGTATCAGAGGCGGCATGCCGCTGCCTCTTCCTTCATTAGAGGCAGGGAAAGTGCTGATATCTGCGTTTACCTCCAAGCCCAGCGGTTTATCCCAATCCTTCAAGTGAGCCCAGATGTTTGTTCCGATGTCGATATAATCAAATTTGCCCTGCTCGCTTTGTATTGGCACTCGCGTACCAATTTTTAGGACCTGAGGCCCGCCTCCTGTAAGGTTCATTGAATAGTGCCGTGTATTGATCTTCCTTCCGTCTTCGAGCTCGTTGATAGAGAAATCCAGCCGATATGCGACTATCGGCCCCGGCGCACTCGGCTTTGCAGCAGCCTTCGGTGCCGCGTTGGCATCTTGCGCCGGGGCGAATGGCAGCGCGATCAGAAGAAACATCCCGATAGTTAGTACGAACATCATTTTTCTCGTATACATGTCAACGTCTCCTATAGATTTCTATCGCATTGAATCTGGCATTTCGGGCGAACTATTCTGTTTCGTGAATTCGAGCGAGTCTTGTTGCAACAACTCGGCTTGGGCGCGTGCTACCAAGCGCGCTTCCTGCGGGCGCTCCCGGACATAACGGGCCAGCATTTCTTCCTGTTCGCTTAATGGACGGGGCGAAGGGAACTGCTCAAGCTTTGGGCCGTTGTCGGTCGGAGCGACAGCGGAGGCCATAGCCTGCCGTATGCCTCCTGGAAAGATATGCGACCGCCTACGAACGGAGTCTGGTTTAAGCTCGGCGGGGTCGGTAATGGCTTCCCCCGCAATTACTCCAGCCACGGCATGTTTTGCCACGATTTGCGGTTCAGCGGCCGGCCTGCGGACCAAGAAGATTGTCGCGGCCACAACCCCGACGACCGCCATTGCGGCGAGCGACACCCACAAACTGACGCGCCTGCCCAACCGCCCGTGTTCCGGTCGTAGGTTTGCCAGAACTCGTCCTTCCAATCCGTCTCGCGGTTCGACGGTGCTGTAATGTTGCAGCCCCGCGTCGAGTAATTTTTCTGCCAAATCTTCTCGATCGTTAGGTTCCATGTTTTCCCTCCAGCAAAGCCGCGAGCTTGTCGCGCAGAATCTGGCGAGCTCTGAATATTCGTGAACGCACGGCGGCTTCATTCGTCCCCAGTACCATGGCGATTTCAGTTGGTGACAGCTCCTCTATCGTTGAAAGCGTCAAGGGATCGCGTAACTTAGTGGGCAGTCTTGCAATGAGATTTTCCAAGACATTCCCCATTTCGGTCCCCAGTACAACTTCATCGGCTGAAACCATTCGGGATCGAAGTTCTTTGACTCCTTCCGCCATATCCTGAATCGGCACGTCGCTTGCTTTCTTCTTTCTTTCAACTGTCACCCGCCAAGCGATGCGCGCCAGCCACGCCCGTGGGTCTTTCACGCTCGCCAATTTTCTGCGCTGGCGAAGAACGCGAATGAATGTCTCCTGGGTCGCATCTTCGGCATCTTGATGGTTGCGCGAGACCGAATATGCGATCCGGTAAACCAGCCTCGCGTGCTCTCGGACAAGCAGTTCGAGTTCGTCCTCCGCCGCTTTTGCCATAGCGATGGCTTCGCTCACGATCACTCGTCCGGCCACTAGGTCCTCAAACATAAAGACTGATATTGTGCCTTAGTTGTTCAGGAATATTTTGTCGAAGATCGAGCGCACGAGAAGCCGGGGAACCCATCCACGCCGCTCCGGGTATTCGTAGATCTTTTCATTGAGTAGGCCCCTTGCGCCCTGCGGGGCGTGTTCCTCTCTCGACCTTGACCCAGAGCTCACGCTCTGGGCTAAGTTATGCCGCTCCTCCGGAGCTGCATTCCAGATGTCCTGGTGAGTTCGGGAGGAGGAAACTGCTGAGAAGCTCTCGCCGACGAGGGCGCCCGCGCCACACGATCCGATGTTCCCGCGCTCGCGTCAGAATCCGACGAATACTGGTTCTGGCTCTAGCCGCACGCCCCAGATGTCTTCGACTCGATCCTGAATGTGATTCTTAAGCGCGAGAATCTCGGCTGCGCTGCCCTTCCCTCGATTAATGATGGCGAGCGTGTGTTTGCGGGAAATGCCGACGTTGCCACTGATAAAGCCCTTAGAGAATCCGGAGTGTTCCACCAGCCATGCGGCGGACACTTTTCTCTGTGATTCAAGCGCGGGATAGCTTGGTATTTGTAAATTCTTCTCAGCTGCGCGATGAGTCAACCGGTCAAAGTCCGCGGCGGAGAGCACTGGATTTTTGAAAAACGACCCGGCGCTGCGACAGTCCTCTTCTCCGGCGATAATTAACATCCCTTTAGTCGCGCGTATGGTTCGGACTGCTTCTCGGGTGTCGGCAAGAGTGGGTATCTCGTTCCATCCAGCGAAGTGGTTCCTGAGATCTGCATATTGAAGATGCGGTTTACCGCCGTGAATCAGTTCGTATTTAACTCGCAGAATGATGTATCTGCCCCGCTCACTGGTGTTGAAGATGCTAGTACGATAGTGAAATTCACATTCCGCGTTGGCCAGTTCGCAAACATTGTCACTGTTAAGGTCAAGCGCAGTAACCGACAGAATTGTTTCCGAGACTTCCTGCCCATAAGCCCCGACATTTTGCACCGGCGTTCCGCCAACGCTGCCGGGGATCCCGCTCAGACATTCGACGCCCGCGCAGTTTCGGGCGACAGCGCTGGCGACGAATTTGTCCCATTCCTCGCCGGCGCCGACGTCAAAGACTACTTTGCCATCATGGCTTTGCTGTTCGATTCCGGCGATTGCGACCTTGAGAACAACGCCCGGCCATCCCGCATCGGAGACGACAAGATTACTTCCGCCGCCGAGCAGGAATAATGCTGCGTCACGGGAGTGAGCGTATTGAATTGCTTCCTGTACGTCGCCAATGCTTTTTGCTTCTACGAAATATCGCGCTGGGCCGCCAACCTTTAAGGTTGTGAGAGGCGCCAGAGGTATATTTTCTTGAACGATCATTGCGGTTCAATCAATATATATGACTCTCGTTTCGATCATCGAAGCACCCGCCACCGGCGAGTTGGAAGCCTCCGGCCCGCGCGCCGTATTAGAATGCAGCATTCTCCTCTACGGTGGATCCATGAAAACTTCGGTGATTAATATTTTGATGCTGGCAACTTTGGCCAGTGTGAGTTTTGGGCAGGAGTTCCCGAAAGATGCTGCAATGAAGCAGGCCCGGAAATTCATCTCCGACTTTTACAGCGGCAACACAGATGGAATCTGGAAAAACATGACGCCAGAGATGCAGGCTGCATTAAAAACTCAGGCTGACTTCGCGAATTTTGCGACGCAAGTAAAAGCGCAAATTGGACGGGAAACTTCGATTGAAAACGAGCGGGTTATGCCAGGACCTCACGCACAAATCTACACGAGGCTTGCCCATTTTTCTCAGGCGCCGATGCCGGTCGTAGTATTGATGTCCTTCGACGATCAGGGAAAAATTGGCGGCTTTGTTATCCGTCCCGAACAAAATCCCGCGGAATCAAAGTATTTAAACTACAGAGACAAAACTGTGTTCACCTTCCCGCTCAAAGGAACCTGGCTGATATATCAGGGCGGCCGCTCGACCTACGATAACTATCATGCGGCAGCGCCGGACCAGCGTTTCGCTTATGACATTGTCGGGATTCGCGATGGCAAGATGTATGCGGGCAGCGGAGACAAGGTAGAAGATTATTTTTGTTTCGGTCAGCCCGTCGTTGCGCCAGCCAACGGAGTGGTAGTGGTATCCATAGACCAGTACGATGACAACCCGCTATTGAAGCCTTCGCAGAGCAATCCTCCCTACGGGAACGGCATTGTTCTTGATCACGGCGACGGCGAATTCTCCATGTTCGCGCATCTAAAACATGGGAGTGTGAGAGTTAAGGCGGGAGACAACGTAAAGACGGGCCAGGAGCTTGGGCAGTGCGGCAATAGCGGAAATTCGCCTTTTCCGCACCTGCATTATCACGTGCAAACCACTGCGGAATGGTTCAAGGGGGACGGGTTGCCCGTCCAATTTCACGACTACGCAGCGGATGGGAAGGCCGTAACGGTCGGAGAACCGATTCGTGGAGAGATAATCCAGTCCCGTTGAAATAGATAGTGGTCCGAAATGCCGAGGTGAGCAGGTACAATTGATTCACATGAAACTACGAACACCGGAGAAATAATGTATCCAGAAATTATGGTGATCCCCATGCGAGAAGAACTGACCCGCCTGGGTGTTCAAGAGTTGCGTTCGGCCGGCGAGGTGGATCGCGTCATTCCGAACCAGACCGGCACGGCCATGGTAATTGTGAATTCGATTTGCGGATGTGCCGCCGGACGCATGCGTCCCGCCGTTCGCATGGCGCTACAGAATGCGAATCGGCCCGATAAAGTTTTTACTGTATTCGCCGGGCAAGACAGCGAAGCCACCGAGCAGGCTAGAAAATATTTTATCGGCTATCCGCCGTCCTCGCCGTCCATCGGCATGTTCAGAGATGGCAAACTGGTTCACATGTTGCAGCGTAGTGACATCGAACACCGCGAGGCTGCGGACATAGCACGCGAACTCAAGACGGCCTTCGACAAATTCTGTAGTAAGTCTGTCGAAGTGTCGTCGTAGCGGTGGGAATCAATTTCTAATTGGAGCGCGAGGCTCACTTTTCCTCGCGGACGAACGCTGCGGTGCTGGCATCCACGTCAATTACCAGCTTGGCGTCACCTCGCGAAGGCCCATAGATCACATGCCAATTTAGTGTATTGGCTCCTTGATTCCAGTCGAGTATGTAGGAGACTGGAATATCGGGATTTTTCTGAAGTACTTTTTCCCCGCCATGTTTCTGTGCGACCGCGAACGCCTGATCGGAATCTATCTTGAGGAATCGCACATCGAATATAGCCGTGGAAGTGTTGCTGGGATTGTAAGTATCCATTCTTCCGGGATAGATTCCGCGCTCTGAAAAATCCGGAGCGTCGGTTCCCGACCAGGTATAAAACTTCACGCCGCGCAGACTTGGAGAGCCAAAATATCCCGTCCATACGGCCGACTTGCCGTCGCGGTCCTTATCTCCGGGCGTGACTTGGGATTGGAGCCTGATTGGCTGCGCATCGCGCGCCCAGCCGTGCGCTGCAACATACAATTGTTGAAAGATAGTACGGCCTGTTTGAAACTCAGTGGGCTTCGGTTGCGGTTTTTCGGCAGGTTGATTAGATGAGCAGCCCGCGACCATGAGAAGCGCGATCAATGGTAAGGAGAGTATCTTCATGAATGTATCCAGTCGGTTATAAGCGTTACGCGCAGCGACAGTGGGCTACATTCTACTAGAGGAGTCATCTGCGAGTTTGGATTTACTTCGACTGGGCCGGTGAGGTTTTCCGATGAACACCTATCTACAACGGTTGAAAGTTGCGATTGAATCGGCCACACACGAGATCAGCGACAGTGATCTGAGTCGGCGCCCCGCCGCGGGGAAGTGGAGTCCCGCAGAAATTCTGGAGCATTTAATCCTGACTTACACCGGTACCATCAAAAATCTGGAACGAAGCCACACAGGAGGAAAGCCGCTTGGAGGCAGACCGACGTTAAAGCAGCACTTTATAAATGTATTGGTGCTCGATTTCGGCTATTTCCCAACCGGGCGAAACTCTCCTGAAAGCGCCAAGCCAAAAGGAATGGCGGGAGATCAAGTCTTAAGCGAAATTCATCGCAAACTTGCGGCCCTGGACGATGCGATACGGAATTGTGAGAGCAAATTCGGGAGTACTGCCTTCGTAGCGGATCATCCTGTTATCGGTCCCATCACGATGCAGCAATGGTCTAAGTTTCATTGGGTCCATGGCAGGCATCACGTTAAACAAATTGTGCGAATGCGCAGGACCAGCCCGCCTCTCCCGATCGCCCCCTCATTGGCCGCGAAGTAGTTTTGACCGTACTATTCGCGCACTGACGACGGTATGCCAGATTTGCGAGCCTCTTCCTGCATGTCGTCCAGCTGTTGCTTGGCGTCGTCGAGCGCTTTCTGTTTATCGGCGATTTTTTGCTTGTAGTCTGCGTCTTCTTTGTCCCATGCTCCCGAGTTCCTCAATCGGTTTCCGGCATCCGCATAAAAAGCTGCCGCGCGTAACTGATATTCGCGCTGAGTGACGTCGAGCTCCCGCGTCAACAGGTCAATGTGATCTTTCTGCGCCGAAATCTTCTGCTTCCACTCGTCGTACACTTTTTGGCGCTCTTGCGGAGTCTCAGCGGGCTTTACTTCTGGTTTCTTGTCTGTGTCCACTGATTGAGCGGTCGCGCCGGCTGAAGTTTGCGAATTGTCGGCTGCGGCTAAATCGGCAGGCGCGTTCCCGACCACGCTAAGCTTATCGTTCACTGGCAGGTTGTCATTATCGTACTTCTTTGCGGTTGATGGCTTCTTCTCCTGGCGGACCTTGCGCGCATAGTCGCCCAGGGAGTCGGTTGGTGTAACAACCTGGGTTTGCGCTACGGCATGGCCAATCAGCATTAAGACCGAGACCGACAGAGTAAGAAACGTACCCGATATGGATTTCATAATTGTTCCACCTCCCGATTACTTCATCCGCGCATTGGCGGATTTCTTGCTATTGAAGTGTTATTTAAGCCCCGGCCGCCCTTACGCCTTTATTGCCGGCCAGAAAACCACCAATTGTGTGATCCAGATGCGATGCTTCGGAGACAATGTCATTGGCGACGCGCCTCGTTAAGTCTGCGTCATTCCCGCTCGCCAACTGCCGTGCATATCCGGAAATCGTGTTCAGAGAATTGCGGAGCTCAAGTGCCATTTCGGCTGATATCTCTCCCCGCAGTTGTTCGTGCTTTCGAATCGTCATCATTTCTGTTTGATCGTTAATCAAACAGGCTGCCCCCAAGGAATCGGCGGACGGGGACTGAACCGGAGTTACTGTAACTTCGAGCATGCGCTGTTCCCCGTACGGGGTCAGATATTGTGCGTGCAGCCGGGCGGAGGCCGTTTTATTGCGCAGGCTCGCTTCAACCGCTTGCGCCAGGGTGAGGAAATCTGAAGGGGAAGTCAGCTTAGCCTGGCGGAAGATTTCCGTTGCGGTCATTCCCGCCGGCGATGCGAATCCCAGAATTTGTTTCGAAGCGGCATTTGCCTGGCGAACCAGGCCGTTCGGCGTAAAAAAAATCACTCCGCTGGATAGATTGGACAGCACCGCAGCACTGATGTTTTCCGACGTCTTCGCCCGCCTGCGCTCAGACTGTTGTGAACTCTGCAATTCATGCTTCTGCTGCTTCAGTTCCTGAATCACCGCGCCGTAAGTGTGCAATGTCAGGGTTTCCGGGGAATTAAAATCGCTTGCGTGCGATGCCCCGGTGAGCAGACTTCGCCGAATGCGGCGCATGATCATAATGCCTGCGACCAGGGTAAAGCCGGCAAGCGCCAGCCCAATGCCCATCCGCAAAAAAATAGGATTGGTCAGCAACTTCAATACATTCTCCAATACCAGTGCAAAAATTGATCGCCTACGAAAAATGCGATGATCGCCATGCTGCCCAGAAATACACCGAAAGGCATTTGATGGCGTCGAAGCGCAATGGCGGCAGATGCCCAAGCCCGGCGTCGGGCCTCGCGAGGTGGTTCATGATTTCGCACCATGCGGCGGCGGGATCTCTTGATCCAAACCGCCAACACCGTCCACAATCCAAATAATGAGCCGGCAATTGATCCGGCAAAGATCGTGAACATGGTGAGCTTAAGGCCAAGAAACGCTCCGACCATCGCCATTAGCTTGACATCTCCGAAGCCCATGCCTTCGACTCCGCGGGCGCGAAGATAGATCGCTCCCACGCCATAGATAAACGACGCTCCAACGATTGCGCCTAGCAGAGAATCGGCAAAAGAAAATAGCGTCAGCGAAGAAGATGAACTCGTGGGAAGCGAGACGAGCCCGGGCAAGAACTGAGAAGCAAGGTCATTCACCGGAACAAACAGGCTGAAGAGCAGGCCCAAAGCCAGCCCCGGCAGAGTCATCTTGTCAGGCAGGAGTTGAGTTTCCGCGTCGGTGAAGATCAAGCCCAGCAGCAGAAATCCGAAACAGCAATATTTCAGCGTTGCCAGGGTAAGACCAAAATGCCAGTAGCACCCGAGAAACATGGCCCCGGTTAACAACTCGACCACCAGATAACGTGGCGAAATCGGCGACTTGCAGTTCCTGCACCGCCCTTGCAAGAGCAGCCAGCTCAATACAGGGATATTGTCGTAAAAAGAAATCGGCTTTTCGCAATTCGGACACGCCGATCTCGGAGTAACCGTGGACAAGCCACGCGGCAAACGGTATATACACACGTTCAAGAAGCTCCCGAAAGCCAGGCCGAATGCAAAGATCGCGGATGCGAAGACAGGGTCCACCGTTTAATTTTCCCGTGCTTTCTTGAACTTATGCGTACCTGCCGATTATAAGACTGCGAACGGGGATGGAGCAGACACCAAAGTCATTGTCCGAGAGGGCAAATGGAGGAGTTTGCGACGGAATTCGTAATGACCTTGTCGGCCCTAGCAGACGATATTCGAACCTTTTCGCGGCTTCCGAGATACACCGCCGGACGGCCCTTAGTTGATGAAACGGTGATGTTGTTAGCAAGTTAAAATGTCCGGTTTTCTTAGCACGTGAGTTGTCCGGTTTGAGTTAATTGAGCAGCCGTAGCCGGGGCGGTGGAAAAGTGGGAA
>Ga0208849_1001176_pt1 | contig 19379 bp, 21 predicted proteins | sample NGESurdeep072012_10_FD_184470 | JGI IMG/M metagenome (GOLD analysis project Ga0208849, IMG submission 184470) | Arctic peat soil microbial communities from Barrow, Alaska - NGEE Surface sample 53-3 deep-072012 (SPAdes) | ecosystem: Environmental > Terrestrial > Soil > Wetlands > Peat ... | reverse complement strand
GAGCCGCTCCAGCACAGCGTCGACGTCCTCCTCGGGGAACGCCAGGCGCACGAGGCCGCGGTCGGTCGATGCCGCCAGCAGCGTCCCAAACGGCGAGTCGACCGGCGCGTAGCTGACATCCGCTAGGCCCTCGGCGGCGATCCGCGCGCCCACGCGCCGCGCCGCTCCTGCCGCGGCCTCTTCGCTCGCTGCGCCCGTCCCTGCGCGCAGCGCCCGCTCGAGCGTTGCATCCTCACGCTGCGTTCCGGCTCTCATACGCTCACCACCTTCCTCAGCTTGACAAGGCCCTCGTGCAGCGAACGGCGCGCCGCCTCCTCCGAGCAGCCGATCGCCGCCGCGATCTCACGGTGGGGCAGATCGGCCACGTAGCGCAACACAACCGCGGAGCGCTGGCGTCCGGGAAGCTCCTCGACGGCGCTCCACAGCAGCGCATCCTGCGCAGACGCGGACGGTGCCTGGCGGGTGTCGAGCGCCGCGACATCCTCGACGGGCAGCGCCCGTCGCCGGCGCGCGCGGTGTGCGTCGAGCGACTTGCGATGGGCGATCGTCAGCACCCACGCGCGCAGGTCCGAATCGGCGCGCAGGCGCGGATATGCGCGCAGCGCGGCGATGAACGTCTCCTGAAAGCAGTCCTCCGCATCGACCGGCCCGAGCGACGAGACGAGGAAACGCCACACCGCGTCACGGTGCGTGTCGAGGAAGCGCTGGAAGGGGGGGAGGCCGCGGGCCATGCTCCTGGCGCGCGGGCCACTGCGGATCGGACGGGAAACACCGTAGCTCACGCTCATAGAACGTGACACAACCGGAAAACGTGAGATCCGCTCGCGCCGCGCCGCCGCCGGCTCAATCCTCGTAGTCGAAGAAGCCCGCACCCGTTGCGCGTCCCAGCCGGCCCGCCCCCACCAGCCGGCGCAGCTCCGGCGCTGGACGGTAACGCTCCTCGCGGTACTCCTCGCACAGCGCCAGCAGCACCGTCAGCACGTGGTCCAAGCCGATCGCGTCCGCCCACTCGAGCGGGCCGCGGGGGTGGCTCAGGCCGAGCACCATGCCCGTGTCGATGTCGCGCGCGCTGCCCACGCCTTCGCCGAGCGCGAACGTCGACTCGTTGATCACCTGGCTCACGATCCTGCCGAGCACCAGCCCCGGCGCGTCGCCCACCCACGCAACGTGCTTGCCCAGCGCTACGAAGAAGCGCTCCGCGCGCGCGGCCGCCACCGGCGAGGATGACTCGCTGCGGGTCAGCTCCACCAGCCGCGACTGCGACAGCGGCGGCAGCGCGTGAAAGCCGACGGCACTGCCGCCCGGATCCAGCGCGCCCAGCGACCCCTTCGCGCACAGCAGCGCGCGCGCTCCGCCCTGAGGCTGCGGCGTGCCGCGGCGATCAGGTAGCCCCCCCGGGAGCGGGTCCGCGTGCGGGTCTCGGGTCGGCGCGGGGTCGCAGTCGAGCACCAGCGCAGGCAATACGCCGCCGGTCGGCGCGTGCGGCGAGCGCACCTCATAGCCGGCTCGGCTCGCCGCCTCGCGCAGTTCGTCCGCGAGCACGCTCGCTCCCGCGATCACCACTACGCCCTCGCCGTGCGCCGGCGCGGCGTTCTCGGGCGGCTCGGGATCCTCCGGGCGGTGCCGGGGTGGGTGGGGACCTGATCCATAGTCGTAGTAGCCGCGCCCGCTCTTGCGGCCGTACAGGCCCGCCGCCACGTAGCGGGCGGCGATCATCGACGGACGCCAGCGCGGCTCGCCGAAGCTCTGCTCATAGAAGCTCTTCGAGATCTCGAAGCCCGTGTCCACGCCGACGAGATCCATCAGCTCGAACGGCCCCATGCGGAAGCCGCCCTCCATGCGGCAGATGCGGTCGATCGTCTCGACGTCGGCGATCTGCTCCTGCAGCAGGCGCAAAGCCTCCAGGCCGAACGGGCGGTTGCAGCGGTTGACGATGAAGCCCGGCCCGTCCTTCGCGACGATCACCGTCTTGCCCATCGCCTCGCCCGTCGCGTGCGCCAGCGCCAGCGCCCGCGGGGAGGACTCCACGCCCGCGACCACCTCCAGCAGGCGCATCAGCGGCGCCGGGTTGAAGAAGTGCATCCCCACCACGCGCTCCGGGTGGCTCGCGCCCGTCGCGATCGCCGTCACCAGCAGCGACGAGGTGTTCGTCGCGAGCACGCACTCCTCGCTGACGATCTCCGACAGCTTCGCGTACATCTCGTGCTTGAGCTCCAGGCGCTCCGGCGCCGCCTCGATCACCAGCTCGCAGTCCGCGAACGCAGCCATGTCCTCGACCGGCTCCAAGCGCTCGGAGGCCGCGGCTGCGTCCTCCTCCTTCAGCTTGCCCTTCACCATTTCTTTGCGCAGCCCGTCCTCCGCGCTCGCGATCCCGCGCGCGAGCGCCTCCGGGAACGGGTCATGCAGCAGCGTGCGTGCGCCCGAGCGAGCCGCCAGCTGCGCGATGCCGGCACCCATCGTGCCGGCTCCCAGCACGCCGATCACGGACGCTGCGCGACCCGCCCCGCCGGCGGAGCCGGCCTCATAAGACGTCTTCGTGCCCTCATCGGTTGCCATCGCTCGTGTCCTCCGCGCGCCTCAGACGGGCACGAGTGCGTTGATGCCGGTCATCGCCCGACCGATCAGCAGCTGCTGGACCTGCGAGGTGCCCTCGTAGATGGTCGTCACCCGCGCGTCGCGGAAGTAACGCTCGACCGGATGGTCATCGACGTAGCCCGCGCCGCCGTGAACCTGGATCGCGAGGTTCGCGCATTCGAGCGACGCTTCCGTCGCGTGAAGCTTCGCGATCGAGGTCTCGAGGCTGTTGGGACGGCCCTTGTCCTTGAGGAAGCCCGCGCGCCACGCCAGCATCCGCGACGCGTCTGTTTTCAGCACCATTTCCGCGATCATCGCCTGCACCAGTTGGAAGCTCGCGATCGGTTTGCCGAACTGCTCGCGCTCCTTCGCGTACTTCACCGACTCCTCCACGCAGCCCTGGCAGATGCCCACCGCGCCGCACGCCACCGAGTAGCGCCCCGACTCGAGGTTCGACAGCGCCACTTTGAAGCCGTCGCCGACGTTGCCGAGCATCTGCTCGTCGGAGACCTCCACGTCTTCGAGGGAGATCGACGCGGTGTCCGACGCGTGCAGCCCCATCTTGTGCTCGATCGTCTGCGTCGTGAAGCCCGGATGGTCGGTGTCCACCATGAAGCACGCGATGCCCTTGTAGCCGAGCTCCGGGTCGGTCTGCGCGAAGATCAGCGCCACCTTCGCGTAGCTCGCCATCGAGATCCACATCTTCGCCCCGTTGATCACCCAGCCCGAGTCCGTCTTGCGCGCCCTCGTCTTCTGATTGGCGGCGTCCGAGCCAGTGTCCGGCTCAGTCAGCCCGAAGCAGCCCAGCCACTCACCAGAGCACAGCTTCGGGAGGTACGTCTGCTTCTGCTCCTCGGTGCCGAACTTCAGGATCCCCGAGCACACCAGCGAGGTCTGCACCGAGATCACCGTCCTGATCGACGAGTCCGCCCGCCCGATCTCCTCGACCACGAGGCCGTAGCTCAGATAGTCGAGTCCCGCTCCGCCGTACTCCGGCGGGACGATCGCCCCGAGGTAGCCCTGGTCGGCGATCTTCTTCACCATCTCAAGGTCGAAGTGGTGGTTCCGCGCGTTTTCACGCGACTGCACCACGATCTCTTTGTCGGCGAATTCGCGCGCGGTGTCCTTGATCAGGCGCTGCTCGTCGGTCAGGTCGAAGTCCATCCCTCTCCTATCTCCTAGTCAGCTTCGGCGTTGTCCAAGGCGCGTGCACGCGCCGCTCGATCTCCTCTGCGATGCCCTCGATCGGCAATCGCTCCTGCGCGAGCGAGTCGCGATCGCGCAACGTCAGCGTGCCGTCCTCGACGCTCTGGTGGTCAATAGTAAGACAGAACGGGGTTCCGATCTCATCCTGGCGGCGGTAGCGCCGGCCGATCGCTCCGCCGGCGTCGTACTCGGACTGGACACGCGCGCGCAGTGCCCGATGCACCTCGTGAGCGAGCTCCGGCTGGCCGTCCTTGCCCACCAGCGGCAGCACCGCCGCCTTCACCGGCGCCAGGCGCGGGTGCAGGCGCAGCACCGTGCGCATCTCGCCCTCGCCCGTGCCCTCGCGCTCGACCAGTTCCTCGTCGTAGGCGTCCACCAGGAACGCCAGCGTCGCGCGGTCGGCGCCGGCGGCAGGCTCGATCACGTACGGCACGTAGCGTTCACCGGTCGCCTGGTCGAAGTACTCGAGCTTCTCGCCCGAAGCGTTCGCGTGCTGGGTGAGGTCGAAGTCGCCGCGGTTGGCGATCCCCTCGAGCTCCGACCAGCCGATGGGAAACAGGTATTCGACGTCGCTCGTTCCCGAGGAGTAGTGCGACAGCTCGTCCTGGTCGTGTGCGCGCAGGCGCAGGTGGTCGGGACGCAGGCCCAGCTCGACATACCAGCGCTCGCGCTCTGACAGCCAGTGCTCGAACCACTGCTGCGCCTCGGCCGGCGGCACGAAGAACTCCATCTCCATCTGCTCGAACTCGCGCGTGCGGAAGATGAAGTTGCCCGGGGTGATCTCGTTGCGGAAGGACTTGCCCACCTGCGCGATCCCGAACGGCGGTTTCTTGCGCGAGAACTGCAGCACGTTCTTGAAGTTGATGAAGATCCCCTGCGCCGTCTCCGGGCGCAGGTACGCGGTCGCGCCGGACTCCTTCACCGGGCCGATCGTCGTTTCGAACATCAGGTTGAAGTCGCGCGCCTCGGTCAGGTCGCACTCGTCGGTTTCGCCGGGGTGCTTGGACGGTTTGCGACCGCACGCGAGCTCCGCCAGATGGTCGGCACGGAAGCGCTGGCCGCACGTCTTGCAGTCCACCAGTGGGTCGGTGAAGCCCGCGAGGTGCCCAGAGGCCTCCCACACCTTGGGGTGCTGCAGGATCGCCGAGTCGATCGCCACGATGTCGTCGCGCTCCTGGAGCATCGCGCGCCACCACTCGTTCTTGACGTTCGTCTTCAACAGAACGCCGTAGTGGCCGAAGTCATACGTCGAGCCGACGCCGCCGTAGATCTCCGAAGAGGGGAACACGAAGCCGCGGCGCTTGGACAGCGCGACGATCTTCTCCATCGTCACTACGTCTGGCTCGGTGGGCGATGGCTCGGTCACGGGGGGCTGGTGATGGTAGTCGAGCATCACCGGCTCCGCGCTCGCGCGGGCGTCGCGCCGCGGCACGTAAGATGGCGCGCCGTGGCGCGGATACTGCTCGTGGCGGGGGGCTGCAGGGGCCGGCGCCTGGCCGAGGCGATGGTGCACGACGGTCACGCCGTGCGCATGACGACGCGCAGCGAGGCCGCGCGCGCGGCGATCGAGGCCTCCGGCGCGGAGTGTTGGATCGGCACGCCCGACCGCCTGGCGACTTTGCGCGGGGCACTGGACAGCGTCACGATCGTCTGCTGGCTGCTCGGCACCGCTGTCGGTGGAGAGTCGGAGCTGCGGGCGCTTCACAGCTCGCGCCTGGAGTTCTTCCTGACGCAGATGATCGACACGACCGTGCGCGGGCTCGTCTACGAGGCGCGCGGAGCAGCGCCCTCGAGCGCGCTGCTGGCCGAGGGCGAGGCGCTCGCCCGGACAGTGACCGAGCGCAACGAGATTCCGGCGGCGTTCCTGACCGCCGACCCGCAGGACCAGGATGCGTGGCTGCTCGACGCGTGCGCCGCCGTGAGCTCCCTGCTCATGGGTGCATGATCGTTCACCGAGGTCAAGCCAGCGGAGCTTGTGACCGATGTTGCGTGCATGATGGCCGGCGAGCGCTCCCGATATGGCCTCTCGATGTCCGCTCTCGGCGCGAGCGCGCTCGTGGCGAGCGTGTTCCTGCCGTGGTACCGGGTGAGCTCGATCGTGCACGCGGGCGTCGGCCAGTCGAGCTCGCTGACGAGGATCACCGAACACCAGGCGCTGCCCTACATGAAGGGCTTCCTGCTGGTCCTCGCCGCGCTCGCGATGCTCGACGCGCTGCTGCCGTTGGTGCGGGCCAGTGGGCCGGTGCCCGGCGGAGCCGGTGGCTCGGTGGCGCTCCTTGGCGCAGCGGCCGCCGCGTGCGCGCTGTACCGAATCCTCGATCCCCCAGCGCTGACCGCTGACGCGGTCTCGCTGACGCTGCTCGAGGGCCCCTGGCTGACGCTGCTCGCCGCGCTGACGATGATGCTGGGCGGCATGTGGCCGCGGAGCGTGGTCGGCGCCCCGGCGGCATCTGAGGTGCGCGTGCAGGGCCTCTCGCCCGGCGTCCCGGGTGGGGGCTGACGCTCGCGACGCGCCCGAGGCGCTCCGATGGTCTGTAAGACGATGACGCGCGATCGCTCTCCATATGGCTTTCTTGCGTCCTCGCTCGGCGCAGTCGTGCTCGGGCTCGGGGTATTCCTGCCGTGGTATGGCGTCGGCATAACCACCCAGGGGGTCGCCGCGCTCGAGAGCCGTGACAACCAGGTCGTCGCGCAGTTCGGAAATGCCGCGCTCCAGCAACAGCTCAGTGGCCTGCACGCGGAGCTGAGCTCGATCGCCGGCAGCCAGATCGGATCGATCAGCGCACACCAGGCGTTCAGCAGGATCGGGCCGCTGCTGCTGATCGTGGCGGGACTCGGGCTCCTCATCGCTCTGATCTCCATCGCTCGCGAGCGGTCCTCCGAGCTCGACGCGAGCGGAAGCTGGATCGCCCTGCTCGGCGCCATCGCTCTCGTCTGCGTGCTCTACCGGATGCTCGCGCGACCGGGCGGCGAAGAGCCGTTCCTGACGCTGTCGCTGCGCGAGGGCGCATGGCTCGCGTTGCTCGGCGCCGTGGCGATGATCGCCGGCGGGCTCTGGCCACGGCGCGCGCGCAGCGAGGACGCCTCGCCCGAGCAGCTCGAGGATGTCTGGTCGGCGTTCTCCGGGTGGACGCCCGGAGCTTGAAAGCGCCCCCCACGCGCTATCCTAATAGGCAATCCCCCTAAAGCCGATCAGGATTTCTCTGAAGCGGCGTTCTCTCTCTCTCTCTCTCTCTCTCTCTCTCTCTTAGCACTCGACGGTCGCCGTCGAGAAAGGAGCAACTCCCATGGCGCTGCAACTTGGCGACATCGCCCCAGACTTCGAGGCCGACACCACCGAGGGCCGCATCAAATTCCACGATTGGATCGGCGATTCGTGGGCGGTGTTGTTCTCCCACCCGAAGGACTTCACACCCGTCTGCACGACCGAGCTCGGGTACATGGCGAAAATCAAGCCCGACTTCGACGCGCGCAACACCAAGATCATCGGCCTCTCGGTCGACGCCCTCGACAACCACGAGGCGTGGGCCAAAGACATCGAGGAGACCCAGGGCGCCGCTCTCAACTACCCGATCATCAGCGACAGCGACTTCAACGTCTCAAAGCTCTACGGCATGCTTCCCGCCGAGACATCCGGTGAGGCCACCGGGCGCACGCCCGCTCAGAACCAGACGGTCCGCAACGTGTTCGTGATCGGACCCGACAAGCGCGTCAAGCTGATCCTCGTCTACCCGATGACGACCGGACGCAACTTCGACGAGGTGCTGCGAGTGATCGACTCGCTCCAGCTCACCGCCAAGCACAAGGTCGCCACGCCCGTCAACTGGCAGCAGGGCGAGAAGGTGATCATCGCGGGCTCCGTCTCCAACGACGAGGCCAAAGAGGCCTACCCGGATGGGTGGGAGGAGCCGCGGCCGTACATCAGGCTCGTGCCGCAGCCGAGCTGAACAGCTACGCGAGCGACAGGCCGCCGTCGGGTGCGTCCGTCCGCAGCCGTTCGAGCAGCGTCTCGAGGATGCGGGCGGTCGCACCCCAGATCAGGTGCTCATCGACGACGTAGGTGTCGGTTTCGAAGGTGATGCCGCGGCGTTCCATGCGGGTCCTGGTCCTGCCCGCGCGCAGCGCCTCCAGCGGCAACTCGAGTACCGCGTCGACCTCTCGCGCTGACAGCTGCCACACGACCCCTGCTGGAATCGCCCCGACGAACGGGTGGATCACGTAGTTGGTCGCCAACGTCGATGTCGGCGCCAGCGCTCCCAGCAGCTCGACCCGCGAACGGTCCAGGCCGATCTCCTCTTCGGCCTCGCGCAGCGCCGTCGCCGTCAGGTCCTGATCCTCGGCGTCCTGGCGCCCGCCCGGGAACGAGATCTCGCCCGCATGGCGGCGCAGATCGGCGCGACGCCTGGTGAGCACGACATGGGGCTCGCGTGTTTCGGCCGCGAGGAACAGCGGCACGAGTACGGCCGCCGGGATCTGCTCGCCGCCGGCAGGCCGGACGAAGCTGTCGGAGTCGGAGTCGGAGGCGGAGGCGTCAGGCGGCCAGGTGAACGCGCTCAATGCGCTCCTGGAACATGACCTCGCCGTCGAGCACACGGTGCACCGGGCACTTGGCGGCGATCACCCGCAGGCGTTCCACCTGTTCCTCGGGGAGGTTGTCCGGCAGGCGCATCACCAGCTGGAACTTGGTCGGAGCGCCGCGCTCCGCCGGGCTGTACTCGACGTCCACCTCCACGTGTCCGATGTCCCAGCCCTTGCGCGCTGCGTACATCTCGATCGTGATCGCCGTACACGAGGCGAGGCTCACGGCGAGCAGCTCCTGAGGGTCCGGTGCGCTGTCGTCTCCGCCCGCATCCAGCGGCTCGTCCACCGTTACCTGGTGATCGCGAACCTGCACGGTATGCCTGAGCGTTCCACCATCGCGGTGCGCGGAGGCCTTCATCCTTGTGAGCCCTGGCGTATGGGTCAATTCGATCCCCTCGATCGGCTGCTACGTGAACTGATTTTCATGATACTCGTCGGCCGGACGCGCCAAGCGGGTTGAACAGCAGCCCCGTGAGCAGCTTCGGGTAGAAGAACGTCGACTTCGGCGGCATGTTCTCACCCGCCGCCGCGACGTCGCGCACCTGTCCCACCGGCGTCGGACGCATCAGGAACGCGGCGTCGTACTCGCCGGAACGCACCATCGCAAGTGCCTCGGCCGTGTCACGCGCGTAGAACAGGCCGTTGAAGTGTGCGATGTCCTCGTCGCTGTAGCCGAGCGCGTTCTTCAGCAGCAGCGTCTCCAACACGCCCGTGTCGAGGTGCCGGTAGGCCTCGGAGTGCCCGGGAAGCGCCGCGTCGGCGATCGCCTGGTCCTTCAGCGTCAGGCGCAACGCGCGTCCGTCACGACCGTCGATGTAGCCGAGCTGCAGCGGTCCCTCGCCGGGCGCCGGCGTGATCTCCTCGACGGGGACCTCGGTGATGTCGAAGTCGCGTGCCAGCGCCTGCTCCAACGCGGCGCGGCGCTCGTCGTCGAGGCCGCCGATCAGGCGATGGGTGGGGAACACCGTCAGGCCGGGGTCCTCCAGTGCGACGAGGCACATGAGGATGTAGCGGTGATCGCCCTCCCCGCCGACCTCCTCGGCGTACGCGTGCATCGTCTCGTAGCGGTGGTGGCCGTCGGCGATCAACAGCTCCGCGTCGCCCGTCGCGGCCTGCACCGCCGCGATCGCGTCGGGATCCGACACGCGCCACAGGCGATGCACGGTGCCATCGGCGTCCTTGATGTCGGCCCATGGCGTCTGCTCGGTCGCCGCCGCCAGTGCCCGCCAGGCAGCGTCCGTCGGGTCGGAGTACAGCGAGAAGATCGATGAGATGTCGGCCTGCGTCGCGCGCGTGAGGCGCAGCCGGTCCTCCTTGGGGCCCGGATGGGTGCGCTCATGGGGGCGCACGCGGCCGGGGCCGTAGTCCTCGATTCGTACCCGGCAGAAGAAGCCTCGGCGCGTGCGTGGCTGGCCGTCGGGCCCGGTGTAGTCCTGCGTGTGTGCCCACAGCGCCGGCTCCTCGTCGCGGACGAGCGCGCCCTGCGCCTGCCAGCTCTCGAACAGCTCGCCCGCCGCCGTGTACGGATCCTGACCACCCGCGTCGCGCTCGTCCTCGCCGTGCGCGCCCAGCGGCAGGTCGACCGCGACCACGTTGAACGGCGAACGCGCCACCAGCTCCGCGCGCTGCGTCGCGTCGATCACGTCATAGGGCGGCGCCACCACGTTCGCCAGATCGCCGACCACGGCGGTGTCGTAGCGCAACGCGCGCAGGGGTTGGACGTCGGCCATGGCGGCGGAGGCTAGCAGCGGGGCTCACAACGTTCGTGCCCGTCGCTCCGCGCGGTTGGGTGTCGGCAAGGCGCGTATCGTCCGCATGGACTACGAACATATGTTCCCATGGCTCACGCACAGTATCTACGCGAGAAGGCACGCTCGTTGCGCGTCGAGCGCAAGCTCACGATCGACGAGCTCGCCGATCGGCTGGCGCTGTCGCGCAGCACCGTCTACTACTGGGTGCGCGATCTGCCGATTCCCGGCTCTGGGTCCGGCGGCGGGTGGCCAGAGGCGGCGCAGCGCAAGGGGAACCGTGCAATGCAGCGCAAATATCGGCTGCTGCGGGAAGCGGCGTATGAGCAGGGGCTGAGCGAATACGAGACGCTGGCGCGCGATCCGACCTTCCGCGACTTCGTGTGCCTCTATATCGCCGAGGGGTACAAGCGCGACAGGAACATCGCGTCACTCGCCAACTCCGACCCCGCGATCATGAAGCTTGCGACCAGCTGGATACGTCGCCTGAGTGACAGGCCCCCGACGTTCTATGTCCAGTACCACGCCGATCAGGATCTCAGCGAGCTGCGCGAGTTCTGGGCGGGGGCACTTACTACCGATGCGCCGTCCATCCGGCTACAACGCAAGTCCAACAGCAATCAGCTGACTGGTCGCATGTGGCGCTCGCGCCACGGGGTGATCACAGTACGGGTGTGCGAGACCGAGCTGAGAGCCAGGCTTGGGGCCTGGATGGACAGACTGCGCGAGGAGTGGCAGTAGACTTCGATGGCGCCTCGGGGCGTGGCGAAGCTTGGTATCGCGCTCGGTTTGGGTCCGAGAGGTCGCTGGTTCAAATCCGGCCGCCCCGACTTCGCGCCGCTGCTCGGCTACGCCGCGCGTGCGCTCGGGACCAGTCGCAGCCGTCCCGGCAGGAACGGAATCACTGCGCGCTTGACGTAATCGGCGCCCCCTGCCACGAGTGCCTTGCGCATCACCGTCGGCGGCAGCGCTGAGAAGCCGTACTGCTCGCGGATCGAGTCCGGGAGTAGGGCGACGGTGACGAAGTTGACTGTCTCGAGCAGCGGGCGCGCGAGCAGCGGCACGGGCGGTTCGAGCACGATCTGACGCGCTCGCCGCCGCGCCCAGTCAGTGACGACGAGCTCGTCTCCCTCGAGCATCCGCACGCGGTAGTCGCGAAGCTCCTCGAGCGTGGACGGCATGTCGCTGTCCTCGAGGCCAAACAGGGCTCCGACGATCTTGTAGTCCTCCCACAGGGCGGCCTTCTCGGCGTTGGAGAGGGAGTGGACGTAGCGGCTGTACACGACCATCGCCGAGTCCACGAGCGTGAACAGCACCCACAACAACAGCCCGGGGTCGTCCGCGCGGTAGGTGGTGCCGGCCGCGTAGGAGCCGATCTGCTCGGGCAGGCTCCCGCTCACACGTCGATGCATCGCGCGTACGCGCCGGGTGATCCGGTCCGCCTCCCCGCGCGGGCCGAACGCGATCGTGTTCATCGTCTTGGCCGTCCGCGCGAGTCGCTCGTATGGCTCGTCGAGCGCCGTCGAGTGGGCAAGCAACCCGAATACGGCCAGGGGATGGGCTGCCTGCATCAGCAGCGCTCGCGGGCCCGAGAGCGCGACGGCACGCTCGCGGTGAACCCGCCGGAACATCGAGTCGTCGTCGAAGTAGCCGCGCACCTGGCTACACGGTCCTGTGTGGAGGCGCGGTGAGCGGGTGGCGAGCGCTCTGTCGACGAGCCGACCCGCGGATCGCCACGAGCGTGCCGACGCACAGCGCAGTCGCGAGCACGTACACGAGCCAGTCTCCGGATACGCCCGCGATCGCGCCGGCCGCGAGCGGTCCGAGCATCGCGCCCAGCGCCCAAACAGCGTTCATCACGCCGAACGCGTGTCCTTGCGCGAGGCCGGCGTGTTCGGCGCCATCGGCGATCAACGCAAATGCCGGCGTGAAGAGGATTCCGTAGGCGATCGACGCGAGCAGCACGAGCGGTGCGTACAGCAGCGGTCGGCCGGCGAGTGCCAGCATCGACGACAGCAGCGCAGCCGCGGCGAGCGCGAAGCGCACCGGCACGAGCGCGCCGCGCCGGTCGCTCACCCGTCCGATGAACGGCGACGCGGCCGCCTCCAGGGCGGCGCTGAGCAGCCACACCGCCCCGATCGCGCTTGCGCTCCAGCCGACAGCCGCGAGGTGCAGCGGACCGAGCACCGAGAGGACCCCTGCGAGCAGCGAGGCCATCGACAGAAGCGCGAACCCGCTAGCCAGACGCGGGTTCGCAAATGCGCGTATGACCGGGCCGCCCGCCGGCTCGTGCACCGTCGGTGCGGGGGTGAGCAAGGTACGGATCGCCAGCAGCGCCGCGACGCCCGCGAGCGCACAGAAGATCACGGTGCGTCCGACGATCGCAGCGGCTGCGCCCACGACCGGGCCGAACAGCGCACCGACCACTGCCGCGCCCATCGCGACGCCGATCAACTCTCCGCGACGGCTTCGCGGCGCCGCGGCGAGCAGCCACGAGAACGCACCCGCCCACGTGAACGCGCTGCCGCATCCCTGCAGCACGCGGGCCGCCAGCAACGTCGAGAAGCTGTTCGCGAGCGCGAAGCCGATGCTCGCTACGCCCATCAGCGCCAGACCCACCAGCACCGCCCGCCGGGGCCCGATCCGAACCGCGGCGAAACCGCCTGGAAGGCCGCCGAGCAGAGCGCCGACGGCGTAGGACGCGGTCAGCACGCCAGCAGAGAACTTCGAGAGTCCGAACTCGCGCGTGAAGTGCGGCAGGAGCGGCGTGAGCGCGACGAACAGCATCGTGTCCACGAACACCACCGCCGCAACGAGTAGAAGCAGGCGGCGCATGTAGGCCACGCTAGCAATGCTTTGTCAGGCGCCCAGCGCGAACAGCGGCCAGCGACCGGGCACGCCCTTGAGCTCGTGAAAACCCCGGTCCGAGAACGTGAACGGGCCACCGACAACCGTTCCGAACACCGTGCCGGACACCAGCACTTCGCCGGCGGCGGCGAGGCCGCTGATGCGTGAGGCGATGTGCACGGCCATGCCGCCGACGTCGTCGCCGATCAGCTCGCACTCGCCGGTGTGCATGCCGACGCGCACCTCGATGTCGAGCGCACGTGCGCTGCGCGTGATCGCCAGCGCGCAGCGCAGCGCGCGTGACGGCGGTCCGTCGAAGGTCGCGAGGAAGCCGTCGCCCACCGTCTTGACCTCACGGCCGCCGAAGCGCGCGAGCTCCGCGCGGACTCGCTCGTCGTGGTGCGCGAGCAGGTCGCGCCAGCGGCCGTCGCCGAGCTTCGCGGCACGCGCCGTCGCGTCGACGATGTCAGTGAACAGCACCGTCAGCAGCGCCCGCGCGAATTCTCCGCCGCTGCGCACGCCCGTCAGGAACTCCTCGACCTCCTCGACGATCGCGTCGCTGTCACCGACGAACGGAAACGAGTCTTCCCCCTGCAGCTCGACATAACGGGCGCCCGGGATGTGCTCGGCCAGGTAGTGCGAGTGGCGCACGTCCCACACGCGCTCCTGCGGCCGGTGCATCACAAGCGTCGGCACGCGAATGCTCGACAGCACGTCGCGCACGTCGAGGTCGATCATCGCGTTGGCGATGATCCGCGCCTCGTTCGGGCTCGCGGCGAGCCGCTGCATGCGCGCGAACCACGCGACCAGCGCCGGGTCCTCGGCCATCGACGGCGCCCACGCGGACATAGCCTCGCTGTTCGGTTCACCCCAAGACGCGATGTTGTGCTCGCTTAGCGCCTCGCGCTCTTCGCGCGTCATCGCCCAGTCATAATCGGGCGCCCACGAGGTGCGGGCGATCGAGGCGTACATGATCAGCGCGCCGATGCGCTCCGGGTGCTCGGCGGCGAGCAGCGCGCCCACGAGGCCGCCCTGCGCGTAGGTGATCAGCGCGGCGCGTTCGCTATGGGCGGCGTCGAGCACCGCGAGCGCGTCGCGAGCCTCCTGCTCGACCGTGTAGGTCTCGATGATCCGCTCGGACAGCCCAGTGCCGCGGCTGTCGTAGAGGATCAGACGACCAAATGTGGTGAGTCGTTCCAGGAAGCGGCGGTTGGCGGGCGCCTCCCACAGCTGCTCGAGCTGGGTGAGCCAACCGGACAGGAAGAGGAGATCGAGCGGCCCATCGCCTACGACCTGGTAGGCGATGCTCGCGTCGCCGCTGCGGGCATAGCGGGTGACGGGCCCCATCAGAGCTCTTCTATCAGGGCGCGAAACGGCGCCGACGGCTCGACGCTCGCGCCGGCGGCGTGAACGCGGTCGGACAGCCACAAATCCGATGTGACGACCCGAATCGCCCCTGGCTCCGCTGCGACGGCGAGCAGTCGGACGATCTCGTCATCCGCGGAGTCGCGCCGCGGACGCGGCGCGTATGCGACCTCTACGACCGTCGAGCGGATCGGCGGGGACGGCGGCTGCTCGAACACGACGGTGACGTCGGCGCCGCTGCTCGCCGCCCAGCGCTCGAGCATGCCCACCAGACGGACCATCGCCCCGTGCCGGTCCCGCCACCACGCGTCGGGTCGCGTCCCGATCACGTTCATCCCGTCGACGAGCCAGCGCACCGCGGGCAAGCGTACGGGCTCGACCGTCACGCCGTCGGCGCGTCCACACCGAGCCGCGCGGCGAGGTGCTCGCCTCGCGGCGGCGTTCCTGCTGGAGTTCTCCTTCGATGCGACTCGAGGGCATCCAGACGGGCGACATCATCGAGGTCGATCTCCGCGGCCGGCGCTTCCACGCGCTCGTCACGGGGACCGCACCGGGCGGCCTGGCGATCCAGCCGACAGATCGGCGCGTCAACCACTACTCGTGCCGAAGCCGAGAGGTCGTCGGGCACTGGTCCAAGCGCGGAAGGCCGCGACCCACGAGCGAGCCGCTGCGCCCCTCGCCGCGCCAGCTGCAGATCGATCTCGCGCCGCACGACGAGGCCCCCCGCGAGGAGTGAGGAGCCGGATTGCATGCGCGGCGAGAAGTAGAGACAATAGTCAGCATGCACGCATCGTTCGGTCAACGGCAGGGTGACGGAGACGAGCGCCTCGAACGCGCGATCGTGCTGCTCCTGCTCGCTGACGAACGCCGGCAGGCATGGTCCCTGGGGCAGCTGGCGGCCGAGCTCGACGCGGATCAACCCGCGCTCGAGCGGGCACTCGACAGGCTCACCCAGGCTGGCGTCGTCGCGTTCGCTGGCGCCGACGTGCGGGCATCGCGCGCGGCGCGACGCATCGACGAGCTGGATCTGATCGGCATTTGACGAACCCACTCGGCCTTCTGCCGGCGCCGCCGGGAGCCGTGGCCCGTGCCACGAGGGCGCCGGCGCCAGATGTTCAGGCCCTGGGATATAGGGTCTCGGGAATGAGCACCCGTGCGCTCATCCTCTCGTGGGAGTACCCGCCCGTGATCGAGGGCGGTCTCGCCCGGCACGTTCGCAAGCTCGCCGAGGCACTCGTCCGCCAGGGAGTGGGCGTCGACGTGCTCACCCGCGGCGTGCCGCGCGAACACGAGCTGGAGCGGGCGCGCGTCGGCGATGGCGGGGGTGTGAGCGTCCATCGCGTGCCCGAGCCCGGCTGGCCTCGCGACCTCGATCGCTTCGTCGCGTGGGTCGCGCAGATGAACCTGGACATGCTCGCAGCGGGCGAGGCGCTCGCGCAGGAGCACTCCTACGACCTCGTGCATGGACACGACTGGCTCGTCGGGCAGGCCGCGGTGGCGCTGGCGGACCGCTTGCGGGTGCCGTACGTGACGACCATCCACGCCACCGAGCACGGACGGCACCAGGGCTGGGTGGAAAAGCCGCCGCAATCGCACATCCACTCGCTCGAGCGACGGATGGCGCGCCGCGCAGATCAAGTGATCGTCTGCTCCTACTACATGCGCGGGCACGTCGCCGACATCTTCGACATCGAAGAGCGTCGGGTGGCGGTGATCCCCAACGGCGTCGATCCGAGCGAACTCCAGCCGAGGGGAGACCTCGCCGCGCTGAGGAGCGAGTTCGCCGCTCCGCACGAGAAGCTCGTGCTGTTGGTCGGGCGGCTGGTCTACGAGAAGGGCTTCCAGCTGGCGCTCGACGCGCTTCCCGGTGTGATCGAGCAGGTCGGCAACGTGCGCTTCCTTGTTGCCGGCAGCGGCACGCACGAGGCGGAGCTGAAGGCACAGGCGGAGCGGCTGGGCCTCTCCGAGCACGGAACGTTCCTCGGCTGGATCGGCGACGACGTCTTGCACTCGCTCTACCGGATCGCCGATCTGTGCGTGGTCCCCTCGATATATGAGCCGTTCGGGCTGGTGGCGCTGGAGGCGATGGCCTCCGGTTGTCCGTGCATCGTCGCGGACACGGGCGGGTTGCGCGAGGTGGTGCCGCTCGGTGAGCACGTGGGGCTGCGCTTCAACGGCGGGGACGCCGAGCATCTCGGCGTGATGATCGAACGCCTGCTCGTCGACGAAGCGCTGCGCGACCGGCTGGTGACGCAGGCCTCGGAGCACGTCCTGCGCTTCGACTGGGATGACATCGCCGAGCGCACGAGCGGCATCTACGATGGGCTGCGGCAGTTTGCGCCACGGCAGGAGCCACGGGAGGAGGTAGGGAGAGGATGACGCAGATGCTCGAGGGGTTGATGCAGAACGACTTTCCGCTGACCCTCAACCACATCAGGCGGAGGTTGGCCGCCGGCAACCACGGCGCGGAGGTCGTGACGCTCGCCCCCGACGGCTCGAGCGTGACGCGTGCAAGCCACGCCGAGGTCTCGGCGCGGGTCGACCGTCTCGCGCGTGCGCTGCGGACGCTCGGGGTCGAGCAGGGCGAGCGCGTCGCAACGTTCGCGTGGAACAACCAGCGCCACTTCGAGCTGTACTTCGCCGTGCCGTGCCTCGGCGCGGTGCTGCACACGCTGAACATCCGCCTGTTCGAGGAGCAGGTCACCTACATCGTCAACCACGCCGAGGACCGGATCATCTTCGTCGACGACTCGCTCGTGCCGATGCTCGAAAAGCTCGCGCCGAGCTTCGAGACGGTCGAGCACTACGTAATCATGGGAAACCCACCCACCCACGACCCACCCACCCACGACTCACCCAGCCACGGCGACGCCGGTGGCCTGCCGAACGCCGTGCGCTACGAGGATCTGCTCGAGCAGGCCGGCGACGGCCCGTTCGAGTACCCGGAGCTCGACGAGCGCCAGGCAGCGGCGCTGTGCTACACGAGCGGCACCACCGGTAATCCCAAGGGCGTCCTGTACTCGCACCGGTCGATCAGCCTGCACTCGACCGTCACGCTGGCGAAGGACGGCACCGCGATCTCGCGCGCGGACCGCATCCTCGCGGTCGTGCCGATGTTCCACGTCAACGCGTGGGGGCTGCCCTACGGGGCGGCGCTCGCCGGCGCCGACCTGATCCTGCCCGATCGTCACCTGCAGCCCGAGCCGCTCGCAGCCCTGATCACGAGCGAGCGACCGACGTTGATGGGCTGCGTACCGACGATCTTCCAGGGACTGCTCAGCTACGCCGAGGAGCACCCCGAGATCGATCTGTCCTCGCTGTCGAACGCCGCGTGCGGCGGCTCGGCGGTGCCGCGACAGCTGATGAAGGACTTCGAGGAGCGACACGGCGTGCGCATCTTCCAGGCATGGGGCATGACCGAGACGAGTCCCGTCGCCACCTACTCGCGCCCGCGCGAGCGCGAGCACGACGACGCCTACTGGGACGAGCGCGCGATGCAGGGTCGGCCGCTGCCGTGGGTCGAGCTGCGACTCGCCGACGACGAGGGCAACGAGGTGCCGTGGGACGGGTCCTCCACCGGTGAGATCGAAGTGCGCGGCCCGTGGGTCGCCTCGCGCTACTTCGCCGACAGCTCCGAAGACGAGAAGTTCGCCACCGGCTGGCTGCGCACCGGTGACATCGCCTCGGTTGACGAGCGCGGGAACGTGCAGATCACAGATCGCTCCAAGGACGTGATCAAGTCCGGTGGCGAGTGGATCTCCTCGGTCGAGCTGGAGAACGAGCTGATGGCGCACCCGGACGTGCTCGAGGCCGCGGTCATCGCCAAGCCCGACGAGCGCTGGGCGGAGCGTCCCCTGTGCTGCGTCGTGCTGCGCGACTCCTCCGTCGTCGGCGCCCCCGAGCTCGTCGAGCATCTGCGTGGGCGGGTCGCCAAGTGGTGGCTGCCGGATGAGTTCGCGTTCGTTGCCGAGATCCCAAAGACGAGCGTCGGCAAGTTCGACAAGAAGGTGCTGCGCGGTCGCCTGGCGGAGGGGACACTGGCGGGCCGAGTGCACGTGTCGTGACCGCCACGGGACTCGTGCCTGGCAAACAGCGGACCGGATAGGGCGCAACGACCGGCCACCGGCCGCTGTTGGCGCCGCCATAGCTGATAGACCTTGCTCGATGAAGGCAGGCGAGGAGCCTGCAAACGGCGAACCAGAGATCGATATCTTGCGACAGACAACCGACGGGACAAGTACGGAGACATCCCCGAAGCGGGGTTGTTGCGTTCACCACACCATCAACGGGAGGTTGGCATGACTCGGACCGATGTCATGGCCTCGAGCAGGCCACGTAAAGCAGGCGCAGCGTCGATGAGGGGGAGGTCGTCCAGCGTGCTGCGTGGGCTGTCGATCGCTTCCTTCCTCCTGATGCTGGCCCTGGCGCTCGCACCCGGCGCGGCGGTCGCGGCGGAACCCACATCGGGTTACAGCACGACCACGCCACCGCCTACGACGACCGGCTATTCCCAGACGCCGACTACGCCGGCCACAACGACAACGACGAAAACGACGCCGAGCACGGGCACGCTGCCGTCGAAAGAAGCAGAAAAACCCACGACCAGCACGCCGTCCACGGAACCGTCGCCGGAAAAAACGAGCAGCACCCCGACCACGACGACCGCCGCGAAATCCGGCACGCTGCCGTTCACCGGATTCGACCTGCGTTGGGACATCGGCCTTGGCCTTCTGCTCTTGGCCGCGGGCTTCTCGATCGTGGTGATGCAGCGCCGCCAGCGCCGCGACAGCGGCAGCTGACGCAAACTCCGAGCGCTTCCTGACGGCCGTCGGCGCGAGCGCCGGCGGCCGTCTGTCGTTGTCCTCAGGCCAAGAGCCTGCGTTCACGCCCGGCGCAGTCGAACAGCACAAGCGTGTAAACGGTGGCGGGGGCAGGGCCGTGCCAGATCGGCGCAGGCACGATCTTGCAGGCGCGCAGCACAGCCTTTGTGGCGAGGTTGCCGCCGCGTGAGGCGTATTCGCCCCCGAGCAGGACGTATCGCGCTTCGTGTCGCGCAAC
>Ga0208849_1001175_pt1 | contig 19391 bp, 16 predicted proteins | sample NGESurdeep072012_10_FD_184470 | JGI IMG/M metagenome (GOLD analysis project Ga0208849, IMG submission 184470) | Arctic peat soil microbial communities from Barrow, Alaska - NGEE Surface sample 53-3 deep-072012 (SPAdes) | ecosystem: Environmental > Terrestrial > Soil > Wetlands > Peat ... | reverse complement strand
CTACTTCCTGAGTCTCGACAACCAGAAAGTAGCTGCTTCGCGCAGATTTGGCCGGGCATGTACCCGCGTCACAGTGAATCGTTCCCCGGACAGCCGTGCTCGCCATGGGTGGGGCCGTCGGCGCGGGAGAACGGGGGCGCGGCCCTGTCTTCGGAGAGACGGTCGAGCTCCTGCGTGCGATCGGTGAGCTTCTCCGCCATGAGATGCACGACGCCTTCGGGGCTCCGCTGGATGCGCCCTTCGACGAGCAGCAGCCGCGAGCCCATCACTTCCTTGCGAAACCGTTCGAATGTGCGCGCCCATACGACCACATTGCAGATGCCGGCTTCGTCGGAAAGCGTGATGAAGATGGCGTTGCCTTCTCCGGGACGTTGACGAACGAGCACCACGCCCGCGCACCGCGCCTTCTGGCCGTCGCGCCCGCCCGCGATCTCTGCGCAACTCGCCACGCGTTCGCTCCGAAACATCTCGCGCAGGAACTGCATGGGATAGCCTTTGAGCGAAAGGCGCACCGTCTGATAGTCGGCCAGCACGTGTTCGCCGAGCGGCATCGCCGGCAAAGGCGCATTCGTTTCTTCCGGCTCGACGCGGGCACGGCATGCGGCGAAAAGGGGCAATTCGTCCTCGCCGCTGATGCGTCTGACTATCCATAGCGCCTCGCGCCGGTCGAGGCCGAGGGAACGAAACGCATCGGCTTCCGCCAGCAGCATCAGCGCGCGTTTCGGCAGCTGACGGGAGAGGTTGTCGATAGTTGATCCTCCCCCGTTTACGGGGGAGGTGCCGTGTCCGAACGGGGTGATGGGTGACAGTTTGAACCGGGGGAGGCGGAGGGGGGAAATCTGAGCCTGACGGGCCCCCTCCGTCTTGCTCCGCTTCGCGTCGCAAGCCACCTCCCCCGCTTCGCTTCGCTCGCAGGGGAGGAGCCTGAGAGCTTCCGCCCATTCCTCTCTGAATCCGTCGATCTGCCGTAATCCGAGGCGTAGCGCGAGCGCGCCGTTCTTTCCGCCCTCAAGCGTGTTGTCCCAGGCGCTGAAACAGACATCTACAGGACGCGCCTCCACGCCGTGCTCGCGCGCATCGCGCACGATCTCGGCCGACGCATAGAATCCCATCGGCTGCGCATTGAGCAGCGCACAACCGAATGCGGCGGGGTGATGGTGCTTGAGCCACGCCGAGACATAGACCAATTGTGCGAACGCCGCGGCATGGCTTTCGGGAAAACCATAGGTGCCGAAACCCTCGATCTGCCTGAAGCAGCGTTCGGAGAAGTCGCGGTCGTAACCGCGCGCGACCATGTTGCCGACGAGTTTGTCGCGAAAGGTGTGGATGGTGCCGACATGGCGGAACGTCGCCATGGCGCGGCGCAGGCCATTGGCTTCGTCGGGCGTGAATTTCGCTGCCACCATGGCGAGTTTCATCGCCTGTTCCTGAAACAGCGGTACGCCGAGCGTGCGGCCGAGCACCTGGCGCATTTCATCGGGCGGCCCGTGCTCGGGCGAAGGGGCGGGAAACGCGACCGCCTCCCTGCCGCTGCGTCGGCGCAGATAGGGGTGCACCATGTCGCCCTGGATGGGGCCGGGCCGCACGATCGCCACTTCGATGACGAGATCGTAGAATTCTTTCGGCTTCAGCCTCGGAAGCATGTTCATCTGGGCGCGGCTTTCCACCTGGAAAACGCCCACGGAATCGCCCTTCGACAGCATGGCGTACACGGCCGGATCTTCGAGGGGGATGGTGGCAAGTCCGTAGCGCGGGCCGCCATGCTCCGCGATCAGGTCGAGCGCCTTTCGGATGCAGGTGAGCATGCCGAGCGCCAGCACATCCACCTTCATGATGCGCAAGGTGTCGATGTCGTCCTTGTCCCATTCGATGAAGGTACGATCGTCCATCGCGGCATTGCCGATGGGTATGGTTTCGTCGAGCCTGTCCTGCGTCAGCACGAAGCCGCCAACATGCTGCGACAGATGACGCGGGAAGCCGATCAGCCGATTGGCGAATTCGACGGCACGCGCGATCGCGGCATTGTTCGGATCGAACGCGCCTTGCGCGACTTCCTTGACTTTCAGGCTTTCGCCCCAGCTACCCCACACCCCGCTGGAGATCGCGGCGGTCACGTCTGCAGTGAGTCCGAACGCCTTGCCCACTTCGCGGATGGCGCTGCGTGGCCGATAGCAGATGACGGTGGCGGTGAGCGCAGCGCGATGGCGGCCGTAGCGTTCGTAAATCCATTGGATGACTTCCTCGCGCCGCTCATGCTCGAAATCGACATCGATGTCCGGCGGTTCCTTGCGTTCCTCGGAAATAAAGCGCTCGAACAGCAAATCGATCTGGTTAGGATCGACGGAGGTGATCCCAAGCACGTAGCAGACGGCCGAATTGGCGGCGGAGCCGCGGCCCTGGCACAAAATCTTCCGTTCCCTGGCGAAATTGACGATGTCATGCACGGTAAGGAAATAAGGCGCGTATTGGAGCGTTGCGATGAGCGCAAGCTCCTTCTTGAGCGCCGCGCGCACCTTTACGGGTATCCTTTTGGCGTAACGCTCGATCGCGCCCGCCCAGGTGAGGTCTTCGAGATGACCCTGTGCCGTCTTGCCGGGCGGAACGGGCTCTTCCGGATAATTGTATTTGAGTTGATCGAGCGAAAACTCTATGCGATCCGCGAAGCGTATGGTCTCGGCGATGGCTTGCGGGGCTTCGCCAAAAAGACGTGTCATTTCCTCCGGCCGCTTCAAATGCCGTTCTGCGTTGGCTTCCAGCAGGCGTCCTGCGGTGTCGAGCGTGACATGTTCGCGGATGCAGGTGACGACATCCTGCAGCGCGCGACGTTCTGCGTCGTGATACAGCACGTCGTTGACGGCAAGAAGCGGGATGCGCGCCGTAGCCGCCATGTGCCGCAGTTTTACGAGGCGACGTTGGTCGTTGCCATGATGCAGCATGGATGCCGCCAGCCATAGCCGTCCGCGCGCAACTTTGCCCAGGCGCGCAAGCGCTTCGGCGGTTTCGATTCCGGGGTGGGCCGGCGGCATGACGACAAGCTGCAACCCTGCCTCGAATTCGAGAAGATCGGCGAATGCCAGTTCGCAACCGCCTTTCTCCGCACGCAGTTTGCCGCGGCTGAGAAGACGGCAGAGCCTGCCATAGGCGGTACGGTCCCGCGGATAGGCGAGAATGTCCGGCGTCGCGTCCTTGAAGACGAGGCGCGCGCCAACCAGCAGTTTTGGTTTCTTTGGCGGCAGATCGGGATGATTGAGCGCATCATAGGCGCGCACGACACCTGCCAGCGTATTGCGGTCGGCAATGCCGATGGCGGCATATCCACAAAGGCTCGCCGCCACGACAAGCTCTGCGGGGTGCGATGCCCCGCGCAGAAACGAAAAGTTCGTGGTAACGGCAATCTCTGCGTATTCTGCAATGTGTGCGTGTTTCTCCGGCATCTCATTCACCACGGAGACACGGAGGGCACGGAGAAGAGATTCACAACACGAAGCGGCGCAGGCCGTCCTTCAGGACGACGCTGTTGAAATTCATCAACAGACCGACTTTCAGGCCGCTAAGGCGCAGATAGGTGAGCATCTGTGCTTCATGAATTGGCAGAAGATGTTCGACGGATTTGATTTCGAGAATCAACTGTCCTTCGACAACGACATCCATTCTGTAGCCGCAATCCAGCCGAACAGTCTTGTAAACGACAGGCAACGGTGCCTGGCGTTGGTATGCAATATCGCTCTGCTTGAGTTCGAAACATAGACATTCTTCGTAAGCCGATTCCAAGAGACCTGGCCCGAGCTGCCGATGCACCACAATTGCCGATCTAATGATGCAATCGCTCAGAACGCTGTCATGTGCGAGAGTCATTTCTCCGTGCCCTCCGTGTCTCCGTGGTGAAAAATTCTCACGCGAACATCCCATGCACGAACCATTGCGGGTCGTTGGTTTCCCGTTCCCAGAGTCCGTCGCGGTAGAGCCAGAAGCGCATGCCCTTCTCGTCTTCGAGGCGGAAATAATCGCGTGTTGGCTGTCCGCGCTCGCTGCGCCACCATTCCATGGCGATGCGTTCGGGTCCTTCCGCGTGCGTTACCCGGTGCAGCACGCGGCGCCAGCGGAACCGCACCGGCGGTCCGTCCGGCACCTCGGCCATCGCTTCGACGGGCTCGGGTCTGGCGAACAGACGCAAGGGCCGGCGTGGCGCTTCGCCGGACACGCGCAGCCGTTTCCAGGGTGTTTTTGAAGCGGTGGAATGCTGTGCCGGCAGCGCCACCGCCGCGGTTTCGGGAATATGCGTGTCCCGCGGATGAAAGCGCAGAATGCGCGTTGCGCCGAAGCGTGCGGCCAGACGATCGATCAGGAAGGCAACCTCGCGCTTTTCGCTTTCGTTCTCGTCGAAGCTCGTTGCGTGCGATGATAAAAGTTCGGTGCGTGTTGCCGAAAGACGGATGAGATCGAAGCCGAAGCCTGCATCGATGGAATCGGAAAGCGCAGCCATCCGCTCGTGAAAAAGCCGTGCCACCATGGCGGCGTCGCGCGTGGGTTGCGCGGTTTCGATGCCGACGCGGCGCATCGTTCCGTCGGCGCGGAAGAACGACGCTGCGAGCGCTCGCGCGCCCGCGCCGCGCTTCTCCAGCACTTCGCCAAGTCTTGTCGCGAGCGCAAGCAGCGTCGAGGCGACGACTTCGTCGGCGGTGACAGGTTCGGCGAAACGGTGCTCCGTCATGCAGTCGGGAAGAGGAGTGCGCGGCGAAATGGGACATTCGGCGTACCCGAGCGTGCGGTCGAGCAGGGTCACGAAGTCTTGTCCGAAACGCGCGGCAAGCTCGCCGCGACCGCGCGCCGCGACCGAACCGATGGTCTTCAACCCGGCGCGGCGAAGTCCGTGCAAAATGAGAGGATCGGCGGCGAGCGCCGCCACGGGCAAAGGCGCTACAGATTGCGCATCTTCGCCGGGCGCCGCGATGGTGCCGTCGGCATGGCGCGCAAGAGCGGCGGTCGCAGCGGCGGTGCCCGCCAGCGCGCATTGCACGGCAAAGTCCTGGCTCGCGAACGCGCGGCGGATGTTTTTCAGCAGCGCCGCTTCGCCGCCAAATAAATGCGCAACGCCGGTCACATCGAGGAGAAGTCCGTCGCGGGAATCGAGCGCGACCAGCGGCGAATAGCGCTCGCACCAATCGGCAATGCGCGCCAGAAGCGTTGCGTCGGCGCTGTCGTCGGCATCGTACACGGCAAGTTCGGGGATCCTCGCGCGTGCATCGGCAAGCGCCATGCCGGGACGCAGGCCCAGCCGGGCGGCCTTCGCATCCACCGCCGTCAGTCGCATCGCGTTCTGCGCCCTGGCGATGAGCACGCACGGTCTGTTATCCGTAACGCTTGCGCGCACCCATTGCCGCCGCAGCCGGTCGGTCGAAAGCCGCGGCAACCATAGACCCAGGATGCGCCGTTTCGCGGAAAGCTCTGTCATCCGCATTCCACTCCATGACCCATTGCCCTGTCGTTCCGTGCCGGTTGCGCGCAAGGCTCGCGTCGAACACCGGTATTCCCCAGTTTTCTTCGTGCGAAGGCGAGCGTGCCGCCCGCACGATCCAGCGCGTTTCCGCAGCACTCGCAGACGCCATGGCATGCGCGCGCAGATGGATGACCGTCACGCCATGCCGCGCGGCGGCGAGGGTGAGCCTTCGGCTCAGCGCCAGATCGAACAGCTTCGATTCGCCGTAAGTCTCGAGCACGAGCGCGCCCAGGCTGGCGCAAGCCAGACCTTCGCCTGCGGCGCGCAGTGCGTCTTCGACATGCGCGGCACGGAAGAGAAGCGCGCGGGCAGGATCGGCGCCCAGTTCGAGCAAACCCGCGCCGAAAACCTCTCCCGCTTCGAGCGCCGAAAAATCCTGCCGGATCCAGAGCAACGGTTTTTTGTCCGCAGCCTTCAGCGCCAGCGCGAGCGCAAAACCGGACGCGGCCGGTTCATGGCCGGGTTCTTTCCCAAACACCTCATGCAGCGCGCCGCACCGGATACCGCCAGCGAGCGCCGCATCGGCCAGGGGGTATCCCAAAGGCACAAGCCAATTTGTCTCCTCCGAAAGAGGAAGAAATGTCCGCAAACGCTCGATTTTCCGGAGTTGCGCTCGCATCTCGTTGACGTTTGTTCCCTATATGTTCTATTAAGCTCCGGCGGGAGGAGGAGTCAAATCCGAACCCGTTCGCGCTCTACCGCTGTGCCTTGGTCTTGCAGTATCAATCGTGCCGCTGAACCGGGAGGGACAATGAAATTTCACTACGTGTTGCTGGTCGCGAATATCGCCGCACTAACCGCATCTCAGGCGCAAGCGGCCGGCAACGCTGCGAACGGCGCCGTCGTGTTCAACCGCTGCGCGATCTGCCACGACAACCACAAGAACGGGGTCAACAAGATCGGACCTGATCTTTTTGGCGTCGTCGGCCGCAAGGCCGGAACCTATCCAGGTTTTTCCTATTCAGGTGCGACAAAGAACGCCGGCTTCACCTGGACCGACGCGAAACTTGACGCCTATATCACTTCATCATCGCAGGTGGTTCCCGGCAACAAAATGGCTTTCGCAGGCATCACCAACGCAGGCCAGCGCGCCGATCTCATCACCTATCTCGATACGCTGAAATGATGGCAAGCGGACGGTTTTTGATCGCATTGACGGTCGCGAACCTCGTATCCGGAACCGCAAGCGCCGCGCCGACACCGGTAGCGGATCTGCAGTGCAAATTCCGGCACCGCATGCAGGAGGTAAACGCGATCTCCGAAGTGCCGCGGCAAATCCAGAACGTCATGCTGGTCCGTATGGATCCGGCGGCGCGCGAAGACGCCAAATTTGAGTGGCACAATGTGATGGCGCCCCGGGATGGCGCATTCAATTCGACCGACGTGGTCACGGTTGGCTATCCGTCGAGACGCTTCATCCGGGCCGGACATGAGGGCAACGAATGGTTCGTATGGTTCGAGCATGGCGGCATCGCGTACGCGAAAAACATCGCGCTGTTCCATGTGCGGCTTGGGCAGGGACTGCCGATCCTGCGCGCGTTCATTCCCTATTGGGAGAACCCCTGCGCGTTGACCGATGACCCCATCGACAACAAACCGCCGCCGCCCGGCCTCGGCAGCCGCTGGTGGTGACCGTGGCAGAATGACGCACAACGCCGCTCCTTGTGCGGCGCACCATGAAAAGGGAAGTCAACGCTCCTAGAGTGCCGAACGTCGGATTTAACGCTTGATTGACAGGCCATACCTCTGATGCCTAGTTTTTGCGCCGCACCACAAACCGCAGACGGCCGGACAATTCGCGTCTCGGCGACAGGCAAAATCAAAGGCCGCTGCTCCGGGGAAGGCATTCGCAGCCGATGAAAGTGCTCGTGCCCGTCAAGCGGGTGATCGACTACAATGTGAAGGTCCGGGTAAAAGCGGATCAGACCGGAGTCGATCTCGCGAACGTCAAGATGTCCATGAATCCTTTCGACGAGATCGGTGTCGAAGAAGCGCTCCGACTCAAGGAAAAAGGTAAAGCCACCGAAGTGATCGCCGTCTCGATTGGTCCCCAGGCGGCGCAAGAGACCATCCGCACGGCGCTCGCAATGGGCGCGGACAGGGGAATCCTGGTAAAGGTCGATGGCGACGTGGAGCCGCTTGCCGTCGCCAAAATTCTGCAAGGCATTTGTGAAACAGAGCAGCCCGGCCTGGTCATTCTCGGCAAACAGGCCATCGACGACGATTCGAACCAGACCGGCCAGATGCTGGCAGCGCTGCTCGGCTGGCCGCAAGGCACCTTTGCGCACAAGCTCGATCTCGGCGACGGCAGCGCACAGGTCGAACGCGAGATCGACGGCGGACTGCAGACCGTGGAGATCAAAACGCCCGCCATCGTTACGACCGATTTGCGCCTCAACGAGCCCCGCTATGCAACGCTGCCGAACATCATGAAAGCGAAGAAGAAGCCGATCGACGAGAAAACACCCGCGGACTACAGCGTCGATACGACGCCGCGGCTCAAGGTTCTGAAAGTCACCGAGCCCTCGAAGCGTCAGGCCGGGGTGAAAGTGAAAACCGCTGCCGAGCTTGTCGACAGGCTCAAGAACGAGGCGGGCGTGATCTGATGCCCTCTCTTGTCGTCGCCGAACACGACAACAAATCGCTGAAGGACGCGACGGCCAAGACTGTCGGGGCCGCCTTGCAACTGGGTGCGCCGGTTCATGTCCTGGTTGCCGGGCAGGATTGCGGCGCGGTCGCCGAGGCCGCATCCAAAATTGCCGGCGTAGAAAAAATCCTCGTCGCCGACGACCCGCTCTATGCCAAAATGGTCGCTGAGCCGATGGAGACGCTGATCCTCGGTCTCGCAGCCGGATACGATGCGATCCTCGCGCCGGCCACGACCAACGGGAAAAACTACCTGCCGCGCGTGGCTGCGAAGCTCGACGTGCCACAGGTCTCCGAAATTCTGGCCGTGGAATCGCCGGACACGTTCCGCCGCCCGATCTATGCGGGGAACGCGATTCAAACCGTGCAGGTGCCTTCCGGAAAGAAGGTGATCACCGTCCGCACCACGGCCTTCAAGGCGCCCGAAGGCGAAGGCAAAGCGTCGATCGAGCAGATATCATCTGCCGGCGATCCGGGGCTTTCCAAATTTGTCGGCGAAGAGCTGTCCAAATCGGCGCGACCGGAGCTTACCTCGGCCAGGATCATCATTTCCGGCGGCCGGGGCATGCAGTCCGGCGAAAACTTTCATCTCCTGGAGAAAATCGCCGACAAGCTGCATGCCGCTGTGGGCGCCAGCCGCGCCGCCGTCGATGCGGGCTTCGTCCCCAATGATTACCAGGTGGGCCAGACGGGCAAGGTGGTGGCGCCGGATCTCTATATCGCGGTGGGCATTTCCGGCGCGATCCAGCATCTGGCCGGCATGAAGGATTCCAAAGTCATCGCCGCCATCAACAAGGACGAGGAGGCGCCCATTTTTCAGGTCGCCGACTACGGCCTCGTCGCCGATCTCTTCAAGGCGATTCCGGAATTGGATCAGGAGCTCACGAAACTGGGTTATTGAGGATTTTTTGTCGCAATTCCGGGCCGGTCGTCGGGAGGGGACTCGACGAAGTCCCAAAAAAAATGGAGTCGAAAGAAAGTCATGGGTATTGAGCGTGTCGGCATCATCGGCGCGGGACAGATGGGCGGGGGAATTGCCCATGTCTGCGCGCTATCCGGTTACGATGTTCTTCTGGAGGACATGAATCCCGATCAGTTGGGCCGCGCGGTAGGCGCGATCGAAAAGAATTTACATCGCCAGGCTGCGCGCGGGCTTATTCAGGACGACGCCGTCGAGCCCGCCATGAAGCGGATCAGGACCACGCAAAATCTCGACGACATGAAAGACCGCGACGTCGTGATCGAGGCGGCAACCGAAGACGAGAGCGTCAAGAAAAAGATTTTTCAGGATCTCTGCCCGAGGCTTGGCGCAAAGACCCTCATCGCAACGAACACGTCCTCCATTTCGGTGACGCGTCTGGCGGCATCGACGGACCGGCCGGAACATTTCATCGGCCTGCATTTCATGAATCCCGTACCGATGATGCAGCTGGTGGAGGTTATCCGCGGCATTGCGACGGACGACGCAACATTTCAGACCGCGCTCGACATCGTCAAACGCGTGGGAAAGACTGCCGCCTACGCGGAAGACTTCCCGGCCTTTATCGTCAATCGCATCCTTCTGCCGATGATCAACGAGGCGGTGTACACGCTCTATGAAGGTGTCGGTAATGTGGAGGCGATCGATACCGCCATGCGCCTGGGCGCCAACCACCCGATGGGACCGCTCCAGCTTGCGGATTTCATCGGTCTCGACACTTGTCTTTCGGTGATGCAGGTCCTTTACGAGGGACTCGCGGATTCCAAATACCGACCCTGCCCCCTTCTTGTGAAATACGTCGAGGCGGGCTGGCTTGGCCGCAAGACGGGTCGCGGCTTTTATGACTACCGCGGTGAGCATCCCGTCCCAACCCGTTGACCTGAAGCAGCGCCGGCAATCCCAAAGCGCCTTTTGTTCTTGTGCGCCGCGCGAAAGCGTGCGGGAATTTGCGCGAGCGTTTCCGGAGAGAAAATTTGCGTCGTTACGCGTCGATCGGCGTAGGGATAGCGGCATGTCTTGCCCTGCTTTCGTGCGCGCCGCCGCCGCCGCCGCCGTCCGAAGTTTGGCCGACAGCAGGCTGGCCATCCTCCACACCGGAAGCGCAAGGGATCGATTCCGGGGCGCTCGCAGTTACTATCGACACGCTAAAGGCGAACCACGTCCCCATCCACAGTCTGCTTGTCGAGCGCAATGGGTATATCGTCTTGGACTCCTACTTTTTTCCTTTTGGCGCCAACCAGCCGCATGATGTTGCCTCGATCACGAAGAGCGTCACTTCGACGCTTGTCGGCATCGCCATGGGCGACGATGCGTCCGTCGAGCTGAATTCGCCGATCGCATCGCTGCTGCCGGAACAGGAAATTGCGGATCCGCGCAAGGCCCGTATTACGCTGGCACAATTGCTCGGCATGACGTCGGGCCTGGATTGCAGCGCCCAGCACGGCGTCAGCCTGCTGCTGCAGATGGAGATGAGTGCGCATTGGACGAGCTATTTATTAAGCCGTCCCCTTGTCGCAGAGCCTGGTAGCCGGTTCGATTATTGTGCCGGTAACATGCAGCTCGTTTCCGCTTCGCTGACGCGAGCTACAGGTGAGAGCGCATCCGAGCTGGCGCACGCGAGGCTGTTCGCTCCGTTGGGAATCACGAAGGTCATCTGGCCTGCCGATCCGGACGGCAATTCGCACGGGTTCGCCGATCTGATGCTCGAATCGCGGGACCTCGCCAAACTCGGGTATCTCTGGCTGCATCAAGGCCGTTGGGAAGGGCGGCAGATCGTGCCCGCGGCTTATCTCGCGACAGCACTGTCCCCACATGCCAATGTCCAGCCCGGAGTCCAGTATGGCTACGGCATGTGGCTTTATCCGGGCCACACACCGTACGATTTCGAAGCGAACGGCCGGGGCGGCCAGCGCATCACGGTTATTCCGCAGCTGAACGCGGTGGTGGTCGTCACCGGGGGTGGCATGGACGCCAACAGGATCGCGCCGCTCATCGCAAGAGCGTTCGTGTCGAAGGCTGCGTTGCCGGCGAACAGCACGGGCGAAGCGCGCCTCGCCAGCGCAGTTGCCCGCGCTGCCGCAGCACCGCGTCCTTATGCTGCGCTACCCCTCCCGGCGGCGGCGGGTTATCTTGCAGCCAAGACCTGGTTTCTGCCCGCCAATCCCTTGGGCGTGCAGTCGCTGACGCTTAGCTTTCCTTCCGCTGTTGAAGCATCGGTCCGCTTTGGCTTCGCGGATGGAACCGGCGAAGATCATTCCGTCGGACTCGACGGCTCGCCGCGTTTGTCGCGCAATGTGAGCTCGGGTTTGCCGGTAGCGGTCTCCGGACAGTGGCGCAATGGCGGCTTTGAGCTCGATTACGATGAAGTAGCCCGCATCAATGCCTACAGATTTTCTCTCGTGCCTGCGAGCGGCGGCGTTTTCATCCATCTCACGGAACGGTCCGGCCTTGCGAATATCACAATGACGGCGACTGACGAACCGCCGGCGGAGCCTATCGCCGCCGGTTCCGGCAATCACGGGTAAGATGCTTTTCGTCGACGGTTGGGGGAGATTTCGCAAACTACGACGCGGCGCGGAGTGGCGACCCTGTCAGTGTCCGAAGATAGGAAATGGCGCGCGGGGAATCCCATTCACAGGGTCCTAGCGCCCGCGCGATCTCGTGGCCGCCGCGATCCACCAGTACGCTGAAGGGCAATCCTGTTGTGTTGAAAGTGCGGATCAGGGCCACATCCCGATCGACATATACGGAAAGCGCGCCCGCATTATGAGACTTTAGAAACGCGCCCGTCTGGGCTGCGTTTTCCCGCCCTACGTTGACGGCCAGCACTTGCAGTCCCGGCAGCGCGGATTTGAGCCGCGCCAACTGGGGCAGCTCTCGCACGCACGGCGCGCACCAGGGAGCCCAGAGATTGACCAACACGTACCGACCCCGAAACGAGGCAAGCAATTCGCGCTTTCCGTCTGCCTCGGCGAATCCGACGTCGGGCACGCGCGGATGGCCCGGTTGCAGGACGAGCCTGGCCAGTTCGGGCGGCGGCCTGAGCCCTTCGTGGACAGCACTTGGGTGGATCACATATAGAACGCTCGCGGCGCCGGCTGCGACGAGAAAAGCGAGAATAGCTGGCAATCGGAGTCGTCGGAAAGGCATTTTGCGCCCATGGCTGCAAACGAGATGTGGGGAGGACGCTTTGGGAGCGGCCCCGTGAACATCATGGAGGAAATAAACGCTTCCATCGAGTTCGACAAACGTCTCGCGACGGAGGACCTCGCCGGCTCGCGCGCCCATGCGCGGATGCTGGCAGCCAGGGGCATCATCGCGCAAGCCGATGCCGACGCCATTCTGGGCGGACTCGACAAAATCTCCATCGAAATCGCCGAGGGGCGATTTGCGTTCAAGCGATCGCTGGAAGACATCCATCTGAATATCGAGTCGCGTCTTGGCGAACTGGCAGGTCCCGCGGCCGGCCATCTCCACACGGCACGCTCGCGCAACGATCAGGTGGCTACCGATTTTCGGCTCTGGGTGCGCGGCGCCTGCGATCGCGCCGACACGGCGCTCGCGGCGCTGCAGCTTGCCCTGCTTGATCTTGCCGAAGAGCACGCCGAAACCATCATGCCGGGCTTCACGCATTTGCAACCGGCGCAGCCGGTCACCTTCGGTCACCACTGTCTTGCCTATGTCGAGATGCTTGCGCGCGATCGCGGCCGCTTCGCCGACACGCGGGTGCGGATGAACGAATGCCCGCTGGGCGCTGCCGCGCTGGCGGGTACGTCATTTCCGATCGATCGGGAAATGACGGCCAGTGCTCTCGGTTTTGCAGGCCCCATGCGCAATTCGCTCGATGCGGTTTCGGCGCGCGACTTTGCTCTTGAATATCTCGCAGCGGCCGTAATTTCGGCGACCCACCTGTCCCGGCTCGCCGAGGAGATTGTCTTCTGGGTTTCGCCGCAATTTGGATTTGTGAAGCTTAGCGATGCGTTTACGACCGGCTCCTCCATCATGCCGCAGAAGCGTAACCCCGATGCGGCCGAGCTGGTACGCGCCAAAACCGGTCGCGTCCTGGGCAGCTTCGTTTCGCTGGCCATGGTGATGAAGGGTCTGGCGCTCGCTTACGCAAAGGACATGCAGGAGGACAAGGAATCGCTTTTTTCGGCTGCGGATGCGTTCGCGCTTTCCCTTGCCGCGATGACCGGAATGATGAAAGACGTTGTAGTCGATCGCCCGGCCATGCGGCGGGCCGCGGAAGCCGGTTACCCCACCGCGACCGATCTTGCGGATTGGCTGGTATGTGTGCGGGGAATGCCGTTCCGCGTCGCCCACCACAAGGCCGGCGCGATCGTCAAGCGGGCGGAAGAACTGGGACTGACGCTCGATCGGGTTCCGCTGGACGAATTGCGCCGGATCGAGCCGGCCATCACGGCCGAGGTTTACGCCGTGCTTTCGCTTGAATCATCGGTCCGTTCGCGGGCAAGCTTCGGCGGCACGGCGCCAGAGCAGGTTCGCGGGCAAATTCGGTTCTGGCGGGAAAAACTTCCATGATGTTGCGCCTGCTTGTTGTTTTCGGCCTCACGCTGTGGATACCCGCCTGCGGCACCAAGAGCGAGCTGGATCTTCCCAACGGGAAGCCTTCGCCCAAAGGCCAGATCGATCCGTCGCAGCCGCCCAGCCCCATCTCGCGATGAACCATTTTTCGTATCGTTCGGGCAGTCTTTTCGCCGAAGATGTCGATCTGTCCGCGCTGGCCGATGAAGCCGGTACGCCGCTTTACGTTTATTCGACCGCAACGCTCGAACGGCATTACCGTGTCTTTGCAGGTGGATTTCCCGCCGACGCGCTGATTGCCTTTTCGGTAAAGGCGAACGGGAATGTTGCGGTCCTCAACACGCTTGCGCGCCTGGGAGCCGGTGCGGATGTGGTCTCGGCCGGGGAACTCAAAAAAGCGCTCGCTGCGGGTATTGCCGCCCACAAAATCGTCTTCTCCGGCGTGGGGAAAACCAGACCCGAAATGCGCCTGGCGCTGACTGCGGGCATCCGCCAGTTCAATGTGGAAAGCGAGCCGGAGCTCGAGGCGCTTAACGACGTCGCCGTGGAACTGCACACGCGCGCTGCGGTCGCGATCCGCATCAATCCGGACGTCGACGCGCGCACGCATGCCAAGATTTCAACCGGCACTGCGGAGACGAAGTTCGGAATTCCATTAAACAGAGCCCGTGACGTCTACGCGCGCGCGACCGCGCTTGCCGGTATCGAAGTGGTGGGCGTTGATGTTCATATTGGCAGCCAGATAACCGAGCTCGCCGCATTCGAAGAAGCTTTCGAGCGCCTGGCGCGTCTGGTGGCCGACCTGCGCGCCGACGGCCATTCGATCGCGAGCGCGGATTTGGGTGGCGGACTCGGCGTTCCATACCGGCGCGACAACGCCCCGCCGCCGCTTCCGGAAGCCTATGCCGCGATGGTCTCAAGGCTGATCGGGGAGCTTGGGGTCTCGCTCATTCTCGAGCCCGGGCGGCTCATTGCGGCGAATGCCGGCGTCCTGCTTTCGCGCGTCATCTACGTGAAAGAGGGAGGACACAAGACGTTTCTCGTCATCGATGCGGGGATGAACGACTTTATCAGGCCGGCCCTCTATGACGCGTATCACGATATCGTGGCGGTTGCCGAACCGGACCCGGAGGCACCGCTTGCGCGCTATGATGTCGTGGGGCCGGTTTGCGAGACCACCGATCTGTTCGCGCGCGACCGCGAATTGCCGGCGATGAAAAGCGGCGACCTTGTGGCAATCCTTTCGACGGGTGCCTATGGCGCGGTCATGTCTTCCGCCTACAATGCGCGGCCTCCGGCAGCGGAAGCACTGGTGAAGGGAGACGCATGGAGCATTGTTCGGCGGCGGATAAGCGATGACGAACTTGTTGGATTCGATCGTCTCCCGCACTGGCTCGAAGGCTGATCGCAGCCAAACTTACATCGCGTTGGCGCGTGCGGCGATGGTTTGGGAACGTGCGTGGCCGGCGCTGTGGCCGGCGACCGGCATCGTCGGAACCTATGTCGCCGCAGCGCTTCTGGGCCTGTTCTTTTTCATTCCCGCGGCTCTGCACGCGCTCCTGCTATTCATCGCGGTCGCTGCGACGGCGTTTGCACTCTATCGGGGATATTGCACCTTCGGATTGCCGCGGTGGGAAGAAGCCGCAAGGCGCGTCGAACGCGACAGCACGCTGCTCCATCGCCCGCTGACGGAGCGCGACGACCGGCTGCTCGTCGGAGCGGGCGATTTGCGGACCGAAGAATTATGGCGCGCGCATTTGCAGCGCCTGCTTGCCGGCATTACGAGCCTGCGCGTCGCGCTCCCGTCGCCCGGTCTGGCCGCCAAAGATCCTTACGCCGCTCGCTATGCCGTGCTGTTGCTGGTCGTTGCGGGATTTGTCGCGGCGGGCACCGACTGGGGCCGGCGCCTTGAACTGGCCTTCGTGCCCGCGGCGAGCAGCGGCGCTGTCGCCGCGCAGGTGGACGCATGGATCAATCCTCCGGCATACATCGGGGAAGCGCCGATCTATCTGCGACAGGGAAGCGCGTCGCCGGTCGCAGTCCCGGCCGGCTCCGAGCTCGCATTGCGGGTTCATTCCGCGGATACACTTCCCGAACTTTCGCTGGATCCCCGGCCGGCAGGCGCTGCAGCGCTGTTTCGCGGCGGTTCCGGCGAGTATGGCGCCAATGCGAAGCTGACACAGGACACCGCTGTCGCTATCCGCGAAGCCGGTCGTCTGCTCGGCAATTGGCGGATAAAAGCCGTTGCCGACAATCCGCCTCTGATCGCCTTTGCCGAACCTCCGGGCAAGACGGATCGCGATGCGGTCAAGATTGCCTTTACCGCGGCCGACGACTACGGCGTCGTCAGCGCGCGCGCGCTGATCCGGCCCCTGCGCGTATCGACAAAATCCCGCGCCATACTTGCGGTAGATCTGCCCTTGTCGTCTGCATCCGCCAAAACGGTGCTGCAGACCGTCTATCGCGATCTTACGGGAGAACCGTTTGCCGGGCTCGATGTCGAAATCACGCTTGAGGCCAGGGACGGCGCAGGCCAGATCGGACTGAGCAGGCCGGCGCGCTTCCGACTTCCCGCGCGCGTCTTCACCAACCCGCTGGCGCGGGCGTTGATCGAGCAACGGCAGAACCTCGCCCTTGCCGAACCGCATGCGCGCGAACGCGTGGCACGCGTGCTTGATGCGCTGACCATCGCACCCGAGCATTTTTACGCCAACCAGCCGGGCGTTTACCTGTCCCTGCGCACCGCTTACTGGAGCCTGACGACAACGCAGCGAGCCGAGGATGTCGCGCGGGTCCAGGACCTGCTTTGGCAAACTGCGGTGGCGATCGAGGACGGCGGTGTTCTGTCGGCGGCCGAACAATTGCGTCAGCTGCAACAGCTTCTGAGCCAGGCGCTTTCTCAAGGAGCGCCCCAAAGCGTCATCGATGCCCTGCTCGATCGCTATCGTCAGGCCCTGCAAAAATATATCCAGGCGCTGGCGCAGAACGCACCTCGTTCCGGCGGCCAGCTTCCTCCGCATGCCAAGGTTCTCAAAGCGGAAGATCTCGACGCGCTGCTACGGGCGATTCAACAAATGGCGCAGTCCGGTTCGCGTGCCCAGGCTCAGCAGATGCTGTCGTTGTTGCAGGGCTTGCTTGAGAATTTGCACCTGAGCGGAAGCGTGAGCGGGCAGGGTAGCGAACCGGGTAGCGGACCGGGCGGCAAGGCGCTGAGCGACGCGATTCGAGGCCTGGGCGATTTGATCGGGAAGCAGCGGCAGTTGCTCGACCGCAGTTTTCGCCAGGGCCAGGGCGCCGGCGATCCGCACGACGGCGGCGCCAAAGGCCTCGCCGGGCAACAGGGGAAGTTGCGCGACGATCTCGACAAAATCGGCAAAGGCCTCGGTGCGCAGAGATTGCCGCAGCCAGGACCGTTGGGCGAGGCAGGCCGCCAAATGGGTGACGCGCAGTCTCAACTGGGCGCCGGTGCATTCGATGGTGCGGGCGCGGCGCAGAAGAATGCGCTGGAAGCCCTGCGACAGGCGTCGAACGCTCTGGCGCAGGAATTGATGAAGCGCAATGGGCAGAATCAGGACGGACAGCAGGGCAACGACGACCCGCTTGGCCGTGCAGCGGGTTCAAAAGGCGGACTCGGTGGCGATGTAAAAATTCCGGATCAATCGGCAATCGCGCGCGCGCGTTCGATTCTGGAGGAATTGCGCAGGCGCGCTTCCGAACAGGGTCGCCCCAGGGAAGAACTCGATTATATCGACAGGCTCCTGCGCGTGTTCTGATCGCTCAATTCGCGGAGGAGATGTACGGCAGCGCGCGATCCTTTCCGGCCTCGTCCATCCCGTAACCGACGACAAAGCGATTCACATGCGCGAAGGCGGCATGATCCGCCTGAAGCAGGGCGCCGTCGCGACGTTTATCGACGGCGACCGCGGTCGTGACCCGTCGCGCGCCCGACTCCTTGAGAACGTCTGTGGCACGGGAGAGCGTGCGACCATGATCGAGAACGCCATCGATGAGCAGGGCGTGGCACCCCTCAATCATCGGTCCCGGCGGTACCCGCAGTTGTGGATATATTCGCCATTCTGGCGCTGACACACCTAAACCCACCTGCCGCTAAGGCTCGGTAATTGCTAACCTTTCCCGGCAACCGGCGAGGCAGCCATGACCGATCCCGTGATCAACGGCCTGATGAAACGCCGGGCCAAACTCACCAATGAGATCGAGGAGACCCACGAGCGACTACGCCAGATGGTCGTCGATCTCGAAAACCTCGACGCCACGCTGCTCCAATTTGACCCAAAGCTGGAAATCGAAACTATCCGGCCTCGCGCCTTCCGTCCGCCCAAGGATTGGGCCAAGAGGGGCGAGATGATGCGGCTCATCTACAGCGTCTTGCGGCGTGCCACGGAGCCGCTCACCACACGCGATATTGCCTTTGAACTGATCGTGGAGCGGGCGTTGGACAAGCAGGATCAGAACCTAATGTCGAAGCGTGTGGGCGTTGCGCTGCGCGGGCAGAAGGCTGCTGGACGGCTACGGTCGTTTCAGGGGCCCGGGCAATACATGCTTTGGGAGATCGTGCGGGAGACACCAAAAGACGAAGGCGACTCCACGTTCAATTATCCGCCCAAGCGCGGCTTTGCGGTGGGGATCAGGACGCCGATGACGAATTTGACGGGAAAGGGTGCTGGGAAGCTGATCCGCTAAGAGTCCCACCTTCCCACGCTAGACAGGATTGCAGGAAGATAATTTTCTAGTACCACTAGCCAAATCAAAGGATTCACGCCTTTTTTCTGGTCGAAGGGGAAAGCCATGCAATTGAAAACTCTCGCGGCTACCGCCGCGCTCGGCGCTGTTCTGGCTGGTTGCGCAGGGAATATGTGGGCACCGGGACCCAACGCAGTCGGAACATTCGATGAAGCGTCCGCATCATGCCGCATCGTGGCATCGGGAGACACAACATCAGTGTACGCCCAAGGATCGCCCGGCTACGTAGCCGGTGCTGTAACGGGTGCTGCGATTGGAGACGCCATACGGCAGGCGGGAGACTTCAACAACTGCATGTTGGCGAGAGGCTGGGTGGTTACCGGAAAAAACGACAAGGAAACGATGGAAGCGCAGAAAGCCGAAGCTGCTTCAATCTTGGCGGACATGAAACAGTGCAGTACAAACGTGCGTAACAATCCCAAGTACATAGTGATACTACCGTATCTCGCCGCCGCGACTACAAGGCATTACACGCTGAGCCAAAAGGCCAACCAGCATTTCGCCACGACTGCCGAAGCAGCCGCTCTGAGTGACTTTGCCGGCGAATCTGCGAAATGCCTTGATGCCCATCTCGATGCGATAACCAAACTGGACCCAAGGTCGGCTGCTCGCGCACGCGACCTTCAAACGGCGCTCAATAATCTTCAACTATTGGTCATCGAGAGGAAATTGAATTGGGGCGACTATTCTCAGGCTGCCGAGGCGGCGCTGGATGCCACACAAGCCGGTCAGCCCTTACCACCGCCTCCAGCTATGTCGGAAAACGCGGCACGCTAAATAATAGCCTTCACGTTCCCGCTGAAACGGGGTTTGCTGTGGAGATGAGGACGCTAGTCACGCTTCGCGACATTGATTCGTGAAGGTTGGATAGGCCGAGCCAATGAACATTTTCGACTTTGTGACGCAGGACGAAATCGACGAATTATCGGGTGACGCCAATCTGGCGTTCATGACTTTTGTACG
>Ga0208849_1001174_pt1 | contig 19392 bp, 18 predicted proteins | sample NGESurdeep072012_10_FD_184470 | JGI IMG/M metagenome (GOLD analysis project Ga0208849, IMG submission 184470) | Arctic peat soil microbial communities from Barrow, Alaska - NGEE Surface sample 53-3 deep-072012 (SPAdes) | ecosystem: Environmental > Terrestrial > Soil > Wetlands > Peat ... | reverse complement strand
CCACCGATCCTTCTGCGCGCGCCATTGCAAGCCGCCTGTACTCCGGCGTCAAAGACCTGCCGATTCTCAGTCCGCACGGCCACACCGATTCCCGGTGGTTTGCCGACAACCTTCCATTCCCCGATCCCGTGTCACTGTTGGTCACGCCCGACCACTACCTGACCCGCATGCTCTACAGCCAGGGCATCGCCCTGGAGGCGCTCGGGGTCGCACCGAACGACGGTGCCCCGGTGGCCGATGCCCGCACCGCCTGGCGGACCTTCGCCACCCACTACCACCTCTTCCGGGCCACACCCTCGGGCCTGTGGTTCGACCACGTCCTGTCCAAGGTGTTCGGGGTCCCCCATCGCCTCGACGCCGAGACCGCCGACGACACCTTCGACCAGATCGCCGAGGCGCTCGGTCGACCCGAGTATCTCCCTCGAGCGTTCCTCGATCGTTTCGAGATCGAGCTCCTGGCCACGACCGATTCCCCCCTCGATGATCTCGGGGCCCACGCCCGCCTCGAAGCAGAGGGCTTCGAGGCCCGGATCATTCCCACCTTTCGACCGGACCCGGTGGTCGATCCGGCCTTCGAGGAGTTCTCCGACAACGTGGCCCGGCTGGGACAAGCAACCGGAGAGGACACCGGGAAATGGTCCGGGTACCTCGACGCGCTCAGGAGTCGGCGCCATTTCTTCATCCGCCACGGGGCGGTGGCGTCCGATCACGGACACCCGAGCGCGTGCACGGCGAACCTCTCCTCCCGCCAATGCCAGCGTCTTCTCGACGGCGCTCGGGCCGGTACGTTGCGCGCCGACGAGCAGGAGATGTTCCGAGGCCAACTCCTGCTCGAAATGGCGCGCATGAGCATCGACGATGGTCTGGTCATGCAGCTTCACCCCGGCTCCAGGCGCAATCACAATGCTCTGATCTCTGCACGCTTCGGGCGCGATCGCGGCGCCGATATCCCTGGTCCCATCGAATTCACCGACAGCCTCAAACCGCTTCTGGACGTCGTCGGCAATGACCTGCGGCTCCGCCTCGTGCTCTTCACCCTCGACGAGACCACGTTCAGCCGCGAGCTGGCCCCCTTGGCCGGCCACTACCCCTCGGTCGTCCTGGGGCCGCCGTGGTGGTTCCTCGACAGCTACGAAGCCATGTTGCGCTACCGGCGGACCGTGACCGAGACGGCCGGCTTCGCCAACACCGCCGGGTTCAACGACGACACCCGTGGCTTGTTCTCGATCCCGGCCCGCCACGATGTCGCCCGCCGAGTCGACGCCGCCTATCTGGCCGAGCTGGTGTCCACGCATCGCCTCCAACTCGACGACGCTCGGGAGCTCGCTGTCGACCTCACCAGCCACCTGGTCCGGCGGGCCTACCGGCTCCGAGACGCCAACTGACCTGGTCGGACAGATTCTGTCCAGCTACGGGCCGGCCTCCGTGCCCGGTGACGGGCCAGTGGCCCGGATGTCTTTCAACATCCCCCCGATGTGCACGGTGGCCAAGTGGTCGGCGAGGTAGGCGGGGGCCTCGGGGGTCTCGACGAACCACCCGTGGGGCACATGGTGAGGATCTCGACCAGCGAGAAACCCGGCCCCAGGGCCTGGGTCTCGAGCGCCCGCAGCAGCACCTTCTTCGTCCACTGCAAGGGCCTCAGCCCCACCGAAGGTCGGAGAAGCGCATCACCGCGCTCTGGTGTCCCCCAGGCGTCGTTGGGCGTCGGCACGCACCCAGGCCTGGGCACCGATCTGGACGGCGTCCCAGGGGCTTCCGAGCGGTGGTGTGTAGGAGAGGTCCAGGGCACTTATGTCGTCCACGGTCATGTCGTGGAAGATGGCGGCAGCGCCGATGTCGACCCGTTTGGCCACCTCGGCGTGCTTGTGCCCGAAGAGCTGGACCCCGAGGAGGCGGCCCGTGGTGGCGTCGCCGGTGAAGCGCATGGCGATGCGGTGACTGCCGGGGTAGTACGCCTTGTGGTCATCGGCCTCGGCGCCGACGGTCACCGGGTCGAACCCGCCCTCGATGGCCTCGTGGTCTCGCACGCCGGTGCGGGCCACGGCGTGATCGAAGATCTTCACAACCTGGGTCCCGAGACTTCCGGCGAAGACACGGTTGCCGCCGAGCGCGTTCTCTCCGGCCACGCGTCCCTGCTTGTGAGCGGTGGTGCCGAGCGGGAGGTACGTCTCACCGAGCAGTCGGTGATGGGTCACCACGCAGTCCCCCGCCGCGAAGACGTGTGGCAGGTTGGTCCGCATGCACCGGTCGACGGCGATCGCACCCCGCTGACCGATGGCGGCGCCGGCCGAGACGGCGAGTTCGGTGTCAGGTCGCACTCCCACGACCACGAGCACCATGTCGACACTCCTGACGACGTCCTGGCCATCGGTGGTCGTGGCTTCGACGCGTAGTCGCCCGGGGTCGCCGGCGGCCCCAGGGGCGATCGAGCGGACCGTCGTCCCGGTGCGCACGTCGACGCCATGGTCAGCGAGCTGTCGGTGGACGAGGGCGCCGATCTCGGGGTCGACGGTCGGGAGCACCTCGGGGAGCTGTTCCATCTGGGTCACCGACAACCCCCGCGCCACCAGGGCCTCGGCCATCTCCAGCCCGATGTAGCCGGCACCCACGATGATGGCGCTGGCCGGGACATGCTCCTCGAGGGTGCGCATCACGGCGAAGGTGTCCCCCATCGAGTGCAGGAGATGGACCCCGTCTTCGGCCCCCAGAGCGGCGGGACCGGTGAGCCCGTGGATGGGAGGACGGACCGAGACTGCCCCCGTGCCGACGACGAGCTCGTCGTAGGAGATGAGCTCCTCGGTGCCGTCGGCCTCGGTGACGAGGAGCTTGCGACCCTCGACGTCGATACGGCGAGCAACGGTGTCGAGCCGAAGCCCCATGCCGGTCGCCTCGAGGTCGGCGATGGTCCGGTGCGCCAGGTTGCGCCAGTGGGCCACCTCGCCCGAGACATAGTACGGGATGCCACAGATGGAAAAGTTGGGGAAGGCGTCGGCCACCACCACCGTGACCTCGGTGTCGAGGTCGAGCTCACGGGCCCGGAGCGCGGCGCTGATGCCGGCATCGCTTCCTCCGATGGCAACGAGATGCATGAGGTCTCCTTGTGAGGATCGGCTCGTCACGCCATGGGCGGCGAGGATCGGTCCTGTGGCGAGCGATGCGATGAGACGCCGTCGACGATCGCAGATTCGACGCGAATCCCCGGGACGGCGGTGCCACCCTCGGGTGCGGAGGCACTCTGCAGGTGGTGGGGAAAGATGATGTCGGATGCTTGTGCCGGGGTGACGCCAGGGTAGAGGGCCCTGATGACGAGGATGGCCAGGACACCCCCGACAATCTGAGCACCGACAAAGCTCGGCGCCGAGTTGGGGGCGATGCCGGCGAAGGTATTGGAGAACATGCGCCCCACGGTGATGGCGGGGTTGGCGAAACTGGTCGAACTGGTGAAGAAGTAGGCCGCCCCGATGTAAGCGCCGACGGCGGCGGGGGCGCTGCGGCTCCGGCCGCTGCGGGCCAGGGCGAAGATGACGAGGATGAGCCCCAACGTGGCCACGATCTCTGAGAGGAAGTGGGCAGCCGTGGCCCGGTGGTGGTTCGAGATCGACACGGCCGCCCTGGAGAACATCAGGTTGGCGATGCACGCACCCCCGATGCAGCCGGCTACCTGAGCAGGCAGATAGGCACACGCGTCTCGCCAGCTGAGCCCATCGAAGGCGGCGTCGACGAAGGAGACCACGGGGTTGAAGTGGGCTCCGGAAACCGGTCCGAACATCAAGATGATGGCGAACAACCCCACCGCTGTCGCCGCCGCGTTCTCGAACAGCTCGAGCCCGATGTTGCCGGGCGAGAGTTGTTGCGCGGCGATACCCGAGCCGATGACGATGGCGGCCAGGAAGGCGCTGCCGAGAAGCTCCGCCAGCAATCGGCGCCACAGCGCGGCGTCGTTCATCGCAGGTCGGTCGACGAGGATCTGGAACCGGACGCCTAGCAGCAGGCGCTGGAGGCCGACTGGTCCGACCTGGCACCGGCGGGAAGCGCCGGCTCCACCGGTGCGCAGCCCTGGGTCGAGCAACCCAGATCAATCTCGTCCGGCGCGTCGGCCAACACGGTGTAGACCTCCCAGGGCGCCCCGTCGGGGTCGTTGACCCACGCCTTGTCCTGAAGGGCATAGCAACAGGTCGTCGACTCCTCGACGTCGGGCTCGAGCCCTTCCTCCGAGAGCCTCCGTGTGGCCGCCTGGACCTCTTCAGCCGACTCCACCTCCACGCCCAAGTGATTGAGCGCACCGGCCACGCCGGTCCCGCGTCCGGCACCCCCTTCGATGAGGACCAGCTTGAGCGGCGGCTCGGCGATGGCGAAGTTGGCGTAGCCGGGACGGCGCTTGGCCGGCTCGGTCTTGAAGAGCTTGGAGTAGAAATCCACAGCCACGTCGATGTCGGTGACGTTCAGGGCGAGCTGGACTCTGGACATGACAGCCTCCGGTGGTATTCACAATCGTCGATGCGTCGAGTATGATCAATGCATCCACACCTGTCAATAGGAGGTCGGGCGATGGCCAAACGGGTGGCAACCATCGAGCCCAGGGCGACGGATCGGTGCTGTCCTTCTGTGCTGGCCTCACCCCTAGACGCCGCCCAGGCCGGCGAGCTGGCCGATGGGTTCAGCGCCTTGGCCGACCCCGTCCGGCTGCGCGTCTTGAGCATCCTGGCCGCGGCACCACAAGGCGAGGTGTGCGTGTGTGACTTCGTGGAACCGCTGGGCAAGAGCCAACCCACGGTCTCTCATCACCTGAAGATCTTGAGCGACGCCGGCCTCGTCCACGGTGACCGACGCGGCAAGTGGGTGTGGTACTCCCTCGATCGCGAGCGCCTCGCCGACCTCCAGACCGCCCTCCAGCCTGTCGGGTAGGTGTCGTCGTGACGAGGTGTGAGCCCGTTCGGTGAGCGCCGGTTTCCTGTCGATGCGTTTAGCCCGCCAGGGCAACAGGGTGGCCGAGATGGAACACCGCCCCGAGGCCTTCGCCCCACGAGGCCAGGTCGGGGACGGCCGGCAGCCCCAGGGAGCCCAGCTCGTCGGCCACGAGGCCCTCCCCCAGCTCGACACCCACAGTCGAGGGGTCGGCCACGATGCCTGAGCCCATGTCCATCTCCAACATCGTCGCGTAGGGCACGCCGTCGAGGTAGGAGTAGCTCGCCGCCGCCACGCGGGTCGGTGGGCCGTCGGCGGGGACGCGCGGGATGCTCAGGTGCAACGTCGGCCGGCCCCCGAACACCAGATCGAACACCACGACATCGTCGTGGTACTCGGTGGTGATCTGCTCGACGGTCTTCGGGAAGCCCATCACCTTGGTGCCGGCCTCACAGGTGAAGGCCTGGTCGACGGGCATGCGGTAGATGAAGGATCCTGCGGACTCGTGCCCACCGTTGACGGGCTTGGCCAGAAAACCGATGTTGATCTCGCGGTAGTCCCCCCACGGGTTCTCGATGTAGTCACACGCCGCGATGATCAGCTGCGTCGAGCCGGGAACCGACTCGACGATCTCGAAGTCGTTGCCCGGCACGAGGGCCGCCGCAGCCGCACTCGGCACCGTGAAGAGCACCGTGGCGATGTTCGCCGACGCCACCACCATGGGAAAGGTGATGGTCTGACCCTGAATCTCGCCCCAAACCGTTTCGGCCGTCTCGGCTGCCCCTTCCGTCAGAGCCATCGCGCTCCCCTTTCGTCCGCCACGTGTGCGGCGACGATAGCCTCAAGCTTCTACCGGGCTGGTCACGACCGCCCCCTTGCAGCATGGGGAGGCGCCAGCCACCTCTTTCGTTGAATGCAGGCATTACACATCGGATCGGTGCGGACGCACGCAGGGTAGGGAGTCTTGAAGGTCAGGCCACACCCCGTCCGCCCCGTAGCGCGGTCGAGACGGTGATTCGGCGATTCACCCCGAGCATGACCGGATGGCCCACCGCCCTCGGCAGGACCCCTTTCAGGATGACTGGTAGGTCGCGAGGATGACGCCTTTGGTGGTCAAGGTGCTGTCGAGCAGCGTCAGCTCGGTGACGTGGTTGTCGGGTTCGAAGAGGTGCTGGGAGACAACGTGCTTTGGAGCGCTCATGAGGGCATCTTTGTAAGGGCCTCCCCGAGTGTTCCAAACAGACTGCAACTCTTGGTAGCTCCATCGACCGAGAAGCAATCCGCCGTCCGGCTTGCCCATCCGCCGGCCGAGCGCTTCGCCCATCACCTCGTCGCTCCGGAGCACGGCCCGTCCGCTGTGTCCGAAGCCACCACGGGTGTCCTCGTCGGGTCGACCCGGCCCCTCGATGACCCCGTCGAGGCTGAGGTGGTTGGACAACCACAAGTCGCATGGATGACCTTCTCACCTACAAGCGAGCTGACGCTACAACGAGTTCGGTGGTCACGCTGCGGTCATCCGTCAGGTGCGTCAACGAGCCATCTCGCAACACCGAGGCACGGCCATCGTCCACATTGACGACATCGGGCGGGTCGGGAGACCCTGCGGGTGCACCCCCACTGATCGTTGCTAGTCCCAGCCACCGGGAACGCGGCGCTGTGGCCGATCGTCCCCTTCAAGGTGCCGGACCGCAAGCCGCGCCACTCCGTCGCCTGAGCAGACGGAAGACCTACCGTGAGCTTCCTACAGAGTTGGGTGGGTGTGGGCGCACATGCGAGACGCCCACACCCTCCCGACAACCTTGGTATGAGAATTGACCAACTGAGGGTGCTCCTCCTGCATGATCGCGAATGGCGTGAGCTCTGCACAGCGAAGGATCACCTACATCGTTTAGGTGGTTTCTCGGGTTCGCCTTTGAGCCACTGTTGTCAATATGACATCCGATGGACGGGGCCAGCCCGTCAGTGGCTACTCGCCAACGACCATACGGAGGGGAACATGAGAATTCGGAAGAGCTTGTTGGTCTTGACTGCGGTGATGCTGCCTGTTGCCAGCATGGCTTTGCTCGAGGGCTCAGCCTTCGCCGCGAAGGTGACAGGGACCGGTAGTACCACGTGTAACTTCGGAGGCAGCATCAACTTCAACCCGCCTCTGACCCAGAGCGGAACCCCAGGGGTGAAGAAGGAGATCACGACGGTGACCGCGAGCCTGGGTTCGTGCTCGGGAGGGACACCGGCGCCACCGGCATCAACCGTCAGTGTCAAGGCCATCAAGACGAAGACGCCGAAGGGACAGAACGGCGCTACGTGCTCCAGCTTTGAGTCCTCGTCGGGATCGGCCAAGGTCAAGGTCAAGATCAACTGGACCGGCGAGAAGGGGTCGAAGTTCACCGTCGCTGGTCTGCACCCCACCATCAACGGTGCGGGCGAGGTGGGTTTCACCGGCAGCTTCGCGGTGGGCGGTTCCTACGCCGGATCGGGGCACCTCGGGGTCTATCTCACGCCTGCGAGCTCGAGTGCAATCGCGTCGTGCAGTGGGAGCATTTCGTCGCTTCAGATTGACCGGTCGAACAGCTCGGGCGCACTGTAGAACAATCGCAAGCGCGCTCTCCGCACGCTGCGGGGAGCTGCAAGCCGGATCGCAAGAGGGTGGGCTTGGGCCCACCCTCTTGCGCGTCCGGCCCAAGAGGTGTCCCGGACTGCCCCAGAATGATTCCGAGGGAGTACTGAATCGGGTAAGGGTCATGCACCGAGCTGCGGTATCCGCGCCGCCTCCCTAGGCACCTTTTCAGGTAAGACCGCCAAGGTATCGACTCAGTGGAGGTGAGCGGACTCGAAGCGCCGACTTCGACGTTGCGAACGAAGATCGGACCGCGGTAGGCACACGACGGTGGACATTGATGGACAAGAACCTCCAGTTCAGACGTGCTGTCGAGCTGGACAAACTTCGGTGGACGTCAGTGGACGCGCGATGGACGCGCGATGGAAGAGGAGACGTTGGCAGTCCCGACGCTGTCTCGGAGGACTCTGTCGCGGGCTGATCAAGCCTGCCCAAGCCGCCACGTCCACGGTGCGGGCTCACTCGCCGCCCGTAGCTCACCCCTGCCGTCCACACCCACTCCTGACGGCCCCCAGGCCGACACCCAGGAGAAGGGTCGGGTGGGAACTGGGCACCAGCCAATGTGGCCTTTTCGCCACTCCTTAGATAAGAACCCCAAGCAGCCGCTACGGGAGTTGGGGGAGATCGAGCTTTTGGGCCAAGACACCTTCGAGGAAGACCGAGTAACCCTTGGCGACATGGTTCCCGACTAAATAGACGTCGTAGTTCCCGATCACGGAGCTGCACTTCTTGGCGCAGAACCAGGACGTGACATTGACGTAATGCGCTCCCTCAGCGGTAGCGGCGCGTCGTTCGGCCTTGTTGTAGGTGGCCAGGACAGAGTTACCGGCACCAGAACATGCCTGGACATCGTCGACGTTCCGGGCCAAACAGTCCGAGCCACCAGACCCCGGGAGGTTCCCGAGAACCAGCTTCGCCGTCTTTCGTGCCGTTACTCGTCTGAAGAACTGTTCCAAACCCCTCTGCCAATGCGCCGGGGTGTAGCGGACCCCCTCTGGGGTCTCGTATGGCGAGGTCTCCGACACGATCAGGAGATCCGGGTCGATCCGATTGATCCGGTGGATGGCGAAGCTGTGCCACTGGTCACAGGCCACCCAATCACCACGGGTCCCCGGGGCCTGAGTGGGGAGCAGCGCGGCCGGACACGATGCCATGACAAGGACGTCGAGCTTCCAGTGGGAGCGAGTGGCGATGTCGTCAAGGGCCTGGAACCACATCCCGGCGTGGGAGTCCCCGTAGAGAACCATGGTGTGGGACCCGGTGCGATCACCGAACCGGCACGCTCCGCTCTGTGATCCGATCGGCTCACATCCGGTGCTGAAGCGGGCGAGCCCTGAATCAGGATTGGAAAGGACCTGGGACAGCGGGGGGACGAGGTTGGCCGGAACGGTCTGGATCTTGTCGGAAGCGGCCACGAGACGCAGCACGTTCTGCAAGGAAGCGGTCCCCGACGGATGTGGTGACGCCTTTGCGGGGCCGACGCCAGACCCGCTTGCCACGTCGGACTGCAACGTGATGGCGCCGAGGGCTACGGCGACCAAGGTGGCCCCGAGGCCGATGCTGGCCCAGCGGACGCGGAACAGGAACTTGGCGTGTCGGATGGGATTCTCCACCACGACGTAGGTGATCGCCGATGCGGCAAGCGCCACGAGGTCCCAGCCGAGGTTCTGCCCGACCGAGAGGGTTGTCTTTCCGGCATACTCGGCGGCGATGATCAGGATCGGCCAGTGCCACAGATACAGCGAGTAGGAGAGCTTTCCGAGCCATCGAAACGGTGAAAGACCCAAAAGGGCCTCCACCCCGAAGCGACCGGCTCTCACTCCTCCGGCGATGATCAAGGCCGCGCCGACCACGGGAATGGTCACGAGTGAGCCGGGGTACGCCGTCTGCGAACCGAAGCTGAAGGCGGCAATCAGAATGGCCCCGAACCCCAGCCAGGTGGCAATCGCCGCGATGCGGAAAGGCACCTTCTTGAGCCATGGGGTTGCCACTGCCACCAGGGCTCCGAGACCAAGCTCCCACGCCCGGGTGAGCGGCGAGAAGTAGGCACTGGTGGCATGGCTGTGGGTGTCAATGACCGAGAAGGCCAGTGATGCGCCGATGACGAGCACGAGGCCGAAGGCCAGTCGCGCCCGAAGCGAGAGACTCGTCTTGATGCCCGCCAGGAGCAGGAACAGCGTCGGGTAGACGACGTAGAACTGCTCCTCCACGGACAGAGACCAGTAGTTCTGGAGGGGAGAAGGAGGCTGCTGCGCGCTCAGATAGTTGGTGCCGATGGCACTGAAGTGAAAGTTGGCCAGAAAGACCGTCGCCCACCGCCCGTCCGTGGCTGTCCTGCCTCCTGTCCCCACTCCCAAGAAGTAGTACGACAAAAGGACGGCGACGATGATGACCAAGGTGGCGGCGGGGATGATCCGGCGACACCGTCTCCCGTAGAAGGCGAGGATCGAGGTTCGACCGGTTGTGGAGCGCTCCCGCATCAATACACCCGTGATGACGAAGCCTGAGATGACGAAGAAGACGTCGACGCCGATGTAGCCGCCCGATAGGGCAGAGACTCCCGAGTGGAACAGGACGACCAGGAGCACGGCCACAGCCCGCAGGCCCTCGACATCGGGCCGGAAGGGACGATCTTCGGGCGCAGTACCCGATTCGTCTCCTGAGGCCAGGAACCGTTCGCTTGGGGACTGCATATCCTGCTCGGCCAATCCCCCGCCCCCATCGTTTCGCGTAGCTCAACGGTACTTGAGCCGCGAGAACTCGCTACGGGTCGGTCGTAGATGACATCCACCGGCCCTTGGGTGCTCTTCGACGGTTCTTCGCTGGTACGGCGTTTTCCGCGCCATATTCGCATTCGCCGTTGAGAACGACTGGATGGGTCGAACCCCGTGCCGAGGCGTGAACCTCCCTGCCGTTACCAGCACGAGGCGTCACACGCTCACGCCGACTGATGTCGCCTCCATCGCCGGACGACGTCGGCCCAGTACCGGGCCATGGTCTGGATTGGCGCCGTGCTCGGGCTCCGCTGGTCCGAATTAGCGGGTCTGCGGGTCGGCAACGTCGACTTGCTCCGTCGCCTCTTGACCGTCGCAGAGACAGTGACCAGAGACGCTCAAGGGCAGCCTATTCATTCCAAGACAACAAAGTCGCAAGCCAGTAAGCGGGTCCTCGCCATCCCAGAAGCTCCCGCGGACTTGTTGTCTGAGCACATGGCCCGAAAGGGCTCGAACGCCGCGGACCAGGACAGCTTCCTGTTCGAGGCACCGGCAGGGGGACCGCTCAGGTACTCGAACTGGCGAGCGAGGGTTTGGTTGCCTGCAACAACCGCTGCGGGACACGCTGGTGCAGGATTCCACGACTTACGGCGCACGAACGCGACCGTTCTGGTTAGGAGAACGTCGACACGAAGACTGCCCAACTCCGCCTCGGCCAAAGTGATCCACGACTCACGCTCGCGCTCTACGCCCAAGCCGTTGAAGGTGCGGACCGTCGAGCCGCGGAAACACTAGGAGAACAGCTCCTCGGCAGCGGGAAGGCTGGTTCGCGCGATGGACGCGCGATGGGGGGTCCGAGGAAGCGCCGGAAAGCAAATAGGAAACCGGCTTGACCAGGAGTGGAGGTGAGCGGACTCGAACCGCCGACTTCTACGTTGCGAACGTAGCGCTCTACCAGCTGAGCTACACCCCCGGGGTGGGGAACCAGAATAGCGCCGTGCTCGTTGGCTCGGAGTCTCCCTGATCAGCCAGGCCTGCCGTGCTCCGCGGGTGCTTCTTGGACAGCAGCATCCCTGGAAGACGAAGCAGGCTCACCATCATCGAGCACGGGCGAGACTTGTGGGCGATAAAGCATCGGACACAGCCAATACCTCGCCGAGGGCGGATGGTAGCCCAGAGCCCACCCCCTCTGCGCCGCCAGCCATTCCGTGTCGGTCGAAACGTGCCTGAAGCACGACAAGACAGCTGGGTCTGGCGGGATCCCGCCACCATCCACATGGACCGGTCCTTCGATGCCGATGGCGTGGTCCGTTGTCTGGACCGACTGGCTGCGCAACGCGGTGCCCCGGTCTACGTGCGCTTCGACCACGGGCCCGAGTTCATCGCGTACGCGGTGGCGGACTGGTGTCGGTCAACAGAACCAACACCGTCTTCATCGATCCCGGGTCGCCGTGGCAGAGTGCCTGGATCGAGTCGTTCAACGGCCGGCTACGCCACGAGCACCTCAACGGCCAGCAGTTCGACTCGCTCCTCGAGGCTCGGGTCTTCACGGAGGCCTGACGCATCGACTACATCAACAGGCGACAAAGCGCTCACTGCTGGCTCACCCCGGTCGAGTTCGTCGAGGAGTGGCTCAGCCAACAACCACTACAGCTCGCATAGCGGGTTGACTCAGCAAACGGGATCCCCTCACTACCTCCAGACGTACCGGCTCGACGTCGTCGATAGCGTCTTGAAGGCGGTCGCGCTTATTGTTGTGATGGAAATGGCAAAGTCGGACTGGGAGAGGCGTTTGAGCGACGTATTGCGAGGCTCTGACTCGGGGCTGGCATCGGACACGTCTGACGTTGATCGATCCGGGCCCCGCGAGCGTCCAGATCGCTCCCGACGATCCACTTTGCGTCATAGGATTCTGGTCGCCATCGCGGCAGGTGTTCCGGCGTTGCTGTACGCGCTCTACGTCTTTCACTACTCGGTCAATGTGCCGTATGCCGACGATTGGAACATGATTCCCATCGTCGTGGCAGCCGTGCATGGACATCTAACGCTTAGTGCGCTGTGGACCCAGTACGTCGCCGGTCGTCCGGTCATTGCCCGTCTCGTCTTGGTGGGCTTCGGGCTACTTGATCACCTGAACGAGCGGTCCGTGATGCTGTTCGGTGCGGGCATCTTCATCGCTAGCTTTGTCTTGGTGCTCCTCCTCTTTCGTTCTTATGTGGGGAGACGACTCACCTTCGTGCCCGTCGTTTCGCTTGCCATCGTGTGGTTCAGCCTGGCCGACTTTCCGAACGCCCTCTTCAGTTTGCAACTTGTCGTCTTCCTAGAGGTGTTCTTCTTTGCCGCCATGGCATACCTTCTGCTGGCCCCACGACACCACAGGAACTTGTTCTTCGCATTGGGAATCGTGGCGGCTATCGCAGCGTCGCTCTCATTTCTACAGGGATTCGCTGTGTGGCCTGTCGGACTCATCTGTATCCTTTGGGTTACGCCCTGGGGTCGCCGAACGTATTATGAGTCTGCAATCTGGCTTTCAGCTGCAGCGATCACAGCGGTGACCTACTTGCATGGTTACAACACTGGCAACTCCACCTGCTTGGCCGAAGGTGGACATAGGGGAGCCTGTTCGGCCACTTTTGGTCTGCTACATCCCGTCGAGTTGATCCGTTACTTCATCGTACTTGTCGGTAACGTTGTTCCGACATCAGTCCCGTCGCTCCAAGCTCGGTACCTCCTGGCATACGAACTGCTCGGTGCCGTGATCTGTGTCGTTGCGGTCTTCGTCGTTGTTCAGTCCATTCGCGAGCTGCGACGGCAAGCAAGCCCTCTTCCACTGGTCCTGGTCGCGTTCGGTCTCTTGTTTGACCTCATGATCGCGCTTGGCCATCTTGGCGAGGGGTTACTTTCAGCTGGCATCGCCCGTTTCACTATGCCTAACCTGATCTTGCTCGTCGGCATTGTTGTCTACGCCTGGGGGCACGTCCCGAGCTTGCAACAGACGCGAGGACCGATCATCGGGCGTGAACGTTTTAAGAGTCTTGGCTTTGCCGCATTGATTGCCTGTCTAGTCGTCCAGTGTGTTGTGACAACTCAGTTCGGCATTACCAAGGGAAGTGCCCTGGAGAGAACGAACGTGACCATTGCTCGTGTGGCGGTCAACCTGGACCGGATACCTGTCCCGAGACAACCCTGTTACTTTGAGTCCACGGTGATCGGCACCCCGTTCTTTTACCTAGCGTATGTTCGCAGTTTGGCCGAGCAGAATCGTTTGAGCGTGTTCCAATCTGGTACCAGACACTTGTACCGCATCGAAGGACCGCCAACCCTTCCACAATGCGATCAGAGCTTGTATGTCGTCACGGAGTCACTAGCTACCGGCAAGACGGGAACCCGGTATTCGGCCACGCTCACTGCGGCAGGCGGCAAGCCCCCCTATGTGTGGTCCGTGGCGGCTGGCCACGGTGTCTTGCCGAAGGGACTGTTGCTTGATGCGTCCACTGGTGTCATCTCTGGTACGCCCCGACTACATGGCACGTTCTTTTTCTCGGTGACCGTTACTGAGCATAAACCAGGACGGACGAAGACGCGATCTCACGCCACTTATCCCCACAGCGTGTGGATCAACGTTCGTCGCTAGGGGCGCTGGGCGGACGCTGCGGACTGCAAAGACCTAGACGGTGTCAGCAAGTGGGGGAGATGCGAGGTTGCGCTCCCCTAAAGGAATGGTTCACTGGAGTTTCCGCTGGATGTATTCCGTAAACCGCGACCGCAGACGCAGGCCCGTCGAATGCCGTCACCCGCAGCAGTGGATATGGATCTCCTCCGTGGACAAGACGCCATCGCCAGAGACACCAATCCGCTCAACGCAGAGCTGGCTCTGAGTCTCGGTGGCGACGGAGATGGTGGCGGGATCCCCGTGAGATGAGCCACGTGACCACTACCGGGGGATCACCTCAACCGTAAGCGGCGTTCGAGCACTGCTCAAAAGACGCGCGCTTCAAGAGTCCATTGGCTTCATTGTCACACTTGGATTTCTGGTTGTGCAATGTGCTTTCGCCACCACTTTCGGCATTACGAGAGCCCGGGACGAGCGAGCGACCAACATCACTACCGCCCGAGTCGTCGTCAACTTGGATCAGGTTCCAAATGCGAAGCGCGGCTGCTATTTCACGTCCGTTGTGGTTGGTCCGACGCTTCGTACTTAGACTTGGAGCGCAGTCTCGTGATCCGCAATCACCTAAGCCTCTTCCAGCGTGGAAACAGTCACACGTATCGGGTCGAGGGACTACCGCTCTATCGAGCAATGCTAGCGGAAATGAACAATGACTGGCTCAGATGCTTTATTCCCGGCATCGACTCCGCTATCTCGCCGAATTCCACCAGAGGTCTAATGGCCCAATCAGGAACACCAGGTATCAAGAAGTCACGATAGGCAACCTCGATGTCGCGGAAGCCAGCTTCCCGAAGTCGCTCTATCGCAAATCCTCGCGAAAACGCCATCTCATCGGGCTCCAACCTTGCGCGACGCCGCAGGGCGGTCCGAGAAAAAATCAGATACACATACGGATTGTGAAGGTTGGGCTCCAGGAAGATAATTTTGCCGTCATCCGTAAGAAGCCTTCGAATCGCCTGCAAGGAAGCTGGGAGGTTGTAGTAGAGGTGATGGAGAATGCCGTTTCCCACCACGTAGTTGAACCGTCGACCAAGGATGTCCTCCGGTCGAGTGAAATCCAATACCTCGAAATGGGCGTTCGTCCCTAATGCCTTCAAGTTGGCCTCACGAACAAAGCCTTCAGAGCGATCCACTCCGAGGACCTGCATTCCGCTTTTTGCAGCCAGGTGCCGTGCAATCTCACCTCTCCCACACCCGATCTCAAGCACGCTTCGACTCGAGTCAGCAGCCATTTTGCTCAACATGAGCTCAGCCCGTCGTTCCTCCCGGATCCTGGTGGATGAACCCCCCGTCCAGCCCTGGTTGTAGCCAGCCTCATCACGGACACTTCGCGTATCGTCAGAGTGAGATCGTCTTGCGTTTCTCATTTTGTGACAACGATTGTGTATCCAAGGGGATCATCGCTCGACCCTTTGCCCCTGATTGTGCATACGTGCGCGATGGCCAGAACCAAGCCGAGAAGCGGACTCGCCAGTATCCACAGCGGAACCAATCCCCGCTTACGTCGGTCAGCAGGAAGAAGGTTACGAAACCACAGGACGACGAGTTTTGATGCGATGACGGAAATGTCGGTTCCTCGTGGCGTAATGGTCGCCTCTCGAAATCCCGCGAACATTGTGCCAAGGCTTGACGGTGTGTATCTGAAGAAGTCGTAGGGGATGTAGTGAAAGCGCGCCGACCACGGCACCGTAATGATCGCGCCCCCCCCATCTCGCATCACTCTGTGAATCTCATCGACGAGTCCTTGAAAGTTTGAAACGTGCTCGAGTACTTCGGTACAGATCACGGCGTCGAAGTGACCATCAGGAAAGGGAATATGCTCACCGTCAAAGGGAACGATGTCCGAATTCTCATAGTCGAACTTATCCGCGTCCGAAATGTCGATCCCTACGTAATGGGTCGACTCATCCCTCAGCAGGAAGTGATACGGGCTTTGCCCGCAGCCAACGTCAAGAACGTTTCCGCGGAAGCCGGGAAGGTGCTTTCGCAGGTCTCGATAAACCGTCAATACCTGAAGATCAAACAACATCCGACCGTAGAACTTGACCTTGCCAACAGCGGTCGTCGGAGGAGTGTTCGAGACAGGACGAAACGACTCGATAGTCAACGTCAAATCCCCGATCCGAACGCCTCGGCAATCCGATCTGCGATCCTCACCGGCGAGAGCCCATGCAACTCGTGGAGGAACTCTTCGCTGCCTCCCCTGTTGCCATAGGGGCGGTCGACTCCTAGGCGCAGCAACCTACAACCGATCCCGCTGTCGGCGATGACCTCGGCGACAAGGGATCCGATACCACCGGCAGCCACGTGCGCCTCGATTGTTGCGGCCATCGGATATATGGAAGTCAGAGCCACAATATCGGCGACGGGCCCTGGGCTTACGCTCGCGATAACAACAACAGCGGCAGAGATACCCCGTGCCTCAAGCTTGTCCGCCGCAAGCACGACAGACGGGGCGATGCTGCCCATGGCGAACAACACGAGGTCCGAACCCTCGCGGACCTGCTGGACTCGGCCGAAGCCGAAACGACCATTCAGCCCTGGAACTGAGAGCCGATCGTTCTTGCCCAAGCGTAGGTACACGGGCCCCCGGACTTCGGCCAACATAGGTACAACCGTGGCAGCCTGTTCCGCATCGGCCGGCGCAATGACCGTCATGTTGTCGAGGAGCCGCATGACACCGACGTCCTCGATGCCGTAGTGCGTCGGACCGGCAGTGCCGTACTCGAAACCCCCGCCCATGCCCACGATTCTGACGGGAAGTCCGTGAAGGATGGGTCCATTTCGTATGAACTCAAAGGGGCGCAGAACTGCGAAGGGGACGATTGAGTAGCAGAAGGGCGTGTAACCGCTCTCGGCCAACCCCGTCGCCACTGCGACCATGTTCTGTTCTGCGACCCCCATATTGAAGAAGCGGTCGGGAAATCGATCTCTGAACGGCTCCAAGGCCATGAATCCAAGATCTCCCGTCAACAGAGCAATTCGGTCGTCGCGCTCCGCTTCTGATACGAGAGCGCGAACAAATGCTGACCTCACACATGTACCCCGATCTCGCCCATGGCCACTGCAAAGTCAGCGTCCGACATGGGCAGGTAGTGCCACTTGATCTGACCCTCCATGTAGGACACCCCCTTACCAAAGGTCGTCTCAGCAACAATCACTCGAGGGCGATTAGCCGTCTCGGATCGCAAAATTCTGACCAAGTTGGCCTCGTCGTGCCCATCAGTGGAAATCACTTCCCAACCGAATGCACTCCACCGGTCGGCCATGGCGTCGCTAGCCAGAACATCGGCTGTGAACCCGAATGCCTGCTGATGATTGTGGTCGACCAAGACCGTGAGATTGCGCAACTTGTGCTGAGCAGCGAACATTGCCGCCTCCCAGACAGCACCTTCATTACATTCGGCATCGCTGACGATGACGATCACCCTCCGTTGGGAGCCTTGCATGACCGCAGCCAGTGCGGCTCCGACTCCAATCGAAAGACCCTGTCCCAGCGACCCGGTGGAGAAATCCACGCCCTTCAAGAGATGCTCGGGATGCACTCCCAGCAGGCTGTCATCTCCACAGAATGTGTCTAGTTCGTCTCGGTCCAAGGTTCCCACCTCAGCGAGCGCTGCATACAACGCCAACGCGGCATGGCCCTTCGACAAGACGAATCGATCGCGATCAGGGTCGGCGGGGTCGACCGATCCAAGCACAGTGAATACGGCACCGACGAGATCGGCGATCGAAAGTGCCGAGCCGATGTGACCGACGTGAGCTCGCTTGGACTGTTCCAACACCGTCCGACGAATAGCCGGTCCGAGCGTCATATTCGTCTCTCCCAAATCGCTACCGCCTCGTTGGCATTCATTGCGGTAGAGCGCGAGACGTCGCGTAGTGTCGTCGAATTTTCTCGTCTGACTTGATCCAGGTGGCGAATTCCCGGAGACCGTCCTCGAGGTCATGAGCCGGTTTCCAACCCAGCGCTGCTCTGATTCCCGTAGGGTCAGAGACCCAGACATCGGTGTCCCAGTCCCGATCAGGCATGGAACCCCATTCGGGTTCGGCATTCACATTCAATTGTTCCCGCACGAGTTGGACCAACTGGTCTAGGGACGTCTGAACACCGGAGCCGACGTTGAACACGGCGCCGGGATCGTCGGTTGGAGTCTGTGCGTTCAAAATAAAGGCGTCGACGGCGTCGTCCACGTAGACATAGTCACGGGCGATCGTGGGCGCAACAAGATGTGGCAGTTCACCGCGCATGCCGTAGATCATCAGGGTCGGCAGGAGGCGCGTTGGATCCTCCCATGGACCGAACACGGAGTAGAGACGCAATGTCGAAAGGCGACGGTTTGTCTGTTTGGCGGTAAAACGACAATACAGTGTCGCTGCTGCTTTTGTGGCTGCATAGTGACTGTTGGGTTCAGTCAGTTCCAACTCAGACGGTGCGTGGTCCTGATGTCCATACTCTGATGACGATCCTGCGTTCACAAAGGCTTCGAATCCGGTCTGGAGGCAGGCCTCAACCAAGTTCACGGTGCCGTTGTAGTTCGTGGCCACGATTGTCTGAACGTCTCTCTGCGACGAATACGACCCATATGCTGCCAGGTGAAACACCCATTGTGGGTCGATCGCCTTGACGATCTCTTCAACACGTTGCTGATCATGCAACGTGACTTCATGAAGATGAACCCTGCCAGCGATTGGATCGATCCGCCATCGGGCGTCCGCTGGTCTGACGAGAAGATGGACGTCGTGTTTATCGAGCACGAGGCGTCGCGCCAGGTTGGCGCCGATGAAACCGGTCGCACCGGTTACGAGAACTCGCTTGTGCGAGTCAGACATCCGACCCCTCCCTGGGAGTCGATGTCGACGAGTCGGTTCGGCCTCGAGGGCGGTTGAGAATACTGTCAACGACGAAGGGCGGACGCCTCTTCACCTCTGTATAGATGTCAGCCACGTAGAAGCCAATGATGCTCAGTGCTAGGAGTACCAGGCCACCGATCATCAAATTGAGAAGGATGAGTGTCGTGAAGCCGCTTGGGACGCTCGATGGATTCGCCAACTTGAGCGAAATCTGAACTATGCCCGCCGTCACGGCGGCGAACACCGAGAACAAAGCAATCATGAGGATCAGCTCGAGCGGTGCGTAGGAGAACGAGACGATGCCGCGCCGAGCCCACATCAGGTTCTTCACCAGTGAGTTCGTAGTCTTTCCGAACATACGTTCGGGCCGAACGTAGGGGACGCCGATGGAGCGGAAGCCAACCCAAGCCCGCAGCCCCCGAATGAAGCGAGCAGACTCGGGCAGGCGGTTGAGCTCATCAACCACGCGTCGATCCATAAGGGAGAAGTCACCGGCGTCGAGCGGGATATTGACGTACGCGAGGCGGCGAAAGAGCCGGTAAAACCCCTTGTAGGCAAGTCTCATCGGTGGGGGAGCCTCGCGATTGACTCGCTGTCCGTAGACGATCTCGAAGCCCTCACGCCATTTGACA
>Ga0208849_1001173_pt1 | contig 19440 bp, 17 predicted proteins | sample NGESurdeep072012_10_FD_184470 | JGI IMG/M metagenome (GOLD analysis project Ga0208849, IMG submission 184470) | Arctic peat soil microbial communities from Barrow, Alaska - NGEE Surface sample 53-3 deep-072012 (SPAdes) | ecosystem: Environmental > Terrestrial > Soil > Wetlands > Peat ... | reverse complement strand
TCGCCCGCCACATCTACGAGACGGGCACGCGCAACGGCAAGCGCGTGCAGGCACTGGGCGGTGCGAAGAACCATATGGTGGTCCTGCCCGACGCAGACCTGGAAGCGGCAGCCGACGCGGCGGTGTCGGCCGGTTACGGCTCCGCGGGAGAGCGCTGCATGGCGATCTCCACAGTTGTCGCCGTCGGTGACATCGGCCAGCGGCTGGTCGACGCGATAGCGGCTCGCATTCCCAACGTCAAGGTTGGCGCCGGCGACGACCCGGCATCGGAGATGGGTCCACTGGTCACCCGTGAGCATCGCGACAAGGTCGCGACGTACCTCGAGGAGCAGTCGCTCGGCGGAGCCAGGCTGGTGGTCGACGGCCGGGGCAACACGCCGGACGGCGACGGGTTCTTCCTCGGGCCGTCGCTGGTGGATCGCGTACAGCCCGGCTCGAAGGTGTACGACGACGAGATCTTCGGGCCGGTGCTCTCCGTGGTGCGTGTGGACACCTACGATGAGGCGATCCGGTTGGTTAATGAGAATCAGTACGGAAACGGCGTGGCCATCTTCACGCGTGATGGGGGTGCGGCGCGCAAGTTCCAGTTCGAGGTGCAGGTCGGGATGGTCGGGATCAACGTTCCCATCCCGGTGCCGGTCGCGTACTACAGCTTCGGCGGCTGGAAGGCGTCGCTCTTCGGCGACACCCATATGTACGGACCGGACGGCATCCACTTCTACACGCGCACCAAGGTCGTGACCTCACGCTGGCCGGAGCCAGGCCCCGGACGGGTCGATCTCGCGTTTCCCAGCAACGCCTGAGCGGATTTGGAGCCCCCTGCTAGGCTTCCGGCGATGACTGAGTGGACGGGAGTGCGGGACAAGCGTGTTCTGATCACCGGCGCCACGCGCGGGATCGGTCTGGCTGCAGCCCAGGCCCTCGCGCGTCGCGGCGCCCGGCTCGCCATCGTTGCCCGCGACGACTCGCGGGCCGCGGCGGCCGTGAAGAGCATCGAAGGGGAGGGGGGAGGCCAGGTGGATGTGCTTCACGCCGACCTGACCTCGCAGGCCTCGGTGCGCACCCTGGCGAAAGAGGCGCTGGAGCGTTACGCGCGTATCGATGTGCTGGTCAACAACGCCGGTGCCATATTCGCCAACCGCGAGCTGACCATCGACGGCATCGAGCGCACCTGGGCACTCAACCACCTCGCGCCATTTCTGCTCACCGACCTGCTGCTCGACCGGATCAAGGCGTCGGCGCCCGCTCGGATCATCACGACGTCCTCCGACGCCCACAAGGGGAAGCTCATCCCCTTCGACGACCTGAATGCGGAGCGCTCCTGGAAGGGCCGGGGCTTCACGCGATATGGCGAGACCAAGCTCGCCAACATCATGTTCACTCGAGAGCTGGCGCGCCGCCTCGAGGGCACCGGGGTCACGGTGTACTGCTTCCACCCGGGGCTCGTCGCGACGGGGTTCAACCGCAACAACGGCGCCCTCATGAGCGCCGCGATGACCGTGATCGCGCCCTTCGCACGCAGCCCCCGCAAAGCCGCGCAGACGTTGGTGTGGCTGGCCGACTCCCCCGACGTCTCGAAGCAGAGTGGTGGCTACTACGAAGACCGCGCACTCGCCGTCTCGAGCCGCCAGGCGCAGGATCCGACACTGGCACGCCGGCTCTGGGAGGTCAGCGAGGCGCAGGTGCGGCCCGCTTCCGTAGCCGGGCCGGGCGTTCCCTGATCAGCGCCGGCCGATGCGCCGGAACCAGGGCTTGCGGCGCCAGGCCAGTTCCCCGGAAAGGGTCTCGTTGCGAATCAACTCGCTGTGCAGCACGGTGACCAGTTCGCGCTCGCGACGAACCGCCTCACGCTGCTCCACGCCGCGCTCGGCGTGCTCGTCCAGGGCGCGAGCGCGCCACATGTCGACCTCACCGGTGAGTGCCGCGACCTCGGCATCGCGCTCCTGGACAACCTCTCGCAACTGGATGATGTCGACGAGGTTGTCCATCGCGAGCAAACGCAGCGCCCGCACGGTGTCCGGGCTGTACGGCTCGTCGACCGCCTCGGTTTGAAACAACGCCTGGGCCAGGCGTTGCTCGCTGCGACCCACGAGGTGGAGCGTCGGGACGTCGTCCTCGACCTCGAGCGCCGGGGGCTCGGGTGCCGGTGTGGGATTCAGCGGAATCCCGATGGTGCCTGTGGGCAGGACTCGAACGGCCATGACGGGCGACCTCCTGGGGAGACGTGGAGTGGGACGACGAGAGTTCGCTTCGGGAAGGCTACAACGGATGCAGCGCCAGTGGCCGCCACACTAGGCTTCCGGCATGCCTGAGAACGACCTCGACGCCTACTGCGCCGCCCACCAGCAGCGCCACGTGGAGGAGCTCATCGAGTTCCTCCGCATCCCCAGCATCTCGGCCGACCCCGCTCATGCCGCAGACGTGCGTCGTAACGCCGAACACCTCGCGGCCGCAGCCCGCACGGCCGGCTTTCGGCATGCCGAGATCATCGAGACGGCCGGGCACCCAGCTGTCTACGCCGAGCGCATGGTCGACCCGAGCCTGCCCACTGCGCTCATCTACGGTCATCACGACGTTCAGCCCGTTGACCCGCTCGCCGAGTGGCACACGTCGCCCTTCGAGCCCGAGGTCCGGGACGGCAACCTCTACGGTCGTGGCGCGGTCGACGACAAGGGCCAGGTGTGGATGCACCTCAAAGCGGTGGAGTCGGTCCTCGCGGTCCGAGGCGAACTGCCCCTCAACCTCAAGCTGATCGTCGAGGGTGAGGAGGAATCGGGGTCGGTGCACTTCGAGGACATCGTGGAGTCCGAACAGGATCGCCTCCGCGCCGACATCCTCGTCGTGTCGGATACATCGATCATCGCGGCAGGCGTCCCGTCACTCTGCACGGGGTTGCGCGGTCTCGCCGGGGTCGAGGTGCATGTCCAGGGGCCGGCGCTCGATCTTCACTCGGGTCGATTTGGCGGCGCCGTGGCCAACCCGATCGCTGCGCTCGCCGAGATCCTGGCGTCGCTGCACGATCCAGCCACGCGGCGGGTCACCGTCCCCGGCTTCTATGACGACGTTCGTGAGCCCTCGGCCGAAGAGCGGGCACTCTTCGCCAGCGTTCCCTACGACGTCGACGAGTTCCGCGCCGAGGCGGGCGCGGTGCCGTCCACGATCGGCGAAGCAGGATGGACGGACCGCGAGCGGCTCTGGGCGCGGCCGACGCTCGAGTTCAATGGCATCTGGGGTGGCTACTCCGGCCCGGGCCAGAAGACGATCATCCCCGCAAGCGCCGGCGCCAAGATCACCTGCAGGCTGGTCCCGAACCAGGATCCGCAGCGCATCGCCGACCTGGTGCGCAGCGCCGTGCTCGCCGCGGTCCCGGCGGGCGTCATGGTCACCGCCGACGCCAAGGCGGGCGGGAGACCGGTGGTCACGTCCATCGATCACCCCGCGGTGCAGGCGGCATCGCGCGCCATGGAGAGCGTCTTCGGCACCACGCCGGCGCTGACCCGCGAGGGTGGCTCGATCCCTCCGGTCGAGTCGTTCGCTCGGGTCATGGGGTTGCAGGCCGTCCTTGTGGGTCTGGGACTTCCCGATGATCAGATCCATGCGCCAAATGAGAAGTTCACACTCGACATGTACTTCAAAGGAATCCGCGTTCTCGGCCGGCTCTGGGACGAGCTGGCCGTTGCGCTGAGGACGTCATGACCAGAATCGAATCGATCACGGCGCTGGAGATCCTCGACTCCCGCGGCAACCCAACCCTGGAGTGCCTCGTCACGCTGAACAACGGGTCCGAGGGCCGCGCCCGCATTCCCAGCGGCGCGAGCACGGGAGTTCACGAGGCGGTCGAGCTGCGCGACGGCGACCCGGCACGGTACGGCGGCAAAGGCGTCCTCAAGGCGCTCGCCAACGTCGAGGCGGTGATCGGGCCGGAGCTGATCGGGTTCGACGTTGTGGACCAGGCTGCGCTCGATGCGAAGCTCTGCGAGCTCGACGGCACGCCCAACAAGGGCAAGCTCGGCGCCAACGCGATCCTCGCCGTGAGCCTCGCCTCGAGCAACGCGGCGGCTGTTTCCAGCGGGGTCCCGCTCTACCGGCATCTCGGCGGTGACGGTGCGCATCTGCTCCCGGTGCCCCAGTTCAACGTCCTCAACGGCGGCGCGCACGCGCAGACGCGCGTCGACTTTCAGGAATTCATGTTCCTGCCGATCGGCTTGCCCACCTTCCGTGAGGCGCTCCGGGCTGGTGCCGAATGCTTTCATGCGCTCCGCAAGATCCTCCACGACCGCGGCCTCGGGACCGGCCAGGGGGACGAGGGCGGGTACGCCCCGGATCTCGATCACAACGAGACCGCCATGGAACTGCTGATGGAGGCGATCGGCGCTGCGGGGTACGCTCCGGGTCGCGACATCGGCATCGGACTCGACCCGGCGACATCGGAGCTCTACAAGGACGGGAGATACGAGCTGCGTGGCGAGGGAATCACGCTCGACTCGGCGGGGCTCGTCGATCGCTGGGCGAGCTGGGTGGAGAAATACCCGATCGTCTCGCTCGAGGACGGCATGGCCGAGGATGACTGGGATGGGTGGAAGTTGCTCACCGATCGGCTCAACGGCCGCGTACAGCTGGTCGGCGATGACAACTTCGTGACCAACGCCCAACGCCTCCAGCTCGGAATCGATCGTGGAGTCGCCAACTCGATTCTCATCAAGCTCAACCAGATCGGCACCGTCACCGAAACCCTGGCGACAATCGCGCTCGCCACCGCGAACAACTACTCGAGCGTGATCAGTCATCGAAGTGGTGAGACCGAGGACACGTCGATCGCCGACCTTGCAGTTGCGGTCAATGCCGGCCAGATCAAGACGGGTGCGCCGTCACGGTCGGAACGGGTTGCCAAGTACAACCGGCTCCTGCGCATCGAGCACGAGCTCGGCGACGCCGCGCGCTACGCGGGCACCGCGCCGTTCTTCCGGACGGTGCCGCAGCCGGCGTGACCATGAGCCGACCGGTCGATCCCTCCACCTCCACTGCGCGAGCGGGACTCGGACGTGGTGATACGGGCGACGGCGTCGACCTGGTCGCGCCGCTGAGCCTGGCCTCGGTTCGCGCGTTTGCCGACCTGCCCTCGGTGGATGAGGCGATGCAGGGACGCAACGCATACCGCCGATATGGCGGCGGTAATCCACAGCGTCTCGAGGAGGCGATGATCGAGCTCGAGACCGTCCCTGGACAGACGGCGCCGGTGGCGCGGGTGACCTCGAGCGGCCAGGCCGCGCTCTTGCTGGCCGCGACCCTCGTGGTGACGCCGTCGCGGCCGAGGGTCGTCGTGGTCAGGCCCTGCTACGCCGGTACCGATTCCCTGCTTGCGGGACCGCTCGGCAACCTCGGGGTGCGGATCACGACAGTCGACCTCCCGCCGGAAGGAGGCGGCGATCATGGGGCCATGGTTGCCGCAGTACTCGGCGCCGAGGTCGGCGCGGTGGTCACCGAGGTGATCACCAACCCGCTCATCGGTCTCATTGACGTCCCCGCCGTCGCCGCCGCGGCGCATGCGGTCGGCGCCGCGTGCATCGTGGATTCGACATTCACACCCCCGTTCGTCTTCCGGCCGTTCGCGAATGGAGCCGACCTGGTGATCCACAGCCTCACCAAGCACCTCGCCGGGCACAGCGACGTGAGCGGTGGGGTGCTCCTCGTGGACACCGGGCACGAGGCGAGCGACTGGCTCGATGCCAACGCGCGCCTGTTGGGGTGCAATCTCGCGCCGTTCGACGCCTGGCTTGCGCTTCGTGGTCTGCGCACTGCGGGCCTCCGCCTGGAACGCTGCTGCGAGAACGCCGCGGCGCTCGCCGCCTTCTTCGCGAACCGCGCCGAACTCCAGGGTGTGCACTACCCCGGAACGCGGGGTGTCGAGGATGCCGCGCTTGCCGATCGGTTACTGCCTCGTGGGCGAGGAGCGATGCTCAGCATCGACCTGCGCGGAGGCGGCGCCGCCGCCGACGCCTTCATCCGGGGCCTCGACGGGATCCGCCTCGCGCCGAGCCTTGGCGACGTGGCAACAACGGTGAGCTACCCGGCGAGCACCTCGCACCGGGCGCTCAGTCCGCAGCAGCGCGCCGCCCTCGGCATCGGCGACGGGCTGGTTCGCATCAGCGTGGGCATCGAGCACATCGACGACCTCAGGGCAGAGTTCGACGCCGCCCTGGTCGCCGCATCGGCTGGGTGAGGGTCGAACGCGACCCGGAGCGCACCGACCCGGTACTCTAGGGGACATATGGCACACGTTCGACTCGCCAACGGCGGCGACCTCTCGGTGAAGCTCACGGTGGACGAGATCACCGGCAAGCTCAACGCTGCTGGCGGAGGCTCGGGATTCGTCGAGCTTCCCGGTGAGGATGGACCGTTCCTGGTTCGCCCCGAGGCCGTCCTCGCAGTGATCGCCGATCAGCGACGCGGTGCTGCCGGCTTTCGGGTGGCGCAGGGAGCCGAGGCCAGCTGATCGGCGTGACCACGCCGCAGCAACCGGCGCAGCCGGCGTTGACGCTCGTCCCGAGGGCGATGGGGGAGACGATCACCGAACGCATCGGCAACACCCCGTTGCTCCGGATCCGCCTCTTCGAAAACGACTGTCCCGACGTCGCCGTCTACGCAAAGGCGGAGTTCCTCAACCCCGGCGGGTCAGTCAAGGATCGCCCGGCGCTGCGGATGATCGAGGACGGCGAGCGGTCGGGCCGGCTCACGCCCGGCCGGGCCATCCTGGACAGCACCAGCGGGAACACCGGGATCGCCTATGCGATGATCGGTGCCGCGAAGGGGTATCGCGTTCGTCTGGTGATGCCCGGCAATGTGAGCGACGAGCGGCGCCAGCTGGTGACCGCTTTCGGCGCGGACATCGAGCACAGCGATCCCCTGGAGGGCAGCGATGGCGCCATCCGTCTGGTTCGTGCCATCTATGAGGAAAACCCGGACGCGTACTTCATGCCGGACCAGTACAACAACGACGCCAACTGGCTCGCCCATTTCGATGGCACCGGCGCCGAGATCTGGGAGCAGACCCGCGGCAGCGTGACCCACTTCGTGGCCGCACTCGGAACCAGCGGGACGTTCATGGGCGTGACCCGGCGTCTCAAGGAGATGAACCCGGACATCCATTGCGTCAGCGTGCAGCCCGCCGAGCCGTGGCACGGCTTGGAGGGCCTCAAGCACATGGAGACCTCGATCGTTCCCGGCATCTACGACGCCTCACTTGCCGACGAGGACCTGGGCGTCGAGACCGAGCCCGCCTACGACCTGGCCCGGGAACTGGCACGCACCGAGGGCATCCTCGCCGGCCACTCCAGCGGGGCGGCACTTTGGGCCTGCGGCGAGATCGCGAAGCGAATCGGCCACGGGGTGATCGTCACCGTCCTGCCCGACGGGGGAGACCGGTACCTCTCCACCGGGCTGTACCGGCAGGCCGGGCATTGAACCTGCGCTTCGCGACGATCGCGCCGGCCGCCGAGCAACGAATCCGCGATCTTGCCGTCGCCGCCTATCCGAACGAGGGGTGCGGCGTGCTGCTGGGACGGCGTGACGGGACGCGCATGGTCATCGTCGATGTCACCTCCGCTCGCAACATGTGGACGGAGCGCAGCGCCGATCGCTACGACCTCGACCCGGTCGACTTCATGAAAGCCGATCGCGACGCGCGCTCGCGAGGTCTCGACGTTGCGGGCATCTGGCATAGCCACCCCGACCACCCTGCGCGGCCGTCGCAGTTCGACACCGACCGAGCGTGGGTCGACTACGTCTACATCATCTGCCGGACCACCCACACAGGAGCAGAGGACGTCAACGCGTTCGCGCTCGAAGCGGAAGGGGCTCCGTTCGCACAGATCGCGCTGGACATCTCGCCGGTCCCGCTGGGGGCGAAATGAGCCCGGCCGGCGCCACTCGCCGGCGCCACCGCGAAGAGGGTGAACCGATCGCGCCCGCTGTGGGTGTGGTCGCCATCGTCGGGCGTCCCAACGTCGGCAAGTCGACGCTGTTCAACCGGCTCACCGGGACGCGGCGTGCGATCGTCGACGCGTTTGCTGGTCTGACTCGCGACAGGCTGTACGGTGTGGTGGAGTGGGGGGGCAAGCGCTTCACCGTTGTGGACACAGCCGGTCTCGACGTTCCCCTGCCGCGCGATGCGGCGCCGGACATTGCTGCGCTGACCCGGGCGACCCGGGAGCAGGCGCAGATGGCGATCACCGAAGCGGATGTGTGCTGTTTCATGGTCGATGTCCGTGACGGAGTCACCGCGCTCGACGAGGAAATCGCCCAGGCGCTTCGCCGCGGTGGACGCCCGGTCATCCTGGTCGGCAACAAGGCAGACAGCCAGGTGGACCGCTATCGCGCCGATGAACTGTACCGGCTCGGGCTCGGCGACCCTTTGCTGATCTCGGCGCTGCAGGGGACTGATACCGGCGATCTGCTCGACCGTTTCGTCGCCGAGCTTCCGGAGCACGGCGCCGCGGGCACGGAGCCGGCCGCGGGCGAGGTGAGCGTTGCCATCATCGGGCGGCCCAACACTGGGAAGTCGTCACTGCTCAACGAGCTGGTGGGATCGGAGCGAGCGCTCGTCTCACCGGTTGCGGGCACGACTCGGGACGTCGTGGATACGGTCGTCTCGCTCGACGGTCGAAAGATCCGCCTCGTGGATACGGCGGGGATTCGCCGCCGGGGCATCGTCACCGAGAACGTCGAGCGTTACAGCCTGCTGCGCTCGCTCCGTGCGTTGCAACGCAGCGATGTCGGCTTGCTCGTGATCGACGCGTCGGAGGGCGCGAGCGCGCAGGACCGGCACATCGCCGGTTACGCCGTCGAGGCGGGCGCGGGGCTTGTCGTCGCCGCAAACAAGTGGGACCTGGTGAAGCACGAGGACCGCGTTGATGCGGGGTTTTTGAAGAAGCTGCAGGATTCGTTCTCGTTCGTCCCCGGCGTTCCGGTGCTCACGCTCTCCGCCACCGAGCATCGCAACCTGAAGCGCGTGATGCCGGCGGTGCTTGCCGTCGCCGACGCACGGGCGGTTCACGTCCCGACCCCAGCGCTCAACAACCTGATCCGGAATGCTCTGGATGAGCACCCCCCGCGTACTCACAAGGGTCGGCGCCTCAAGATCCTGTACGCCACCCAGGCGCGGAGCCCGGTCCCGACCATCGTGCTCTTCGTCAACGATCCCGAACTGATGCATTTCGCTTACCAGCGGTATCTCGAGAACCGGATCCGGGCGGTCTTCGGCTTCGCAGGGGTCCGGCTGCGGATCGTCACCCGTCACCGCGACGAGAGCGACGACTGAGCTTTCTCGGCCTCGTGGGCCTTGCGCGTTAGAGTCGCTAGGCGCGCCTCGGGGAGTAGCTCAGATGGTTAGAGTACTGGTCTGGGGGACCAGGGGTCGCAGGTTCGAGTCCTGTCTCCCCGATTCGCAGCCCATTGCATTGCAGTGCAGCCATTTGCACTCAGTCGCAGCCGATTCCAACTTGCGGGGATCAGTCACTGTGCAGGGACTAGTCCTCATTCCCTGATTGATGTTCTTTCCTGCAAAACCACTCTATGTCGAGCCACCTTCGGCGGGACGCTAACCACTGAGACTGGAACTGTGAACAGCTCGAACTGGGCAAACGCGCAGAGGCCCCCAGACGGCCGGCCGGGTCCGCCGACGCCAAGGGTTCCATCGACGGTATAAGATAAGGCGATAGTAGCCCTTACAGTAGGGATGATCTAGATGTACGAGTCCATCCGTGGTTGTTAGCGGACCGCTGGGGCCTTCTCAGACACATGCCGACCGCGCCGCAAGTGAGGCAGCGAGTAACGCGATGAGCGTCATGGCGTCTGTCGCTACGCCAGCCCTTCGACACATAGGTGCGGGCCAACCAGTTCGCGACTTGGACGCCGAATCACTTGCATGGTGGACTCGTCTGCACGGCCCCACTAACATACGCGAGCGCGCCGTCGCCGAGCTCCATGAGCGCCTCCGGTGTGAGGCCCGATTTCACATCCAATCGCGTTCCAGGTGGATAGCCCGCTTTCCTCGCACAGATGTTGACGATCTAGCGATCCAGGCTGCGGACGACGCCCTCCTCGCCGTATTGCGAAAGCTCGACAACTATCGTGGTGACAGCCAGTTCTGGACCTGGGCACGAAGGTTCGCGCAGCTTGAAGCCCCGGTCAGCATCCGTCGGCGCATGGGCCGCGATCAGGTGGCGACTGACTCGGAGCAGTTGAAGGCGATCTCGGGCACGACGTGGTCGCCGGAGCAGCGCGCCGAGGTTCAGGAGATGCTCCGGACGGTCCGGGACTTGATTGTCGGCCAGCTGACGAACCGCCAGCGAACCGTATTAGTGGCTGTCGCGATCGACGGCATCTCGGCCGCCGCCCTCGCGGAAAAGCTCGGAACCACAAGCGGGGCCATCTATAAGACACTGCACGACGCCCGCAGGAAGCTCGCTACACAACTTGCGATGCGCTGAAAGCCATACGTGGCGACAGGGATGCATCGAGCAGGCTCCCCGCGCACGTAGCACGGCATTCAGCTTGACGATGACCCATCTGGGGGACATCTCGCGGCCTCCGAGAGTTAGATCTCGTCGCGGTACCCAAAGAATTCGTGGTCTTCGCTGTAGCCGCCTTGCCCAGCGTAGCGTTCATTGAAGTGGTGAACGAACTCGATCTCACTGATCCATTTGACCTGTTTGAAACCCAGCTGATTCTCGACCCGGAGGCGCAATGGTCGGCCGTGCAGGATAGGGAGGCGCTCGCCATTCATCTCGTATGCCAGCAGACTTTGAGGGTGGAGAAGATCCTTTATTGAGTGCGAGTCATAGTAGGGATCGCTTCCCTCGCCTCCCTTGGCGAACGAGTAGAACATCACCCACTCTGCCTCAGGCATGGGTCGCACCAGGTCGATGAGATCGCGAAACGGCAGGCCGCTCCATTCGGCGATGCCCGACCACCCCTGGATGCAGTGATGCAATGTGATTTGAGACTTCTTCGCCAACTCCGTGATCTGAGGGAGAGAGAGCTCAACCGGATTCTCGACCAGGCCATAGACCTTCAGTCGGTAGCTGCGGAAGTCGTCGTCCCGGAGCGCGCACCACTCCGGACTGTCGGGCAGGCGGGAGTGATTTGGCCAGAAGTAGATGCTGATGTCGTCGCGCTTGTACTCCACGCGTGGGGCGAAGTTGTCGAAGGCGAGATCCATAGGACGGCCAACGACTACGTTGGCGATGCGTTGCAGGACTCGAGTGTGCCTCCAAGAGAAGCGGATCGCCCAGATGTTGAAGGCGATCACGAGCGCAATGACGACAAGCCAGATCACGGCCCCGTCAAGGTTGGTGTTGTTGTTCCCCAGCGTGATGTCGTTGAGATTGGCGGTGAACCCCGTCAGGGCGATCAACGCCATGTGTCCGATGAAGAAAAGAACAAACCCGACCATCACGAGAAAGTGGATGGATCGAGCGATTTGGCGGTTGCCGAACAGGCGCGCGAACCAGCGGAAGCGGTTATCCAGGGCAGGGGACATCGCCAGACCCGTAAGAATGGCCAGCGGTGCAAGGATGAAGATCACAGCGAAGTATGTGAGTTGCTGCAGCGCGTCGTAGCGGAAGAACCCACTCACGCCGCTCGGCAGGTGAAGGCTCAGGTAGGTGACGGCGCAGGATGCGGCCGCTGGGAAAATCGAGAGGTCGGTGGGTACAAGCCGGTGCAGCCATGGGGTGGAAAAGAGGAAGACCGCATAGACGATGCCGTTGACCACGAAGAGAATGTCGAAGATAAAGTGCCAATGACGCGCGACTCCGATCGTGTGCCGCCCGCCCGGCAGGCCGACCAGCGGGCTTAGGGTGATCGCATCTTCCTTCGCCGTCCAGATACGGTCGCTGGGCACCGGACCGCGAAAGCGCAGCCACTCCGTCCCTGGCGTGCAGTGCACCTTCGTGTATAGACGCGGGTGGTCAGCAAGGATCTGCAGACCGGAGCGGACGATGACGACGAGAAGAAAGAAACTTAGAAGATGCGTCCAGCGAACAAACGCGGGCATCCCTGCTGGCACGGGTGGAGCGAGCGGGATACACGGAAACTGCGCTAGGAATCCTTGGCCAGCGTTGCTGTTAACGTAGAGTTTGGCCGCGACGACCAAGACGACCCCGAGGCCAAGAATGACGCTCAGGATCAACCACACGGAGAAGAATCGGTGCCCGAGACGGATGTGCACTTCTCGGAGGCGCATGCGGGGACGGTCCGTCTTGGACTCGACGAGCTTCTCTTGTACGAACTCGCTCTGTAGGCTTTCGTCGTCAGTAGCTGTCTTGCCCTCGCTCGGGTGATTCTCATCAGGCATATCGCTACCGCTTCCCGACTTCGAGCGAATGTCGGCGCTCAGCGACGGCCCGTAGCACGACGGCTATCCTCACCGTGAAGCTCGCGCGGCCGCGCGGCTCTCTCGCACAGTCATAAGGGCAGAGCATCCTCAAGAGATCCAATGACATAGTCGGCGCCGGCGTCGCGAAGTTGGCCGACGTTGAACTGATGACTACCAACGCCAACACACTCCATCCCGGCGGAATGTGCGCCCTCGACGTCATGCGGCGTGTCGCCGATCACGATCGCCTGCTCCGCGGTCACGGGCGCACCGTAGACAAGTCCAGCACGCTCCAACGCGGTTCGAGTAAGTGTGGCGCGATCGGTGGAGTCAGACGCGTAACCCCCGAAGGCGAAGTAGGCGTTCAGCTGCGCACGGTGGAGCTTGATTTGGGCAGCACCCTCGAGGTTCCCTGTCACGAGGCCCAGCAGATAGCCACCTTCGATGAGCCTGGGGAGCAGATCCTTGACGCCCGCTAGCACACGGTACCCTTCAGATTCCGCCACCGTCTGATGCAGGTAGAACTCGCGACGTTCCAGCAACCGTTGGAACTCATCCTCTTTTGGCTGCCGTTTGAGTACGGACTCGAAGGTCTTCCGACCGACGTCGGGATCGGTCATGCCAGTGTCAGTGAACTCACCAATGTCGGCAGGGATGCCGTACAGCTCATCGAATGCCATGCGCCACGAGGCAGCACCGGCGCCACCTGTGATGATCAGCGTGCCGTCGATGTCAAAGAGAATGGCAACGCGGTCAGTTGCCATGCCGTACTTCCATAGGGCCGATCATCCGGCGGACTTTTCGACGTGTCCGCCGAACTGACTTCGCATTGCCGAGAGCACTTGATTGCCGAACTGATCGAGATCGCGCGAGGCGAACCGAGAGAACAACGCTGACAACAGCACTGGTGCCGGTACCCCTTCCTCGATTGCGGCGATCGCCGTCCAGCGTCCCTCCCCGGAGTCGGAGACGCGGCCCGAGAAGTCGTGGAGGGTGGGGGCCTGCAGCAATGATGCGGCCGTGAGGTCAAGCAGCCAGGATGCAATCACGCTGCCGCGGCGCCAGACCTCGGTGACGGCTGTGAGGTCGACGTCGTACCGGTAGTACTCAGGATGTTCGAGTGGCGCTGTCTCGGCATCATCTTCGCGACTCACGGCGCCGGCGTTGGCGTTCTTGAGGATGTTCAGCCCTTCCGCAAACGCGGCCATCATGCCGTACTCGATGCCGTTGTGGACCATCTTGACGAAGTGTCCGGCGCCCGCCGGCCCGCAATGCAAATATCCCCGCTCAACTTGGGCGGGCTTGCCCCTACGTCCGGGAGTGCGAGGCGCGGCTTCGACGCCCGGGGCGATCGACTCGAACAAGGGGCGGAGCCGGTCGAACACCTCCGCCTCGCCGCCGATCATGAGGCAGTAGCCACGCTCGAGGCCCCAGACACCTCCGCTGGTGCCGACGTCGAGGTAGTGGATCCCCTTCTCGCGGAGCGTTGCAGCGCGAGCGATGTCGTCGCGATAGTACGAGTTGCCGCCGTCGATGATCACGTCGCCGGGCCCCATCTGCTGCGCGAGGTCGTTGACTGTCTTCTCGGCGATCGCTCCGGCCGGGACCATGACCCAGACTGCTCGAGGCTTAGCGAGACTCGCGACGAGATCCGCCAGGGAGCGGACGCCGGTCGCTCCCTTGGCGGCGACCCTCTTCACCGCACGTGGATCGACGTCAAAGACGACGCATTCATGATCGTCACCCAAGAGCCTTTGGACGAGGTTCGAGCCCATGCGGCCGAGACCGACCATTCCGATTTGCATTTGCTCGTTCCCTTTCTTTCTTGGATGAATTGACTGATAGGCGGCAGCGGAACTCGGGTGTCTAGTAGAAGAGCTGTGGATCGATACGATTGATGAGCTCCTTGCCCTCGAGATAGCGGCGAAGGTTCTTGACAAAGAGCGCGACGATGCGCTCGTTTTCATGTGGGGACAAGGCAGTCGTGTGGGGGCTGACCACGACGTTGGGCATATCCCAGAGCGGGCTGTCCTTGGGAAGGGGTTCGGTGGCGAATACATCCAGCACCGCCCCCGCTAGACGATGATCGCACAGCGCGTCGACCATCGCGACCTCGTCGATCACGCCTCCACGGCCGACATTGACAAGCAGTGTCGCCGGTTTAATTCGTACGAACGCCCGGGCGTCAAGCATCCCGGCCGTCTCCTCCGTCAGTGGCAAGGTGACGACGATCGCGTCTGCTCTCGGAAGCAACTCCTCCAGGCTGGTCGCGGGATGCGCCTCATCGATATCCGGTGAGTCGCTCGACCCGTGACGGTTCATGCCCAGGGTGTGCATCCCGAATGCCTTGGCCAGGCGGGCGACTTCGGTACCGACAGCTCCAAGACCGAGCACCAGGAGTGTGTGGCCACGCAATTCCGCCACCGGATAGTGATCCCAGTGGTGGGCACGCTGATCTGCACGCAGTCGCGGCAGTCCCTTGCTCATCGCGAGCAATCCGAAAAGGCAAAACTCAGCGAGGGGTCCAGCGTGGACGCCGCTCGCACTCGTGATGGTGATGCGGTTGAGCTCCGCCTTGGTCAAGGCAGCCGCCTTCAGTTGCTCCCCTGCGCCGGCCGCGGTACCTTGAACCCATCGCAGCCTTGGTAAATCGTGCACGACCGCAGCAAGCCCCTCTGACGAGTCGCCCGGGATGCCAAGGAGCACCTCAGCACCGGCAAGCGAGGCCTGCCACCGGAGCTCTTCTTCGGCGCTGCGTTGGAACCCGTCAATGCCTCGGTGATCACCTGCATAGCGGGTGGGTGGTAGGAGCTCGGGCTGGTAGATGACCGCAATCCGGTCGCCGATCTCTCGGATGAGTCCGACGAGGTCGGGTTCGATTGGTGTTGCAATCGCAACCGCCACCGGCCGGGTCATGGCGGCATCCGCTCGCACGTACACGGCGCCGCCTGGTCTACCGGCTCCTTAAAGCGGGTCACAGCGTGGCGAGGGGAGGAAAGACGCTTCGAAGGGTCAACGATTCTTTAGCGTTGACTCCCGTGATCTTCTTACCTCGCGGCACCTCGAAAGGCATCGGAAGGGCGCCACAAGTATGGGTGTCGCGATGTCAGGCACAACGCCCCCGCGAGGTCGTCGAAACGTACGGAGAGCGTCTCTACGTGACCGCGCACTCGAGCAGGAGTGCGTGCACGAAGGCCTGCGGGAGATTGCCTCTGAGCTGACGCTGGAGCACGTCGTACTCCTCCGAGAACAACCCAGCAGGGCCGCACGAGGAGCGAGTTCGCTCAAACCAGCGCATCGCCTCGAGTCGATGACCGGCGACGCGGTGTCGCAGGGACATCATGAAGCCACAGAGAAGAAACGCCCCTTCGGCATCGCCGAGCGGTCGTACATCGTGACGAAAGCGATAGAGGTAACCATCGTCGACCAATTGCGCTTCGATAGCCGCAAGGGTGGCGACGCTTCTGGGATCCTCGGGCTCGACTGCACCGCGGACTGTGGCCATGAGCAATGCTGCGTCGATACGCGGATCGTCGTCAGCACGTTGCCAGGCGCCATCGGCGCCGACAGCCGTCCGGCCCGTTTCCGCCAAGATGGTGTCGGCCAAGGTCGTCCACGACGCTGCAGTCGCTCCCGACCCCGAGGCAACCTTGGCAGCGGCACGCAGTCCTGCGGCGCAGGTGAGGCGGCTGTGAGTCCAGTGATGGGGGTCAAGCTCCCAGATGCCCGCATCCGGCTCTCTCCAGCGACGTTCCACCACCGAAGCAGCAGTTTCCAGCGCTCGCCAACCATCGACGTCCAATCGGTCGCACTCGGCAGCGGTTGCTAATAGGAGTAGTGCCTCGCCGAAAGCGTCGAGTTGAAATTGGTTGTTGACCCAGTTGCCCACGAGGTCGGTGCCTCCTGGATACCCAGGCAGCTTGAGTCGTGTCTGATCAGGGACACGGCCGCCGGTGACCGTATACGCTGGTTTGAGATTCGGCCCGTCTGTCAGGAGCCGCTGACTGACAAAGGCGACGGCGCAGTCAGCGAGTTCCTCGACACCGGCACGGAGTGCAGCATGACCCGCATAGCACTGATCACGTATCCACGCGTACCGATAGTCGTAGCTGTTGCTCCCTCGAGCGCGCTCCGGTAGCGACGTGGTGGCGGCCGCAACCATGCCGCCGGCGCCACTGGTGAGGCCCAGCAGCACAGCACATGCATGGCGCGCGTCACGAGGCGCGGCAGATGAAGACAGGGACGGGATCCGGCGTGCCCACTCCGACTCAGTGGCCCTCCAGGCGAGATCGGACGTGGGGATCTCCTCTACGCCGCCTTTCGGTTCGACCACCATCACGAGATCGTGGTGGCCGCCCGCTGGCACTGTGAGCTCCATCTCCAGCGAATTCGTGCTGCGAGATACCCGAGCCGCCCCGGCTCCCATCCAACGCAGCTGCACATGGTCGTGCTCGACGATCCAAGTGTCGCCCTCGCGGTGGATCGCACGTACGGCTCCGGCGCCAAAGTTGGCGAGCGTGCGGAGTCGGCAGCGGACGCGGGCCGTCCCCTGGCATGCGACGATCCGCCGCAGGACCACCGCACGGTCGGCGCGGCTCGGCATCGCGAGCGCCTCGCGGCACTCTATGACGGCGGTGTTGGTCACCCAGCGGCTTCGCCAGATCAGTGAATCAGGTTCGTAATAGCCTCCCCACACATGCGGTTCCATCGGCGTGATGGCGTACGAGCCGCCGCCACCGATCAGAGCGCTGAATAGCGCTTTATCGTGCCAACGCGGAAAGCACATCCACACGAAGTCGCCATGAGGGCCGACTACGATGCCGCGCTCGCCGTCCGCCAGGACCGCGTAGTCGCGGAGGACAACGGGAGCAGCTGCAGGATCGACGTCATCTTGCTCAGGCCCATGTGGCTGCGAACGAGGGCGAGCTCGGTGGTTTGTCGCCATCGATCAGGCGACCCGGAAGGTCTCGGCGTCCTTGCCCTTGAGAGTGAGTCCCAGACCCGGTCGGTCATCGGCGGGTCGCAAGGTACCCTCATGCGGCTCGAGCACGCCGTCGAAGAGGAGGTGGTCGGCACGCACGTGGTCGTGGAAGTACTCGATATGTCGCAGGTTAGGTGGCACCGTTGCCGCGTGTACGTGGATCGAGGGGCCGCAGTGCGCGGAATACGGAGTCTTGTAAGCCGCGCAGGTTGCAGCTATGCGGAGCCACTCTGTGAGGCCGGCGCAACGGCCAATGTCCGCTTGCAATACGTCTACCGACCGGCTCGCGAGCATGGTGCGGAAGTACTCGAGGTGGTATCCGTATTCTCCGGCGGTGACTTCGAGAGAAAGCGCGTCACGCAGTGCAGCCAAGCCGTCGAGGTCATCAGACGTTACAGGCTCTTCGAACCACGTGACGCCGAATTCCTCTGCGTAAAGATTCCCCAGCCGAAGCGCCTGTTTCCGGCCGTAGGCGCCGTTGGCGTCAACGAACAGCTCCGCATCGTCGCCGATCGCCTTCCGTGCCGCCCGAACGCGGCTGAGGTCTGCCTCCCACGAGGAGCCCCGATCCTTGCCGATCTTCATCTTGACGCGCGGGATGCCCTGCTCCACCCATCCGGCCAACTGGGCGCACAGATCACGCTCGGTGTACGTTGTAAAGCCGCCGCTTCCGTAGATGGGAACGGCGTCGCGGATAGGTCCGAGGAGGCGGTGAAGCGGCAGGTCGAGCGCGCGGGCTTTCGTATCCCACAAAGCAATGTCGACAGCGGCGATCGCCATCGATGCGATTCCCGGCCGCCCAAAGTTTCGAATGCGCCGGACCATCGCCTCCCAGCAAGCGGCCGTGTCACTCACGTCCAACCCGATCACGACGTCTGCCAGCGAGTCGCGAGCCACAGTGGCGGTCGATAAATCGCCCACCGCGTAGCCAAGACCGCGGACCCCGTTCTGGAGAAGAGGCAGCACGACCACGATCGATGTGCTGTCCCATTCCAAGGTTCCGTCTGCCTCGGGTTCCTCGGTTGGGATCGTATAGAGGCGAACGTCGATGGATTGCACGCGCATCTCGTCGTTCATCGCTTCGCTCTCGCGCGGCGCATCACACGGGTCGCAGCAATTCCCTCGGTAAGTCCGAGTGGTGCGGCCAACAGAGCCGCGGCGGACGCCACCAAACACCAGGAACAGAAGCCGTTTCCGCCGCGTCGCTCCTCGCGCAGCAGGACTATCGCGACGAGACCGTCCCCGAGCAGCTTCGCCGCAAAGAGCTGCGAAAGCCATGGGGTGGTTCGGTATCGATCAGCACCACCAGCGGTGGCGAGGAGGAGCGTCGACGCATAGCTGACGATGCCGAGGGCGGCGTCGGGTGCATGCAAGATCCAGTACGCGGGCGGTGAGGCCGCGACGCGGTCGCTGGCGGCTCCGCGCATGGGCGGGTCTGGGAGATGGCGGAGGAGACCCGCCTGGTAGAGGGTGACGGCGCTTAACGAAGCCATGGCGATCAGATCTGCGATCAGAGCCCAGCGTCGGCAAACGAGGTACGGGCCAGCTCGGGCGCGCAGTGATGTCGACACCGCTGCGGCTCCCGCAGTCGTTGGCCGCATGCCGTGCAAGAGACTGGCGTTCATGGCCGCACGATCCTCCACACGCCGGACGCCGCGGCGAGACAGCCAACGACGGCTCCGATCGCGATGCCGCGATGGGTCGTGAGCCACGTCTGTACGCTCCGAGTGGTAGCGCGATCGTCAAACATCCCATGCGTCGCGGCCAGAGTCGGGACGGGATCAAAGAGGTTGTTCGGCCTGTCGTCGGGCACTGGCATATCCGCGATCTGCTGCGACTTGTAACCTGTCCGAGCGAGATACCGATCTGCAATGGCCGGGGCGAGCTTATTGGCCAGGATCACCGCAGCCGCGCTGCCGCCGCAATACACTTCTCGGCGTCGATGGTGCGCCGCCCACCAGATCGTTTCAGCGGGAACCTCTGGCTGGAAGATCGGGGGAACGGGCTGCGGATGATCGGGCAGCTTGGTTCGGCACCATGAGAACTGCGGTGTGTTGACCGCGGGAAGCTGGACCATCGATAT
>Ga0208849_1001172_pt1 | contig 19468 bp, 20 predicted proteins | sample NGESurdeep072012_10_FD_184470 | JGI IMG/M metagenome (GOLD analysis project Ga0208849, IMG submission 184470) | Arctic peat soil microbial communities from Barrow, Alaska - NGEE Surface sample 53-3 deep-072012 (SPAdes) | ecosystem: Environmental > Terrestrial > Soil > Wetlands > Peat ... | reverse complement strand
ATGGGATTTCCTGTCTGAAAAGCTGAACCGTAGGTAGCGCTTCGAACCCCTGCATGGCAAGCCGCACGCCTTCGCAGTATCGCGAGAATAGTTCACGGCTGCCGGGGAAATCTCGGCTGCACAATGGGTTGAAGTGCTGCGACCGCGCGAAGCATAAGATTCGTGAACAGATGGGTTTGAAGATCGAAGGTCGCGGAGAAATAAATCCCGACGCGATTTGCGCCAGACACCGCCTATTGAACTCTCGTGTCGATGGGGTTCAGCGGGCCGAAGCTTCCGGCGCTTCGCTTTCGCGTTCGATACGCTCGCCGATGCGCGCCGATTTTCCGCGCCGTCCACGCAGATAATAGAGCTTAGCCCGGCGCACCTTGCCTTTGCGAACCACCTGGATGGAATCGACGATGGGACTGTAAACGGGGAAAACGCGCTCGACGCCTTCGCCATAAGAAATCTTGCGCACAGTGAAGCTTTCGTTCAGCCCCTCGCCGGCGCGCGCGATACACACCCCTTCGAAAGCCTGCAGACGCTCGCGCGTCTTTGTCTGCTTCGACTTCTCGTCAAAGGTTGCGTCGATGACCTTGACGTTGACTTTCAGAGTGTCGCCGGGCCGGAACGCGGGCAATGCCTTTTTGCCGCGTAAAGCACTCATCTGCTCAGCCTCGAGTTGCTGCAAAAGATTCATATCCGGGGCTCCGTGCGGGGGCGACGTGAAAGAAGGGGCGCCCTATAGCCTACCGCTGGCCCTTTTCATAGAGGGACCAGAGATCGGGGCGCCGCCGCCGGGTCAACGCTTGCGCCTGATCCATTCGCCAGCGGGCTATCTCGGCATGGTTGCCCGAGCTCAGCACGGCCGGAATATCCTGTCCTTCGAAGCTCTGTGGACGCGTGTACTGGGGATATTCGAGCAGGCACCGCTCGAAACTTTCCTCCGATGGGGACGTCTCGGCTCCCAATACGCCCGGAAGCAGCCGAATGACAGCCTCAATCAGTGCCATGGCCGCGATCTCGCCCCCTGCGAGGACAAAATCCCCGATCGAGACCTCCTCCAGCCGCCGCGTTTGGATCGCACGCTCGTCAATTCCCTCGAACCGGCCGCAGAGAAGTACGACCCCCGAACCGGCGCCAAGCGCGCGCACCCGCGCCTGGGTCAATGGTAGTCCGCGCGGAGACAGATAGAGCGCCGGATGGGAGGGCTCACACTGCCTGACACAATCGATGGCAGCGGCCGCCACGTCCGCGCGCATGACCATACCCGGTCCGCCGCCTGCCGGTGTGTCATCGACGCTTCTGTGCCTGCCCACTCCATGTTGACGGATATCATGCACGTCGAGCGACCAGATTCCGGTCGATCGCGCCTTGCCGACCACAGACACGTCGAGCGGGCCGGGAAACATGTCAGGAAAAAGCGTGAGCACGCTCGCCCGCCAGCTCATTCCACGCCGCCCTGTTTGAGAGCTTCGTCGTCCGGCGGCTCGACCATGACCAGCCGGCCTGTCTCCGGCTCAACTGCGGGGACGGTATCGCGGGTGAACGGAAGAAACAGATTGCCGCCATCGGCGCGGGCGATTTCGATCACGTCGCCGGCGCCGAAATTGTGAATCGCGCGTACTTCGCCGATCAGACGGCCCTGAACATCTTCGGCACGCAATCCGATCAGATCGGCATGATAAAATTCGTTTTCCTCCGGTGCCGGGAGCACGTCACGCGAAACATGAAGTTCAACTCCCCTGAGCGACTCGGCTGCCTCCCGGGTCTGCACGCCTTCGAAGTGGACGACGGCGATATCGGATTTGAGCGGGCGCATGCTCGCGATTTCGAATATACGACCGTCATTCGCATGCAGCGGTCCGTAAGCGCGGAGCCGGTCGGGCGTTTGCGCGAATGTCTTCACCCGAACTTCGCCGCGAAGCCCCTGTGCCCCGATCACGACGGCCAGAAGAATGTCGCGTGCCATGCCGACCCGATCGCGTCACGTTGCCGGAGGGACTGCGGCAGCGGCAGAAGCGGCGGCAGCGCGTTCCTGCGCCTTCTTCCTGGGCTTGGATTTTTCGGGATTATTTTTGGTAAGCGGTTTGAGTACCCCCGCATCGGACAAAAATCGGTGCACCCGATCGCTGGCTATCGCGCCCTTGGCGATCCACGCCGTTGCCTTTTCGAGATCGAGCTTCAGGCGATCCGCATGGTCGCGCGGCAGAAGGGGATTGTAGAAGCCGATCTTTTCGATGAAGCGGCCGTCACGCGGCGAATGCGAATCCGCGATAACGATTGAATAGTGCGGTCGCTTCTTCGTGCCCCCGCGCGAGAGTCTGATTCTGAGTGACATCGTGAAAGTCCTTTCTTAGCCAAACCGATTTCAAAGAGTGAGTGGTGAGTGGAACCCAGTACTTCACCGCTCACCGCCGTCCGCCCGGGAACATACCGGTCGGAAATTGCGGTATGCCGCCCATTCCACCCATCCCCATGGGCATGCGACCGCCCATTTTACCCATGCGCTTCATCATATCCGACATCTGTCGGTGCATCTTCAGTAGCTTGTTCACTTCGGAGACCTCGACGCCCGAGCCTGCTGCGATGCGTTTCCTGCGCGAACCGTTGATGATGTCGGGCCTGGCACGTTCGACGCGCGTCATCGAATGAATGATCGCTTCTTGGCGCTTGATGAGCTTGTCGTCGAGTCCGGCGGCCGCCAATTGATCTTTGACCTTGCCGATGCCCGGAAGCATCGATAGCAGGCCTTGCATGCCGCCCATCTTGCGCATCTGGCGCAACTGATCGGCGAGATCGTCCATATCGAATTCGCCCTTTTTCATCTTACGGGCGATTTTCTCGGCTTTTTCCTTATCGAATGTCTGCGCCGCTTTCTCGACCAGGCTCACCACGTCGCCCATGTCGAGGATGCGTGCGGCCACGCGATCGGGATGGAAAGCCTCGATCGCTTCGAGCTTCTCGCCGACGCCAAGAAACTTGATCGGCGCTCCGGTCACTGCGCGCATGGAAAGCGCCGCACCGCCGCGCGCGTCGCCATCGGCGCGCGTCAGAATGATGCCCGACAGTTTCACGCGCTCGTTGAAGTTTTTCGCAATATTGACCGCGTCCTGGCCGGTGAGACTGTCGGCAATCAACAGCGTCTCGTGCGGCTTCACGGCATCGCGTATGGCTGCCACTTCCGCCATCAGCGCTTCGTCGATGTGCTGTCGGCCGGCTGTATCAAGAATGAGAACGTCGTAACCGCCAACGCGGGCCGAGGCGAGCGCGCGCCGCGCGATTTCGACCGGCAGTTGGTTGGCGACGATGGGAAGTGTGGCAACGCCGGCCTGCTCGCCCAGGATCTTCAGCTGTTCCATCGCCGCAGGTCTGCGCACGTCGAGGGAGGCCATCAGCACGCGCTTTTTCTCGCGGATCTGCAGCATCAAGCCAAGCTTGGCGGAGGTCGTCGTTTTTCCGGAACCCTGCAAACCCACCATCAGAACGGGGGCCGGTGCACTGCCGAGATTGAGCGCGGCATTCTCAGCCCCGAGTGTCTCCACCAGCGCGTCGTGTACGATCTTGACGACCTGCTGGCCGGGCGTGACCGAGCGGATGACGCTTTCGCCAATTGCGCGCGGGCGGACTTTCTCGATGAAATCCTTGACGACAGGCAGTGCCACGTCGGCGTCGATCAGCGCGGCACGCACCTCGCCGAGCGCTTCGTCGACATCGCTTTCGCTAAGCGCGCCGCGCCCACGCAGGCGGTCGAACACGCCACCGAGCCGGGATTGAAGTGCGTCGAACATGGGTTAGCGCGACATGTCATCCCCGCGAAAGCGGGGGCCCCGCTGGCGCGGAAATGACAACAACGGGTTTATCTTCAACGTCACACCTCAAAGCATTACGACCCCAGGGGGCGCGCCTGCGCTGCCTGGGGGCGATCCCGAACCGAGCCCGGGACCGGAAAGCTTTTCAGCGTTTCCGGATCGGATGAGGATTTAGGCCCGTCATGCGTCGCTGTCAAACGCTCATCGGGCGCCGGGTGCAGACGGCCCTTCGGCGGGTGCCTGTCGGCCGAGACCCAATTCCCGCCCGAAATACACAAACGTCAGCGCCCACATCTGCGCCGCCTGGCGATGATCGGCTGCGGCGGCGTGGCCACCTTCCGTGTTCTCGAAAAAGAGTACGTCGTGACGCTGCCCCAGCATTTTTGCAGCCATCTTGCGCGCATGCACGGGCGTCACGCGGTCGTCGGAGGTGGCGGTGACAAAAAACACGGGCGGATATTTCACATCCGCTTTTACGTTCTGATACGGGGAATATTTCAGGATCGCCTCGCGAATCCGGGGATCGGCCGGATCGCCGTATTCCGCGATCCATGAGGCGCCCGCGCCGATATGGGTGTAGCGGATCATGTCGGTCAACGGCACCTGGCATACGACGGCGCCAAGCAATTCGGGATGCTGCGTCATGACGGCGCTGACGAGCAGCCCGCCGTTCGAACCCCCCATTAAGCCGAGTTGCTTCGGGGTGGTGATGCCGCGCCGGGAAAGGTCGGCGGCGACCGCAGCGAAATCGTCGAACGCCTTCTGACGGTTGGTCGTGAGCGCCGCGTCGTGCCAGGCAGGGCCGAACTCGCCGCCGCCGCGAATGTTGGCAATGGCAAACGCTCCGCCGCGCGAAAGCCACAGCTTGCCGACCGATTCCCAGTAGCGCGGCGCCAGCGAAATTTCGAACCCGCCATAGCCATAGAGGATCATCGGCTGCGGGCCGGGCGCATCGGCTTTCCGAACCACGAAATAGGGTATCTTCGTGCCATCCCTTGATGTTGCTTCGTGCTGCTCCGTCACAAGCCCCGCCGCATCGAACCGCGCGGGCAGCGATTTGATCGGCTGGGGACGGTCGTCGCCGTCATCCGCGTAAAGCGTGGTGGGAGCAAGAAAGCTTTCGAATCGAAACTGTGCTTCCGGACCGAAGTCGTTCGTTGCCACGACATGAGTGGCACCACCAGCCGGCAAGTCGAGCCCGATGTTGCTCCACGCATCTTTCGACGCATCGAAACGAAACGCACGAATGCTGCCCACGACATTGCGGTACATCGATGCATAAACCGCGTCGCGGCCGGTTGCCACTTCCTCGACGGAAACGCGCGGTTCTGGCGCATAAAGGACAGTTATGTCGGGATGCGCTGCCGAATTTAGCGGAAACGCGATCAGCGAACCTTTCGCAATCGGCCTTCCGTCGCCCTGCTTCCAGTCTTCCCGCACCGTAAACACCAGCTGGCCCTTCGTCATGCCCTGGAGAACGGCCGAGAGCGGTACGGCCAGCTTCGACCACTTGCCGTCGGACGAAGGCAGATAATATTCCGTCTCGAAGAAACTGGGCGTCCGCATAATGATCGGAATCGAGCCACCCGGCTGGCGCAAAACGGTTGGCGAAACCGTTACATCTTGCAATTTTCCTTCGAGCAAGAGTTTGGCAGCCGCGATCGCCTCGCCGCGATGCCAGATTTTCACGATGCGCGGATATCCCGAGTTTGTCAGCGAGCCTTTGCCGAAGTCGGTTCCGAACAGAATGGTGTCGTCGTCGAGGAATGCGGCAACGGATTTTGCTTCAGGCAGCGTGAAGCCGTCCTTCACGAAGCTTTTCGATGCGAGGCCGAACTCGCGCACCACGACTGCATCCCCGCCGCCGCGCGACAGCGATACCAGACACCGGGTCAGTGTCGGCGTGCAGGCCGCACCCTTGAACACCCAGCTTTCGTGCTCGTCCGCGGACAGCTTGTCGATATCGAGCAGGGTTTCCCATTGGGGCAATGCGCTGGGATAATCCGCGATGGTCGTTCGTCGCCAGATGCCCTTGGGGTTTTGTGCGTCCTGCCAGAAATTGAAGACATATTGGTGGTTCAAAGCACCAAAAGGGATGCGGTCTTTCGCGTCCATGATCGCAAGCAGATCGTCATAGTCGTTCTTGTAGTCCGGGCCGGCCTCAAGCAACGCGAGTGCTCGCGCGTTCTGTTGCTTCACCCAGGCGAGCGACTTCGCGCCGTGAATGTCTTCGAGCCAGAGATAGGGGTCGCTCACCTTGTTTCGATCCTCCCCGGCGCTCGCACAAAGCCCAGGCAATGCCATTGCTCCGATACCGAGTGCCAGAGCCATCCATTTGCCCAGTCGCATCCGTCCTCGCCGCCATTGACGCGCCCTTTTCGGGGCCTGCGACCGAGTCGTCAATGGCATGCTGGCCTCGCGGGCGCGAGCACCCTATAAGGCGCGCATGACCGAATTTCGCAAAATGCACGGCCTTGGAAACGATTTTGTCGTGTTCGACGCGCGGAACGGCGACTTCGCGCTCGACGAAGCGTCAGCCAGGGCGGTTGCGGACCGCCGGACCGGCATCGGTTGCGATCAGGTCATTGTGATCGAGCGGTCAACCAACGGTGCCGACGCCGCCATGCGCATCTTCAATGCCGACGGCAACGAAGTAGAAGCGTGCGGCAACGCGGCGCGGTGCGTAGCCCGGCTGTTGTTCGAAGAGAAAGGCACAACGGGTGTGCAAATCGACACCGGGGCCGGAAGACTTATTTGCAGCGACGCCGGAAAGGACTCGGTGACTGTCGACATGGGTCAGCCCCGGCTCGATTGGCAGGAGATTCCGCTTTCGAGCCCGGTCGAAACCAAAAATTTTCCACTCGACATCGGGGGCAGGTGTTATGCGGCGGCAGCGGTGTCCGTGGGAAATCCGCATTGTGTGCTGTTCGTCGACGACGCGCAGAATGCAGCGGTCGAGGAAATCGGAGCGAAGGTTGAAAATAATCCCTTGTTCCCGCATCGCACAAATGTGGAATTTGCGAGCGTTATTTCGCCTTCGCGATTGCGCATGCGGGTATGGGAGCGCGGAGTGGGCATCACGCGGGCGTGCGGCACGGGGGCCTGTGCCGTGGGGGTGGCCGCCCATCGTCGTGGCCTGACGGATCGCAAGGTCGAGATCGAGCTCGATGGCGGCATCCTCGCCATTGAGTGGCGCGAAGAAGACGACCATATCCTCATGACCGGCGACGCGGCCCTCGCGTTTACCGGAAAGATCGATCTTGCCGCATTGGAACAGCGACCGTGAATGCGCCCCAGGTCATTACCTTCGGCTGTCGGCTTAACGCTTATGAATCCGAAGCGATCAGGGCGCGCGCGACCGAAGCCGGTCTCGGCAATGCCGTGATCGTCAACACCTGCGCCGTTACAGCCGAGGCCGTACGCCAGTCGCGACAGACGATCCGCAAAGTCCGCCGGACAAATCCGGACGCCAGGATCATCGTGACCGGTTGTGCCGCGCAGACCGAGCCCGAAACCTACGCCGCGATGGCTGAAGTCGATTTTGTGCTCGGCAATCGCGAGAAGCTCGAGACGGCCAGTTACACCGATTTCGGTGTCGCCGACACTGAGCGGGTGCGCGTCAACGACATCATGAGCGTGAAAGGAACCGCCTCGCAATTCGTCGACAGCTTCGAAGGGCGGGCGCGCGCTTTCCTGCAGATTCAGAACGGCTGCGATCACCGATGCACATTTTGCATCATTCCATTCGGCCGCGGCAATTCCCGTAGTGTGCCGCTCGGCGCGGTCGTGGAAGAAGCGCGACGCATGGTAGACGCAGGCTATCCCGAAATCGTCCTGACCGGAGTGGACTTGACGGCTTACGGCGGCGACTTGCCGGGCACACCATCGCTGGGCCGGCTTGTCCGTAAGCTTTTGAAGCTCACTCCCGCGCTGAAGCGGCTGCGCCTGTCATCGATCGACTCCATCGAAGCCGATGCGGAGTTGATGCTTGCCATCGCGGAAGAGGAGCGGCTGATGCCGCATTTCCATCTCTCCGTGCAGTCGGGCGATGACATGATCCTGAAGCGGATGAAGCGGCGGCATTCGCGCGCCGATACGGTCCGGTTCTGCGAGGAGGTGCGGCAGTTGCGGCCTGAGACGGCGTTCGGCGCCGACCTGATCGCCGGGTTTCCCACCGAAACCGAACAGATGTTCGAGAACACGCTGCAGCTGATAGACGAGGCGGGCCTTTCCTATATACACGCCTTTCCGTTCAGCCCGCGCAAAGGAACACCTGCAGCCAGGATGCCGCAGTTGCAACGCAATATCGTCAAGGGCCGCGCCTCCAGACTACGACGGCGCGGCGAAGCACAACTCGCCATGCGTCTGCGCACGCTGATTGGCAGCGAACAGGAATTGCTGATCGAGAAGGACGGCGTGGGACGCACGCGCTGTTTCGCGCAGGCCAACACGAACGGTGTGCCGGGTACGCTTGTGCGTGCGCGCATTCTCGGCGTCGACGGTAATCGACTTCTCGCAGAAGCGCCTGTATGAGCGACACGGCAACCACGTCAAAGCCCGGTTATTTTTCCCGTCTCAAGCAGGGGCTTTCCCGCAGCGCCGGCGCTTTGGGCGAAAACCTGAGCGGCATCTTTACGAAAAGACGACTGGACGCGCAGACCGTCGCGGAACTGGAAGAAGCGCTCGTAAAGGCTGATCTTGGAATAGCGCTTTCGGCTCGCCTGGCGGGTTCGGTCGCCAAAGGCCGGTATGACAAGGAAATAGCGGAATCCGAGTTACGCGTCATTTTGGCCCAGGAGGTCGCGGCGCTTCTCAAACCGGTAGAGACACACCTTGCGATCGATTCCAGCAAGGCGCCGTTCGTGGTGCTGGTCGCCGGCGTTAACGGAACCGGGAAGACTACAACAATTGGAAAGCTCTCCCAGCGACTTGCGCGCGAGGGCCACAGGATCGTTCTGGCGGCCGGCGACACCTTTCGCGCGGCGGCGATTGAACAATTACAAATTTGGGGTGCTCGCACGGGGGCGGAAGTATTTGCACGCGAGTCCGGCGCCGACGCGGCGGGTCTGGCTTATGATGCCGTCTTGCGCGCCCGGGCGGTGGGAGCGGATGTGGTACTTATCGACACCGCCGGCCGGCTGCAGAACAAGTCGGGCCTGATGGCGGAGCTGCAAAAGATCGTCAGGGTCCTGGGAAAACTTGACATCGATGCGCCACATGCCGTGCTGCTGGTCCTGGATGCGACCACCGGACAGAATGCACTTTCCCAAGTTGAATCCTTCAACGCGGCAGTGCCGCTTACCGGACTGATTATGACCAAGCTCGACGGTACCGCAAAAGGCGGCATTCTCATCGCGCTCGCCGACAGGTTTGCGTTGCCCGTTCATTTTATCGGCGTTGGTGAAGAAGCAGCCGATTTGCAGCCGTTCGATGCGAGGGCATTCGCCAAAGCCCTGTGCGGCGCCTCATGAACGAGCCTCGCAAGCCATTTCCGCCAACCTTGAAACTGGCGCTCGATTGGGCGCCGCTCGCGCTTTTCTTTCTGGTTTCGAAATTTGCTCCCGGAAATGATGCGCAGAAGCTGTATGCGGCAACGGGAACGCTGATGGTGGCGGCCGTGCTTGCACTCGCCATCGAATACGCGCGCGTGCGGAAGATTTCGCCTGTGCCGCTGGTTACGGCCCTGATGGTTCTCGTTTTTGGCGCGTTGACGCTCTATCTGAAGGATACACGCTTCATCAAGATGAAGCCGACGGCGCTCTACACGGCGTTCGGCGTCATTTTGCTGGGTGGACTACTCTTTGACCGCTCCCTCGTCAGACACGCGTTGTCGCATGCGTTCGACTTGAGCGAACAAGCCTGGCGTAAGCTTACCTTTCGATATGGGGTATTTTTCCTCGGTCTCGCGGGCCTCAACGAAATCGTATGGCGTAATTTTTCTCAAGATGTCTGGATCGATTTCAAGGTGTTCGGAATTATCGGGCTCACGGTCCTGTTCACGCTCTCGCAGATGCCCCTCATCATGAAGCACCAGACCGCACAGGATATTGAAGGCGAGACTGGACGCTAACGGAGGCTGCCTGCCGGGCTTTCCGGATTCGAAAAGGGCGCAAATACCGCAAGCCCCTTTGACGCCTGATAGTGGCCGAGCGCCCATTTGACGCTCGGAAACGCCAGTTCGTCCCACGGAATTTCGTTCCAGCCGAACAGCGCCACCTCCAGGCTTTCCGGCCCGGCAGCAAATGTCGGCGTTTCCAGACGGGCGCGATAGATCAGCTGCACCTGACTGATATGGGTGACGGCGTAGACGGCCAAGAGCGCCTCGATGACGATCTCAGCGCAAGCCTCTTCCCGCGCTTCCCGCCTCGCTCCTTCCTGCGGGGATTCGTGCTCTTCAAGAAAGCCTGCGGGCAATGTTCACAGGTCCTTTCGTGGCTCTATCGCACGGCGACACAACAGGATGCGATTGTCCTGGGCGACAACCGAGCCGACAACAACTTTGGGGTTGGAATAGTGGATGTGTCCGCAGCGACCGCAAATATCTCGCTCGTGCGTATCTCCTTCCGGAATGCGGCGCTCGAAATGCCGCCCGGGCGGGTGGATATGATCGCGCTCGTTGCTCATGCGGTTGCCAGTGTGCCCAATTCAGACGTGCGCCGAAAGAGCTCAGCCGTGCAAAAAGAATATGGCGCGCGTCATTCGAGGCAGTTGTCGCGGCGGCATTCGCCGTCTAGACTTGGGCTTAATCGCGAGGACGCGGGTTGCGTGGCGCGCGCCCGTCTTTTGTACAGGATGGTCTTCCGGAAAAGCCCGATAGCGGCAGGAAGACCGTTCGACATTTGGATCAGAATTCAGGGGTGGTCGCATGATATCCAGAGGGCAGCGCAAAGCGAACGGACACGTCGATCTCGCAGAGTCTCCTGCACACCTTATGCGCCGCTGCCATCAATTTTACGGCGACCTGTATTCTCGCGAGAACGGAACGCAGGATTTGACCAAACAGCAATATCTGGTTCTGCTTGCGCTGGAGCAGCACGAAGACAAAGGTATCAGCCAGACTGCACTCGTGGAGACCACGGGCATCGATCGCTCGACGCTCGCGGAAATGGTGCGGCGCATGCTCGAACGCGGTCTTATCAGCCGTGAGCGGGTCAAGGACGATCAGCGTGCCAATGCAGTGACAATTACCCAGGCTGGGCGCAAGGCGTTGCGGGGTGCACGGCTCGCGGCCGGGCGCGCGGAAAAGGCGTTCATGGAGACACTTCCCGCTGCCGAGCGGGGACGCTTCATCAAATCGCTGGCCGCCATAGCAGCCGCGGCCGATGCATTCTCGGCCGATGAAGCTCCGCCCACAATCCGCAGGCTTCGACCACGGCGGCGGCACCCGGATTAACGCAGAGCCGGATCGTAACTGTTCGTCCTCGTTGAGGTTTTGAATGAACGCTCCAAGCTCGCGATAAACGGGATCGTCGGGTTTGTCCTCGAGTACGTCGGCCATCCCGTCGTCTGTTGTGTTGGAGCCCGAATCCGGATCGGCATTGCCTTCCTTCGCGTCGAATTCTCGTGCCTTGACAATGATGTAGCAGACCTTGTCGGTGGCGATCGCTGACGTCACGGACTGCGTATCGGTTCAGGCCTCGACGTCAGCGGCATCGGCGCGTTCCCTGCAATCCCTGCGTGAAAAGGCAACGCCGGTTACGGCTGTCTCGTTTGACGATGAAGCACCGCAAAGCTACCAAGCAAACGGGCAAGGCCTCCCCACCGGGGTGCGATCATCTGGAAGGAATGGACTGATGACCGGGAATCGTCCGGCCGTGCGCCCTGCACGGCCCTTTTTTTCATCCGGGCCCTGCGCCAAACGGCCGGGCTGGAGTCCGGAAATCCTCCGCAACGCCCTGCTGGGCCGCTCTCATCGCTCAAAACCCGGCAAGGCAAAACTAAGAGAGGCCATTGCGCGCACGCAATCGCTTCTCGGCATTCCGGGCAACTATCGCGTCGGCATTGTGCCTGCGTCCGATACCGGCGCGGTCGAAATGGCCATGTGGTCGTTGCTTGGTCCGCGGCCGGCCGATCTTTTCGCGTGGGAGAGCTTCGGCGAGGATTGGGCCGCCGACGCCGTCAAACAGCTCAATCTCAAGGATGCCCGCATCGTCAAGGCAGAGTACGGAGCGCTTCCCGATCTTGGCGTGGCGAACTTCTCGCACGACGTGGTTTTTCTATGGAACGGAACGACATCGGGTGTTCGCGTGCCCGATGGCGACTGGATAGCCGATGATCGCCAGGGCCTCACGATCTGCGATGCAACAAGCGCCGCATTCGCCATGGATATTCCCTGGTCGAAACTGGATGCTGCGACCTTCTCCTGGCAGAAGGCGGTGGGAGGCGAGGCGGGGCACGGCATGCTGGTACTGTCGCCTCGCGCCATTGCGCGCCTGGAGGCTTATACACCGCCTTGGCCGCTGCCGAAAATTTTCCGCCTGACCAAAGGCGGCAAACTTCTGGAAGCCATCTTCGAAGGCGAGACCATCAACACTCCTTCCATGCTCGCCGTGGAAGACTACCTCGACGCGTTGAGCTGGGCCGAATCCCTGGGCGGCCTTCGGGCGCTGATCGCGCGTACCGATGCAAATTTTCGCATTCTCGCACGTTGGGTAGGCGAAGCGCAGTGGGTCGAATTTCTCGCCGCCGATCCGCGCACGCGTTCCAGCACGTCGGTTTGCCTGAAGATCGTTGATCCCTGGTTCGTCGGCCTTGGACTCGATGCACAATCCGCAACGGCCAGAAAAATTGCGGATGTGCTGGAAAAAGAAGAAATAGCCTTCGACATCGCGGCCCATCGTAATGCGCCGCCGGGCTTGCGCATCTGGTGCGGCGCTACCGTCGAACGCGAAGACCTTCAGGCGCTGACGCCATGGCTCGATTGGGCCTGGGGACAAGTCAGGCAGTAATGAACTGGGATTATCCATGCCAAGGGTTCTGATTGCCGATACGCTCTCGCCCGCCGCGCTTGCGATTTTCAGGGAACGTGGCGTTGAGGCCGATGTGAAAAACGGCCTGTCGAAGGACAAGCTGCTCGACATCGTTGGCGATTATGACGGCATCGCCATTCGTTCAGCGACCAAGATCAGTGCGGATATCATCCGGGCGGCCAGGAGGCTGAAGGTCGTGGGACGCGCCGGTATCGGCATCGACAATGTGGATATTGTGGCGGCGACGGCGGCGGGTGTCGTCGTCATGAATACGCCTTTCGGCAATTCCATCACGACCGCGGAACATGCCATCGCGTTGATGATGGCGCTGGCGCGCGAGCTTCCGGCCGCCAATGCGTCTACCCAGGCCGGCAAGTGGGAAAAGAACCGATTCCTGGGCGTGGAGCTCTATGGCAAGACGCTGGGACTCGTCGGTGCGGGTAATATCGGCTCGATCGTGGCAGACCGCGCCAGGGGATTGAAGATGAAGGTGGTCGCCTACGATCCCTGGCTTTCGTTCGAACGCGCCGCGGAGCTTGGAATTGAAAAAATGGAACTCAATGACTTGCTGGCGCGTGCCGATTTCGTGACCCTTCACACGCCGCTGACGGGCGAAACGCGGAACATCATCTCGGCGGAGGCAATCAACCGCATGAAAAGGGGAGCGCGCCTCATCAATTGTGCCCGCGGCGGCCTTGTTGACGAACGGGCACTCAAAGCGGCACTCGACTCAGGTCATATTGCCGGTGCCGCTCTCGACGTTTTCGAAGAAGAGCCGGCGAAATCGAACATTCTCTTCGGGAACGACAAGGTCGTCGCAACGCCGCACCTTGGAGCCTCCACGGCCGAGGCCCAGGAAAACGTGGCGTTGCAGGTCGCCACGCAAATCTCGGATTATCTGCTGACAGGTGCCGTCACGAATGCTTTGAACATGCCATCCATCACGGCAGAGGAGGCGCACAAGACACGGCCCTGGATCGTGCTGGCCGAAAAACTGGGCCTCTTTGCCGGCCAGCTGACCGACAGCAGCATTCACAGCGTCGATCTTCTCTACGAGGGGACGGCCGGCAGCTTGAATACGCGCGCCCTCACCCAGGCAGCTCTTGCCGGATTGCTCAAGCCCGTGCTTGCGGACGTCAACATGGTCAGCGCACCGGTCGTGGCCAGGGAGCGCGGCATCAAGGTCAGCGAGACGCGACGTGATCGCCAGGGCATTTATGACGGCTACATCGGGATCACGGTGCGTGCGCAGGCGTCGACGCGCGCCGCGGCGGGAACGGTTTTTTCCGATGGACGTCCACGTCTGATTCAAGTCGAGGAAATCAATCTCGATGCGGAATTCGCCGCGCACATGCTCTATGTGACGAACAAGGACAAGCCGGGATTCATTGGTCAGCTCGGCACGCTTCTCGGCGATGCGGAAGTGAATATCGCCTCCTTCGCCCTTGGGCGCAGCGCTGCCGGAGCAGACGCCGTTGCGCTTGTGGAAATCGACAGCGAGCCTGACGAAAGAACTCTGAGGGAGATCCGAAAACTGCCGCTGGTCAAACAGGCCAAGCTGCTTGCATTTTGAAAGCGCGAAATCTACGTCGGTGGTCGCGTGCGACCAGAACCCGATCATGACTCCTGACATTGCACTAAATTTGCTTTGGGTGGTTTGGGTCGCGAGCTGGCTGGCGGCGGCCTTCTGGTCCGACCGGGCGGCCGGGCGACCAGGCTTTGCCTCGGAACTGTTCTACCGGATCGTCACGATCCTCGGCGCCATTCTGCTGTTTGGTACGCGTCGCTTTGATCACGCCGCCGTTCCGCTTTGGCGAAGCGGCGAGGCGGTCGGTTGGACATTGTTCGCGGTTGCGGCGCTCGGCTTTGCTTTCTGCTGGTGGGCGCGCATTCATCTGGGAAGGCTTTGGTCGGGCTTTGTGACCAGGAAAGCCGGCTATCGGATTATCGATACCGGACCCTACGGCGTCGTCCGCCACCCGATCTACACCGGGATCATCCTGGCCGTGTTCGCGACAGCCGCATTCAAAGGAACCGGCGTTGCATTGTTCGGCGCGGCGGTGATGACCGGGGGCTTCTGGATCAAGGCGCGGCTGGAGGAACGCTTTCTGCGGCAGGAGTTGGGCACCGCAGCCTATGATTCCTACCGCCGGCGCGTTCCCATGCTTGTTCCTTTCGGTCCCAAAGCGGCCTGACGCGGCGCGCGAATTGCCTCTATAGTGGAAGACCGTGCCTTGGCGATTTCCGTCATGGCCGGGCGATAATCCGGATACGGACAATGGCAAACGTGGCCGTGATCGGCGCCCAGTGGGGCGACGAGGGCAAGGGCAAGATCGTGGACTGGCTGTCGGCGCGCGCCGACGTGGTGGTGCGCTTTCAGGGCGGCCACAATGCCGGCCATACGCTGGTGATCGACGGCAAGACTTTCAAGCTTAGTCTGCTTCCGTCCGGCGTCGTGCGCCCGGGGAAACTTTCCATCATCGGCAACGGCGTCGTGGTCGATCCCTGGGCCTTCGTCGAAGAGGTCGATCGCCTCAAGGCGCTCGGCGTCCCGCTGTCGCCGGAAAGTCTTGTCGTGGCAGAAAACGCCGCTCTGATCCTGCCGCTCCATCGCGAACTTGATGCCGCGCGCGAGTCGTCCAACAGCCTGCAACGCATAGGCACCACAAGACGCGGCATCGGGCCCGCCTACGAAGACAAGGTGGGCCGGCGCGCGTTACGGGTTGTCGATCTGAAGGACACGGCTTCGCTGGACGGTAAAGTGCAACGGCTGCTCGCCCACCACAATGCGTTGCGCCGCGGAATGGGCGCAGCCGAGATCGACGCAGCTTCGCTGGTTCGCGCGATCGCCGGTATCGCACCGCGTATTCTTCCGTTTTGCGGCTCTGCCTGGCGTCTGCTCGACGACGCGCGGCGCAAAGGCAAGCGCGTTTTGTTTGAGGGCGCGCAGGCGGTTTTGCTCGACATCGATCACGGCACTTATCCTTATGTCACCTCTTCGAACACGGTGGCGGGACAGGCCGCTGCAGGTTCGGGGTGTGGCCCGCGCGACATCGGTTACGTGCTCGGCATTGCCAAGGCCTATACGACCCGGGTCGGCGAAGGTCCTTTTCCGACCGAGCTTGCGGACGAGATCGGCGAACGGCTCGGTACACGCGGCGCCGAATTCGGCACCGTGACGGGCCGCAAGCGCCGGTGCGGCTGGCTCGATGCCGTGCTGGTCCGCCAGACGGTGATCACGGGCGGAATCGACGGCATCGCGCTGACCAAGCTCGACGTGCTGGACGGAATTTTGGAATTGAAGGTCTGCATCGGCTATCACCTGGACGGTAATCGGCTTGACCATTTGCCGGCTGATGCGAACGAACAGGCGCGCCTGGTGCCTATCTACGAAAAGCTGGAAGGCTGGCAGGAATCCACGCGCGGCGCCCGCTCCTGGGCAGAATTGCCGGCAACGGCGATCAAATACATCCGTCGGATCGAGGAGCTGATTGGTGCACCCGTGACCCTTCTTTCAACAAGTCCAGAACGTGACGACACGATCCTCGTGCGCGATCCGTTTGTGGACCGTTGATAAGGCGCCGCTCATGGTAGAACGCCACTTCTTGAGGTTAAAAGTATAGAAAATGAGTCTCAAGATCAACAACCCTCCAGCGTATCGGCTGGCACACTTGGCATGATTAAAACCCGCTTTACCGAAATGTTCGGCGTCGAGGCGCCCATTACCTGCGGCGGGATGACCCGCGTCGGCAAAGCCGAGCTTATCGCGGCGGTCGCCAATGCGGGCGCACTCGGCTTCATCACGGCGCACTCGGCAGGCAAGCCCGAAGACCTTGCCAGGGAAGTACAGCGCTGCCGCGATCACACCGACAAGCCGTTCGGCGTCAATCTGACGATTCTTCCCAGTATCACACCCCTTCCCTATGACGAATATCGCGAAGCGATCATCGAATGCGGCATCGCGATCGTGGAGACGGCAGGCAACAACCCCCAGGCGCATCTGCCCCGCTTCAAGGAGGCGGGGATCAAAATCATCCACAAATGCACCAGCGTCCGTCACGCCGTGAAGGCGCAATCCATCGGCGTGGACTGCGTGTCGATCGACGGCCTGGAATGCGCGGGCCATCCCGGCGAGGACGATATCGGCGGAATGATTTTGTTTCCCGCGACTGCGGACAGAATCACCATTCCCATTATTGCGTCGGGCGGCATTGCGGATGCGCGCGGCCTTGTTGCCGCACTCGCATTGGGATGCGACGGCGTCAACATGGGCACGCGGTTCATGGCGACAGTGGAAGCACCCATCCATCGGCACGTCAAAGAGCAGATCGTGGCCAATGACGAGCGCGGCACGAACCTCATTTTTCGCACCATGCACAATACCGCGCGCGTGGCGAAAAATGCCATCAGCGACGAGGTCGTTGCGATCGAACGCCGTGGCGGTGCCAAATTCGAGGATGTGAGGGAGCTTGTCGCCGGTACGCGAGGCGCCAATGTTCTCGACAACGGCGAGTTGGATGCGGGCATCTGGTCCGCGGGCCAGACACAAGGGCTGATCCACGACATCCCGACCTGCGCGGACCTTGTGTCGCGCATCATCCGCGAGGCAGAGGAGATTATCCGTAACCGACTGGATATGGCCCTCGCATAGGCAGAAAAGGCGACACGTCTCGGAACATCGCGTAATCCACAAACAGGTGGGAAGCCATATGATATGGCTGCCTGGAGGAAAGACCTGGGCTGGTTTTGCAACTTCCCGGATGCCGGATCGTTGAACAAACGGGTGAACACACCGTCTATTTCGATTCGGAGAAAGATTTTGCGAGCAGTGGCAGCATCGAACTTCGTTCCCGTTCTCCGAAGTCCCGAGGCCATCCAACGTCGATTGGCCCAGGATGAAGGCGGGGGCGGTTATGGGGCCGTTATCGCATTTGCGCCCGCGAAGTCCGTGCTGGTTGGCTCCGCTAATGCAGGAGCCGCAATCACGACACATCCGCGGAAAGACTCCGGTCGCAGGCGGCTGTGGTTCGCGATTACGTCCGTCGGCTTTGTAATTACGACGCTGGGAACGTCATTTCTTCTCCTTGCTGCCTCGCTCCGACCGCATTAGACGCATGAGCAATTCTGATCATTCCTATAGCTCCGCGCGATCTATAGTTAGAGTGGCGAAACCGTTTTCGGAGATGGAACCATGTCTATCGGCCTGATACTCATTATCATTCTCATCATTTTCCTGCTCGGCGGCTTCAGCGGGCGCTTCGGCGGCTATGGATACGGTTATGGCAATGGCGGGATGGGTTTGATCGGAATCATCCTTCTCGTGCTTGTCGTATTGGTTTTGTTGGGCCGGATTTAGCCGGAAGGACCCTTTTTGGGGCGGACGCATTGTATCATTGCATATGAAGCGTCCGGGAGGGCATCGATGAAGAGACTGTTGATTTCGGGCTTTGCGATAAGTTTGGCGATCGCCGCGCCGACGGTGTTATGGGCAGCAGACAACCACGAACAGGGCGCCCCTGCGGGTGGACACGCGGCGATGGGTGGCGCGGCTCATCCGGCGGCGAGGTCGGCCCCGGAACGGAGCGCGCCGCGAATGAACCGCCCGATGACGAGTGCACACCACAGTTCGAGCTATCACCACACCGCAATGCATCATACCGCAATGCATCATACCATCATGCATCATACTACGATGCGCCACACCACGACGCATCACACCGCCATGCATCACGTGACACACCACACGACAACCGCTGCCGGCCGTACGGCGGTGCGAGGCCATGTCGATGTCAGCACCTACCGGCGCAACATCACGGCAGAGCACAAGTTTCATGACGGCGATTATCATGGGCCGGCGGGTTACGCGTACCAGCGCTGGGGCTTTGGCCAGCGCCTGCCCGGCGAATATTACGGCCAACAATTCTGGATTTCGAACTATCTGAATTTTGGGTTGATGGCGGAGCCCGAAGGCTACGTCTGGGTGCGCTATGGGCCCGATGCGTTGCTGATCGACCAAGAGACCGGCGATATCCTCCAGGTGGAATACGGCATTTTCTATTGAGGTCGTAATTTTGTCAGCGAAAGGTCCCGGCTGCAGAGCCGGGGCCTTTTGTTATGGCAGATAGACGCTTCACCCTATGGAAATTCGACGTGAAGGCGGTACGGCAATGTCGGTTCCTGGGCCGGAAAAATGCTTCGCCGCGGACGGCAATGCTGCCCGCGGCGAAGATCAGAGACAGTGAATTGCCAGCCTATTTTCCCATGACGGCAAAGCTGAATGCCGGGACGCCGGAATAGGAAGCCCACCCGGTGCCGCTATTGTAAGCCTCGGTGACTGGATCGATCTGATCCGTCGAGTTGAAGTTCCACGCGGCCCACACATTGGTGTTAGTCGAATCCGTGCTGAGCACAACCCAATACTGGGTGCCGGCTGTGACGGCGACCCTCTTCTTGAGAATGGCCGTCATGCAACAGCTTCCGAAGGTGCCCAATCCGGTCACATCCGCGGACGCCAGTGCCGTTCCAGGCACTCCGCTCGCATCGCTGTATAGTCCGACGTTAACGCTGTTTGTGCCGCTGACGTATCCAACCCCAATTTCGAGCTCTGTGACCTTCCCGGTCGCCGTTGGCGTGAAGGCGGCGGCTTCCCAAGACTCAGATCCGAGCTGCGAACTGGGTCCACTGACCGTGCCGCCGTAGCAGCAA
>Ga0208849_1001170_pt1 | contig 19475 bp, 20 predicted proteins | sample NGESurdeep072012_10_FD_184470 | JGI IMG/M metagenome (GOLD analysis project Ga0208849, IMG submission 184470) | Arctic peat soil microbial communities from Barrow, Alaska - NGEE Surface sample 53-3 deep-072012 (SPAdes) | ecosystem: Environmental > Terrestrial > Soil > Wetlands > Peat ... | reverse complement strand
CTGGCCGGTAGCGTCTGACGACCCGCGCCCCTATCGTCGGGGTCATGTCGGCGCCGCAACCCCAAACAGCCAGATCGCCGAGGATCAACGTCCTGGCGCCGGGGCTGTATCTTGTGGCGACGCCGATCGGCAATCTGCGCGACATCACCCTGCGGGCGCTCGACGTTCTGGCCGGCGCCGATCTGATCCTGGCTGAAGACACCAGGGTCGGTGGCAAGCTGCTCGCCGCCCATGGCGTTTCGGGCCGGCTCGAACGCTACGACGAGCACGGCGCGGCGCGCGCGCGGCCCAAGGCCCTGGCCGCCCTGGCAGGCGGCGCGCGCGTGGCGCTGATTTCCGACGCCGGGACGCCGCTGATCTCCGATCCCGGTTACCGGCTGGTGGTCGAGACGACGGCGCTGGGCATCGCCGTCTTTCCGATTCCGGGTCCTTCGGCCGCCCTGGCGGCGCTGGTCGCCTCGGGGCTGCCCACCGATCGCTTCCTGTTCGCGGGCTTTTCACCGGCGCGCAGCGGCGCGCGGCGGGGCTTTTTCCGCGATCTGGCGACGGTTCGCGCTACCCTGATCTTCTTCGAGGGCGGTTCGCGACTGGCGGCCAGCCTCGCCGACATGGCGGCCGTGTTCGGACCGCGCCCGGCCGCGGTGGCGCGCGAGTTGACCAAGCTCCACGAGACGGTGATTCGCGGCCCTCTCGACAGCCTCGCCGCCGACCCGCGATTGGCCGCGCCGAAGGGGGAGATCGTCGTCCTGGTCGGCGGCGGCAGCGAGCGTGCGGCCACGGCCGATGAAGCGGAGGCGGCCCTGGCCGAGGCCCTGACGCGCCTAGGCCCCTCCGAAGCCGCCTCGGAGGTCGCCGCCGCTCTTGGCCTGTCGCGCCGCGATCTCTACGCCAAGGCCGTCGCCCGGAAGGGCCACTGAGCGTGGCCTCGCCCAGGCAGGCGCGGGGCGCCCTGGCCAGGCGCTCGGGCCGGCGGGGCGAGATTTTCTGCGCCCTGTGGCTGATGGCAAAGGGCTACCGCATCCTGGGCTTTCGCCTGAAGACCCCGTTGGGCGAGATCGACCTGCTGGCGTCGAAGGGCGGCGTCGTCGCCGTGGTCGAGGTCAAACGCCGCGCGAGGCTGGAGGACGCGCTCGACGCCGTCACGCCCCGCCAGCGCGAGCGCCTGGTGCGCGCCGCCCGGTCTTTGACCTCGCGGCGTCCGAGCCTCGGCGGCGCGGCTATCCGACTGGACCTCATGGCCCTCGCCCCGGGCCGCCTGCCGCGTCATATTGCCGACGCTTGGCGAGCGCGATGAGACGGGCGGCATGAGAGGGAACGGCGATGACCCGTGGGGAGGCCGAAGCGTTCCTGACCGCGGCGGGCGCGTCGCCGGACAGCAACTTTCCGCTTTTCGAGGCGGCCATCGCCTGTGCGGTGCACGAGGACCCATCGCGAGATCCGGCCGACGCGCGGGCCCTGGCCGCGGAGGGGGCGGACAGGCTCACTGGGCGGCTGCGCGGCCAGTCCCCGGAAGAGGCGCTGGCCGAAGCCATGGCCGGCGACCTGAGACTGGCCGGCGATGTGTTCACCTACGACCACCCGGACAATGCCGACATCCTTTCGGTCTGCGAGCGCCGGCGGGGCCTGCCGGTAGCGCTGGGGCTGTTCTATCTGGATGCCGCGCGCCGGTGTGGCCTATCGGTCCGAGGCGTTGATTTTCCGGGTCATTTCCTGCTTCGCCTGGAGACCCGCGAAGGACCGCTGGCGCTCGACCCGTTCAGCGATGGCCGGGTGATCCTGCCCTCCGAGCTGACCCGCCGCGCGCTGCACGCCGGCCTGACCCCCGACATCGCCGATCGTCTCGACGCGCTTATGGCCCCCGCCTCCGATCGGGCGGTGCTCATCCGTCTGCAGAACAACATCTTCGCCAGGGCCGCGCTGGTCGGCGATTACGCCCGCGCCGAGCGATCGGCCCTGCGCAGGGCCCTCATCGATCCAGCCGATCATCGCCCCTGGCTCGACGTCGCGGCCGCGCGGGAGGGCCAGGGCGCCCTGGCCGGCGCGCTCGAGGCGCTCGGCCGCGCCCAGGTTCTCGACGGTGGCGCGGCCATCGCCGCCAGAGCCGCCCGCGAACGTGTTCGCCTGAAACTGAACTAGTTACGAAAGCCCGGCCAATGCCTCTGCGCGTCGCCATCCAGATGGATCCCATCGAGGCGGTCAATATCGACACCGACACCACCTTCATGCTGATGGTCGAGGCGCAGAGCCGCGGGCACGCGCTGTGGGTCTACGCGCCCGAACGGCTAGCGCTCGAGGACGGCCGCCTGTTCGCGCGCGGTAGGACGGTCAGCCTGCGACCCGTCATTGGAGACCACCATAGGCTTGGGCCCCTGGAGGTGCAGGACCTGTCACGGATGGACGTCGTCCTGATGCGTCAGGATCCGCCCTTCGACATGGCCTACATCACCGCGACCCACTTTCTGGAGACCATTCATCCGGCCACCCTGGTGGTCAACAACCCGGCCGAGGTCAGGAATGCGCCCGAGAAACTGTTCGTCACCGGCTTTGAGGGGCTGCAGCCGCCGACCCTGATCACGTCCGACGCCGCCGCGATCCACGACTTTCGCGCCCGCCATGGCGACATGGTGCTGAAGCCCCTCTACGGCGGCGCGGGCTCCGGGGTCGTACGGCTGACCACGGACGATCCGAACCTCGACGCGCTCCTCGAGCTTCACGCCCTTATCGGCCGCGAGCCCGTGGTCGCCCAGAAGTTCATCCCGGCCGTGGCCAGTGGCGACAAGCGCATCATCCTGGTCGACGGAGAGCCGGTCGGCGCGATCAATCGCATACCGGCCGATGGCCAGGTGCGCTCCAACCTCGCCCGCGGCGGCCGCGCGGAGGCCATCGGACTGACCGCGCGCGACCTTGAAATCTGCCGGGCCATCGGCGGCGAACTCAAGCGGCGCGGGCTGCTATTCGTCGGCATCGACGTGATCGGCGACTACCTGACCGAGATCAACGTAACCTCGCCCACCGGGGCTCGGCAGCTGAAAGCTTTTGGCGGCGCCGACGCGGCCCATCGCCTGTGGGACTGCATCGAGGCCTTGCGCAGCCATGGCCCGTGACGGAGCGGTGAATCCATCGCGGTTCGCGTATAGGTTCCTATTTTGTTCTTGATCCGAACATCGCCGCATGCTCCTTATCGATAAGGTCGGCGGTCAGAAGGAGGCTTTCCAGACGTGGCGGCGCGGGTGGTCTCGGTGGCGTTCCATGGGGTCGAGGCGCGGCGGGTCGACGTCGAGGTCCAGACCGTGGGCGGACTTGCGGCCTTCGTGGTCGTCGGCCTGGCCGACAAGGCGGTCGGTGAAGCGCGCGAGCGTGTGCGCGCCGCCTTCGCCGGTCTCGGCCTGGCCCTGCCGACGATGCGCGTCGTCGCCAATCTCGCGCCGGCCGACCTGCCCAAGGAAGGCAACCATTTCGACCTGCCCATCGCGCTGGCCCTGATGGCGACCATGGGCATCATTCCGCAGGATGCCCTGGACGGGTGGGCGGCGATCGGCGAGCTCAACCTCAATGGCGAGATCGCCCCGGTGGCCGGCGCCCTGCCGGCGGCGATGGCGGCCGGCGCGCTGGGGCTGGGACTGATCTGTCCGGAGGCCTGCGGCCCTGAAGCGGCCTGGGCGGGCGACACAGCCATTCTCGCGCCGCGCTCCTTGATTTCGCTGGTTAATCACTTCCGGGGCAGCCAGATCCTCAGCGCGCCGAAGCCCGGCCCGATGCTCGACGGCGCCGCGGGGCCGGACCTTCATGACGTCAAGGGCCAGGAGAACGCCAAGCGGGCTCTGGAGATCGCCGCGGCCGGCGGCCACAACCTGCTCTACGTCGGCCCGCCGGGGTCTGGAAAATCGATGCTGGCCCAGCGCTTGCCGGGCCTGCTGCCGCCGCTGACCGCCGCCGAGCTCCTGGAAACCTCGATGGTTCACTCCATCGCCGGCCTGATCGCGCGCGGCGCGCTCTCCCGGGCGCGGCCGTTCCGCAGCCCCCACCACTCGGCCACCATGGCCGCGCTGACCGGCGGCGGCACGCGGGTCAAGCCAGGCGAAGTCTCGCTGGCCCACAACGGCGTCTTGTTCCTCGACGAACTGCCGGAGTTCAGCGGCCAGGCGCTCGACAGCCTGCGCCAGCCCCTGGAAACCGGGGAGGTGACGGTGGCCAGGGCCAATGCCCACGTCCGCTATCCGGCCAGGGTCCAGCTGGTCGCGGCGATGAACCCATGCCGCTGCGGCGCCGGCGGCCTCGGCCGTGGCGCGTGCGGCAAGGCCCCGCGTTGCCAGCGCGACTACCAGGGCCGCATCTCCGGCCCGCTGATGGATCGCATCGATCTGGCCGTCGACGTGCCGCCGGTCACCGCCGCCGATCTTTCCCTGCCCGCGCCCGCCGAAGGCACTGCCGAGGTCGCCGCCCGCGTCGCGGCGGCGCGCGATATCCAGACCGCTCGCGCTCTGGCCGCCGTCGAGCGGGCCGGCGCGGCGGTCCTCAACGCCCGCGCCGAGGGCGCCTGGCTCGAGGAGATCGCCGCGTTGGACGCCCCGGCCAAGGCGCTGCTGGCGCGCGCCGCAGAGGCGGGCGGTCTCACCGCTCGCGGCTGGACTCGCACCCTTCGCCTGGCCCGCACCATCGCCGACCTCGAGGCGGCCCCGACCGTGCGCCGCGTTCACATAGCCGAAGCCCTGATCTATCGCCGCATCGCGCCCGGCGCGGACGGCGTCGGCGAGGCGCGCGCCAGCGTCTATGGGCGTTGAGGGCCGCCGGCGGAGTCGCTTGACCGGCTGTTAAGCGCACTTGGCCTAGAACGGCTGGCGATGAGCCTAGTTGATCCCACGTCCCAAGGCGCCATCCCCGCCGAACATCTGGCGGCGCTCAGCCATGAGTTTCGCACGCCGCTGAACGGCGTCATCGGCATGGCCGGTCTCTTGGGCGGCACGCGGCTCAGCGCAGAGCAACGGGCATATGTGGCGGCGCTGACCGAAAGCGGCGAGCATCTGCTGCGCCTGGTCAACGATGTCCTCGATTACGCCAAGCTGGGCAGCGAGCGCGTCGAGCTCCACCCCGTGGCCGTCGATGTCGAAGACCTGTTGCGGTGCGTTTGTGAGTTGCTCAGTCCACGGGCGCACGAAAAAGATATCGACATCGCCTGGGCCGTAGAAGGCCTGACCCGGCCGATCGTGGCCGACGAGGCGCGGCTCAAGCAGATTCTGCTCAATCTCGCCGGCAACGCGGTGAAATTCGTCTCGAGCGGCGGGGTGCTGGTCATGGTCCGCACGACCGGCGCCGGTGATTTGCGTTTGATCGTTCGCGACACCGGGCCCGGCGTGCCCGCCGCGGCGCGGGAGACGATCTTCGAGGCTTTCGTCCAGGCCGATGGCGGGAGCCTGACGGGCGCGGGCCTTGGCCTGGCGATCGCCCGCCGGATCGCCGGGGCGATGGGTGGCGCCATCGGCGTCGGCGACGCTCCCGGCGGCGGCGCGGAATTCTGGTTCGAAGCGAAATTCCCGATCGCCGGCCCCGCGACACGCCGGGCGCGGCCTCTCCAGGGCCGGTCGGTCGCCGTTGTCTCGGCCAGCCTCGTCGTGCGGGATGCGGCGGTCGCCCAGATCGAGGCCAGCGGCGGTCGCGCGTTCGCCGGCGCTGACATCCACCAAGTCCTGGCCCGCGCTCCGGCCGACGCGACCGTGCTGATCGACGAGGCCCTGATGCCGGGGCGCCGCCTGTTCGATCCCCCGGCGGGACGCTCATGCGTGCTCCTACTGCGCCCCGAGGATCGCGCCAGGATTCCGGCGCTGCGGCTCGCCGGCTATGCGGGATATTTGATCAAGCCGCTGCGTCGCTCATCCCTGGTCGCCAGGGTCCGAGCGGCGGCGGGGGCCAAAGCCATGGCTGCGACGACGCGCGATGAGCGCACCGACCCCCTGATCGAACAGCCGGCCGGCGCGGCGCGTCCCCTGGCCGGCGCGCGCGTGCTCCTGGCCGAGGACAATCCGATCAACGCCATGCTGGCCCGCACCCTGCTCGAGCGCGAAGGCTGCGCCGTCGACCATGTCGCCGATGGCTCGGCCGCGGTGTCGGCCCTGAAAAGCGGCGGCTACGATCTGGCGCTGATGGATGTCCGCATGCCGGTGATGGGCGGCATGGAGGCCACCCGGATGCTGCGCAAGAGGGGGGTGATGACGCCGGTCGTGGCGCTCACCGCCAACGCATTCGAGGATGATCGCCGCGCCTGCCTGGCCGCCGGCATGGACGGCTTCCTGGTCAAACCGCTCAGCCCCGCCGCGTTGCGGGCGGCGCTGATTGCCTGGATCGGCCAACGCTGGACGGATCGCCCCACGCGGGCCACCCTCGCCTCTTGAGTCGCCGGACCCTAAGGGCCCCAAGCCAAGAGACTTTGATGAGCAAGGCGGCGATCGGCGAAGGTCCCACGGCGAGCCGGCCGCCTCGGCGGCGCATGGGGGACGTCATCGCGGCGCTTGGGCGGCCCAAGGTCGCGCTGATGCTGGCCCTGGGTTTTTCATCGGGCCTGCCGTTCATGCTGATCGGCAACACCCTGGGTTTCTGGCTCGCCGCCGACGGAATCCAGCTGGCGGTCATCGGGTTTTTGTCCTGGGCCGGGCTTCCGTATCTGGCCAAGTTCATCTGGGGTGCGGTCGTCGACCGGGTGCGAGCCCCGCTGCCGGGCAGGCTTGGGCGGCGGCGTGGCTGGATGATCGCCAGCCAGCTGGTGATTGCGGCCGGCCTTATCGGCATGTCGGCCGTCGAGCCGCGGACCGCCCTGCCGTTGCTAGCCTTGCTTGCGGTTCTCACCGGAGTCGCCGCCGCGACCCAGGACACGGTGATCGACGCCTGGCGTATCGAATCGGCCGACGACGCCGATGAACTTGGCCTTTTGACGGCCGCTTACAGCCTTGGCTTTCGCGTCGCCCTTCTGGCCACCGAAGCCTGGATCCTGCTGCTCGTAAAGGCCACCAGCTGGCCCCTCGCCTACGCGGTGTTCGGCGGCCTGATGGCGGTCGGCCTGGTCGCGGCTCTTCTGGCGAAGGAGCCGGCGCGGGCCGACCAGGTGATGGAGATCCGCGCCACCGGCGTCAGGGGCCACCCCGCTAGGGCTCTCTACGACTCGGTGATCAACCCGTTCGCGATCTTCTTTCGCACCCATGGGGCGGGCATGGCCGCGCTGATGCTGGGCATGATCACCCTGTACCATCTGAGCGACTACATGCGCGGCCCGATGAGCAATCCCTACTACAAGGCGCTTGGCATCGACCTTGGGGTCATCGCCACCGTGCGCACGTCGATCGGCCTGATCGGCTCGGTGCTCGGCATAGCCCTGGGGGGTCTCTTCTGTCTGCGCATCGGCAACCGGCCGACCCTGGTCATCGGCGCGATAATCCAGCCGATCGGCATCGGCGCCTTTGCGCTTCTGGGCTGGCGCGGCGGCGATTTTCCCCTGGCGCTGATCGGCCCCGTTCACCTCACGGCCTATCAAGCGATCATGGGCTTCGATTCCCTGGCCATCGGCTTTTCCGGCGTCGCGCTGGTGTCCTACATGTCGACCCTCACCAGCCTGGGCTACACGGCCACCCAGTACGCGCTTCTGACCTCCGCCCTGGCCTGGACAGGCAAGATTCTCAAGGGCTTTTCGGGGGTGATCGTCGAGGGCCTCAATCACGGGCGAAGCCTGCTCGACGCCTACGCATTGTTCTACCTGCTTTCGGCCGCGGTCGGGCTTCCGGCGATCATCCTGTGCATCGTGCTGGCCCTGCGCCGTCCGTCGGCGAGTTTCGCGGCGGCGCCGGCCTAGCGCGCGAGGCAAACCACCTGGGCGACGCTCAGATTGCGGCGCAGGTCGTCGGCGACGCGGCCGTAGTTGTCGGTGGTGATGATCTGGCCTGACGCATCGGCGCCGCGCACGCCGGCCGCCGCCAGCGCGGCGCGAACCGCGCCGGGCGTGGTGGTGTAGAGCCGGCCGCGCCTGGGCGCCTGGGCCACCGTGACGCCGACCACCCGCCCCTCATCGTCCAGGGCGGGGGCGCCTGAAAGGCCCGTGAGGTCTCCCGAAAGACCGCTGGTGCGGCCGACCTCGGCCCAGGCCAGCATCGGCTCGCCGCGCAGGCCTTTGCCGGCGGTGACCAGGGTCTCGCGCCCGATCAGGCGCGACGCGGCCTCTCCCGGCTGGCCCCGCGGATACCCCGGATGGAAGGCGCGCGCGCCCCGACGCAGCCCGCGAGCGCCGGCCAGCGGCAGGGCGGGACTTCCGCCGCGGGTGAACAGGACCGCCGCCTCGCTGGCCGGTTCGATGTGCATGGTCGCCGCCACGCCGCGCCCGGGGGCGACGACGATCGCTACCCTGGAGCAGCCGGCCACCACGTGCCTGGCGGTCATCCACACGCCGGTGTCGGCGACGGAAAAGGCGGTTCCCGCGCCCGGTCCCGGCGCGAGAGGGGTCCTGACCACCACCCGGAGATCGAAGGGCGATGCCGGCCCTAGCGGCAGCCCTTCGTCGCTCGGCATGGGCGGCGGCGCCGGAGGAGCGTTGGCGCGCTCCTGGCGGCCGATCGCGGCGACCAGCAGGGCGAGCACGACCGCCAGATAGATCAGCCAGTCCGGCAGCCGCGGGAAGTGCATCTGCGAGCGACGCCGCTTCAGGCGGCCACGGCGGCGGCCAGGATCAGGGCCGTGGCCAGCTTGGCGGCTACAGACAGGACCGCGGCGCCCATCTCGCCCTCCGAGATCCGCTGGGGCAGTCCGCGGAAGATCATATCGGTCAGCCGAAACGCGGCCAGCTGGACGAACAGGGTCGCCACACCCCACAGCGCCAGCCCAACCAGCGACGTCGACGCGGCCATCGACACCGCCAGGGGGATGGCGAGGGCGACGATCATGCCACCCAGCGACAGGGCCGCGGCCGGATTGCCGTCGCGTATCAGCTGGATTTCGCGGTGCGGGGTGATCAGCGCGTAAAGCGCGGTTCCGAACGCCAGGATCAGCAGGGTGACCACGGCGTGAAGCAGGGTCACCGGAAATCCGGTCGCCCACGCCTGCAGCTCGGGTGATTGCAACTCATGCGGCATTGCGGGGTCCCCCTGGGCCGAGGTCGACTGGCGCAGACCCGTCACCCGCAAGGAGAGCCGGTTTATCCGCCTCGCGCCGCGCGCTCGCGCGGGTCTTTTCGCTGTCCGACTTGAGCTGGCCGCAGGCCGCCAGAATGTCGCGGCCACGGGGAGTTCGGATCGGCGCGGCGTAGCCGGCGCGGTTGACGATACGGGCGAAGGCTTCGATCGTTTGCGGCTCCGAGCATTCGTATGGCGCGCCCGGCCAGGGGTTGAACGGGATCAGGTTGATCTTGGCCGGCATCCCGGCCAGCAGCCGGACCAGCGCCCGGGCCTCCGCAGGACTGTCGTTGACGCCCTTGAGCATCACATATTCGAAGGTCACCCGCCGCGCGTTCGAGAGGCCCGGATAGGCGCGGACCGCGGCCATCAGCTGCGCGATCGGATAGCGCCTGTTGAGCGGCACCAGTTCATCGCGCAGGGCGTCGTTGGTGGCGTGCAGGGAGATCGCCAGCATCGCGCCGGTGCGCTCGCCAAGCGCTTTCAGTTGGGGAACAACGCCCGATGTCGAAACCGTCATCCGCCGCCGCGATATTCCCATGCCTTCGTTGTCGGATAAGAGGTCGAGGGCGTCGGCGACATTGTCCAGATTGTAGAGCGGCTCGCCCATGCCCATGAACACGATGTTGGTCAGCCGCCGGCCCTCGTCCGGGCCACGCCAGTCGTTCAGATCGTCGCGGGCGACCTGGGCCTGGGCGATAATCTCGGCGGCGGTGAGGTTGCGAACCAGGGCCTGAGTGCCGGTGTGGCAAAAAGTGCAGTTGAGCGTGCAGCCGACCTGGCTGGAGACGCACAGGGCCCCCGAGCCGCCGACGTCGGGGATGAACACGCTCTCGGCTTCCACGCCGGGCGCAAACCTCAGCAGCCATTTTATCACGCCGTCGGCGCTCTCTTGGCGCTCGACGATCTGGGGCCTGCCGAGGGTGAACCGCCGCGCCATCAGCGCGCGCGCGTCCTTGGCGATATTGTGCATGGCCTCGAAATCGGTGACTCCGGCGCGGTGAATCCATCGCCAGACTTGCCCGGCGCGCATGCGAGCGTTGGCGGGCGTGGCGACGTCGGCCTCGATGAGCGCCCGCAACAGGCGGGGCCGCGCCAGCCCGGCGAGATTGAGCGGTGCGGCCGCTTTTGCCGCATCGGCACGGGAAAGATCGAGCGTGACGGTCAAGGCGCTTCCTTAAGCGTCCATCCTAGCAGAACCTTGGGCGTTGGCGGACGTGGACCTAAAAGGCCCGCGCGGTGATGGTTCCGTCGGGGTGCAGCGCCGCCCGTTTCATCCCGGCTGAGGTGAACGGCATGGCGATCTGGCCATCGGCGCTGAGCGCAATCAGGCCGCCCTCGCCGCCCAGTACGCCGACCTCTTCGAGGACGGCGGAGGCCGCCGCGGCCAGGGTCTCGCCGCCGCGCACACGAAAGGCCAATTGGGCGGCGGCGGCGCAGCGCTGGAAATATTCGCCGGGGCCCGTGCAGGACACAGCCGCGCGCGCGTCGGCCCAGGTTCCGGCCCCGATGATCGGGCTGTCGCCGACGCGGCCCGCCAGCTTGCCGAACACGCCGGCCGTCGACGTCGCCGCGGCGAGCGCGCCGGAAGCATCCAGGGCCACGCACCCCACCGTGCCGGTGTTGAGGTTCGCCTTTGTCGCAGCTGCGCGACCGCCGACACGGGTGAACCAGGCCTGCGGATCGGCGATCCGCTCCAGACCCTGGGTGGCGGCGAACTGCGCCGCCCCAGCGCCGGCCAGGAGCACGTGAGGTGTCGTGTCCATTACCGCCCGCGCGGCGGCGATCGGCGAAGCGAAACCCTCCAGCGCGGCGACGGCGCCGGCCCTCTGGCTGCGGCCGTCCATCAGGCTGGCGTCGAGTTCATAACCGCCGCTGGCGTTGGGCGAGGCGCCCCGGCCGGCGACATAGAGCCCCGATGCCTCCATCGCCGCCACCGCCTCGACGACCACATCGATGGCTGAGGCTCCGGCCTTTAGCCGATCGCGCGCGGCCTCGACCAGACCGCGCATGTGGGCGATCTCGCGGCCATAGTCGCGTCCGCTCAGCGCGCCCGCGCCGCCATGCAGCGCCAGGGCTGCCGATTTGTCGCTCATCGCCGCTCCTTGATCCTTCCGCCCACCCGCGCCTTGCGATAGCGTCACGCGCGCGAAAAGGGAAACGCCTCGGGAGGCAGCGATGAAAGCATTGCTCAGCAAGAGCGTCGGCGGCCCCGAGACGCTGGAGCTCGAGGATCTGCCCAGCCCCACCCCCCGGCCCGGGTGGGCGGTAGTCTCTGTCAGGGCCTGCGGCGTGAACTACCCCGACGTGTTGATCATCGAGGACAAGTACCAGTTCAAGCCTGCCCGCCCGTTCGCGCCGGGTGGCGAAATCTCGGGTGTCGTCAAGGAAGTCGGCGAGGGCGTCACCCACGTCAAGGTCGGCGACCGCGTGCTCGGCAATACCGGCTGGGGCGGTATGGCGCAGGAGCTGGCCCTCGAAGCCTCGCGGCTGATCCCGATCCCGCCGGCCATGCCTTTCGACGAAGCCGCCGCCTTCTTGATGACCTACGGCACCTCCTATTACGCGCTCAAGGACCGGGCCCACATCAAAGCTGGCGAGACGCTGCTGGTGCTCGGGGCCGCCGGCGGCGTCGGCTTGGCGGCGGTCGAACTCGGCAAGGCGATGGGCGCGCGGGTCATCGCTGCGGCCTCATCGAATGACAAGGTCGCGTTGGCCAAGAAACACGGGGCCGACGAAGGCGTGGTCTATCCCCACGGCCCCTTCGACCGCGACGGCCAGAAGGCGTTGTCGGAGCTTTTCAAGCAGGTCTGCGGGGCCAACGGAGCCAATGTCATCTACGACGGGGTCGGCGGCGACTATGCCGAAGCCGCCCTGCGCTCAATAGCCTGGGAAGGGCGTTACCTGGTCATCGGCTTTCCCGCCGGCATTCCGCGCATCCCGCTCAATCTCGCGCTGCTCAAGGGCTGCGACATCGTCGGGGTTTTCTGGGGTACGGCGGTGTCTCGCGACCCGACGGGCCACCAACGCAACGTCAAGGAACTGCTCGATCTCTACGCCGCCGGCAAGATCAAGCCCCACGTCTCCGAACACTTCCCCCTCGCCCGGGCCGGGGAGGCGATCGCTCATCTGGCCAGCCGCAAGGCCATGGGCAAGGTGGTGGTGACGGTCGACTGAAGCGCGCCTCGCCAAGGGCCCGTGGGAACGATGCTCGATCACCTGAAGCGCAACAACCAGGCCTGGGCGGCGGCCAAGCTTGCCGTCGACCCGGCGTTCTTCCGCAGGCTCGAGGGCCAGCAGGCGCCGGGCTACCTGTGGATCGGCTGTTCGGACAGCCGCGTGCCGGCGAACGAGATCGTCGGTCTCGATCCTGGCGAACTCTTCGTCCACCGCAACGTCGCCAACCTCGCCCCGCCTCAGGACGCCAACTATTTGTCGGTGCTGCAGTTCGCCGTCGACGTGCTGAAGGTGGGGCACATCCTGGTTGTCGGGCACTATGGCTGTGGCGGCATCGCCGCGGCGGTCGACGGCAAGCGCCGGGGTCTGGTCGATCACTGGCTGCACCCGATCCGCGAGGTGGCGCACGAGCATCGCCACGCCCTGGCCGCCGAGCCTGATGAGAAGACGCGCCTCAATCGGCTCTGTGAGCTGAACGTCATCGCCCAGGTGAAGAATGTCGCCTCGGATGTCTTCGTCCAGGACGCCTGGGCGCGCGGCCAGGCGCTCTGCGTCCACGGCTGGGTCTATTCGCTGTCCACCGGCATCATCAAGGACCTCGAGGTGACAGTCGCGGGCCTGGACGACCTCGACGACTAGGCGCCCTTCGCCCAGGCGTTGGCGTCGGCGGCCCTGTCGGTCTTTGGCCGGACGATGCCGGTGATGAAGATGCGCGGCAAGGCGCTGGCTCTCGATGCCGCGACACGAGGATCGATCACCACCCACCTCTCGTTCCTGCTGAGAGTCCCCGATGCGGGGGCCAAGGCGGCCGCCTTTGCCGCGACGCTGAAGCTGGGGTGAGCGAGGCGGCCGGACCCGCCGTTCACCGCGCCGCCGGGCTGTGGTAGACTGACGCCATGGCCGTTGCCGCCCGCATCGATCCCAAGCAGCTGTTCACCGGAGAGGAATGGAAGCCGCTGGCCCGCCGTTCGGCGTGGAAGGGCCTCGCGCTGGTCGCCCATTGCTGGATGGTCATCGGCCTCGCCGCCGTCATGGCCATCGTCTGGCCGATAACCATTCCGCTGGCCATTGTCGTCATCGGCGCGCGCCAGCTTGGCCTCGCCATCCTGATGCACGACGCCGCGCATGGCGCTCTGCACCCCGATCCGAAGGTCAACGACTGGGTCGCCGAATGGCTGTGCAGCGGCGGCCTGGCGCGCTACCGCGCCTACCACCTGCAACACCACAAATACGCCCAGCAGGCCGAGGATCCCGACCTTGGCCTTTCGGCGCCGTTTCCGATCACCCGCGCCTCCCTGCGCCGCAAGATCATCCGCGACCTTACCGGCCAGACCTGGTTCAAGCAGCGTTTCGGCGGTCTGATCGCGCGCCTGAAAGCCAGGCAGGCCGGCCAGCCGATCCTGCCGATCCTGGGCGACGAGATCTACCGCCAGCGTCGCTGGCTGATCGGCAACGCCATCGGCGCAATCATCGTAACCACTTTAGCGATCGCCTGGAGGGGGGCGTGGTGGGCGTGGCCGGTGTTGTGGCTCGCTCCGCGCGCGACCTGGTTCCAGCTGGTAACCCGCCTGCGCAACATCGCCGAGCACGCGCTGGTCGCCAAGGATGAGCCAGATCCCCTGCACCATGCCCGCACCACCCACGCCAATTTGTTCGAGCGGGCGCTGATCGCGCCCTATTTCGTCAACTATCACTGCGAACACCACATGTTCATGCACGTGCCGTGCTGGAATCTGCCGCGGGCTCGACGCCTGCTGGCCGCCAAGGGCGTGACCCCGCGCATGGAGGGCGCCGCGGGCTACCTCTCGGTGCTGGGCGCCGCTTCGGCCAGGGCCTGAACAGGCCGCCGATGCGCCGACGCACCTTTCTCGCCACCCTGCCCTTGGCCGCCACGACGCAGGTGATCGGCGGTCGCGCGGATGCCGCGCCGCCGATCAAGCCGGACCCCAAGCATCTGGGGGTGCACGGCGGCGACCGTATCACCGGGGCCAGCTTCGCCTCGCGTTCCAGCGTCTGGGGCGCCCACGGGGCAGCGGCCACCGCACATCCGCTCGCGACCCTGGCCGCCATCGACATCCTGCGCGCCGGAGGTTCCGCGGTCGACGCCGCGGTGGCGGCCAACGCGGCCCTGGGCTTTCTCGAACCGATTTCCTGCGGCGTCGGCGGCGACTGTTTCGTCATGCTCTGGGACCCGAAGTCCCAGACGGTCGTCGGCCTCAACGGCTCCGGCCGCTCGCCGCGATCGCTGAGCCTGGCGACCCAGCGTGCGCGGGCCCGGAACGGCTATATCGCCGCGTTCGGCGCAACCACGGTCTCAACGCCGGGGGCCGTAGACGCCTGGTGGACCCTGCATCAGCGCTTTGGGCGTCTGAAGTGGGCCGATCTCTTCGCGCCGGCGATTGATCTGGCGCAGAACGGCGCCCCTGTCGCCCAGACCATCGCCTACTATCTCGCCGCCGCCTATCGCGTGTTCACGCGCCCGGGCATGGGCATCGAGGAGGTCGACAACTTCAAGCGGGTCTGGGGTCCGCAGGGGCGCACGCCGGCCGAGGGTGAGGTCTTCGCCAACCCCGCGCTCGCCCATACCTATCGTCTGATCGCCGCCGGCGGTCGCGACGCCTTTTACCAGGGCGAGATCGCCGATGTCATCGACGCCTATTTCAGGCGCATCGGCGGGTGGCTGTCGAAGGCCGACCTCGCCTCGCACCGCTCGCAGTGGGTCCAGCCGCGCTCGACGAACTATCGCGGCGTCGATGTCTGGGCTTTGCCGCCAAACAGCCAGGGCCTTTCGACGCTGCAGATCCTCAACATCCTTGAGACCTTCGATCTGCAGACCATGGGCTTCCAGTCCACCACCAGCCTTCACACCCAGGTCGAGGCCAAGCGCCTGGCGTTCGAGGACCGGGCCCGCTATTTCGCCGATCCCGACTTCGCCAAGGCGCCGATCGACTGGCTGATCTCCAAGGACTACGCCGCCGAACGCGCCAGGCTGATCCGTCAGGACAAAATCGCCAGCCTGGTCTATCCCGGTCAGGCGCCGAGCCACGGCGACACCACCTATTTCTGCACCGCCGACGCGGACGGGATGATGGTCTCGATCATCCAGTCCAACTATCGCGGCATGGGCTCTGGCCTGTCGCCCGACGGCCTCGGATTCATGTTCCAGGACCGGGGCGAGCTCTTTAGCCTCAAGGACGGCGACGCCAACCTCTATGCCCCGGGCAAGCGGCCGTTCCAGACCATCATTCCCGGTTTCACCACCCGCCACGGCCAGCCGTGGATGGCCTTTGGCGTCATGGGCGGCGACATGCAGCCCCAGGGCCAGGCGCAGATCATCGTCAATCGCATCGATTACGCACTGGCCCTGCAGGAAGCGGGCGACGCGCCGCGCTGGCATCACGAGGGCTCCTCCGAACCGACCGGGGCGCCGGCCGACGGCATCGGAACCCTGCGGCTCGAAGCGGGCGTCCCGGATAAGACCAGGGAGGGCCTGGCCGCGCTCGGCTGGCGGTTTGGTCCGTCGGATGGTTCGTTCGGCGGCTATCAGGCCATAGAGCGCTGGCCCGGCCGATATGCCGCCGCCAGCGAAATGCGCAAGGATGGATTGGCTCTTGCCTACTGACTGGCGGATCGCCCGATGACGCTCGATGAGATGCGCGCGATCTGCCTGTCTTTTCCGGGCGTCAGCGAGGGCAGCTCTTATGGCCGGCCATCGTTCCTGGTGAACAAGAAATTCTTCACGCGCCTGCGCCGCGAGGACGCCAGCCTCGTACTTCTAGAGGTCTCCTTCGACGAGCGCGAAATGCTGATGGAGGCCGAGCCGGCCACCTTCCATTTCACCGCCCACTACAAGGACTATCCCTGCGTGCTGGCCCGACTGGACAGCCTGCATCCCGGCTCATTCCGTAACTTTCTCGAACGCCGCTGGCGCAAGATCGCGCCAAAGAAGGATGTCAGGGCGTGGGATGCGGAGAGAACAAACCCTTCTCCCCTTGCGGGAGAAGGAAAGGACTAAAATTCGTCGTGGATCATGGCGTTGAACTGGCTGAGAACTTCGCTGACCCGCTCGTCTGGGGCCATGTCGGCCAGGGTATCCTTGGCAGCGGGCGCCGCGGCGGCGGAAACCGTCAGCCGGCTTACGACAACGCCGCCCTGAACCAGCACCAGCTCCTCGTCCGCCTCCAACGCGCGAAGAGCCTGGGCGATACGCGGCGGCAGGTCGTCGAGGTCGATCTGTTTCATCGGCGGGCACCTTAAAGCCCCAGGCGCGGCGTCGCAAAGCGTGACAGCGGCGAGGCCCCGCCATAGGGATTGGCGATGGCCTATCGAAGCCTGAGGGATTTCATAGCCGTTCTCGAAGACGCCGGTGAACTGGTCCGCGTCGCCCAGCCCATCTCGACCGTGCTGGAGATGACCGAAGTCTGCACGCGCCTGCTGGCGACCGGCGGCCCGGCGGTGCTGTTCGAAAAGCCGGTGCGCGCCGACGGCGAGATCTCTACGATCCCGTGCCTGGCCAATCTCTTTGGAACCGTCAAGCGCGTGGCCATGGCCGTCACCCTGGAAGGAAAGGCGCGGGCGAGCGGCGCCGATCTGCGCGCCGTTGGCGAGCTCTTGGCCTTTCTGCGCAGCCCGGAGCCGCCGCGCGGCATGAAGGAGGCCTGGGACATGCTGCCCCTGGCTAGGACGATCATGGGCATGACCCCAAAGATCGTGGCCAGGGCGCCGGCCCAGGAGGTGGTGCTGACCGGGGCCGATATCGACCTGGGGCGGCTCCCAGTGCAGACCTGCTGGCCGGGCGAGGCGGGCCCGCTGATCACTTGGCCGCTGGTGGTCACCAAAGGCCCTTCACAGACCCGCGAAGACGATTTCAACCTCGGCATCTATCGGATGCAGGTGATCGGCAAGGATCAAACCATCATGCGCTGGCTCGCCCATCGCGGCGGCGCCCAGCACCACCGCCGCTGGAAGGCGGCCGGCAAGCGCGCCGCCCTGCCCGCCTGCGCGGTCATCGGCGCCGATCCCGGAACCATACTGGCGGCGGTAACCCCGGTCCCCGACACCCTGTCGGAGTATCAGTTCGCCGGTCTGTTGCGCGGGGCTCGGGTCGAGCTGGTCAAGGCCAAGACCCAGCCCCTGCTGGTGCCCGCCCAGGCCGAGATCGTCATCGAAGGCGAGGTGCTGCTCGACGACTATGCCGACGAAGGACCGTTCGGCGACCACACCGGCTATTACAACGCCGTCGAGCGCTTTCCGGTGTTCCAGGTCACCGCCATCACCATGCGCCGCGACCCGATCTACCTCACCACCCACACGGGCCGGCCGCCCGATGAGCCGAGCGTCCTGGGCGAGGCGCTAAACGAAGTCTTCATCCCGCTGCTGATCGCCCAGTTTCCGGAGATCGTCGACTTCTGGCTGCCGCCGGAGGGCTGCAGCTATCGCATCGCCGTCGTTGCGATGAAGAAGGCCTACCCCGGCCACGCCAAGCGGGTGATGATGGGCGTGTGGTCGTATTTGCGCCAGTTCATGTACACAAAATGGGTGATCGTCGTCGACGACGACATCGATGCGCGCGACTGGAAAGCGGTGATGTGGGCGATCTCGACGCGCATGGACCCGGCCCGCGACATCACCATCGTCGAGAATACCCCGATCGACTATCTCGACTTCGCATCCCCCGAAAGCGGCCTCGGCTCCAAGATCGGCCTCGACGCCACCAGCAAATGGCCGCCGGAGACGAAGCGCGAGTGGGGAACGCCGATCGCGATGGATCCCCAAGTGGTGGCGACGGTAACGGATATGTGGCCAAGTCTGGGGCTGCCGGGCCTTGGCAAGCCCATCTGGAAGTGAACCGCCGGACCGCGGAGCACCGGACTTGGCTGGACATGGCCGCCGCTGGGACCTAGAAGCCCGCCCCTCCCCTGTCCGGTGTTCGATCCCCCGGGCGCGGACTAGGTGACCTCAGGCATGCCACGCGGCTCTCCCCGCGCCCCCAAAAGCCCCGCCATGCCCTCGCAGCGCCAGCTGCGCGCAGGCGAACTGGTGCGCCATGCGCTGGTGGAGATCCTGCGCGAGGATGACCTCGACGATCCGGCCCTGGCCGGCGTTTCGGTGACCATCAGCCAGGTCAAGGTCAGCCCTGACCTCAAGCACGCGATCTGCTTTGTCGAACCCCTGGGCGGAGACAAGGCGCCCGCCGTCGTGGCCGGGCTCAATCGCGCCGCGGGCTTCCTGCGCGGGCGCCTTGGCCACACCATCGAGATGAAGTTCACGCCGTCGCTGAAATTCGTGCACGACGACAGCTTCGACGCCGCCGCCCACCTCGGCCGCCTGCTCGACGACCCGCGCGTGCGTCGCGATATCGAGGCCACCGACGATGGTCCCGAGGGCTGATGGGGCGCCGCCGCAAGGGCGATCCTGTCTCGGGCTGGGTGTGTCTGAACAAGCCCCTGGATATGGGCTCGACAATCGCCGTTGGGCGGGTGCGCCGGGCGTTCAACGCCCAGAAGGCGGGCCACGCCGGCACCCTCGACCCCCTGGCCACCGGCGTGCTGCCGATCGCGCTGGGCGAAGCGACCAAGACCGTCGCCTTCATGGTCGATGCGGATAAGACCTACCGGTTCACCATCGCCTGGGGCGTGACCACGGCCAGTTTCGATCGCGAGGGCGCGGTCACTGCCACCTCGGACGTCCTCCCACCCCGAGAGGCCGTCGAGGCGGCTCTGGCCGGCTTCGTCGGAGAGATCGACCAGGTTCCGCCGGCCTTTTCCGCGGTAAGGGTCGATGGCGCGCGCGCCTACGATCTGGCCAGGGCCGGCATCGAGGTCGAGCTCGCGCCGCGCCCGGTGACGATCCATGCCGCCAGGGTCACCGAGGCCAGGGATGCCGATCATGTCGAGATCGAAATCGATTGCGGCAAGGGAACCTACGTGCGCGCGCTGGTGCGCGACCTGGCCGACCGGCTCGGGGCATGCGGCCACGTCAGTGCGTTGCATCGCAGTCGCGTTGGCGCGTTTACCGACGAGCGGGCGATTACACTGGAGTTGCTCGACGAGTTGTGCGATAGGGGCGCGCCTCTGGAGGTTCTGCTTCCGGTCGAGACCGCGCTGGACGACATCCCGGCGCTGGCCGTGACCACCGAAGACGCCTTCAGGCTGA